>OIWT01000046.1_pt1 | contig 161269 bp, 196 predicted proteins | sample 1587701 | NCBI WGS metagenome assembly OIWT01 (sample SAMEA3888904, study PRJEB22519) | human gut metagenome | biome: human gut; feature: human-associated habitat; material: faeces | place: Denmark | collected 2009
TTAAGATTGGCTTTCTCTGCTGTCTCAATCTCTGGCTTTTCTGTTGCCTCAAGATTGGCTTTCTCTGCTGTCTCAATCTCTGGCTTTTCTGTTGCCTCAAGATCGGCTTTCTCTGCTGTCTCAACTTCTGTTTTGCCAAGTTTAGGTTTCGGCTTAGGTCCAGGTTTCTTTCGTTCTTTCACTTCTGTCTTTTCTGCGGATTCGTTCAAATTTACTTCAGGTTCCATCATCTATACCTCCTTGTGTTCTTTTAGGTACTGGGTACAATGCGTACCAAATCATTCGGGTTAGTATTCTCACTCTACTTCTTCTATAGTCATCTGACACAGAAGCATAAATAAACTTCAATCTACGGCTTCTGTAGCTAGAATAAATAGAGAGTTTTACACTTGCTGTAACTTGAGCGTCGTCAACTAATTCGGTATATATAGATATATACGTATCTATCAGATGTTGTTTAGACTGTGGATAAGATAAAAGATCTTCAAATTTCGGATATTTTCTATTCATTATCCATTCTATTGCATCTGATTCATCAACTTTATGAAAGGTAGATTTAGATATATAATCAGCACAACTTGAAATTAGTTTTACAGCCTCAAATACGTTGTTTCCACATTCTTTACATATTACATCGAATTTCTGATTGTCTCGAATACTCACGATCTCACGTCCTAGATGTCAGCTAACTTTTGCTTGTTACGCTTGCATCTAGGTCCAATACCTTCTAATATTGATCGGGGAGAGGTCAATTTTCGTCCGCATACACAGCACATACCACAATGATATATTTTCATCTTTGTGTTTCTGCGACGATTGTTTGCTACATCTACTATGTATTTTGCACCAAGGTACACCGGATTATCAGAATAGAAATTAGACGCCTTGGTTACTCGTATATTTCCGTATCTGAGCATTCCTACATATAGCCAATATCCAGAAGATGAATGATAGTATATAAAGATTGTACCGTCCGTGAACCTATCCTTGTGTCTAGGGTCATTGAAGGCGTAAGTTTTATGAACACCCGTTTCTGGATTCTCTAAAGTAATTACGCCTTGACCGCTAGTTATATATGTTTGAAGTCTATCTACATCAGATATTTCGTGCGAAGATTCAGGATACGTGATAAAACCGATTGTATCTTTCATTATACATCCTCCATGTTTATATTGATGTATTTACAGATACAATTAACGATCCTTAAAATATTACATCACGCATAAATACGAGCTCTTGATTTGTGCTACAAGCTCATCAAATACGGTTTGAATGTCTGGTGAAAACTCGGGGCGATACAAAGACAATGTACAAACAATGTTCTCTAAACATGATTTGACATCTGCCTGAATAGAATCTGCGTCTGTGCTTAAGATGGAAACACATTCGCCTAGCTGAACTAAATAGATTGGGTTCTTTGGCTTCCATCCAGATGCTACAAATATTGCAATCATTCTTCTGACGCTATACATTATATCGCTGGCTATACTGAATCCATCATAGAAATTAGACATGTTGGGAGTACAACATGTCATACCTAAATATTGTAGATTCAGAATGCTTACATACAGCTGCTGAATAACACAGTCCATTGGATCATGCGGTTCTACACTGTCTACTTCTTCTGTAGTCAATTCTTCTGGACAAGATTCTACACAGAATGACTGAGGTTCCTCTGTGAGTGAATTCACAAAATCTGTATCGTTCAGCAAGCACGTCATGTCAGCCATTGCCGGAACAGCGCCGTAGTTAGCATATACGCTGTGCACCTTAGCAGAAATATTAGCTCCTGCAGTTACCTTAGACAAAGTAACATATAGCTTCTTACTAGAATTCATATCTTGTTCTTCTGGAGGTGCTTCAGGACTTTCTTTCTTGGATTCGTCTTCTTTTGAAAACTCATCCATATTGAAGTCATCTTTGTTATCTTCTGCGTCTTCAAAGCTTTCGTCGTAGAATTTATCAAAAAATTCAGTGATCTTGTCGTCCATTTGATCTTCCTTGATAGACGGCCAGCTAGCTTGATGACCATCTTTGGACTTGATGTAAAAATTGAATCTACCTTTTAGTTCGGGTACAGGCACAACTTTGCACTTGATGATGTGACCCTTGCCGCCGGTTGCAACGAAAATAACACCATTTTCATAGTTGCCATCGACAGGTTTTGATTCAGTTACGTTTACGCCCATCTTAGAGACCTGTTCAATCCCTTTGCCGATGAATTTAGGCAGAGATTTGAGCAAATTTGTAATCAACCCGCTCTGCACATATTCTTTCTCCAATGTACTTACCTCCATATAAATATATTGGCAGGTAGAATCGTATTTAACAACGCTACCTGCCAGTGAGGGTGAATATGAAACTTATATTACTTTCTTCTAATCTGTCTAACAGGCTTCTTGATATTTTTGCTGGTCTGTCTGGAAGACTTGATTGCTTTCTTACGCTTGAAAGGTTTTCTGACAGACTCAAGAACTTCTTCGTCGCCCTCAGATTCAACAGTGTAAACATCTTCTCCAACAGTGAATTCTACAGACTCGCCGTCGTCAGTAGTATCAACATCTACCGGCTTCTGAGTTACTTCTGCGAGTAGCTGAGCAACATCTTCGGTTTCAAAAAGAAGCTCAGTAGCTTCAGGAGAAACCTCGACATCGGTATCTTCGACTTCGAGAAGTTCGTCTTCTACATCAAGTTCATCGTCTGCTTTGATTGCCTTAGTAGAACGCTTGCTATGAATAACCATATTTGGCCTCCTTAATTTAATACTATAAGTTTATTTTTCTTGTCGTTCAATTCAGTTCGTATTGTTTCTAACTCAGCATTAGCTTCTGACAGAAGTGTGTCTCCGTCTAGCGTTACATTTGAGCCTTCAATTGTATATTTGGATCTAGATCTACCTAAAGATATCTTAGCAAAAGCTATGCTCATTCTGACAAGATAATCTATCCAAGTATTTCCTTGGATTTCTGATACATCCTGCAGGTCCGGCACATATCTTATTGTAATCATTGCAGGTATTGGATCTCGATGTGTTACATATACAACTTGATTGTATGGATCAAATTTCCATTGAAAATCCGTAGAGATTGTATTTCGGACTTGTGCCATTGCCATCTCAGTTAGAATTGGATCAATATTGATGTTTCGATTATTTCCGATTCCGCTGTATGTCTTCACAGCCATTGCGGCTTGGAATACGTTTGCGCTATCAATATTACTTAGTGTCAACCCAATTCTTGGGCTGGCTGATTGGACATTCAATATTGTTTTTGTATGAATGCCATTCTTTACTAGATCAATTCTAGTTTGAAATGGAATAGTTTTTTCAACTGATTGACGTATATAGCGCTTGAGCTCTCTAAATGCAATCAATACAGCTTTTCTCAGATCTACTTCTTCTACGTTTTCGTTAGTAGGAAGGCCTAGCATAAATCCTACCTGTTCAGTTATTTCATCCATCGTCATGTACTAGGCCTCCTATCTTACTGAGCCTTAACTAACTCTTTTTGTGTACCATCTGCCGTGAGCTTGAATTCAAATCCAGCAGGAGCAGTGAGTGTATAATCTGAAGGGATATAGATGTGCGTTTTTGCGAAGAAGTTTTCTTCAGAACATCTATCTGATTTAGTGTACTCTACTTCGCCAATAATCTTAACTGTGTTATCGGCAATAGTGACAGTACATCCATCGTCGTATTCTTCAGACAGTCCGTAATGCGCATCAAATGCGACATGTCCTCCAGAAGCTTTAACAACGGTGTTGTTCTTCAGAGTTACATGTCCGTAGTTATTAGAAAGAATGTACTGCGTAGCAAGTTTACCTTGTAGCGTGACATTGTCCAAAACTAAACTATCCGAAAAGTTTTGAATAAGTATAGCCAACATAGGCGAGATTGCTTTGATTGTACCGTTCTTTATAACTACGTTTGATCCTTTCATGAATCTCATACCATTTGTATATTCTTCAGAAGAACCTACAAATGGAGCGACACATGTAATGGTATGTCCATCTAGATCAAGCGTTACATTGGATCCTGCTTCCGTTTGAATTCCGCTCTGCGCTACGTTTTGGGTCAAGTGAATATATGCGTTACTCGGGTTATTTGAAATAGCTCGTTGAATTGCATCTTCACTATCAGCCGATGTAATATCTACTTGACCCTTTACATAAGGGAAACGGTGATTTCAAAACCCTGATCCTTTAGAGCACGAGCAGCGTCCTCGTAAAGCATCTTGTCTTCATAATCTGCAGCCTCAAACTCGTAGCCCTTGTCTTCAGTAGCGGCAGCAGCTGCAGCCTGAGCAGACATGATAGCAGACTTACAAGCAAAAACAACTCCAGGATGTACAGAAACTTCGCCGAGGAACTGCTCGATAGATTCTGCCATGCCTACATCATTCATGCCCCAAATGTTCCTCGGGTATGCTGCATCATCGATGCCCTTCCGGAAAGCTTCCTGATCCACATAGGATGTACCTAGAATGAATTCAGGTGCAATTGGATAAGTCGGAATAGAAGCTTCAGCCCGAACTGGCTTTACATACTTAACAGTAATCTTGTAGCTCATTGATAAAACCTCCAAAATGATTTTTAATTCATTGCCTAGTATCTAATAGGCGATTTAATCTAGGCCACAACATTACTGCTTGAGTGACCTTCACGTAAAATATAAGGTTCACCAGTATGCTTACAACATTGTACTACAGTAGATGTGTGTCGATGAATTCTTCTGCTTCCTCGCTAGTAGCAAAGTTCACACGTTGCTTCATCGGATAGACCATACTTCTATCGGTGTAATAAATGAACCAACCATAGGCATAGCAGTTTATTGTTACGTTTTTGTATTCGTAAGATTTTTCAGCTAATTTGATTCGTTCTTGCACACTCATTGTTTTCTTAACCTCTCACGAATGATTTCTACAGATTGACGCTTTCTTAGATATCTACGCTCATCTGGCGGATATAAACTAGTTATATCGAATGAATTATCTTCTAGGAAATTCATCAGTTCTGCTAAGCACGTAGATCCAAATCCTCGTATTGCCTCAGTATCCATGAAAGATAACCTTGCAACTTTTCCTAATGTACTGTATCCGGATCGAAGCAACGCATACTTAGTTCGTTTAGACAGGTTGCAATTTTCGATTAGTTCATTGTCATCAGAAATGTTGGTTAAAGCTTCTCCTAACTTGAATTTACGTTTTGTTATGGTCAAATAGTAGCTGGCCAAACAATTTATGCTACAGAACACCATATTATCTGATTTACCAGCTGTGTATATCCAATCACCTGTATATATTGGTCTATCGCATCGGCAGCAAGGTATGTAAGGAGCGGGAAGCTGCTCTACATGCTTTTTTATCCAATTTACAGTCTTGCTATCTTGTCCTGTTGTTTTGCCAGCAACAATATCTAGCAACAGATTTGATGTCATATATGACAGATTCAGTGTAGATTTTATGTATGCTGCGCAAGCTGTTGCATCATCAAATAAGCGTGATCCACATCTATATATGTATTTCATAATTGATTACTGAAGTTCTTCTGGAATATTCATAGGGTTTGTATCTGCCAGAGTTACAGTCCCATACTTAATCTGCTTGTGGTTATACATTGCACCGCAATGTGTAGAACAGAATCTGTGAATACCATGATCTACATCATTGAATGTTACATAAGATTCTCCTACATAGATAGGTTTTCCACAGAAGCTACATTCAATGTATGGAATTAACTCTCGCTTGACATGGTCTCGTATCCACGGCCAAACTTTAATAGGCTTGGTCGGGTGCTCAAGGTAGTTGAGCATAATACGGAGATGAGAGTCTGTGATACGTTTATCGCAGAATCCATTCGAGTTGATATATGCTGCAGCTTCTGAAGCAGAGTTAAACCGAAGGTTGTTCACGTAGTAATAGTATCTCGGAGATGCGACCATAATTGTTTACATCCTTTCTGTTTCGTTTATCTGAATCACATCCGTTTAAGATGTTTGTTCGTGTTGTGTCTCTGTACTGCAGCAATGAACGCTGCTCGATTTGCATCACGTCTTGTCTGTTCAGCAATTTCGTTATTTCTCTCAGCGATGTCGTTTGCAGCTTCCTGTGCATTCACCATTCTATCTTTGATATCATTCTCTCTGATCTGCTCAGAAAGTTTCTGATTATCAAGATCTAGCTGAAGATTTCTGTCATAGCTAAGAATTGCATCTTCAAGTGAGGCATCGGACGTATCCATGTAGTTCGTGATAAATTCAATAGCGTTTACACTTCTGTACGGACTAGGCAGAATCTTAGTTGAATCATAAAGGGAATCTAGCTTTGCATTGTCTTCAGACAGCTTGTGCTTCAATTCTCGTACAGCCGAATTTCTGACTTCTTCAAATTTACGTTTCTCTTCTTCATACTTCGGAATAGTAACTGTTTTATATTCATGGACAGCATTATTGTATGTGTTAGTTGCTTTTTCCACAGCTGCTTTGTATTCTAAATCAATCTGTGCGCATTTGGCTTTGTACTCTGCAGAGTTTAAGATATTGTTTACATCCTGCTTACGTTTCTCATACCACCAAACTGTAAATCCGATAGGCCAAATAATAGCAGCGCATGCGAAAAAGATGTTTGCAAGAGACGACAGATACCAGAAAAATCCGATAGGAATGATCGACGAAATTGTAATGAACATGATGCTCAAAAGGATGCTTGCTCCTGCTACACCAAAACTTGTTTTCCAATCATATTTCCTATTAGATTTCACAACAGGATATGACTTTCTGATTTCTGGCATTGTAGGTGCTGCTGGCGGAGACTGAAAACATCGATTCTGCTCACGTCTGAGTTCATCGTAGTTCCACGCGATGTTGAGGTTGAGCTCACAGATCTTATGAAGTGTTTCTAACTGTTTTTCTCTTGTCATGTTGTACCTCCTAGTATGTTGATATTATTAAGTTAAATTGATTTTACTGAGGCTGATATGTAGATTCGACTAAATCTGTATATTCTAATGCAAAACATCTAATAGAGCAGAATAGCTTGTCTTTGAACTCTGCTCCAGGTCTGCGAAAGACGTTTGAACCTTCATATATGCGTTTTCCGCATCGATTGCAATATGTATGTGGCACTTCCTCTCTATATACGTTGTCGATAACCCAGGACTTATCAAAATCACATTTGAATACTTGATCTGGATGATTCAGCAACTTTAGCAGATCTGTTTCATATACAGTTACATCTAGATGTGTTTTTAAATACATGCACACTTCTCGAGATGTAGTAAATCTTTTGTTCACATCTCGTATGTAGTAGTAATATTTGTTGTTTCCTCTAGCTGCCATGTATGATGTTCCTCCGATTTATTTGATACAAATATTAACGATTTATAAATTTTTAAATTTCTGAAAATATAAGCGATGAAATTACTAAATAAAAAAATCCATCGCTAGTAAGTATCAACCTCGCCAGTCATCAATTCGTCTGATCGAATTATCATTATACGCGATGCATCTTGGAGAGCAGAATATATTGCTTCTGTAATCTCGCATGAAATATGGCCTGCCTAAATAAATCTTCTTTCCACAGTATTCGCAAATTTTGTAAGGCAGCTCCTCCCGTCGAACATTACTACGAATAAAATCTGGAACTTTAGCTGAGTAAGAACTGTCTTCAATATGTTTCAGATACTTCAATAATCTATTAGTATTTACTGGTTTATCTAGTACGTCTAAGGAATTCAAAAACTTACAGCATTCGGATAGCTTATCGAATACATGCATTTTATCCTTGTAGCGAATTTTGTATGTATATTTAGGAGGTACATAACTGTTGAATTCAAATTCGTCTTCTCTGCTCATTTATCTTATTCCTTCCTTGATTGGTGAATTTGTTGATACTCAAATTAACGATACAGACTAATCCTCTACAGACTCTTCTATATCTACTTCATTGGTTTGTTCCACTGCCAAGTTATTACACCGCTATCATATACTCTCACGAACCCGTGTTCCTCCATTATCTGAGCTTCAGTTTTTGTTAAATCGATGTTATCATCATTCAAAAATTTCTTTAAGTTATGCTTTTGTGCATTGACACGGTTGTATGCGACATCGGTTAATTCATCTACCCAAACATAGCCAGGAGCAGATCTGCTCTTCTCTGTAAACCCTAAAGTTTGATACAATCTACCGGTTGTATGTGCTCTGTCTGAGAATGATAATATAACTTCAGGATGATATGTATCTACAAAATGTTTAAATAACTTAGAAGCTCCACCTACAACTGAGGTATTCAGCGTATTACAGAATCTGATAAGTTCCCAACCATCGACATCTTTATTTGTTCCGATAGTTCGTCGAATCTTGCCAAATGTCATAAGCGAAACTAATTCATTCTGATAGTATAGCCCAAGTCTAACAGACGAATTTGCAAAGCCTTGTCTATGATTAACATTCAGAAACACTTTACTATCTGTATAAGAAACTTCACGCAACTCACACTTTCTTGCATAAATTCGCTTATCATTTTTACCTAATACATTTCGTAAAATTGATTCCATGATAGCACGTTTATGATTCCATTCATATCCAAATAGATGAATAAGTCTGACACCATGTGATTCGCACATATCTGTTTTCATTTGATGATATCTGATATCTTTTGGAGGCTGACCCCAAGGATCTGAAACAGATGAATTATGAGTTACTGTTGGATCACATTCAATCCCTAACTTCAATTCTGGTAGATAGATATCAATTTCATATGGAGCTATTATCGATCTGCAATTTCTTATCACTTCAAAATCAGACGAAATAGATTTCAGATAATCAATTATTTCTGATTCTATGTTTGAACTAGTATGCTTAATTAGATTACTGACATCTACACCCCTGATCGCGTTGTACAATGACGCAGTACAGCAGCCAAAATACAAACAAAGATCTTGTATCGTAGGAGCGTTATCAAATGTAGTCTCTATATATTTTTTAGGGTCTGCTTTGAATTGTACCCATTCGGATATATTGCCGATTCGTGTCTGACTCACGTTTTCTACACCGAATCTCTCAACATGCGTTTCTTTTATTCTTTCTTTAATCCCAGCAGATTTTGATACATTGTCCACTCCATATTTTTCTTTACAAGTATCTCTTCGTTTTGACTTTACTTCTTCACTAGAAAGAAAGTGCTTAACTCCATAATTAGCCAGTGAAGTCTTTTCTACAGATTGCTTATATTGATCTGTCTGAGTATACCAATCACTTCCATATCTAGCTCTGTTTGTTTCTTTTATTTTATCTACTACACCAGGAATATTCATAGCATGCTTTACACCATATTTCATAAGCATTGTGCTTTCCAGATTTTGCACCATAGTAAGAATATCTCTATTATCTGCTGCAAGCTTATATCTGCATTCTTTAGAACATGTCTTTATTCCTTTGTAGTATAGTATGTCAAACTCAAATTCTTTTCCGCAAACTTCACACTTCTTGTAGTGAGGACCTGAGCAGTATCTATCAAACTTTGTTTTAGGTGTAAACAGTTTGCCACAGTACTCACAAGCTTTTTTAACTGCGGATGACTTAAATTCTCTGACTTGTTCAGCGAGGCGATCTGCACACTTTCTGGAACATGTTTTCTTCTTGGATCCTTCCGGAGTACATGTATATGTAAAATCCTTACCACATATTGGACATGTTTTAGTTCTTGTTTTACCACAATTACGTTGTCTGTATGTGTTAGGGTGGAATTTTTCACCGCAAGTTTGGCATATTTTAAATAAATCATCCGGAACTTTAGCAATGGCCAATTGTTATCATCTCCAATAGCTTTAACGATTCAACGCAAAACAACAAAAAAAAATTAGCCTAAGCTCGTTAGAACTTAGGCTAAGATTTATCTATTTGCTAAACTACAGATTAGAATGTTCCGAGGATCTTGCCGCTGACGATCGTTTCCGGTACCGTGCATTTGAACGCGTACATCGTAGCGTATCCCTGCTGTACAGACATGTTGGCAAGACCGATGGCATCGGTAGTCATGACAGGCATATATTCTCCGAATAGGCAGCTGTTCTTTCTAAGGTCGTTAGACTTAGAACACATAACCCATGTATCCGGATTGTAAGACGGATTGACATAGATTTCAAATGCATCAAGCTTACCAAGATGATACGGGCCTACTTCATCGGCGTGATCGCCTGCAGACTGGAAGCCGTTGATCATGGACATGTATTCAGCAGCCGTGGTACCTACAATAAGTCTATTCGGGCGAGTCATTCTCGTCTGCTGATAGACAGAAGCAGCAGCCTGACCGAGCTTCAGCTTGAACATGTTGAGGTAGTCGGACGGAACAACTGAACCAGAGAGTACCGGAGATGCATCCCAGTTGAACTGCGGCTTGTAAGAAGCAGCCTTTGCAAGCTGGTCAAGGCAGTTCGTGTTAATCTCTGCGGTGATTTCACCGATAGCAGCTTCCTTCTGCATATCAGCAATAGATGCGCCATATTCCTGCTGTGCAGCAAATGCAGAGAATACACTGTGGTAGCAAGCAAGCTCATGTGCTTCAGCTACGAGGTTGAGCTCGTCTAGCTGGAGGTAACCCTTGCCCATCTTTGCGCCATACTGGCTATTCGTGTCAGGACCAACAGTCTCGTTGTCGTACTGGTAAGTAGCTACCATATCGCCGTCAATGCCTGTGATTGCACCTGTACCATACTCAATGGTGCCGTGCTCAGTCATGTTCTTATCGTAGAGCTTACCGTCACCCTTATCGACATATACACCAGCTTCAGTCTTGATAGTGACAGTACCCGGAAGGACCGGAGTATACATCAGCTGATCTTCAACTGTTTCGTTCTTTACTACACGACCAGTGAAGTTAGGATCTACACCCTGACGGTTAGCAAACGGAGAAGCAAGAACAGTACCTGCCTTCGTCTCACCCTTGGTGTTTTCAGCGATAAACTTGAAATACGGGATGAGCTGCTGACGAGACTTCATTGCAACAGAACCAGCAATATCAGTGATGATAAGCTGCTGAACAAACATCGGAAGAAGCTCCGTGAATTCCGGACGAGTCATGATGTTTGACGTATTCGTAGCTGCCATGATAGCAGAAGAACGATTACAGTTTCTCTGAAGCTGAGAAGCAAATGCTCTCTGAGCCGGGGTAAGATTCGTTGCTGCCATGATGGAACGATTATTTCTATTCTGTACGTTAGAGGTGATGCTCTGACTTGCTCGGATTGGTCTGCGACCGTTGCCCATCTGAGCCGGATTACGTCTTGTAATCATATTATTATACACTCCTTATTAAGTTTTAATTTACATTGATACGATATCGGAATCGGAATAATCGGAATAGTCGATATCTTGCATATCTTCTATATCTGCTTCAGTGGGTTCATCTCGAACAACTGGATTGTATTTGATGGACTCCCTCACTGCTGCCTTTAAGGAAGATACGTCTGTTGAAGCTGTGATTTTGATATTTTTAGAATCAGCGCCAACTGCCTGTGAATACAATTCTGAATATGCTTTTTGATATTCTGTTAGCATTCGTCTGCATTCAGATATCTTATCTCTGTATGAATTTAATTCTGCATCAAGGTTTGATTGCCCTCTTTTGAGTTTTTCAGATGCGGTGACAGTTTCATGCAGCTGATTTTTCAATGAGGAGATCAATTCATCTTTAGATTTGATATCAGATTCATTGGCTCTTATTTTCTGAAGATATTTAAGGTTCAATTCTTTAGCGGAAGTTATACGTTTTTTAATATCAGAAATTTCTCTATTAGCTGACTTCCTATAACTTGCAAATTCATCTTTCTCTGCAGCTATAGAGGACTTGAGCTTCTCGATAGTTTGTTTATGCGCAGTTATAGCAGATGTTTTATCATACTCTGCTTTGTATCGTGCACTTACCGCAGATCTTATCTGCTCATTTACAAGTCTATTCATAGTAGATAGCTTTCTAGCGCATTGAACTGTCTGCGCTTTTAGCTGAGCTTCTAGTTCTTTTGATCTACGTAGCTGTTCTACATAGAGCTTAGTTAGCGCATCAATCTTTTCTTGAGCTACTGCCTGACAAATAGATTCATCGTCATCCTGTAGAACTTCTTCAGCTGCAGGATTATCTGGAAGTTCACCAGAATCAGTTGATTCTTCTGAAAGTTCAGCGATTCTGTTCTGAATATCTTCGTATACATCGGACAGCTGTGCAAACTGATGAGACAGTGTATGCAGTGTAGAGCAGCTTGTAATGTCCTTAAGATTAGATTTAACAGATGCACAGATTGATTTATATTTTTGCTGACCATCCGCAGACGCTGCAATAAATTTTGGAATGCTCTCAGGGAATGCAGGGAAAGCTACCAGATCAAATCCTCTGAATACAAAAGTTTCGGGATCTACGGAATTATGTATAATATCTCCAGCGCCTCTTACAGATATGCCGAATGTTACACCTGCGTCTATGAATGATTTCACGATTCTACCTACAGGAGTATCAATTAGATTGAATTCACCATAAACCTTACCGTTATCTGCAATATGACCTTCTGTCATCACAATACAAGCATCTTTAAAGTTCATACAATTTACATCGCTGGGGTGCCCCAGGAAGCCGATATAGTGACCCAGTTCTATGGCCTTTTTATAATCTTCAGATGCAAATACATGTTCCCAGACTTCTCGCGTAATGTCTAGTCCGTTTAGATTAGTTATGTTAGAGTCTGCGCATTCACCAGAAAACCTACCAATGATAGCAGAATTGTGATTAGTTACGTCATCGGCTAAAATTTTATTATTTTTACGCAAGATCTCTCACCTCATTTCTTAAGTTTCTTTGCAGCAAGTCGAACCATCCCGCCGATTGCTAATGTCTTGATCAATTCTTTAATGAGTCCGGATTCAATTTCATCTGAATTTTCAATATATCCATTATCTACTAATTCATCATATGTGTCATCAGCCGCATCGTTGACTTCGTCTATGTCATCGACCGAAACCGGAACATTGACTTCGTCTTGAGGACGAATGCGATAAGTCGCTTCTCCTATAGACACTTCAATATATTCATTATCGGAATTCAAAGATATAGATTTTTCTGACAACTCGTCAATCTGGCTCAGGAAATCTACTAAGCTTGCTGGAGTAAGCAGCAGTGTAGAATTCTCAAACTCTGCGGATCTGATATATCGTTTCTTCAATTTGTGTCACCTCGGTTTCTTGTTAATTCCATTTGTTCCAAGTTAGGGAAGGAGTATATTGAGGATACAAGCTGGTTAGTCCACCAAGCTGATCCATACCACCTAATTGTATCTTCCATACAACTTGAACAATTTGGTTTCTATTTACTCTTATTATATTTTGTTTCAAAATCTTTCTATTTTCTTTGCATTCTGGGCTATCATAGTATACATGCCGATCTGGGTCCCATTCTGCCATTTTCCAGTTATTAGAATTCGGAGGAGCGATTCTATATCCCGCAAGTAATCCGTTATCTCCTCCATCTTTCCAAGTCCGGTCTGACCATAATCCTGCTTCTGTAATGAATATGTAGTCCTTGTCTGTTTCTCTGAACTGCGCAAGAGCACCTGTAGATATCATCGCACTAAACACTACATCAATAGTTTGAGGGAACTCGGCTTCCGTTTCTGGAACAATATCACGAAAAGATATGTCTGCTCTAGGAAATGTGCCAGAAATCAATTCGCAGTTTATAGTTGGAGCGGTAGATGGCTGATATACAACAGAACCTAATTCAGAACGAGGTAGCTTACCTTCGGCACAATCTTTTACTTTCTGAACCATATCGCATGATATGTTTCCATCTTTATCTGCGTTTGCAACAAATAGCTGCTTATCTGTAAGCTTTATGGCTCCGCAATTATAATCAACAAGTAGCATGACATCGGCATAATCTATTTTGCCGTCAAAATTTATATCACCTACCTGTAGAATCTCTTGTTTGATTGTACTTATTTTTCGATCTGCAAAAACCGGACCTAATCCTAGAAACGGTCTACCGTTGTTCTCATTAGGGTCATATCCGTCCGCTCCGTATCCGGGAACTTGTGTTAAGTAATCTACAAATCTGTGTGCTTCTTCTATATCAGGATCATCGGGATATTTATCTTGATATGACACATTACCGATACCGGTAGGTAGTCCAAATTCATCGCAATCTTGACTTATGAGCCCCATAGTGCCTAAAGATATGTATCTAGGTATGTATGAACTTAGCATATGATATCCTTGGTTTAGGACACCATCACCAGTTAAGTAGTGAGCAACTCCGGTTAGCAGAGAATTTGTGGCTGCATTATGTCCTGTGTGACTAGATACAACTTCACCCGAGATTGGATCTATCACTCGAATAGAAACATTGTGCTGTATAGGTATTCGTTTTGCAATATTTCTAAGATCGTTCAATGTTGCTCACCTCCTCAAGGAATTTCATTGTACTCATCATCTTCATCGTGCGTGTATATTGTTGTAGTTCGATATGAATCTCTTCCATATATGCCTACTTGATATTCTCTAGGAAGAAGTTCTTTTGGATCTGTAGGCTGTTGAATATCTAACCGTCTATGAAGATTAGGGTGCGTGTATCCTAAATTGTCCTTTGAGATGTCTTCGTCTTCGGCAGGTTTCCAAGGACCCTGGCCTACATATTTTATATCAATTGGCATGTTAGCTCACCTTTGAATAAAAATAGATGTCAAATCAGTATCCTGTATCTGACATCTAAATAGAAGGTTCTTATTCTGATTTTAGATCTTTTTTGATGATGTTCCCGTGTTCATCTTTCACGATGTAGCTATGTCCGTCATCTAGTACAATACCTGAGCCTACTTCAGACATTACAGGATTTACTGCGGGTCTTGGATTGAGGATATCTTTAGATCTATCTGCATCTATTGTGTATACGTCAGGTGATACAGCTTCTTCTTTATCTTTATCGTAGCGAAGATTGTATTGTTCGTATTCAGGTCCGTCATTAGAAACTACATAGTCATCGGAGAATGTGTAGTCCAGCGTAATCGGCTCTTTACCTAGTCCAAATATTTTCTCAACATCTGTATCAGGCCCAAACAACGATTTAACGATATGTTCATTATTAGATAGTTGCAAGGAATACAGTGCACGATATCCAGGATCAATATCTTTGTTTGTAGTTACTTCCGAAGTTTTATTTCTGTACCATACGCCTCTGCGTGTATCCTCTGTGTTCACTTCATGATCAGGTTCATTATACATGTGCTGCATTCTAGCATAATCATTTCGGCTGTAGTGTCCAACTCTAGTGATCATATTAGAGATGTTGCTCATATCATTTGTATTAGTGAGTCTTGCATCAATAGACAGTTTTGTTCTGCTGTCGTATCGAACTCCTGAATGCTGAAAACAATACATTCCTAAAGGTCGAACATATTCGATACAAGCATCAATCGGAAGTTCATTACTTGTAAAATAAACAATATCTATATATCCCTTTTCTACATTTTGTGTAACGTATACTGCGTTTACTGGAATTGAGGTGTCTTCAAGTCGGTTCTGTAATATATCATTTTCTTTGCCATATGCAATTATATTGAATTGAGCAAGGTTGACTTCTGCTGCAAGTGTCACACCATCTCTAGATCCTTTATTTCGTATCATTGACATGAAGTACAGCATAACTAATCGGTTATATGCTGTGCAGAGCCTGTCGTCATATTTGAACCCTATAGTATCACCGAGCAACCACAATAGATCTTCTTTACATCTAAGAGGGTCATAACAGTCAATCAGGTTTTCTGTATCATACTGAATCTGACTCAATGATTTAGAGAACCAATCTAAAAAGAAACGAAAGTCTGCGCTTTCTTTATATACTTCTGGTAACGCAATATCTTGTAGTTTCATGGTCATCTACCTCATCTTAGGCGTTTAAGTATTCAGGATTGATTCGTATGTTCATAGATGATCCAGCATCTGGTCTATATCTAGCAAAGCTAATTGGATTGAAATATTCAATATCACAATCGCTCCAAACAATGCCTAGTGTTTTTGCACTACCTGGATCAAAATGACGAATGCGGCTATCTGCGTTTTCTACAACATCAATTATCTCCATCAATGTCGGCTTTACTCCAATCTGTCTGCTAGCAGGAGCAAAGTAGATAGATAGGTCCTCTTTAACTTTGTTGATGATGACTGCAGCTGTATCCTTATCCAGAGACTTTTTTGGTGTGATTGTACCTACGATATAGAAGTCGAATAATCTCAACCATCCGAAATCTATGTCTACTGTCATCGCTTGTAGCGGTTTATAATCTCGTTTGACGTTATCTATGAATTGAATTGGTGGCTTGTATCGAGTAAAGGTAGTTTGCTTGCGAATTTGAGCTTTGGTTACCTGACCCGATCCATAATTACTAGAAAGGAAATCATTGTGCACAGCAAAGCACATCGCGGTATATTGTTTGAAGTTGGATGCGAACACGAACTTATTTGGATCAGTGGGATCAAAATCTAAGTTCAACACTTTTCCCCAATCAAACGTAGCGTCGCCCTCAGGAAAATCATACTTTGTGATATACATCTTAGATTTCTGGCTTGCTGTCAGATTTTGATTGTTATATATAGCCATGTTTATCTCTAAAGCTTTTTGACAATCTAACACCAACCCGCAGTCTACTCCAGGTTCTCTGTTCAAAAATCTATTGAAATCCGGAAGTGTAACTAGACTGTCGAATGTATTTATGTAGTTTCGGCTATTCAGATACGCTTCTCTTGCAGTTTCGGGACTTCTACCAGTTACTGTATGACTATGCGGTAGTTCTACTGTATTAGACAGATTAGATATAGTGAGTTCACCAGCATCTGTACTAATACCCTGATTAGGTTTAGCGAGAAGCAAGTCTTGTAGAACATTCTCGCCTACGCATCCTATCACACCTGAACAGTCAATCCAATATACCGTTATCCAGTTTTTGTCATAGTTTTCTAGCTGATTCAAATAGTTAGAGAACTGAATCTGTGCATTTGAGTAATTATCATATGTTACAGAGAATCTAGGTTCAGGTTGAATGAATTCAGCAGGGCTGTTACATTGTATCCACTGTGTTGATAAGAAGTCATCTGCAGTTTGACTTGTTTTAGCTTTGACCCAAATTGCAGTAGTGTCAATATGCTGAGAAGGTAATTTAATTATGTAGTTACTGGATTTTATCCTATCTACCGAAACACTGTAGCTCCTAAGCTCGCCTTCAATTGCAACTCGTGTACAGCTATCACCAGGAGCTAGTTGAACTGAATCGGAATTAACAAAGACATTCACGTTCTCTGTGAGCACGCTGCGTTGACTTCTAGACTCTTTTGTTCCATACTTGTTAGTTAACGGCAAAATATTGTACGTTATAACTCTGGATTGATTAGTAATATCTGTATATGCGTTCAATGTAGAGAAATTACTTCCGTTGAATCCAAAATCAATTGACATTGATTTTGTAGATGAATTTGTAAACGTGACTTCAGTTCGTGCGGCTGTATAGAACCCGAGGTCATATCCAATAAGCGAGAATAACTTTTCTGCGTTCTTTCGCAAAGAGACTGAGGGTGCGTACACCTCATTTGCCATGAAATCTAGATTCATCGACAGCATATTTCCGATACCCGCAAGATACTTTCCTAACACGACGCCTGGATCCGCATCTGCTTCAGGCTTCCAAAGTTCTGTCAACGCGGGGACAATCTTGAAGAATTCGGATACCAACGATTCGTAGTCTCTACTAGTATAATTTATCAATCCGTTGTTTGCCATTTATACTACGCCTCCTATGATAACTAATTTCCAGAGGAATTGATGTAATCTATTCTAGCTTGTAGATCAGATGTGTTTATGTTTGCTATTGTGCTAAAAGTTGTTTTGATTGCAACAGTCATCTTCAACGATTGCTGTTCATCCTTAACAGTTTGCACACCGCTTGTACCGGTGTATAGCAAACCATCAGCAAATTGAGTATCATCTGGAATACAGCATGGTTCATGTAACCTAAGCTGAGAAATGATATCATCTTTTATTCTAGCTTTTTGATTATCGTTATTGTATTGCCATAAGTATTTTTTCAATCCTACACCAAAATTTGGCTCCATATAAAGCTCTGTAGGATCTGACAGCATCAAAAGCTTTGTTCGATTTACTACAGATCTGTTATCTTCATATACAGCCAATTTGTTTCTAGAAATGTCAAACATCTTAGGCCATGCTATAGACGAAGTTTTCATGTATCACATCTCCTACCTATATCTGAGAAAATCCTCTAGTAGAATATTGACCGCCAGTCAAGCCTAACACCAGAAAGTTATTAGAAGTTTCATCTAGAGACGATAATGCAACTACTTGACCCTTAGCGGGGGTAACTGATAGTAGCAATGAGGGATACCAAGGTAGGTTTTCGTCGCTTGTGTAGTTTCTAACGGATTTTCCTTTGTATTCAGACTTATTCATCGGGCCATGAATAGACGGGATTCTGACCTGAATCAACAAAGTACCTTCGCTTGTGTATTGGTACTGCATTGCATATCCGTATACAATCATTGATACTATCCTTTCTTCAATATTGGGCTCAGCTTCTTCCAGAATTGAGAAGCATATTTACCACGTCTTCGACTTTCACCGGCAGGGTCAGCAGGATTCTCGTAGCAATAAACAAATATTTCAGTTGCTTTGATCGCTCCTGCTTCTGTATTAGGAACTTGACACAAATATTCAAGTAAGCTGCAGTTTGTACCGTAGTATCTATGGACTTGATAATTCAGGAAACCATTTTCAATGTGTTCCATAAAATAAAACAGGAACTCACACTGTTTTGTTAAGTTAGTCTTCCAATCCGGTCCGCAATATTCGAGGAACCGCCTCCAGTTAGCTCCGTTCCACATACACATCCCGCCAGAAGTAAGACCATTGCTGTCTGTTCCGCTCAAGCTAATGTCTAGTCCACATTCACCGTTTACATTAGCTACAATACCAATGCCTCCAGCAGCATTCATGCCTTTACTCATACAGAATTTCACAATTTCTCTCGCTACAGCATCTGTATCTTTTAGATCTACGTCAGAAGCTTGATATTCATATCCGCCTAATGTTGATTTACCTGCTTCAAATAAAGCGGAGAACAAAGCGGTGTAATTTACAGCAGATAGTCTAATATTGGATGAATTGATAGAAGGTTCCCAAGCAGAATTTACATATCCAATCTCTCGAATTATAGCATCTTGTTTAGTATTTTCGGAATCATACAACGCGCCCATGTAGTATCCGGATCCGGCTCCTGCAGCAGATCCTCCGCATTTTGCCCAGTCTGGACGATAATATCCATTTATGCAAGTTGATGTATACTTATACTCAACTCTATTTACTCTTCTAGCGTAGTTACTGTCACCAGAACCTGAATTTCCTTCAATCGTTGTTACGAAGTTGCCGTTCACTTTTTCTACAATTCCTACATGGTCTGACAGATATTTATCATATCCAGCGTAAGATGATCTATCATCCCATCGGAACAATATTATATCTCCGCATTGAGGTTTGAAATTTGTTCCCCAATACGGACCCGAATACCAAGTTCCCCAATTCTTCTTAACGCCTTGTCGAGGAATTTCTCCTGCTCCATAAGTTACCGGGATTATTTTTCCAAGTATTCCAGCCGTTTTTGCACAAGCTACGACGAAAGCAGCGCACCAGGGCTGACCTACAGCTAATCCTGAAGTTTTCCAAGACCATGTTCCATCTTTACCTATCTGTGATTGTGCAGCAGCGATAAAATCAGATGTAACATTAGAAGCGTTAGCAGCAGCCGGATTGTAGATGAACCCTTGAAACACCAAACCGCTATCATCATTGTTGTATCTAGGAGGTGTACGAGTCATTCTCCACCACCAGTTAGAGCTTCCCCATCCGCTATCTGATGTAACTATAGACCCATCTGCATTTATCTTTTCTACGATTGCAACGTGCCCTGCGTCTCCAGGTCGGCTAAAACATATTACAGCACCTAAAGCAGGCTCTTTACCTCGCTTGTATCCGTCTTCTGTATGAGCGTACCAAGTACCTGCGTTACCTGTATATAGTTTAGGCTTCTGTCCTAATATTTCATAAAATCTGCCCCAGGCATAGGCAGTGCAGTTCGGCATACCATACGCAGGATAGAATGGATTATCTGTATGCCAATACTTTGTACCGCTTCTAGCTGGGCCAGTTGTTCTTTCTGTGAAGCTCATAATTACTTATCTCTGCTTAGATCACAAGTACAGTTACCTGTTATTACTCCGTCACTTAACGTAAAAGAATGAGAATGAGGCTGAACAATACAATACGTATCAGCTGTCTTATTGAGATTTTCAATACTCTTAACATAAACAAACTCCTTGTCTTTAGTAGGAAGTATCATGAATGGCCATATATCAGATGTGTGAATTCGTTTGTATTCATCTGAGTGTGTCTTCACAATCCAATCATGTGTATCTGTGCACAGATGCTCGCTGCCATTAGACAATTTAACACTCCAGATATTACCCTTACCAAAGTACATGACTACTGCAGAACGCCATTCACCCTCTAACGAATATACCTCATGAATTTCTCCGACATGATCTTTCATGTTTATGATGCCGTGTTTTGTTATGAATTCTGTATCTCCAATAAAGCAGTTACCTGATGGTATTCGATTATTGATAATATTCATCATTATCAACTCCTATTCAATTTTTATCTAGAGCAAAGAATGACGGAACTAGTAGCTCAGTCACATTGTCAAACTTGTTTATATGGTCATCTATCCATAAGTACCAGTCTTCGCTAAATGTTTTCCAGTCAAACTTTTTTATCTCAGATCGTTTTGTATATATGCCTATTTGCCCTTTTAGACCCATCTGAATAAAACATTTCTGATAATACTTATATATTTCGTTGTTTTTAGTTTTGTTTAAACTAAATGTAGGGATGACCCATAACCCTAAGTTTGGATGAAGCGACTTGATAGCAAGATATAGTTCTTGCATTTCATCTCTTGCTTCAGATATATCTTGCGCTCGAGCATTGAAATACAATCCACACATGAGTTCAGCATCATTCACCCAATTTACTTGTTTAATCAGATTAGGATTTCTGAAAGCTTTACGATTATGACCTGCATCAAATAAACTTCCGATTTCAACAACTACACCGATTACACCTAACTCTTTTAGTTTATCGAAATTTATAGCTGTTGCATGTTGATTGATAGTGACTATATATGGTGTGATGTCTGTTTCCGGAGGAAGTATACCTCCGCTAACAGCTGCATCGTACGCAGTCGCAGTATCTACAGCATCAGCAGAATTACCGTTGTCAGAAAAAGAGCTAGGCGCTGACTTAACTTGATATGTTGGATTGGCTAATAGTCGATTTACTTGTGTAGCAATATCTGCGAATCTCGCAGAAAGATAGGGACCGGGGCAAGCAGTCTCTGCGAACCACTTGTGCATGGTCAAGTTCCCAGATTTATTACCAGTATAATTGAGACGTTTTATGTTGTTCCGCTTACAAATATCTGCGCACAGCTTTATCAAAACATTATAAGCTGTTTTGCTAACTGGCCATTCTCCACCAGCTACGCTATTAGCAACTTCTATAGTAACTGCTCTTGAATCATTTGCAGGACTACATGAAGCCCAAGATCGCATTGACTCATCTACGTAAAGTCCAACGCGCCCATCAGATCCAATTCCATAGTTGGACGAAGCTTCTCTGTTTTGAAAAACCTCTCCACAAGCCTCAACAGACAGATTTCCAGCCATATGATGAATTGTAATCGTGTCAATCTTACCGGTTGGATTAGAATCTATTATCCTAGAACTACACATAGGAGAGAGCTTCTTGTAAGTGACTAATGAACTGTTACTATACTTTGGCATAGTTACTCTCCTCTGTTCTGACCCATGCTGATAAATTCTTGTAGCGCAGAGTTTGGGATGTCTTCTAGCTTTGTAATCACTTTAGTTTCATATAATCCATCAATTGCTGGTTCTGATTTTGATCTATCAATAGCGTAATCACGAAACGTCACTGAACCATCAAATAAATGAATAGGGTCGTTAGGATGTAACGCGATGTCCCTATAAATTACAACAGCTCCAATGTCTCCACCATCGGTTCGTAGATACTCTAAGTGCACAAATTTATCTGTTTTTGCTATGTGCTGACCGGATTGTACAACATCTCCACAGCTTACTTCTGGTCTACTCTGAACGATATATTTCAAAAATATTTCGCTGTTATATTGAATAACGATCATGTATCCTATATTGTAGTAACTACATTCTATCACAGTACCTGCGCAAATGGAGTAGACGTCGGTGCAAGCAATGTCTACTCCTGTATGTATAAGTCTATTGGATTCGCCGTAACTTTGGTCAGAACCACGCTCAGGCCAAGTTACATCGGTATTAGTAAGTTTACAATTCTTTATTATCAAGTTATCACAACCAGTACATATAAAATAGTTACATTATGCTACGAAGATTAAAAAAAGAAATATAAGATCCCTTAAAGAATTTATATAACCTTTATAAATCTTCTTCCTTCTTCAACGAAAATTGCAGCTTACTTGTCGAAAGACTTCTAGCTGTCTTACATCTTCTCCGAAAGGCTTGAATTCGGCGATAGCCTCACCTATTTTTGAAATTTATTGTAGCTGCGCGAATCTTAGCATATTCTTTGCAGCATGAATATCTCTGTCTTCTGTATATCCACAAGAACAATGGTAGATTCTTTCGTCAAGCCCATGTCGATTCTTTTGACCGCATTCTGGGCAAATTTGAGTAGTTGGAATCCATTTGTCAAGCATGATGTACCTTTCAAGTTCTTCTTGAGATTTCATTATAAGTTTTTGTTTGATTGAACCTAAACAAGAATGTTGAATAGTCTTTCGACAAGATTTGAGATTCTTCCATCCTCTTATCTGCTCATCTTGGAAAACAATGTGGTCATAAGGATCAAGTAGATGAAGTAGTTTATTGACGAAGTCATTCTTACAGTTAGTAACTTTTTGATACTCTTTGTGAATCTGCTTGAGAAGTTTTCGCTGATTGTTAGTCCGTCTGTTGTTGATAAGATGACTTCTCGCTAATTTTTGTTGAAGTCGTTTCAGACGAGCAGTTTCTTCAATCTTGCAGTTGAACTTCTCTCCAGTTGACAGAGTCAAATTACTTTCAATACCAAAATCAATGCCTACATCCCGATTACAAGATGTATGGTCTGTAACTTCTTTCAAGATACAAATTTTGAGAAAATATTCATCGTCTCTTTTCATCAACTTTGCATTCCTGAATTTTATTACGGATTCATCAAATTGATGCAACCCTAAGCATCGAATCTTCTGTCGATCAAAACCAGAAAGTTTAATATGATGAGAATCAGCTATATAGTAACTCTGATTGTCGATGTCAATAGTTCTAATCTCAGATTTGAATTTCAAACTACCAACTGTATTTCCCTTCTTCTTTGAAGCTGAAAGAGCTTGAATAGAATTCATCATCTGCCGATGAACATTTTGCTTTAATTTTGATGGAAGAGAATTCAATTCAACATCAACTTTCTGTTTATCTTTGTTCAACTTCCAAACATGTTTAACTTTGCAAGAATGAACTGCAAAAAGGTTTGAACAATTCAACAAATAATTATACAAGACTTTAGCTTCATAGAAGTAGTTATTCAACTGAAGTTTTTGCTTCTGGTTCGGCTTCAATTTGATTTCATAACATCTTGTAACTTGCATATTTTCACCTCCTTTTGAAACCTTGTATCTTAATGTAAGGTTAAAAAAGATTTATAGAAAGGAAAAGATAGATATTATGATTTCTTATATTCCATTAAATGTAACTCTTGCAAAAAGAGACATCAAGAAAACAAAGATGGCGGAAGACCTTCATATTTCCGGACCAACACTTGCAAAATTTGCAAAGAACGAACATGTTAGGCTTGATTTACTTGAGAAAATCTGCAAATATCTTGATTGTAAAATTGAAGATGTCATTGAATACGTACCAGATAACTAAAACTTTATTAAGTTTTATTAGAATTTTAGGTGTAGTTTATGATCTTATATTATTTTGTTACATAAGTTGAAAGATGTGTGAAATTTGGATACAAATCTCCAAACTCTACTTTGCCCGTTGATACAATGTTTTTAGTTGTTGTATATGATAATGTAGGATAGGATGAGCTTCCTCTTATCAATATGTTTTGGCCTGCCGCGACCTGATTAGCTGTGCTCATAACTAATCTTTGTAGTTTCAAAGTAGTGATGAATGTTGCTCCAATATCATGAGATACAGATATTATGTTGTATATTCCAGTAATCGGGGATATTGTATTACCTGACATTACTAGAAGAGATATTGGCTGTGCAATTTCATACTTATTTGTACTTCCTGCAACGGTTACTGTAAAATCTCCGCTGAACTGAGAAGCGATAGCGTTTACGTCATTTATGATGTTAGCAGATTGGAACACATCTGCTAATGTACTGCTCCAGCTGTTTATGACCTGCTCATCTTGTAGTACTGTGTTGCCGCTACCGTCTACGATGAATCCAACTTGAGTGTAATTCATATCAGTCATGTTGTAAGCGACACCATTATACGAACCACTAAGTGTCAATACATTTGTATTTGCTGTGCCGTATTCTAATGTATCTTTTAGATGTGTTCCAACTAATCCTGCGTTGCTCTTATAATGTATACATCCGCGTTGTGTCATTGTGGGTTCATCTACCCAGTAAGAAAATGTACTACTCTGCGGCTTAGTATCCGTAAAGCTTGTTTTCAAAAAAGCGTCAAGTTTTGAAACGCTTCGATTATTTATTGCTTGACTGAGTTTGTTTACTTTGTATGTATTCAGTCCTGCGCTATCTCTAGATGCATTATATGATTTAGAGAGCTTAAGTAGTCCAGGAAAATTTTCATAATCGTCTTTTCCGTTGTATGAACCTCTGACGTATCTGTTGAACGAAGTTGTTAACGCACCATGAGTCACAAGTGTAGGTGAATCATTGTGGTCAATATCCAAATCATAGTAATTTGTTGCCTTCACTGCGATAGCAAGTCCCTCAACAATAGCAGAAGGCTGAACCACTCCAGACACTTCTGGAATTCTAAGTACAGGTAAACTTGTCTGTATTGCAAGTGATGCATATCCTGTTATAGAGTATTTCATGTATCTACCAGAAGTAGACACTTTAAATGTAAGCGTGTATCCCTGATACGACAAGGATTCAGCAATACTGCCATCTGGATTGAGCCATCCAAATATGAATGAACAAGGAATACCAGATGAATTTGAATAGTTACTTGCATTCTGTGCTGATTGATAAAGTAGAGCTTCAAATGCAGCGACATTTATTCTATTTGTATCATCTCCGCCTACTATACATTCTAGCGTCCATTGAGTCATAGACGATATTTCACTGTTACTTAGCGATAATGATGTAAACGGAGACGGGATTTTGAGCCCGAAATCTGTAAGCGATACGCCTGCTAGGGCTACATTTGCAAAGCATTGTTTAAACATCTAATCACCTTATTATAGTTTAGGTGCTAAAGCGAGAAGTCGTTCAACTTCCTTTCTAGTTTTATCAGATAGAATCATTTTATTTTTGTTAGCTGCATACCAGCTGTTTGCAGTTGACTTTGGATCCACAGCAAATTGAAACGAACTCCAGTCACATAGCATCTCACAAATATACTCAAACGGCATATCCATTGCTTCTACTTTGCCTTCATCTCTAATAAGGCACCAATACTGCCAATGATGAGGATTCCGCTTTTGATGCAGTAGCCAAGCCATATCAAATGCTTTTGAATCTTTCTTGTTGTTCTTATCAGGATAGAAATAATTTAGATATGCATCGTATTCATCTTCTTGATATTTTGACTTATCGTGATTATCTATTAACGTCAGTACCTTTGTAATCTGTTCAACATCTTCATCGCTTTCGGTAAGGATGGCAGGGTACAGAATATCACGCCATGCTGTCTGTACTCCATTGATGTGTTTCATTAGATACTCGTTGTATTCGGACTGACGAAGATTATATGATGCTTTAATGTATCTTTTCATTTGTTTGATTGCTCCAGTCATAGATCATAGTTTAGGTGAAATCCTAAGTAACCTTTCAATTTCGACACAAGTAGTAGGGTGAATCTTATCTGTAGGATCAAAAGAACTCCACCAAAGATGCGCAGTCATTGATTTATCTTGCGTAAATTGCGAAGATGAATAGTAACATAACATGTGACAAATAGCGGAGAATGTCATTTCAACTGGACCAATTCCGTCAATGGATCTAAAAGTTAACCAGTGCTGCCAATGGTGATTGTTTCTTAAATAATGTAGATTTCTTGCGCATTCATACATCTGTGCTGTAACTGAGTTATCTTTGCTTGAATCTGAAGGAAACAGCGAATTCATTGTACCGTTCATTTCATCAGGCATGAACGAAGTAGCATCGTGATGCTTAATATTGTTTGTTATATTGTTCAATACGCCATCTGAAATGTATTCATCGGATAGTTCACCTACAGTTTTTCTGTACTTGATGAGATCAGGCTTCAGTATATCGTTCCATGCTGTATTGACTGCTTCAATATGCTTATTGAGATACTCAATGTATCGTTGTCGATTATCTGTGTCTGGAACAGATCTGTATACCATTTCGGAAACACGATACGGATGATTTTCACATGTGCGATTACTCATATAACTTCCTCCAAATACTGATAATATTATTTATGCTGATACTATTCTTGCCCTAAATTCAACGATGTTGCGGAGACTGATTGTAGAACCTCTCCTGGATTGAATAAATCATAGAAGGATTTCGGTATAACTAGTCGTTGCCCTTCCTTAGCAGAATATCCATCAGCAATCTTATTGAAGTATGCGATTACCCAGCTATATTGCGCTGAGCCTAATGTATCTCTAGCGATAAGATCTAACCGATCTTCATATCGATTAGGTACTTCGTAATATATTACATCGACATTTGTAGTAAATGGATTTGGTGTTTCTAGTGTTGTTACTCTGTCAGTATCTGTAGGCAGATGTATAACTTGACGAAGATTGCGATATCGAGACACATGACTGTAATCTTTGCATACACTGTATTGAATTCCTCGTTTTTCTATTACCTTGTAAGGCGTCAAAGTGTTATAGAAAGTCATTGTATTTACCTCATTTAGATCGTATATTTATACGATCATCTACATAATATTATCTTCGCTTTTTGTGTTTCTCATGCGATAGAAAACACGTTCCTTTAGCTGATTAAAGTTTCTAGCAAAATGAAATTATAAATATACGAAATTTTAGTATTTTATACGGTCTATATAAGATGTTAATCCGATTTGATCAGCCGATTATCGATTTTGATCGTATTGTATCGTGATTCAACGCAGTTTGAGATATCTCTGTAATCGACAATGAAAGTTTAAACGCCAGATACCACCCGTCTAGTCCTATAGGTCCGTTCCAATTTACACTACAGTCTGTCATTACACCTGAGATCAAACATCTACCCTTTACATATAAACTAACGATAGGTACATTCACTGCGGATCCATGATACCTTGGATAGCAGTTTGCTTGACAGAATCGTATTAAGTTATTCGCGTTTGCGTCTCTATGATCACCTGTCCACATATCTCTGTGTAGCTGAAAATCAAAATTATTCGATCTAGGTCCAGAACTTTCATATAGCTGCCAAGGTTCATATTGATACAGCATATCGGGCATTGTCGTGTAATTCGCTTTTCTCGAATCTTCGTACTCTTCTGGGTAAGCAGGAATGTCTACACCTGATGACTCTAAGGATGAGTATAAGGTAATATCACCCCAAGGTAAATGGAAAAATTGAGTAAAATTAGAGTTGTCTCTATATCTACTTAAAATCTGAGCAGGTCGAATTGTACTTACTTCATTAAATATTGATGGATCAATGTAATGAGGAGGATTAGCTAACATCTTCATTGCATTCTTATATATCGTGTTATCTACAGGTGTTTCGTCTCCAAGTAACCCGTAAGAAGTAGGTACGTTTAAATCATCTGGAATCTTTAGCATACCATAGAATGTACCGAGTGTACTTAAAACTTTCCAGTCTTCATCACTTTGCAAGGACGCCTTTTCAAATACATCTGAGTCCGAAGTCAACGTATTAAGCACTGTTGATTTCCGTTGCCAAGACACATCAGGTGATTCTGCAATTATCGTCTTGCATTTAGATAGAAACGACTTTCCTATCATCGGAGTTCTCTCTAAATTGTTTGCAGCTAATATATGTTGAACATTATATGAGCTTACAATATCGGCAATATCTGTAAGTTTAGTGTCATTCGTTACTTGTAGATATTTCAATGTAGCTCACCTCTATATTCCCTCTACGTCTAATCTAAGGCTCTTTATTATGTGAGGTTCTCCAAACATTGTAGGAGGTCTTATGTCAACTGTACTATATGACCCGTCAGGTTGCAATATCTTCAAATATTTTGTATCTGAAGAGAGTTTATGTATCCAATTCTTGCTGATTCTTAAGCATAAACTCTTTTCTCTATCCGTTATCGCATCATCTACGTTATCTCTATCTAATAACACGAGTAAATCATGCCGATCTATGTCCGGAGATGTATCTGAAATAACTGCGCCTAGCATGTAAGAGTATATCCAGTTAGGTAGCTGCTTTTCGTCAGATGCATCTGAAATATATCGATTCAGCAGGAATCTAATTGTTGATACTAATTTTTCGTATGCCTCAGTCAATGAATCCGATGTGACGTAGTAGTTATCGAAGAAATAACCTGAATCTTTATCAGAATTCATGAATGCTTCAATCATTTCTTCATCGGATACTAGATGATATGGTGTATCCGGTAAATATCCTTCATTAGAGTATTTGATTTTTATCATATCATGGATAAGTGAGTTCATTATACAATCACTCCTTCAAATGGATGATATGAATCCGTTGACCAGCCATCTAGTATCTCTCCTGCGTTCACGCCTACTACATTTGTGATGTTTTCTGCATTCATGAATATTGACAGCTGCCCATCTACTTCCGTTTCAGTTGCTGTATCGTAGTATTGAGACAATGCAGTAAAATTAGTTGTCATCATCAAGTATCCTTGAGGACTGTCAGTCGCATAAGCACTTTCAAATGTACCAGATATTTTGATTTGTTTATTTACTTTGCTTATAGGATAAGATAAACCGTTTGATTGTGGAACTTTGAACTTAGATACAATGATTGATTTTCCTAACGATACATTGGCAGTTGTTTCGTTTCTAACAAGTATGCCGAAGCCTAAAATATAACCGTCAGAACCAAATGTAACGCTCTTTAGTCCCCAGTTGTAGTGAATGTCATTGTCCACAGATTCATTCCACAGATCTATATCCTTCACAGTTGTTACTTCGTCTAAGGAAATAACTTTCATACCGGATACAGTGATATTAGGGTCTGTACTGTCGTACTTCTTGTACCATAATGTCATGCCCTCAATTTTAGTAGCACAAGATAGCACGTATGCATCATAGTATAGATTACAATTTTTGATATTCAGCGTAGGACGATTTCCGTTTTCTGCTGTAAACGTATAATCTACTCGTATTTTCTCACAATTTTCAATATTTATTGTTGTGTGACTATCTGCAGTACCAGATAGATGAAGGTGAACAGCAGTACCAAATCTGCTATCTATATTTCGGATTGTTATTGTTGTCTCATCTTCTTCTTTAGGAAGCTCTAGTGCTATGAATATGCGTCCATCGTAGTTTGAATCCGCAAGCTTATCTGCTGAAGGGAATGCAACACGATCATTTACATATTCATCTAGTTGCTCTTGTATAGATTCGGATGTGAGTCCATCTCCGTAAGATTGATCAGTTGCAAGCTGATATGCGAGTGTACCAGATCTCAATAGAGCATAGTCTAATAATCTGAGATGTCCGGTGTCATCTCTATATATGTATCCCGCATCTAAAGCAGTATCTGGAACATTTAGAAATCCACCTATTGTATCTTCTGTTGCAAGTTGCACTTCACCTGTCAAGAAGATTGGATCAGAATATCGTTTACCTGTATTTGTCTTTACTACATAGTAGTAATACGTAGTATGAATGCTACCATCGCTGTCTGCTTGCGCATATGTTACTAATATATAGTCCTTTCCTACAGTGCCGATATAATTTCCAGTAGCTACCTCAAGCTGATTGTTCCAAGTATCAGAATCGTCTACAGAAGGAGTTGGGTCGTTTTTGGAATCATACCAATCGAATCGTTTCATCTGCATTCCTAAACCATTCGGAACACTAGAGTCATCTACTTTGGAAGTTTTGTAATCAAGAGAAGTTACGACACCATCAACTACAACATAAAGTGTAGACGGAGACTTAATCAAATTAGTTGTCGCAGAGTCTACTACTGAATTGTCTGTACCTACAAGTATGTAATCTCCCAGGTCCCAAGCTGCATTTACCGGTGGAAGTTCTTGTCTATCTACACTATCAATTACAGGTACATATCCGCGTTGTTTACCTTGTAGCATCTTAGTGTGGATAGCTTCAAATTGATCTTTAATAGCCTTAGTGTAGTTATAGTCAATGGTGCCAGCCTCACCGCCAGAATATGTAGCTCTAGGAAGCTCTAGCACTTTAGTAGGATAGTATAGACGATTATTATTTGAGTCTACCATTCCATCAACTTGTTTGTGAGGCAGATGTAATACTACACGTCCATTGTACGTACCAAACTGTGCAGAATCTACTGAAGGTTTATTTGTAGTAGGACGTGCATACGCTCTGTCCCAGACGATCAAGCTATCAAGCAAATCGCACCAAGTGTCTTTATCGGCGTCACCTTTACCAGAAAATCCGTATATTTTTCCAGGATTCAACCCAGTTCTGCTGATGTATGTATCAGATGTGATATCTGCGATGTTTTTTATTCTGTTCGCATCAATGTATCTACATTTATCTGCGTTTTGGATGATGTTATCATTTATCTGCCCATTACCATCGCTATAATAAATTTGTCCTAGTTTAATATGAGCAGTTACTTTGCTCTCATCGTCTGGAGAATCTTCAGGTAGTACGAAATCACGCGGGCTACACACTACAACTTGTACACCTTCAAAGTACTCTGTCTTATTCTCTTTAAGCATAGCACCTGCCATAGTTTTTTCAGTACTATACATAGCTCGCAGACCAACTACTAGATCGCCTTTTAACCCAGGCTGTGCATTTTTCCTTAATGTAGTATTAGCTTCAGCAAGGTTAATAGATACAGGAACCAGTGATTCAAAGAAATGACCGTTTATTACAGCTCGTCCAGAAGATATTTCAAAGATCTGGTTGTCTCCAGAAGAGCTTTTGCTAAGTTTGAAGTCATCTTCAGAATTAACAAAAGACTCTCCTACCATATACTGTATTCTGTTATCATGGCCAATTGGACCAACTTTTACGCTTTCTCGGGATCTGAGATTATATTCAGTCATCAGCTGTCCACCTGTAGTAGAATTAGCTAATGGGAATATATTAGTAGTTCCAGTTGAGAATTTAATGAAATTCATCTACTATTTACCTCCAAACAAGTTTTAATCTGCTTCTACAGTCATCTGACCTGTAGCCATCGCGGCGATAGCATCAGGAATTGTAAGCTTACCTTTAGTATTATTTTGTTGCATGATACTTTGTACAACAATCAATATCTGGCCTAACAATGCGTTTGTTTGTACTGTTGGATTATCGAGATTGTTTGAAGCAGTTATTGCTTCAGCTAGTTTGTATATAGCGTCAGAAGCTTGATACTTCTCATCTTTTTGTATCTTTGCTACAGCGGCGCTATCATAGGTGTTTGCATACCACTTAGGCTCAACAAAATAGTCGTTGAACATCTGCTTAAATGCAGAAGTCGTTTCTAGTATTTTAGTTAGAATATCATTACCTGCAGTCTTCAAACTGATCAGCTGATTCATCTGGCTGTCATCATTAGTAGACATCATAGCCCAGAAATCTTCTTCTTTCTGCTGTCGATCATGTGCAGCTTGCGCACCTTTCTGACCTTGTAGAGCTTCGAAGTAGCCTTGTAGGTCAGCTTCTGCGTATCCTAACTTATTTATCGCTTTGTCAAAATCAGATATTCCGTAATTTCTAGCAGTTGCCTTCCATTCGTCGTATGATTTATTGTCATCTACAAATGTTTGGATTGTATCCTTCATCCTGTTGAAGTTAGACTGAAGGATTTCTGTGCTTCGTCTGTCAGCTGCCTGTTGTTGTGATTCAGCTAACGCAGAATTTGAAGCTGCGCTAGATATCAATGAAGTTGATCTAGAAGACGCAGACAATGATTTGCTTAATGATTTACTTATAGTTCCCCAGGTATACTTACTAGATACAGATGTTGGTTTAGACTTTCCCGTTATTGTGTTATACGCTTCTTGCCAAGCATAATTGTTCCATGCGTCTCTATTCAGCAACCATTCAGCTGCGCTATCTGCTAAGCGAAATGTACCAGACGTAATCGGGCTGAATATATCTGAAGCGTCTCGTACTGCAGAGTAAAAATCACCAGCTAATTGATAACTAGATCTACCACCTAGTAGCTCTACAAGATTGTTTGTTACATTTAATTCTTTTCCTCTTGTAGTAAGCTGATAAAACGATTTAGCGTTTCCTTGTCCAACAGCGCCTAGCTGAAGTATCTTAGCTACATCGTCCTTTAGCGCTTCGCCTTCAGTCACAGATTGTGACACGTTGGATACAGTTTTTACCAACCAACCTATCGGGTTCAGCATGTTCATCAAATTACGTATTGTTTGACGAATTCCTGATAGTAACTCTAGAGCAGCACCTTGGATCTCTACTCCGTATGTAGTCTCTTGAATCTGCTGCATCATCTGCTCGTCCCACATATGCTCTTGAATTGTTCTGGCAGCTTCGTTATCTAGGACAAGTGATAACCCGTTTTCAATTATATACTGGTTTATTTGCTGATTCTTGAGTATGTCAGCATTTGTTGTAGATTGCCCAGATTTAAGATTCGTTATATTTTCGTTTAACGATGCGTCAGATGTATTCATGTTTTTGATTGCATTTGCAAGATAATTAAAATCGATTCTTGCAAACGCATCCATTGATACTCCGAATACATCGGAAAGTCCTTCGGCAACCTCCATGAAGTTGTCGTTAGACATATTTTGCATCTTAGCAAGGTTCTCAAACAAAGTTGAGAATATTCTTTGCGGATCTGATACTAATTGGTTTAAGAATTCTGTATTGCCTGCGTTTACACCAGCCAGAGATCTAAGTGCAACAATTTGGCTTGAGTTTCCTCCAGTTGCTGCTTTCACTATTGCATCTGTCATAGAAGATGCAAGATCTGGCGCAATTGCACCAGTTACTGCAGATACCGCAGTCATTACAGCAGACAGCTGACTCGCATTGCCTGTTTTTGCTGCTTGTGTTATCTTTACAGATTCTTCAAACAATGATGATGCATTCTTCAATCCCGAACTAAATCCACCAGCAAGCTGACGGCTAGAATATAGCAAACTACTTGCAAATGACTCCAGCTGTTTTGTAGCGTATTGAATTGCATCTGCTTGAGACATTCCAGCTTTTATCTGGTTCGCGGCGATAGATGCATATGTAGAAGAATACTGGAAGAAGTCTTCCGTCGGTATTGCTGCGTTGAGCTTTGTTGCTACATATGCAAATTCTTCTGCGACTTGTCCAGATAAACCGGATTCAAGCACTTTTGTTAGATTTGCTGTTATATCAGAACCACTGACATATTTAGATAGATTCTCGTCTCGTAATCGTTGAGCATATATAGCCATCAGATCCTGTAGGTCTGATTTTGTGTATCCCTGAGTTTGATTTATGAGACGAAGATTACTGTCCCAAGCTTGATATACAGCTTGTGCAGCTTCTTTTAATATGTTGAATGGTTCTGTTATTATTGTTTTTATGTCTGCTTCAAGCCTATCTTTTGCTAGTTCAGCTCGCCTATCGTCTGTTTCATTCTGCCGATTAGCGGACTTCTTCAAAGCAGCTCCAAATTTTTTGAACCCTTCAATCGCAGGACCTACTGCGTCTGTTAATAGTTCTATTCCTATCAATACAGCTAAAAGTATTGGACCAGCTGCAGCTGCTACGCTTGATAATCCAGCTATTGCAGTTCCAGCGGTTCCAGCAGTTCCTCCGGCTGCAGCTAAACCTGCTGCTGCTTCTGTAGACGCAGTTGTCAAAGAAGCTGTAGCCGCTGCGTTTCCCGCTGCTGCTGTTGCCATATCTGCTACAGCGTCTGTAGCTACGTTTGCAACAGCTTCGGTTGCAATTTCTGCTCCTGGTACAGATCCGCCGATTACGTCTCCTACAACGCTTGCTACGGTAGATCCCAGATCTCCAGACTCTGCAGCAGCTGCAGATAATCCTTTATCTCTTAATATAGATCCGACCTTTGATACGGTTTCAGGAGCTGCGTTCTTTATTGTTTCAGCAGCAGGCGAAGCTTCTTTGCCCTTCATCCGGTTAGCTACATCGCGTAGTGCATCTCCACCGTAAGACTTACCACCCTCAGCGCCTTTATCAAATGCCTGCGAAAGCTTTGAAAACGCACTTGCTTTTATATCATCTATTTTCTGCTGAACATCTTGTCCGAACTTAGTGTTCTTAAGAGCTTGCATGCCCTGATGCATGAGCTGATTTCCAAGCTCTCCTTGTACGTCTTTTAAGTTAACACCAAAATCTTTTGCAAAGCCAGAAACAATACTGCTCATCTGGTCTTTGAAGTCTTTACCTAGAATTTCTTCCCAGAATGCATCTTCAGCACCTTCAGAGAATGTGCTGTATCTTTTCTTTTCAGTAGATTTCTTACTATCACTATCTCGTGTAGCAGATCTTCTATTTTCTGCTTCCTTAGTAGCGTTCTGAAACTTGCTTTTTTCGTCTTTTATTCTATCTTTTGCGCTTGACTGCGAAACACCTTTGCGAAGTATCTCCTTTGTAGTCAAATCAATAGATTTTAAGTAATCTCTGATTGCACCATTTTCGATTACCTGTGACTTAATAGATTGTTCTGCAGTTGTGTTTGTTTGCTTTGTAGTGTTATCTGTCAGTCCTTGAGACTCAGAAACAAATCTAGCTGATTTGCTAGCGTAATTATTGTTACTAGGATTATCTGGCATTGTTTCTTCACCTCAACATATTGGTTGTTATACTATTATAAAAGATTAGCACATACATAGAAACAGATCAGCAAAACTGGCAAAATTTCGCTGATCTGCTTCTCATGGCAATTTATTCAAAGGAGGAGTTGTTTACTTTTTCTGCTTCAATCGCTTTTCGCGTTCTTTCAGCTCTTTTTCAAAAGACTCTACATATTTCTTTCTTACAAATATTGGTTGAGTCATGAGCCATTCTGCAGAAACTGCGCCTTCCGACGCTCTAGAAATAAATAAGGTTTCATCAATTATGTTTTCGTACATCCTTTGCCGAAGTTCCATGTACGTCTTCATCTCTCCGTTTATTTCTACTTCGTTTCCATTCCCGTAAATCGTCCAAGGTTGGGCGAAAAAATCGTTCGTCAATCAGAGCCATGAATGCTGCATCATTGCTTCCGCATCTAGGGCATTTACACTCTCCGCCTGCTCTCAAACCATAGTCAGTTAATTCAGCTACTCTATTCTTGAGAACAATGTAATCTGCAGAAGACAATTTAGACTTAATCAGCATATTTACATCAACAGGTGTTAAGTTCTTATCCTCACCCATAGATGTAATCATATAACAGATTCTGGACAGCTCTCTCATTGACTTACCAGAAGACGGGATGATAAACTGCTTATCTTTGTACGAATTCAGAGCTTGCTGCATAGTAAGAAGATGTAGTTCTACATCACCATCAAAATCGATGAATTCATCTGCTTTGATGACAAGCTTGTTTAAGAATGAATCTGGAAGCGCTTTACACTGAACAGAATTGAGATTAACTCGATACTCTCCATCAACTCTACCGCAGTGATCGCAGAAGATGGAATGAACTGTCACATACGGACCGTAGTTGAGCAACCTAAGGCATCTGCAGATCCACTGATAGTCGATTTCAAGAAGCTCTTTCGTGTCTATTGATTCTTCAATGGCCTGAGGAAGAATTGTATCGATCATGGTCTGATCAAAATCTTCGCTACCTACATAATCCAATTCGGACGCTGTCGGAATGTTCTTAAGCGTAAGTTCATCGGGAATATTTTTATACAGCCCTGCGCCCAGAAGCTGTATCTTTTCAGATAACGCCATAAAGTAAAACCTCCAAAAGTTTTGTTTGGTTATGGTGAATTTTATGCCTCACCTTCGTTTGTATACAAGGTCCAAACCAGATAGCAGCTAAGTTACATCCACTTTTGATTGTTATCTCCACGAAATTGAAACCACAGCAGAATCATCTAAGAAACAATTCTCAGTTTGAACAGATATATCGTAACCAAGATCTTTGAATTGATTTACGCATTCTATAATCTTGTCGTAATCATAACAATCGGTTGCTAATACAAGATTTGTTTCGTATCTTCCGTAGCGTACAGCTTCTTTTATCGATCGGTTGATTCGATTCGTTAGTGAGTGATATTCGTTACAAAGTTTCTTAGCAAATTCAGCTGAATAGATAGTGTTGTCCATTTCAGTTATTTCTCCTAATCTTGACAAATGATCGGTTTGTAGCAACTAAATATGCTACTTCCAAATGAGTGCTATCACTGTTGTAAAATACGAATGTGGATCTTGCTCTGTGTTATCATCAGAATATTTATGTTCTTCTTTAGCTACGTTACATTGATAACCAGCGTTTTCAAGCATACTACGATATTCATGAGCTGCTCTGTCAGTGTAAATATCATCTAGATGCACGACACACATATATTCTCCTAGATCAGCAGCAGCTTTGATTTCGTTGTTTATTTGTACCAAGAACCTATCGTCTGAGCATGCTGAACGTCTTCGAGCTTCTGTAGCTGAAATAATTTTCATACACTAACCTTCCTAAATTGATTCAATCTCTGATGCGTTCGTCTTCTGATCTACTGTCGTTTCCATGCCTTTACCTCGCTTAGAATCTTTGTTACTTTATCCGAGCATAGCAAAAGCTGCTTTATCTGAGCATAGCAAAATCTGAATTGCGTCTGTGATAACGATTTCTGGCACAACTGCAGTAAATTTACAGATGCTTGGATTCGTCACACCCTCTACAGCCAACTCCTCTACTGAAAACGCACCATCGCAACACCAAAGTTTCCGTGCATTTCGCAACTCAACCTCCGGCCCGTTCCGACTGGCAATCTGACCGAAGAAAACACCACTACGATCTCCACAGACAATGTAATATTTGTTTTCCATGCTAATCTCCTCCTAGACTTTCATTCACTCCAATTGAATTGATCAAAACAAGTATGCTTCTTGATGTATTCCAACTTCTCTTTGTCATTCCACCTCTTCAAAAGATTCATATTGACAGTTGAAGCATCAATGTCCCACTTTCGAATGAACTCCTCGTAAGTTTCATTTGGATTCTTTCTATAAAAATCAGGCCTAGTGTTATCTCTAAAAATTCCGGAGTAATATTCAGTTGCATATCCGCCAGTCCTCATTGGAACACAAATACCAGGCTCTGAAATGATTCTCAGAATAGGTTTACATTCGCTAGAATAGTCAGAAGACAGATCAATATTTACTACATGATCGTTTAAGGTCATATCGTACGAGTATAGAGAGTATCCGTCCTCAAACTTATCCCCACCAATCCTCATCATCCTTCCGCATTTCTGACAAATATGAATGATGTCCATGTTCTTTTCACAAGCTTCCTCTACAAGGTCCCAACTAATCATATGAATACGACCGCATCTGCAAGGATAAACAGAAAATCCATCAGACATAATACTACCTCCAAATTTGAATTCTATTGATGTGTTGATTACTTTAGATCTTTCAATCCTTTAATACGTCTCAGCTCTTTACAAGTGCGGTCCCAATCCTCCTGATAAGTCTGCGAGCCATTTGGAAAAGGAAGATGAGGAATCCGAGAGTTCCACGTAGCATAGGAAGTACAATAATGGTGGTTTGTACAAGTAGGGAGCATCAGCAACCGGTACTGGAGATACATAAGCTTCTTTATGTAGTGATAACGAGTCATGTTTTACCTTCCTTTCTGACCTGTCTTATCAATACGCGTAGGCCGTCTCGCGTGGACGGGTGTTTATGCCCGTTTCGGCTGTTTAGCATTCTGTAATTGTATTTTCATCTAACCATCTGTTTATTGCGTCAACCCCCGTTCCGTCTGTGTAAATCTCAAAATGATATACAAGCAACCCCGGAACGCTTGCGTCTGAAAGTTCATACTTGATTTTCTTGCCTTTTAACCATGTGGACAGATCCCGCGCTAAACTTGTAAAACTCGTTTCGAAATTGTACCATTTCATTTTGCATTTTCCTTTCTGGCCTGCCTTGTCAGCACGCGTAGGCCGTCTCGCGTGGACGGGTGTTTATGCCCGTTTCGGCTTATTCAAACAAGAAACCTTTTCTGATTTGATTGTTGAGACGGTAAACTTGATGTCGTCTTTCTTCACTCCAATAGTCGATGAATTTTTCTTTATATTGTTCTCTAGTGTACCTCAAGAGCCGTTCATCTGTGACAGACTCCCAGTTGTTATATACTTCGGTGTTTTTTCGGATTTGCTCGTTGCACTTTTTAATATTTGCTTTAGCCTGTTGTTCAAGCATCATAGCCTGTGGTGTAAGTTCCCTTTTCATTTTGTTTTCCTCCTGTTAGTAACTAACTCTGCATCTAGTAAGGCAAGTTTCCTTTACTCCTTTGTATTCTCCATTGGACTTAACTGTACCTTTGATAGATTTTACTTTCTCTTCATCACACCCAGAAGAAGCGAACCAAGAATAGACGTTACCTTCTTTGTCTTCAAACTTGTAAAGATGAGTGGTTCCATACATGTTATCGAAAGAAGTAATGTACTTGAAGTTGACAACTTCAAATTGTACCTTGTCGCCTTCGTTGTATTTATGAGAAGACTTCTGAGCTGCCTTTGCTCTTTCAGCAGCTTCCTTGCGATTCTTGTCTTCAATGTCTTTATGACGCATATAAGCTTTGATTGAGGAAGTAACGAATCCTAACTCGCTTCTTGCGAAATAATCGTTGAAAAAGATGACCTCCAAGTTGTGCATGTAAGCGTCTGTTTCGTTGGAAAGACTCTTGCACCAATTGATAGTTTCATCAGCAAGCTTTTTGCTTTCTTCAGTAATTTCAAACCCGCAATCAAGCATCTCTTGCTCGATAGATTTGCTACCTATGAACTCTTTACCTAATGCGTCAACCTCGAAATAGCTGAAAGCTCTCATAGAAGTCGGGTATTCGCTGTAGCTATTGAAATATCCAAATCGCTTAACGCATTCTGCTACATAAGGAAGATACTGAGAAATGTACCAATAAGGCTTGATCCAAGTTCCAGAATAGGGTGCTTCGGCTTCGATCAAGTTATCAAAGAAGCTGATGTATCTTGTTACATCTTCTGCGCTGAGCCCACAAGTGAAATCCTTCAGGCAAGAGAGACCTACTTGCTTCCACTCACCTGTGACAGTGTTACGAACGAGGCAAGTCTTGCTACGACGACGCTTACTGTTGCAATGTTCGCAAATCGGATCCGAATTGAAGTAACGAGCAGGAATCTCTGCGTCCTTGTTGAAAGTACGGATGATGTTTCCGCCTTCCTTATGTTCGATAGATGCAATGAATTCCCAATCATTGAGCTTAGCAGTTCCTTCTGCTTCTACAAGAATGAATTTGCAGTTTCTCTGGTTTCCTTCGTCATCAGTTACCTGCCGGAGTTCGCTTCCAACTACTTCAAACTTGAACTCACATCCGAACTTCTTGCACTTGTTTGCGATTGTCGTGATTTTCTTCTGCAGACGATCGAAATTCTCTTCGTAAATTGCATACTGAGCCATTTTAGTACCTCCAGGTTTGAACCTTCTTGATGTGTTGAGGATATTTGTTTATGTTTATAATTTCTATCTACGTCCTGATACTGACTACATATCTTATTGTTTATATTATATAACGATTTGAGCAGAAATTCAACTATCGTTAATAATTCGTTAATAATTTGATCAAAGCTAAAGACACAGCGGTTAGCTGTGCCAGTAGCTCGAAAGGAAAAATAAAAAATCAATCTGTACACAAAATCACGATTATACCTGCTTCGGGATAGTATTCGGTGGACTTTACGGACAAGATTGGATTGAGAGCAGATGCTATCGGTCTACTATCCGAAATCTTACCCTCATGCACAAGCGTTCTATCTCCGTAGTTCATCGTCTTGACGATTCGGACTCCAGCATCTGGAAAAGCGTTTGCTAACATATCTACAATTACTTCAATACTCATTTTTTTTGTTCCTCCTAAATATCTAAAATATTATAGTCGCTGTGTCAATCCACTTCTTCATTCCAAAATTCCTGCATGCAGTCATCGCATGTTTTGCCTATAGTCTTGCAGATTCTGTTGGAATTCTCATGAGTTTTGATGATTCTAAGCGGGCAGATAGATATCACACCAAGCGCATTCAGATCTGCCTCTGGATACTGCTCTAAGAACTTGCTCTTCCGTGTCTTGCGCGAGTGTTCAACAGACCATTTCTCAACAATGGCAACCTGATCTTCAGTATTCATTGATGACTTCATGGCGACTGCACAAGAACAACACTTATCCTTGCAAGCAATGAAAGCTGGGCATTTCTCGCATTCATGCCCAAAACTTTTACACATTCTATCTCGTTCTTCAATAAATTTCACAGCATCCATTACTTATTCCTCCACCTTTCAATACATCACTGTCATTGTTCCCATGAAACGGAAACCATTCTTATAGATATAGATAGATCCCATTTCATTTGTAAGAATCTCGGCAGCCCGCTTAAAGTAAACATCGAGAAGACGACCGTATTTCTTCTCTTCCTCACTCATAGGAGGCAAGGAATCTTCAGACACATGGACCATAGCAGTCAGAAAAGTATCAGAAGCATTATTCTTATCTGTATTATTGCAGTAAGTTACCTCTACCACATTGGTCAGTTCAACTTTAGTCATATTCATTTTATCCTTACCCTACCTCATCCAGACAAATATGATTACCTACCAGCTCCGCACGCCCACAACGGATATTACCGTCTGTGTTGTACGGTACGCAGACACAGTTCTATTCCCAGTTTTCTCAACTAATTCAATCAATGCATTTGCAACTAAATCCTCGACACTGATAAAATAATTCATGATAAGCATCTCTTCCAACAGGCATATTTGTCAAAATCGAATACGGAATTAACCGACGTTCTTATTGAGTAGCTTCATCATAGCTAACATTGTAGTGTCGATGATAACATTACCGTTCAACGAATTTGAGAATCGGTTTTCCGCGTACTTCGCCGTCTTACGAACTGGAGCTGCATGTGTTGCAAAATCAGAAGCCGCATTTACAACTCCCCACGCAGTACCCTGAAACTTCGCAATATCTGGTGCAAAGTAACAATACATGAAAGCTTGCTTAGAGGCTTCTACATTGTTCTTTACTCGATCTGTTGCGTCATCAGGTGCTTTAAACAACTCAGAAACGAACTCCTCAACCTTGCTCTGTGTGAATGTTGTATTTGCAAGCTTATCAGCAGTTTCGGCTAAGTTGTTCATATAGTCATTAGCAAGAAGCAATGTGCGCTTGGCTTCTGCAAGCTTAGTCGAAATATCACCAACATGTTTAGTAGACCACGATCTCGAGGCGTTCTCGAGGGCGAGCGACAAGGTGTTGTTGCAAACGACGCGAACTGGTGTCATGCAGCATCTGATAGAACCTAAGCCGTCATGACTATTTGTAAAACAGATATACGGATCTACCGCATCTCCTACAATTTTTGTCTGAGGCATCTTTGCGAGGAGCCAGATCTGCTTTCCATTTCTAAGTGATCCGGCTGTTTCGTATCTTACGTCTTCAGAAATAAGCGCATCAGTGAACTCAAAGGCTTCAGCGTTCTGGACAATCTTATACTTATTAGATACAATACCGAGTACTGTATTATCAGAATCTCGAATATTAGATTTATATCCTTCGATTTCTTGTCCGTCTTCTGTGAAGATCGGACGAGAGACAACATTCCAATCCAGGCCGGCAAGATGAAGTGCATCTTTAGAGGTAGGTGCTTCCTGAACAATAGTTCCAAGACCGTGCCACGGAACTTCTCTCACACTGAACATTGTTTCTACATTAGCAGACATATTGTTTACCTCCAGGTAATATTGATTACATTTGATATAACGATTCTTGTTTAATTAGATGCGGATTTAATTGCATAGTGTAGCTTGCACCAGAGTATAGCTGTTTTTGTTATCTCTGGATCCGTTGACCACCATTGATTGCTAGACATGACAGCAGAAATCTTTCTATCTATCATGTAAAGATTATCTATGCTAAAATTCGTTCTGTCGTTGTCTAGAAAACATATCATGTTGCCTTCAGGTACAGGTCCAAATCTATCGGAATATATTTTTTCCTGCAAAGGTATCCAATAAGGTCTCATGTATCCAGTGATGTTAGTATGTTCTGGAACTTCTTTAACTTTGATGAATGTAGCAGTCTGAGAAACACGTATAGTTCCGATAGGCAGCTGTTCCTTTCTCTTACACCCATATCTTGTTATACTTGGTTTACCTTTTAAATGAAGTACCTTGTTGCAATGTTCTCGGACGCGTTCCATAGAGTTAGTTTCTTGGAACAGCTCATTGAATTTTTCTGTCATATCTCTATAACTAGAGAAACATGCGTAGTTTTTCCTTAACCAAGTATCCTGCTCTTGAGTGAAGTGTCGCTTAGTTTTCATAATCAATCAGCTTGTTGATTGTAGCGTGTTTGAGCTTGCCCTCAGATACCATCTTATCTCTACGAAGAACAATGTCTGCATTGTTGATCATCTGTTTTGCTAAACTCGAGATAACCGATGAAATTTCGGCAACTTGCTTCTTGTACTCAAAAGAAGTGTCAGGATCTGTCAATGCGTCTATCTGCTCTCCAAGTTTATTCTGCAGTTCAATAAGTGTCATTATAATTTCCTCCTATCAATCTTCAATGTAACGCTTCATCATCTTCCACTGCGCTTAGGTTCAGCAACTCATCTTACTTTCCTCCATTTTCTTGTTTAGATCAGACAGTTTCTCGTAGTATACTTTCTCTGCAGCTGGAAAAGATTTAGTTCTGATGTAATTGATTCTGTTTGGATCGCTGTCATCAGCTTCTCCAGTATGAAACCAAACATCTACGAAATAGTAATCAAACATGCTGTAGCAAACTACAATTTCACTCAAATTCTTATCAAACTTAAAAGTAGCTTGATGAACAATTTGCATCCCAATTTCGTCGTCATCATCATAAGAGAGGTACCAAGATTTAATATCTCTGTAGTTGATAGGCTTTCCCGTATCCTCTTCATAGAAAGTATCATCCTGCCGATTGTATCTTGCAACGACAACTTCTTTATCGATGCCGTATGTATGCCCATAGAGTTGACTGTACTCCAAACAAAGATTGAACCGATTGTTATATCTGCCGTCGTTTACTGGAACTCTCCGTTCTTTGATATTGATCCAAGACATTGTATGACCTCCTAAATTTGATAAGCTTTGATTTTTGTTGCAAGAATAATAACGATGCTCAAATAAACATAAAAATGACGAGCCTAAAAGACTCGTCATCATTTGTGTTTACTTAACTCGAATTCTTACTTCATTTCCATCGTCGTTAACTGAATCTACTGCGAGATCAGCAAAGAACCAAGGAACTTCAATAACCTTTCCGTTAAATCCGCCATAAGGAATATCATATTTGATAACAGATTCCTTATCCATCTGAACACGAACATTATCTTTGAATGACAACTTCTTCAAAACATCTTTGACGTATCTACCAGATAAGTAATTTTCAGTTGAACATCTGATTACTCTTTTCAAAGCTTATCCTTCTTTCTATCAATAAGTAGTAAAATAATACAGATAGGAGATATTACAATTGAGATAACAACTATGATAACAAACAGCAGTATGTATACAATCAAAGTGAATATTAAGTACAATATTCCTAGCAATCCTTCAACGATGTAATCAATCATTGACATTCTCCCATCTAAATATTACAGCTTAACTCGCAAATCTAACAAATAGATCTGCTGTTTCAATCCCTGTATCCTCGGACGCAATATTGATACCTTCTACGTTGTCAAAAGTCGAGCAAATCTAAATACCAATATCTCGCTATTATACGAGGTTTATCTCAAGTTGTTTGCATCTATACAGACAACGTACTCAGAGCATTTTCTGAAATGCGATCTGGATTTTAGCTCTTCGACAATGCAGTTTTTATATTTTCCTGCGTCATCTACTACAAACAAATAACGGTTGCATTTGAACCTATCTAAGCACTCTGTTATCCAATCTTCACAGGATTTAAACTCTGTCTCAGCATCATAAATTTCTTTGTTGCTATACGGAGGACATGTCATCAAGCAATCAAATGTTTCACCTCTCTTAGCTAAAATATCTTGTTGAATTACTTCGCAATTTTGCAGATTCAAAAATTTGATGATTTCGTTACTTTCAGATACGTGCGATTCAGACAGATCTCTGCCATAGTAGCTCTTTCCTGCAGCACAACATCCTAATAGTCTTCCAGAGAATCCGGAGAAGGGATCAACTACCTCACTGAAATCTTTGATATATTTCTGACATATATATTTAGCAAGCGTTGGGTTGAATACCGATACACGCGTAGCCACCTTTGAAATACTGAAGCCTTTTAATACCTTTGAAGGATCAACATTGTTTATGTATATGAGTCTATTTGCGATTACTTTCTTAAGTAAGCTATCGTCTTCCCAAGCTTGTCTAGGAGATATGCAACCATGGGTATATGCATCGTATATGGATTTATGAAATTGATTTATACTGGAAATACCAAGAGTTCGATTTTCGTTGTATTCACAAGCATCAAACATCTGTAACTTATGCCAATCCGACAATAATCTATCTTTGTCGTAATCAGGATAGGGAAATCCGATGTTTCTACACCAATTGAACAGCTCTGAATCATAATCAAATAAATTTTTGTCAATTTCTTTAATGATTCTCTGAAGTCCTCTCAGGCCTCGTTCAAAATCGGATTCTACAATTAGATAGAAAATAGCATCACTAGGTACAAGCGCAAGCCGCACAGCGTCACCGTCATCTCTAACTCTACCTCCGTCTGGATCTGATAAATATGAATGCCAGTAATCACCATCACAATCAATCAATATATTGTACTTAGGCAAATACACATCGAATGAATGAATCATACTGTCATCCTTAATGACATATTCTTCAATGTATTCAATGTTATACGTATCTAAGAAATTATGAAGCCGAACTTCTAGATTGCTTTTATGCTGTTTATTTCGCATCGCTTTCCTCATAACTTCTGAATTCTTCATCACATTATCTACATGATATTGATCTTGAATATGTGCTTTGAATTCAGATGTCTTGAAGATACAGTTCTGTCCATACCGCTGAACGCATGTTTCTGCTCTTGTTATACTAGCTTTTGCTTTAACTTCAGGAATATTTGATATGTTTGTTACTCCGTATTTCTCGAGTAAAGTTTTCCTTACAGCTGATTTTGTAGACTCTAACTTAGGCAAATCATTTATTTTATGCTTTTCTCTAAACTCGGGTGACGAAAAACAATGATCATATCCATAGTGTGATTGAAATGTTTTTCTTCTTTTTGCTTGGACCCCTTCTGATTTCAGCTTTTCAGAAATTTTACGCTTTACAGAATCTAATCGGTTAGTGTTATCTACACCATATCTCTGTAAGCAAGTTTCACGTCGTTTTGACAAGGATTCTTCGCTAGAATTAGATATATGCTTTTTAGCAATTACATCTGGAATCTGTGATACGTTATCTACTCCATATTTCGACTGCAGATTTTGCTTCATGTATTTATATTTACATTCTTTAGAACATGTATGCGGTTTATCTGTGGGAGAGCAACTATACTCGAACAACTTTCCGCATACTTCACATTTGTACCAATGCGGACCACGACAAAATCGCTGTTTTGAATTCATTGCTAAGTATAATTTACCGCATTCTTCGCATTTCTTTGTTACCACAGCTTTGATTCTCCAGTATCTTTATATTAGTGTTCTCAATCAGTAGTATCCGAACCAAATAATTTAACGAATCTGTTCTTATTAGCGATTTTACATAAAAGTAGACGATAGCGGTTACTATCGTCTACATAACTTTAGAAGGGTTACTTTATTTAGATGTCGATTACTTACCTTGATTGAATTCAGAAGGTCTGAGATAGATTGCTTTAGAAATAACTAGCGTCGTTTGGACCTTCACGACATCTCCTCCGGACTGGGTGTGGGTACCGTTGCGGAGTCCTTTGATCCATGTTCCAGGGCATCTAATGACGTCTCTTACGTTCCCTTGGCCATCATATTTTATGAAATATACCTGTCTCATGTATTCAGACGGTAATCCCATCCTTTCGGTATCGGGATCGTAGACTTGACGTCTCCATTCTCTGAGAGCTTCAAGTACATTAGGACTGCAGTAGCAATTTAATGTCCAATCTACATCTGCGTAATCAACCTTACTCGGGAATTTGATTAGACCGTTTCCATAATGTACTGTGATTGAATCCTGATCTTCTTGAATTTCACCTACTTCATCTGTTGATAATGTTAAGAGGTCGGCAAATTCGCTTGGGGCACTTCCGTCCATTCCATATATTCTAATTTCAAAGTTATTAGTTGTCAATGGCACGTAAGAATCTTGCCCAAGCATGTGGTTTGTACCTAGCTTCAAAGGCTTAAACATATAATACACCTCAATGTTAACTGTATTTTTTTGACTGTCTAGAAAAATAAAAGGTGCTAAACTGTTGACAAATCACAGAATCTACTTTATAATTAAATAACAATATTGAAGGAGAAGTTTATGGTATGAATCCAAGATACAGCAAGCCTAAAAAGTTGAAACCATGTGCAATATGTGGAGAGTTATTTTTACCAGATACACCTTCGTCACGTATTTGTTCTAAATCTCATCTATCTAATTGTCCTATATGCGGTAAGCCTATGATATGGAACACAACTAGAAAAATAGAACCGTGTAGTAGAGAATGTAAGAAGGAACAAACCCGACGTAACAACATTATCAAATATGGATGTGAACATCCGATGCAAAACAAAGACGTTCAGATGCATCACAAGCAAGCAATGCTAGATAAATATGGTGTAGACTCTCCGCTTAAATCTGATGAGATAAAGCAGCGAGCAATTCAAACAAATAGAGATAAATTTGGTACAGATTGGGCTTTAAGATCTTCTGAGATTCATGATAAAATAAAGCAAACGATGACAGAACGATATGGTGCTCCTACATCTATGCAATCTGAAGAATTAAGAAAAAAGATTGAGTTGACGATGTCGTTGAAATATGGAAATAGCAATCCAAAGAAGATTGAATCGTTTAAGAAGAAAATGGAGGAAGCATGTTTAGATAAATATGGGTTCTCTAATGCTATGAAAGATGAAGATGTATGTATGTCTGCGATAAAATCCAGAATAGAGAACTACGGTGAATTTTGGCCTAAAGAGATTGATGATAAAGCAAAATCAACATTTTTATCTAGGTATGATGTAGATAATTTGTCGCATCCATCAGAATTGATGAAGAAATCAAAAGAAGAATGTATACGGAAGTATGGAGTTCCGTATGGGTGTCTTGTACCTTCAGATCAAGAGAGTATAAGCAAGCTTTCAAGGATAAATGTAACATTTCATGACAAGCTTTTAGCATCTGGAGTAGATAGTAGCTTTGAATTTTATCTGGATGGAAAATTCTTCGACATTGCGTTAAATGATGAAAAGACATTGATTGAGATTGATCCATCTTATACTCACAATGCTTTGAAAAATCCATGGAGAGGACCTGGTGTTAAAATTAACTATCATAGAGATAAATCTCGGATTGCAGAAGAAGCTGGATATAGATGTATTCATATATTTGACTGGGATGATTCAGATAAAATAATTCAGTCTCTCAGTAAAAGAAGATCTATGTTTGCTAGAAATTTATCGATATACAAGCTTAATACGAAAGTTGTAGACGAATTTTTGTCAAAGTATCATTTTCAAGGAACTTGTAGAGGTCAGCTACTTTGCTTAGGGCTAGTTAAAGATAATGTGCTGTATCAGGTTATGACATTTGGTAAATCTAGATACGACAAGACTCATGATGTAGAGCTACTTAGGCTATGTTCTCTTCCCGGATACAATGTTGTAGGAGGAGCTTCTAAGCTTTTCAAATTTGCTACTGAAAACTTTGGAGTATCTAATATAATATCTTACTGCGATAGGTCTAAGTTTTTAGGAAGTGTTTATGAGAAGATTGGAATGACGTTAATTAGAACAACTCCTCCTCAAGAAGTTTGGTCAAAAGGGAAGAATAAAATAACTGCCAATCTTCTCCGACAAAGAGGTTATGACCAGCTGTTTGGAACTAATTTTGGTAAGGGTGTATCAAACGATGAACTTATGATTGAACACGGATGGCTTCCTGTATACGATTGTGGTCAGCGTGTATATGAATTCAAATAACAAAAGAAAAAAGAGCAGACAATCGTTGCCTGCTCTTTTGTTTATACGACGATTTGATTAAAGCGTAGGAGTGTTTTCTACTAACGCCGAACTTGAGTCAATTCCTCTCTTGATTCGCTTAAAGTAGTAGTTTGCAGCAGCTTCTGGGCCGTCGCTATAGATCATTTCTTGCATTGCTCTCCAAGCGAAATTGAAAGAATATTCGCGACCATTCTGAAGTGTAATGTTGATATAATCTGCGCCCAAAAATCCTTGAATTGAAGGCTCTTCAAAATAATCGGATACATCAAATTCGTCGTTTACTAAATCTTCAAGCTTCTCTGAGAAGCTATAGTTATCTGAATCACCCTTTTCACTCATGTACCAATCATCAATATTATCATATTCATCATATTCATCATCTTCAATTTCTTCTGCAGGCGCAAGATGAAACTTGGGCATATCTTTATATCTGAAGTCATTTTTATTCAATTTTTCGCAGCCCTCAAAAACGTCTTCGTCTATTACTATATCCGGCATGTTTACTCTTCTTAAGTTGATACAATAACCAAATGCCATACTGCCTATTTTAGTTACAGTATCGGGTATATTTATTTGTGTCAGACTTGAGCACTTGTAAAAACTTTTGTAATCTATAGTCTTTAACTTACTAGGAAGATTAACTTTAGTTAAGTTTGTGCACTCTTGGAAGCATGACATTGGAATATCACTAAGACTGTCTGGCACATCTACAGAAACTAAATTTTCACACTCTGAAAACACATAATAACCTAACTTTTTCAAAGTATTTGGTAGTGCTATTGTTCGAATACCATTACACCGTGCAAACGCACCGGACTCTATCCTTGTTAGACTTTTTGGAAATTTTACTGTTACAATATCTGACTCATCGAAACAATACTCTCCGATTGATGTGACGCCTTCAGGAATAACAACATGCTTGCTTTGTCCTTTGTATGCTTTCAATACACCGTCTTTGATTACAAAATCGCTATTTTTTTTGCTATCAGCAGCGCTTCTTACGTATCTTTTCACAATATTGCACCTCAAAATTATTTAATATTACGTATTCTAACGAATCTAACAGATTCGCCTATTTGCTTTACTGTTTCTCGGTCATATTTTTCTTTGACATGTAACTTCTGACCAGATGCAATATCTGCTTCTGTCGCAAGTCTAAACTTGTAGCCTGTTACAGTGGCAGGTACTTCTGCAGGAGTTACAACTAATTGCAATTGATTGTATCTCTCTACAACTACGCAATTATGCTGTTTGTCAATTTTTACTTCGTATCCGTTATCATAAAATAATTCTTTTTCGTATTCAGCAAGAGCTTCTAAAGCTTTTGTCTTACCTACTGCACACTTCACGTATCGTTTCAAAGATTATCGTACTATCCGTATACCTAATACTAATATAGGTTGCGCATAGAAATCGTGTGACATATTTAGACATTTATCTGTTCCACGGTTTGAAATTTTGGATCTTCTCGAGCAGTCCTTCAGGATGACCATCAAAACAAATAGCTCTGTCATCAATATAACATATTGCGGGAGGCTTCTTTGCAGTAATAAGGTCTACGTACTTAAGGGCACCGTGATCTCGTAGATAATCGTTTACACAGTCCATTCCTTGTCTTGAGTTACATCTAGTTGATACGACAACTACTTTGTATCCAGCGCCATGAATTCGTTTTAGCTCTTCTACCATTCCTGGAGTAATTGGATCTTCTGCTACACCCTCACCCTGCCAACCTGATGTATAGGAATGAATTACGCCATCAAAATCGAATACGACTGTTCCTTTCTTATCAAATAATCCCATTATTCAATCTCCTTTAGAATGTAATCAAGCTGATTCCAAATCTCTCTGATTCCGTATTTGTCTGTGATAAAAAGTAACTTGTTATTAGCATAAAGTGCAAATTCAGGTTCATTTGTTTCAGAATCAACTAATTCCTCAACCTTAAAACTTTCTGCTTCAAAGAAACAATATCTATATTCAAACACCGTAAATCTCCTTACTCATCTTCTCGTATTTGAATTCATTCCAAGTTTCGTCTCTTTCTTTGTATGCTACTCTGCAATTAACTCCACGTGCTCTAATTTTATCTCGTAATAATTTAGCTAGAAATTTTCCAGCCATGCTGTTTCCGTTTGAATGTTTAATTTCGCTATCTTTGGGAACAGTAACTTTGATTTCAATTACGTCTTCAAATGAATTATAATTTATTTGCTTGAATTCTATTCCAAAACATTTGAATGTGTTTACTATGAGCGACTCAATTTCAATCATCAATTACTTCCTCCTTGCTCAATGTACCCTCGTAGAAATATCTGTTACATGGAGGATAGCTAAAACTGTGCATGAAATTCAATCTAATTACTCCTTCCCTATGATTGCATCAATGACTCTGTGTGCAGACTCATTTGAGTTCAAAAACATTTCTGTTCCTCCAATCTCATCACATCCTTCAACATATATTTCATTCTTGTCAAGCCATTCTTGAAGAGGGTAAGCTGCATCCATAGCTTTTTCAACATATCGCTGTCTTTTTGTAATCAAGTCTAATACATAGTTAGGAATTTTCATACATTCTCCTTACACGCATATGATTAGCTTAATTGACCCATTACAGAGTAGAGAAGGCGTGTATTCAATTACTGACATATTTGAATATTTACTTGCAATCGCTTTTGCAATGCTCATTTTATCTAAAATAGTCCCTTCAGTGTCTATAAAGTCTACATCGTAAACATGCTTGCTGTAGACAAGCAAATCAAATACAGTCATGATCTCGTTACCTCGTATCACATCAGATCCTCATCTCTGTAAGAGCTTCGAAGCTGAGTTGGCTTGTATGTATTGTTATTGTTTCGTAACCAATGTAAGATATATTCAACGATATACGAGACACACACTATTGAGATAATTCCAACCATTGATAAAATAGCCCGCTCAAGCATGTTTATGCTCCAATCGTACTAAAGTTTCAGTCATCAGGTATTTCATACCTGATAAATATTGTATGTTATTTAACCTTTCCACATTCGTCATTTGCACACAGGTCCTAGTATGCTGTCTATACTCTTCGTCCATTATCTCCTTCATCACAGACGCTACATCCGACTTCCTCAACTCAAAATCGTGGATACTCAATTTACGTCACCTCCGCAGATTTTATAGCTTTTCTATAATGACGAGCATCTCCAAAATCTTTTACTATTTCGTATATGTCTGAATTTTGATATTTTGTTAAGTTATTGTAGTTAGATTCGAACCATGATTGCTGCTCATTTGATATAGGCAAGTAATTTTTATTTTCATCAAACGCAGATTTATAGACATCCTTTGCTCGTACACATACCCACCCATGCTTTAACAACACATTTTCATGACACATTGTTTTGATTGCATCTACAGAGTAACGATTCATTGACTTGATAATCTGCTTTGCTAATTCACAATGACCGTATGTATCACATTCATAAAATTCTCCAGAAGGTGACAGAAATCCTTGAAGTGTTGCAACGTCTGGCATTTTTGTATTCTCCTTGTATGTGAATTATCAAAATATTTAACGATTCTGATTTTTCAGTTAAGATATTCCCATCTGATTGTTCCAGAATCAAACACCTGAGCATAGCCATGAGATTCCATTATCTGACGTTCTGTTTGATTATCAACGTCTATACTGTTATCGTTAAACAGCCTTTGTAAATTACGTTTCTGGCAAGATACTCTATTGTAGTATGAATCATCTATCATACTTACCCAGACGTATCCTGGATTTGAACTATTAACAGGTACAAATCTTAACTTTGAATATAAGTTACCTCGCGTATGCGCTCTATCAGAAAACGAAATAATTTTACATGATTCATCGGAATGTATGTTGTTTAGGTAATGTGTAAAAAGCTTGCTGGCTCCTCCTACAACGGACGTGTTGAGTAACGAACAGAATCTAGATAGTTCTACACCTGCTTGACCGGTATAGCCGATAGTATTTCTAATTTTGTTGAATGTCATTACAGATACTAACTCATTGGTGTCCTTACATCTCAGTCCTAGTCGAATACTTGCTGATATTCTTCCGCCTTGTCTGTGATTAGATTCTAAAAATTCAGCGCATTCTGCTGGATCAATTTCAGACACATATGTGTTTCTAGCATATATTTTTCTGCTAGACATATGTAATAAGGAAGACAACATAGATAATATTATATTTTTTCTATGAGTCCACTCATATCCGAAAATATGAAATAGAAATATGCCGCTCTTCTCACACATATCTGTTTTCATTTTGTGATATGAAGGTGATTTCGCATTGCCATTCCACGGATCGTGAAATGAAGAGTTATGCGTTATCGTCGGATTGCATTCAATAGCTAACTGTCTATCAGGTAAATAAAAATCGAGTTCATACGGAGATATGACAGATCTGCAGTTGCGAAGGAAACTGACATTGTTTCGACTTAGGAAATTAGCAATTTCATCTTCCATAGTGCTTTTGCTGTAGCTTACTAGATGATGAAGATTATCTTGTACAACATAGTTAGAAATAGCGCTTGAGGTGACACCAAGTTTATCAGCTATGATTGATTCTGTTCTTTCGTTTTCTGGTAATGAAGATATGTATTGAGCAGGATCTGCTCTAAACTTAATCAACTCGTCAATTTTAGATATGTCTGACATGTTTAGTTGACTTACATGTTGAACACCATATCTAGACTTCATCGTATCTGATAATCGTTGTTTGACTGCTTCAGACTTCATCGGATTATCTGAGCCATATTTTATCTTGAAAGTTTTCAGGCGTTTTTGTTTGAAATCGTCAGAAGCTGTATAGCTTGCTACACCGTATCGAGATAAATTAGTAGACTGAATACGTGTTTGAACTTCGATGTTCGACATTGCAGATTTAGTACCATATCGAGCTATATTAGTAGTTTCCATATTCTTCTGCCGCTGCTGCCTAAACTCTTCTGACTCCATATGACTTGAGAATGTTTCCTTAGCACGTTTTAATATGATATTAGACTGAAGCGGATATTTCACACCATATCGTTTTACCATAGTAGATTTTATCTTTTCTCTAACTTCTGGTGAACTAGCAGAGTATTCATATCCATATCGAAGCATATTGGTCTGCTTTACTTTGTCTTGTATATCTGCAGATGAAAGTGGATTCGCAGATCCATATTTTTCCAGGTTGGTTTTCTCTATCTTATCTCTCACAATATCGGACAGCAAGCTAGTTTTAACTCCATACTTTTCAGTAAATATATCAGATACGTGTTGTTTGCCTTCATCAGATTTCATGTAGTGAGTTTGACTGTACTTGTCTAGACAAGTTTGTTCAGTTTTGGATAGTATGTTATCTTTTTGAGTTTGCCATGTAGTCTTCAAACTACTTGATATCTGCGACTTCACAACTGATAGTTTAGAAGGATTATCGACTCCATATTTCTGCACATTAGTTTCTGCTCTCTTTTTCTTCGCAATATCAGAATTTGAAGGCCACTCATTATACGTTGCATGCGTAGTACTAGACGCTTTCTTCCTAGAACATTCGATTGAGCAGCAAGAATTCAAATGTTGCATATCATTTCCTACAGTTAGCTTACCACAAACAGGACAAGGATGATAATGATCTTCGTAACAAACAGAACGTCTAGATGACTTAGACTCAAATAGCTTACCACATAGTTTACATATCTTAGTTGACATTGATACAGTACCTCAACATAAATATAGACGAGGAAATGACTCCTCGTCTATTTTAACGATTTGTTATATGAATTATGCCCTGTAGTCGTCTAGATTAACTGAGCTTGGAAGGGCAGTACTCCCACCGAATAGTCCCAGAATCAAATACTTGAGCGTATCCGTGTTCCTCCATTATCTGCTTTTCCGTTTTATTTTCTATATCAATTGAAGTATCATTAAATAGCTTTTGCAGATACTTCTTTTGACAGGATACTCTATTAAAATACGAATCATCACTTATGTTAACCCAAACATATCCAGGAGCGGAAACATTAACTGAATGGAACCCCAAAGTAGAATACAACGAACCTCGTGTATGCGATCTGTCAGAAAAAGACACAATGTTGCATTCGGCATATCTAGACGTAAAATACTTAAATAATTTACTTGCCCCACCAACAACTGTAGTGTTTAAACAAGAACAAAATCTAGACAATTCCATATAATTGTTGTCATTTTTATAACCTATTGTATTTCGAATTCTATTGAACGTCATTACAGATAATAACGAATCTGATGACTTCTCTTTTAGTCCTAATCTTATACTTGCAGAAAGCGAGCCTTGCCGATGATTTTTATTGAGAAAATCAGAGCATTCTTCACTGGATAATTCACATACATATGTGTTTCGTGCAAATATTCGGTTTTCTGTCTTACCTAATGTATTTTTCAGTATAGACAGGATTATTTCTTTCTTAGTTTCCCATTCATAACCAAAGATGTGAAAAAGAAATACATCGAGTTTTTCACACATATCAGTTTTCATCTTATGGTACGAAGGCATCTTCTTAGGCTGGCCCCAAGGATCTTCAAAAGAAGAATTGTGCGTAGCTGTTGGATTACATTCGATGCCTACACGCAAATCAGGAAGGTAAAAATCAATTTCATAAGGAGCTATAACGGACCTGCAATTTCGGATGAAGTTTATGTTGAGATCATGCAACAGCTGACAAATTTCTACTTCCATAGTACTAGATCTAAATGTAGCTAAATCTCGATTACCTGAAGATATCAATATATCATAGACAGTTGTATCAGTACAACCTACTAAGCTGCATATTTCTTTAACTGTAGGTTTATGATCAAAATTAGATGATATAAATGATGCAGGATCAGCTCGAAGCTCCATAAATTTATCTACATTTTTCGAGTCTAAAATTTTCTTAGATAACCCAAATTCAGACGATGCCCAACTATCAGATCCATATCGCTCTAAACATGTTTCTATTGCTTTCGCTTTAACTACTTCAGATTTAGCCGGAGTTTTGTATCCATATTTCTCTAGATTCGTAGCTTCTATCCGCTTTCGAATTGTCGGAGATGCCATTCCGACTCCTCCATTATTCTTTAAGCTTGTAGATATCATTTTTTGCATCACTTCACGGCTACAAGTCGAACAGTTTCCACCGTATCTAGCCTGATTAGTTTGCAGAAATTTCTGTTTTATCGCTTCATTCTTTAACGGAGAAGTGACTCCATACTTTGCTAAGCAGGTAGATTGAAACTTCTCCTTAAACTCTTCGGTACTAGCGTAATGTTCCACTCCATACTTAGCTTTCATAGACGACTTTATCTTATCTTTAATATCTTCATTTTGAAAAACACAATCAACTCCGTATTTGTTTAAATTAGTGTTAGAAGTAAGCTTCTGCTTACATTCATTCGAACAGGTTCTCGGGCCTATTGACATATCTGTTATCTTAACAGGTTTTCCGCATACAGGACAAGGCCCATAGTGATCATCATTACAATATATCTGCCGATTAGAATATGTATCAAAGGGTTTTCCACAATACGCACAAACTTTATGATGAAGTTTCTTTTGATACGAATCGTTTTTCTTTGCAGTAGCGGCAGCTTTTTTAGCGGTCTCCTTCGCTATGCCTGACATGATTACATATTTACTTCGGCATTCGCTAGAACAAGTTTTTTGCGTATAGGGATGAGAAAGCTTAAAAGATTTTCCGCACACTACGCATGTAGCTACTTTGCAATTATCACAGATTATTGTGCGATACCTAGACTGAAATTGTTTACCACACCGTACGCAAGTGCACATCATAAAAGTATCACCTTTACAAACATAAAGAATGCATCAACTAGGTCATTACAATAAGGGTATGAACAAAGTTGATGCATATATTAACGATTTGTATAGTAATGAGTCAACTAATCAATGCATTAAGCTCTATAGTCGTCTAGATTCACGGTGGAAGGAAGAGCTATAAGATCCAGATCCAGCGTGTTTATTACACCGTTGACAGTAATGTAAATCTTACCCACAATACTATTTAAGCGCACCCTATCAGTGCCGTTGATATCCGCTGACATTACCATGTAGTAGTCGTTGATAGCACCGATATTTTTCATTGTGTCTAGCAGTGGGGTCATACCAGCGTAGAAACTGCTGTATGCTTGCTCGTTGTTGTACTGGAACGTGATGTTGATTCCGCATCTGTATGCCTGATCTTCAACAGCGTTCATCAGCTTACGAGTTGATAGATTTGCAAGAGCTTGATAGGTTCCAACCGGAAGTTCGAACAATGTGCTATTTCCCCACAGGCTCATGCCCATATCTGGGATATCTGTGATTACATTTACACCTACGCCTTCTTCACCCTGCCAGTCATCAAGCAGATGCTTTGTTACGCTATAATCGAGCTTGCCGATCTTAAGTGTATGTTTTCTTGTTGTAGGTAGTGCCCATTCATACTGGCTCGCCTGATTTAGAATCATTGCTCTTTCAATCATCAAAGCCATGAAAGACGGAGATGCGATGTTCTGCTTAGAAGTTCCGACATATGTATAATGTCCCCAAGGAGCAAATAGAGCAGAATGTGAAGTATACAAGCTTGCGTTTAGGTCGTATGCGTTGTTTGTAGGTACATATCTAGCAAGCTTCTGTGCATATCCTTCCTTATTATCGTCTTCGTCCCATACACGAGATCTAGGAAGGCTCTTCGGGATATCAATGTATGCGGTGCCACAACGGCTGTTGTACGCGACGTCCATCAATCGGATATGGAGAGGAGATAGCACAAAGTTTGTGTCTACATCATTGTATACGTAATCAGGTACTACAGCAGAGAAATCCTGATCATCCCAACCTGGAACAATTACTCTGTTGTAGTTGTATGACAACTTATCCTTGAGCTTTTCAAATACGGAATATGCTGCAGTACAGCACCATTCTCTATATTGAATAGCAGCAGCTTTGTTTATATCAGAAATGTTCAAGCTGGACAGCTTTGTCAGATATGAAACATTACTTATATCGGTATATACTTTGCTATAACGAGTTTTTGCTAACTCTGTTGCAGCTGTAATCATTTCTTGTGCAGTTTTAGGGTTAGCAACGTCTGAACCGTTTGCAAGGTCTATAGATACAGATCCGTCAAGTGTCAATGAATCTTTGAGTTCATCGTATCCGGCAAATGTGATGAAATTAGAATCAATTTCAGAAATATGATAGAGTGAGTCGTTAGAATTCTTGGACTCAAATACGAAGCTTAGATTCTCAACTGCTGTCTTTGTACCAGAAGAATCTAGCACATATACAATGCAGTTCCAATAGTTTACTCTCTGTGCTTTTCCATCTACTAGGAAGATAGAGTTGAGCTTCTTGAATGTGCAACGAAGATTGTTACCAAACGTGCCAGCGTACTTGGCTTTGATAGTGAGCTTGTTCTCGTCCTGAATTTTAAGCTCACCCTGAGCAGATGTACCTGGGCACACACGACAGATAAGTACGTCATATCCAGCAGTGAGAAGCGTCATTGCCATTTGATATGAATAATCTTTAGCAGATCTATACAGTGACGCAGGACCTCTGTAAGTAGATACAAAGCTTTCTAGACCCTGCTGAGTTGCGTTGAATCTTTCCCAGCGAAGCTCATCCATGAGTTCGTCTTCAGTAATTCCTGCTGACGTTGGATCAACATACCCAGGTCCCCAACAAGCTGTAATAGGCATTGCTACACAGCAGTATGTGTTTGTACCAATGTTATAGCTATAATTTTGACTAATTTCAGAAATATTTATCTGAGCCATTAGCATTTCCTCCTTGCTCAATTTGTTTATCAGATTTGAACTTTACATCTACTACGGCAGATGATTTTGTAGATGCATGCTTTTCAGCTGCGGCCTTAGGCTTAGGAGAAGTTTGCTTGGGTTCATCGCATCTAATCATGCATGATCTATTTATGTAATCCGGAACAGGTTTGATGTCCCCTGGACCAAAAGTTACATTGTAAAATGTAAGTGATCTAGATGATGTATTCTTATAATATATCAACAGTATTCACCTCTTTCTAGAAGTATACAAGGTTCGGGTTCTGTTATAGCAGTTCAATAAAACAACGAAGGCGCATCACAATGTGCGTCTTCGTTTACTTGCTACACTTAATTGAACTCTATTTGATATTCATTTCTAGTTAGACGTATTGGCTTGTAGTTAACTAGCACAAGTCCTTCTGTTCGGAGTGGAATCACTGATTCATATAATGTACCTGATTCAACATATTGTGAATATCCAGACGTTCGTTCTACTTGTCCATCAATCACTAGCCCAAAACGAATTTTCCTATTCACTTCATATGGAAGTTTTATGGTCAAGAAATACATGTTAGTGTACTTGAATATCAGCTCTCGAAGTATTTCGTCCATATCGGCTTGATTGGTTGCAAGTACATGTAGATCGTAATTTTGTTTTATTGGAATAACTTGTTCATTATATAGATTGTTTTCTTTATCATCAAAAGCGACTACACACCCGGAATGCATCAAAGTAAAGTTTGTACGATCTGTATCTATTTCATAGTTATCCGGTCGATTCAACCCTACTATAGGAAAAGAAAGCTTATCATCTTTGACTTGAGCTCCTATAGATAGGAAGTCTGAAGTGTCAACAACTTTAACAACAGGATTCGGCATATTGTTGGGATTGAATGATCGCCTTAGATCATCGCATATAGATTTGTCGTATAGATATATCACTTATCTCACCGCTCTCCAGGTTGTTCGCTGATATATTTACCTCTGTAGTCGATCGGCTGCGTTATGAAATGATTTGAAGTATTAAACGTGTTTTCTACTTCCTTATCAGTTCGTCCTACGATGTTGTTATCGTATACAGGAATTACTTGGCATACAATATGATCAGGTGCTTGTATATCGTAGGAAAGCTGTGTTACACGAAACACCCTCTCATCTACATCACTATACTGTCCAGCTATTCTGAATATAGAATCTTTCTGCAGGTTTGGTAAATCAAAACTACAATGAATGAGGAATGGTAGATCTGAATCATTTTCAACTACCCACCCCATTCGCTTGAATGTCTTTATTTTAGGCGAACCTTCAAAGAATATATAAGTATCAATCATGTCAGAGTAGCTATCAACTACAGGCTCACCATTCTGATTTGTGTCAGGTAGTATAGGAAATTGATATCTACAAGGTACTCCTTGCATATGTAATGCTTCGGCATAACGCTTCCGCATCATTATAATATCTTTTCCGATTAGATTTTTGCTCATTCTAGACACCTCGAATTATTATCTAGAATATCCTGAATGTTTGCTATATTGTTTTGTAACCAAGACCAATCATAATTGTTATCTTGACTAACTCTAGTTAAATTTGCTACAGATCCATGTGCAAGTCTCTCTTTGAACTCACTCATAGAACAAGAATAGTTAGCGTTTAACCAGTAAGGATTGCACATTGACATGAATGCTACAACATATTGAGTGTTAATACGTTCACCCACTTTATTGTATTCGTACACATTCATTATCCGGATTTTGTCGTAGTTTAAGTTAGAGATGCTAATAAGATATGTTAACTGATCTCCAGACAACTGGCTATCTGGTCTGTACTCAATCAAGAATCCAAATTTAGCAAATTGTTTCAAAATATCTGATAACGAAATATCTGGATCAATTCCATTGTCCATTACAGATACAAGATTACCATGACAGTTCAGTGTGCATGCAAACAACACTCCGAATCTACTATGAAGGATGGAGATTCGTTTTCCTACTAATATATCATTCTGCAGAAAATTTGTTACATTTATTTTCAGATCTCGACTATTGTTTGATACACATTTAGGTAAATCATCTAGTTTGGATATTCTATATCGTAATGGAGCAGGCATGATGTTAATTCACCTCATTAGATTCAGCTCGCTTTTCACGCTCTACATGACAGATAAGCTGTTGCTGGAATGGTTTTAGATCTTCTATACAAGCGGAAGGGTATTCAGAAAAGTACCTAGCAATTTGATCAATTCCTAATCTGTAGTATAGCAATCGCATATCTTCGTCAGAAAACTCAGGATGACGTTCCTTAAATATGAAATATCGTGTTACTACACTACTACAAGACTTAAATACTGTAGGTGATTGAGATGTTAGATCCGCATGCTCTAGCGTTCTGAAGTTACTAGAATTATATGTCTTTAAATCGTGAAAAAACAATTTAATTAGTTCTGAATTAGAAGCCACCTTCGTCGCCTCCGTTCTCTTCCGGCTCTATAGACCAGGACATTATCTGAGATCCGAGCTGCGGGAATGATTCTTTAAGCGCTTCTTGAATCGCTTTCAGATATGGTTCGTTACCGTCAACTTTAATAGACTGAAGTAAGCTGATGAGATTTTGAGCCTGACTGACGGAAGCATCACGCTTTTCAGATACTACAGTAGACATCGTAGTGATTATAGGCTGCATATGAAGCTTAAATTTGTTTACAAATCCAGACATGTTTCTAGCCATAAAATATTTATTTATTGCATCAGTCCAGCCAGAAATATACGCAGTTTCTAGACGCTGTAAAGAATTGGCGTACAGTGCAGATCTTTGTGATAATACAGATCCAGCGCCGCCTAGACCTTCATTAGAGGAAAAGTTCATTGCTTCCTTAGGTACACCTAACACAGACAATTTCTTATCTTGATAATGCTCTAGAAGCTTAGAATCCGATTCAGATGTATCTGACATGTTTAGATCTGTGATAGAGATAGCATCCTGGCCGTTGATTTTAGGCAGAAATATTAAATTATTAGGAGATTGAGGATTGACATAGCTTTGCGCATCTCCATTCAATGTATTAAGAGAAAGCTGCTGTTCAATTGCATCTTTAATTATCTGAAGTGCATCTCGTTGTTCAGTTTCTTCTGCAGATCCACATTCTACATTGATGAATCTAACTACGCGAGTCAAGGATGATAATAGCAGCGCGTCTTCTAACAAGCCTAAAGTCTGAGTAGGCTGTGCAGCTTGTTCCATGAGCGGGCTAGCAAATTTAATGTCATAGTCCTTTGTATCACCGTCAGAAGTTTTTAATCTAATGGTATAATCTCCTAGTAGTCCTCCCAATGAAAAATGGATAACAGAAGAGCTCGGGTATCGTATTACTGAAGATGCATCAGATGAATCTGGTTGATACAGATAACCTTCATCTACACCTCGATAAAATAGATGTATAATGTCTTCAGGACGTAGTTTATATGAGGGTACTATATCGTATCCCGCGTCTGGGATAGTATTATTGTCTAGTGCTATGTTTTCTCTTCGATAGAACGATAAAGGTTCTTTATAGATATCGGTAGTAGGTAGATACAAGTTACCAACAGTTGCCAACTCTAAAATATGATCTCTAGCATAGCTGTTTATATTCCATCGGTTGAATAGGTCATTCACGATGTCTGCAGCATCTTTAGATTTTTTATCAATAGGTACAGCCCAAATTATCTGACCGTCACTATTAGGAATTGTTGCATCTGTAGCGTAGTAAGATAATGCGGTAGCTACTTGAGAATCATTTGCAAGAGCTCGCATAGCAACTATTCTACTCTTTATGTCGTCAATTGCCGAGTTCCTTCGGATATCTGACATCTTGAAAAAAGAACCAGACAGCACACTTCTCAAGTAAGATACAACCGGCTTATTCGGCTTAGGTCTAAATCGTTCAATCCACTTATTTGCCAACTATGTCACCTACTTTCTTCTATTGAAGGTTCTGCTGTATATCCGAATCAATATCATACAGATCAAACATTTTCTCTTCAGAGAAAATAGGGATGTTCATATTTCTAGCGTATTTTACGCTACGACCATCGATATTTTCTAGCATATCTCCAATTACTACACAATTTACGTCTGTATCGAATGTATTTGTAGTCACTGCGCCGTAACTGTTAAAGATGCTGATTATATCATTTGTGCTTCCATGCTTGAATTTACCTGTAATATAGATTTTCTTATCTCTAAAGATAGGCGGGCCATCAAACAGCTTATTTACATAAGACGCATTATATCTTGGATTGTCGATAACATTGATCACATCTTGCACATTTTGTGCATCTTTGAACCAATTCAATAGGTCAAAATACTTGGATTCATCTAGATCAAAATCAACTACTGCTCTATCTGGATTATCCATATAATACTTTAGGCTGTCTATGTTGTTGTTACAATAGTTGACAAATGACGTTATCAGATCATCATTTCTAACAATATCAATGTCAATCAACGCACGTAGAATAGCATAGAGAGAAGTTTCTAAACTGTACTCTAAGTATTCATCTGTGTTCAATACATCTCCTACGCAGAGAATCTCTTTGTTCTTTATCAGCTGCTTATATCTGTCGAACGTGATTGGATGCGCGTTAAAAGCAGACAACAAGTTGTTAGCAGTTTTAAATTTTAAGGATAGGCAATGTGTATCATCGCAATGACAGAATTGAGTTGGAACATATCGTTTTCCGCAAACTGAGCATGTTATACCAGCTTGTTTATCATTACAAGAACTATATACAATATGATTAGCATTCATTATAAATGTTACGCCTTTGTGAATATTGTATTTATATATTTGATAATAATCCTGATCTACGGTATTTCCAGTTTCGCAAGATATTTTACCTCGCAACAGTCCATCCTCAGTGAGATACTTTGACACACTTTTACAAACTTCCTGAAGTAAAAATGTATTTACGATCAATGTATCGGAACCTCTCCAGATGAAATAATACGTCATCAAAGGATATTCAAATGGATATCTACTATCCCACATCTGGTCAAATATTTTCTGATCAACATTAGCTGGAACTAGCTGCCCTGCAATGATTGTAAACCCTGCCATCCTAAGCCACTGACGAACTGGACCCGCACCGTGAAATGCAGTAGAATTACTGAGTACATCAGCTGCGTAGAATTTGTAGTTTTTTGACGCCTTCACGTCTTCTGATAGATCAGCCATTACATCAGCAGGTACATATCCTCCGCATTTTGCATGGTAGCCAGAATATAGTACACCTCTGACCCAAGTTCTTCCTACGTTTATAGGAACTTTCTTTACTACACCTTCAAGCTCGGAGTATACTGTATAATCCTCTGCTGATACAGCTTGTTTTTCATCATCATAGTATCTGTAGATTTTACTTAGTTTCCCGTCGTCGTATTCCAAAGTTACAGGAACTCCATAAGGGATTGGTACTAGATAGTCTCCTGCGCGTAGACAGTTTCTTACGAACATTTTATCGACTCCTTATATTTAATAGTGTTTAATAACTGGAAAATTAAATCCAGCTATATTGCTTCGATTAGTGGCGTGTCTGCCATTTATACTTGCTATCGTCTTAGCTATAGATTTGGGTGCTGGTGTAGGTGTTACCTTCTCTTCAACTAAGTCCCAGATTGCGCCGCATAGTGCATCGGAGCAATCCTTTGAGTGTTCAGAATCGTGGTCAAATTTGTTATTCATCCGCTTCAAGTTAACTAGTTCGTCTTCTTGTAGCTGATGTTTGATAAGTTCTATGCGTTGATCATATATAACATTTTTCAATCCAATGTAGGGTTCCATTGATCTATCTACAGAAATTTTCTTGGTGTTGAATCCTTGCTGAGACAATATCTCTCGCATGTAGCTAGACTGAAACTGGTCAGTAGATACAATACCTATGTTGAATCCTTGTCGTCTAAGCCATAGCAGAAAATTTACTACTTTCTGATAAGACATTCTATCTCCTTTAGGGGCTTCTACACCAACACAGAAAATTTCTCTATAAAATGGTAAAGATACTTTCTTTCCATTTATGTCTTCAACTACTTTATTTCCGTCTACGCATACTCCGCATATACCTTGACGGTCACTGATTTCGGCTAAATCAAGATGTATAGCCATATAACAATTTTTTAGATTGCTTGGCACGGATTCTATATGAAAGTACTGTTCAATAGAAGAATTATCTCGTGTACCAATCTGTATTGTATCGGTATAGAAGGGATTATGTCTATCTTGAGAAACAATTGGTGTGATTGCATCTTGTGTTATAAATCCCATCGCACCTACAACACTTATACCTGCAATATCTCTCAAAGATATATCATAGTCAGCGAGGAAATTTCGTCTTAATTCTGCAGGTGCTTCAACTATCTTGTACCCTTGAGAGATGTATTCTTGAATGTGGGCATCATCATCGTTCTCTTCTGGAATCACGAACCCTCGTTTGTATCTGTCACCAACTGTGAAATGAAATTTCTTTTCACTAAACATTGAAGGCGGTAATATTTTCCATTGAGGCTGATCTACAATATACAAATGAGTATTACCAGAATTCAGCTGAGTTTCTATGTGTGTAGACAAAAAGTCGTTGTCTTGATTCTTCGAGGAACCGGCAATTAGCTTTCCATACACCTCTCCGCCCAATCTAAACGTACCAGAAACACGAGCATTGACTGTATCATACAGCCTCTTCATATGTTCTTTTGCTTTGTTGATATCTTTTACACCAGACCGTGCAAACGAGATTTCGTCGAGGAAGCAACACCAGCAATTATGCGAAATTAGAACAGAATTAGATAAGACTGCAAAGTTATGATTAGGCTGGACATTCACTACATCATAAACTGGAATTTCTTGGTCATGATGTATTTTCTGAATTGATTTTATCTTCATACATCAACCCTCTGTATCTTATCTTCTAAGCTACAGTATTGCTTAGATGTTTTGAATCCTTTCTTATACAATGTAAGTATTGTAGATCCTACTATCTTAGGATATCCATGGAGTCTTAGGTGCTCAGCTAGCTCTTCAGAGCTATCAAATCTTGTGTTTTCATACATCCAATAGTATTTTTGCTTTGCTTTCTTTATTGATTTTCCTACTTCTGGATTTCTACCTAGTTTCCAACCTTCAGATATATATTTATCTATTTCGGATTTACAAATTTTCTTGCTCTCTGAATCTCTATACACATAAGTATCTAATATATTCAATCTACCTAGGCAAAACCCTTCCGGCATTTCTGAATTACGTTGAATAACAGTTTCAACTATTCCGTTATTTATCCATACAGGATCAAAGCCATTAGCAAATCTAGCTTTTTGAATTTCTGATAATTTAATTTTAGTCGCTTCTGCCATAGGTATTCCCTTACGACTTTGAGACAGCTTAAGTAGCCGGTCATCGGTTTCCTTTGTAAGTCCTTTGCACCAGCTAGGTCTGCCTATCAGCTTCATTCTAGCTTCTTCGCTGAGCTTTCTTCCTCTTCGCTTAGCAACTTGCTCTTCAGAAAGCTTTCTACCTTTATTGGCCTCAGATATCTTCCGTTTCGTCTCATCTGAGCAAGTATGCCCCTTTAAGCTATTGGATAATTTCGTCATAAAATCTGCATCTTTAACCAGTAGTTTCCTATGCTCGGATAACTTTTTTCTTGTTTCGGCATCCGGAGTAGACCAGTTTCCTCCAGTAGTGTGATTGTATCCCCTATCTGGATTCATAGTATCGTATTTAGATATTAGATCTGACTCCATTTTGCACGCAGATTCAAGAGAAAGTCCAGACGCAACAATTATGTGCTCAAAGTTATTCCACCCATATTTATCTATAGCTGACTTGAAGTGCATGTTATCTGAATATCCACTTCCACCTGCCCATCTCAATTTAGGGTCTTGAGAAGTTATACCTATGTATCGTTTACCATTTGGAGATACATGCATGTAAACTGTAAATTTTTTGTCGTAACAATTGAAATTCATTTGATCCACCTCACTAATATCTAAGGTTAGTAGATCATCTGAACTTGTCAATTCTTGAAGCTCTTTATAGCTTCCATCAGACAGCATCACTTTATGGTCTGGTGTACCTTCAATTACAGATCCATCCTCTAGTTCTATTCGGATAGTCTCATTAACATATTTAGTTAAAACAACATCTGCTTCAGTCGGTTCCAGTGATCCATCCTCTAAAAGTTGATAGATTACTTGATTTGCACCCTCGCATTCGCTGATCAGTTTATATCCATCAGGTGTCAATAGCTTGGTGTTTCCAATAAGACATTGCTTTCCCAATGCCTGTGCGCCATCAGATACGGCAATTATTTCTATGTTATTACCCTCTGGCACATAGTAGAAATTTCGATCACTTCTGGTGAATGATCCATGCTCATTGAAAAACGGTGATGCTCTTAATGTATCTTGAAATTCTCTGTAAGCAACACCTAATGCTAGGTCTTTAGTCAAGTTTGCAAATACAATAGAAAATTTTGATATCTCCTTTTTCTGAAAGTATGTATGCGGGTTTCTGTACATCATCAATCGATATAACATGTAGGCCATTATGATAATGGCTGTTGATGACTTACCGATACGAGTTGCGCCGCTCAATATGATTTCGTTGTACTTGTTACCTGCACTGAAGATTTCTCTTAATGTTTTACGCCAAAACGGATATACAGCGTCACCGTTCCTATTCACGGAACCTAAATAATAAGGATCGCAAACAAATGTATCTATATCTACGGGTACGGATTTAAAATCGGTCAACCAGATGTTTTCGTATGTACTAGAATATCCGGTTTCTGCTAGCTCTTCTAGTATTTTTCTCAAATATGCTTTTTCTGATTCTGAAACAGAGTCATATATAGATTTTATCTTTTCAGGCAAATCAGCTGGAAGATTCATCCGCATCACCTCCAGAAGTACTACTATTCAGCTCTGCTAGTATTGCTTGTGCAGTATTTCGTAGTTTCTCTCTAGATTCTTGCGGAATAAGCTTAGCATCTGCGTCAATGTAGTCTTTATCTGAGGAGAAATCCGGAACATGAAATGTATCCATGTTCATGTAGGGCTCTAGTAGCTTTTGAGATTGTACCATGTTATACTGAAGCTGAGACTGTATTCGCAGTAACATAGCCCAAGTAGAAGGGTTTGCAGCTGACATATTATCCATAGAAGTTTCTATAGACTCGTAAAGCTTAGTTTCAATCTTATCCATCAAGTCAAGATATTTTATCACTCTACTTACTTGATGGTATATTCGCATTATTGCAATTTGCTGAAGCGCAGCTGTAGCAGTTTTACTATTTGAATCAATCGTACATGACAATAAGGAGGTCCGCATTCGTTCGACGGCCTCCTTCTGAAAGTTCAAGTTAGGATCGTGTATCTGAAGATTCTGATTCTCCTCAACAGTTTTGAGGTCTTTCAAAATATTCTACCTCCTAGATAAAATATTATTTTTGCAAGTCAAATAAAACAACACTGAGATTAGCAATAGAATCTCTTGCGATTTCATCGTCTGCGCAGCATGTAGCAAGCTGCTCAATCGCTTCCTTGATTTTACAGATAGCTGCATCTTTAGCACTTGTAACTACGTTACAGCTATCACAAGATTCAAGCTTCTTACTTATTTTCAAACCGAGTCACCTCACGCATTGACGGTATTTTTGCATATATATCATGGAAGTCTTTTGCTTCCGCTAATGTAGAATCAAATCTATTGAAAGCATCTTTAAGAGTGCGATATTCAGCGTCGTCAGAAATGTATTCAGAAAAGATTTCACTTTTCAGTCTACTATATATATTCCTCAAGCTATTCACTTGTGGAAACGATGAATAACATTCAATTTCAAGTTCTGCAATGAGCTCTACTGTGTGGAACGGCCACAAGTATTCTCTAAGTTGTTTATATAAATTGATATAACTTTGCTGTAAGTCTGTCGCAGTTATCAAGCTATATCACCTTCCTGTTCATTTCAGCTGCAATCAGCTTATCTAAAGACAATGCCGTTAATCTGTTGTAAGATATCAAGTATTCAAGTTCTGAAGCTATTTGAACGTCTTGCATTCTCCAGACAAAATCTGTATAGAATGCTGAAAACGATTTAAACGTATTCTTCTTGTTTCTAGCTTCTATTCTAGCTTTTATATGTTCTAGCATCAAATATTCTTATTAAATTCAATTTTTATCTTTGAGACTTCGTCTACATATATAGAAGGTATATCTGACTCCTGCTTACATTTTTTAATATATACATCGTAAAACCATTGAATTGAGTTCACAGATTTACTTAGTTCTTCTAACGTAGGTACAACAATAGTTTCCCCTCCAGCGTATCTACACAGGTCTACTAACTTGGAGTACCCAATGATAGAAAACAACTCAGGTAAGTTTGAGTACTCTGGTAGATTTTTTAACACAGGCATCAGAGTCAATAGATAATGGAAGTCAAGCTCTTCTGTTATAGGTAGTGGATGGTAATTTCTCATTTTCTGTCAAACACGATAGCGTTGTTGGATCGTGCAATTCTACTAAATGACATATCTGTGATGTTGTTAGCATCAAGTTCATCCATGATATCCGGCAATATTTTGCTGATATTTATGTCATCATTGTAATACACCCAGATTTCATCGTCTTTTTCAGCACAGCGAATTACACCTTGAGTGTTCGAATTACTGTTCAATGCAGATTCGAGCCTATCTGTATCATCAACAGTTGGATCTTCTGCGTCTATATTGTCAGACTGGAGTTCGTCTGTTTCGGGAAAATATTCTTTAGATGTTGAACTATTGTCTTCATCTTCATCATTAGAATCAGCCAGATTAGTATCTTCATCATCAACCATATCCGGCTCTTCTGCAGTTGAATCGGCATCCTCAGGAATAGGATCAACAATAGTCTCATCTGTATCGTCATCTACAGTATCTATCATGCTGCTGAGCTGAGTTACTAGCTCAGTGTTGATTGGGTTAGCCATGTTAGCTTTGATATGTTCTTTACGGCAGCTAGATCTAAATAGTTTAGCTCCATATATATAATTCACTTCAATCACTTCCCTATTTAGTAATGGTGCTCGAATCTGCTAGAATCATTCTCTGTTTATGTACAAGTATGGCTTGTTAATATTCTCAGATTGAATAATGTAGCCAAAATACGCCCAAATATATGACGAAGTACTTGGATCATAGTATCGAACAACATAATCATGTTGACCCGGTGATACATCTAATCCGCATGTGCAAATATCTAACCAAGCTGGTGAGCATCTAGGTCTAACATACCTAGAAATATCAATTGCATGCTTAGAATCAGATATCTGTTGTATACCATACATAGAATAAGTAAAATATTCATGCGGAACACGAATAGAAAGTACAGGAGCTATCTCAGACTCACTGAATACTCTTCTGCATTCTACCAGTTCAGATTCCTTGCATAATACTAACGAAAATGTGTTATCCATGAAATCACCATCTAATCAGATAACAATATTGCATAGGCAATGCTTCTGGCACGGCTTCAACTGTATATCCCAAAGAAACAAGCTTATCTTTGATAACAGATGATAAATTTCGAGTGCAATATACTTCAGTGTTACCCGTATTAGCAGCTTCATTTATTAAAGATGCAACAGACATCTCTTCAAGTATTAGTTTCGCTGACTTTGCTACTTCTGCAACTTCTGCGCTTGATTTCAGTGTAGCTATATCAGACTTCTCAATCAGTGCCATATTACAATATCCTCCAAATGCTAGATCCATGTGTATCAACGCCCTATAGATGACATGATGCAAAGTGTAAAACATGGATTGTGTATGCTAGTATCAAAGTTATCTAAGGTTATCGATAATCTAGAACAGAGGAGAATGATTCATCGCAACTGATGTAATCTTTATCTCCCTTGACATATCTGTTTGGAGCTGTCAATTTGTCTACAAATGGTAGATCCACAAGTTCTGGATGATGCTCATCATTCCACAGTAGACCTAGCATATTCCAAAGAAACGCTCGATCATGAGGTTCATCGTCGTCACCTCGAAGAACTTTCATCAAATGACGAACACCTGAATCAATAAATGAATGAGAAGGCAACCCCTTCTCCCAATTTCTTTCTGGATACTTAGCTAATGCCTCTTTGTAGTGTTTTGACAAGTCTAAAATACAAGATGGTTTGTCGTTGAAGATAAACTCATTTATAGCATCATAAAGATAGTTTTGATTTCCTGTGTAAATATATTCGTCAAGTGCTTTTAGTATATGGAAAGTGGTAGGGTGGTCTCTTTCAAATAATTTTGCAATTATACCGAGAGGCATCAGGTCACATCTGCCATTGGTATCCAGCACCTCTCGAACAGCACCAGATTCAAAATTAGTACGATCTCCAGTATCATTTAAACTCATTTTTAACTCTCCTTACGCTTGAAAACTAAATAACTTCTTAGGTCTAAGCACGTTTTCTTTCTTGTATACATATTTATCATCTAGCATATCTCGAATTGCATGTATAGTGATAGCTACACGAACAGAAGAAGATGATACTACTTCATCTAAAGTAAATCCCAGATTTTTGATATATTCTTCTACTTTTTTCTTGTTGTATTCATCCGCAGTGTCAAGGAAGCTCATATTTGACTTTGTTTTAGAAGTTCTAGACTTCTGAGATACGGAAATGACTCCAAATTCCGGAACTAAGATTTTACAGTATCCAGAAATATGTCTATGCGAAATGCTATCGCAGGAATAACATTTATATTTGCTGAGACCTTGCATGGAAGTGTATCCATATAGATGCGTTTTTACATCAGGATTATCTGAACGTGCAATGAATTCTTCTACCTCTTTAAGATAGATGTCCTTCATCTTGACGCTTCTATCGTTGGACGGAGAAATTCCAACGTAGTCTAATTGCTTCCCATTTTCATCTCGCCAAGACAACATATTAGCTAAAGCAGAAAAATCTTCGCCCTGATGATAAACAGGCATCAGCTTATTCGGAGATTTAAGCTTTGTTCTCATATACAAGAAATTTTCCCAGCTCTTTTTAGCTGATTCCTCGTAGTCTTCTTTGTTCTTTGTCTTACCAAAATGACCAGGAATAGTATCAAGTTGTGCGCATACATCAATATCATCATCTATAGAATTCAAATAATCGATGTATTCGTCTACCGTAACTTTTGCCTTTCCGGTATGTATTGAGTACGCACCGCTGTCGATAAATAAGGATCGGCAGAAGCCTTCTCGCTTCCACTGAATAGTTTTTGTGATTGCACTCTTGTCGAGCTGAGAAATCAAAATGTCAAGCGGTTTGAAGTTAGGCATTGCAATCAAATAGTCATGCATCTGCTGCGTCAGCGATCCACTAAAGTAATATCTGTCCATCTTAGAACCTCCATAATTTTTGCTCTAGTCCAACGAAAATATTTTTACATTGCGTTTCTGTGATATTCTGCCTCTGATATATTTAACGATTCTAAGGTATGTAGGAAAATAGATGTTCGCATTTTATACACGTTTTCCAGTTAATTGCGTCTGAAATTGCACCAGAATCCGTGTTTATCAACGTATCTTCACAACAAACTTGAATGTCTTACCGTGAATAGACTTTCCAGTGATACACGATCCGTAGATACTGTAGTATCGGATATTGTAGTAGCTAGCAGCTTTTGAGATTGTATCGAACTGTTTGTTATCTTCGATACACAACACACCCATGTTCTTGTGTCTTCGTGATTTAGCGCGTTTAGCATTTTCAGCTTGCGTTATCCACTCCAAATTATCTAGTTTGTTGTTTAGACGATTTCCGTCAATGTGATCTACTACGTAATGTTTATCGTAATAATCTTTAGGGTAGCCTAAAAATGTAATTGCAATTACTCTGTGAACATAGTTGCTACCTTCGGCGTAGAATGGTTTAGCTACTTCAAGATATCCATCACGATGGAGTCGTTCATATAGCTTGCTATATCCATCAGTTAATCCGTATTTGAAATAAATGTGCCCATCAGTACATGCGTAGTAGTCTGAACCATTTATCGGCTTGTATTGAATATTATTCGACATATTTGGCCTCAAATGCGAACCGAGATAAAGCAGCGTGTGCTGACACTTTACTTAGAGCTAGATCTCGGATACACGCCATTGCTGCTTGCTTTATTGTTTTAGAAGATGTTTTCGTCATAATATACTGTAGCACAAATTGGATAGGTGTTTCTGTATTATCTGAGTAGTGTCCTAGCGCCCAGACGATATTAGATACAGAGTCCTGGAACTTCATCAACGAATCTATCTGGCAGAAATAGTTAATCTGATCTGAAGACATACCAAGTACTAGCTTAGCATCGGAAAAAGACTTGACAGCTCTCCAAATGTCTGTATGTTTTATTGTAGAGAACTTAGATAAGTTTTCGGATTCTGCGTACTGTTCAATATCTGAATCGGTAGGACAGCCACATGTTACTACTACGGATCGACTTAGTATAGTATCTGGAACTTGTTCGATATTTCGACAAGTTACTACAATATACACGTTGGGCAGCGGTTCTTCCAAAAATTTCAATATTGTATAAGATGCAGAAAGAACAGCAGTGTCTAAATTTTCTAAGCATAAGACAACATCGGACTTCAGAGAGATGCAACTATCTATTGTTTCTCGTATAGTCGCCACATCGCATTTGATTATTTGAAAGTTTGGTACACGGAGCATATCTGCGTACTGTTTGGCCAAATATGTCTTTCCTGAACCTTTAGGCCCATGAATCAAAATGCTATGACATTTGGACTTAGAGAATTCTGATAACTGAGTAAGCTGAGACTTCTGACTCTGAAAAATCATGAGTACCTCCCGGAACTAGGAATAGTGCTGAACGCCAAGTTTGATATCAATGATGTGATCAGTTCTTTTGTATCAACTTGGCCGTAACTCCTAGAGATCTTTAGTGTATCATAAGTTAGCACAAACATGTTGTAAATATCCGGTCCTGACCAACCTTTGCTATATGGCTTTGCTTCACAGTCGTAATACGGGTTAGTTTTAAGCTTATCTAGATCAATCATAGTAGATAATATATCGTAGAATATATTATTGTAATCGCCTTCATAGATATCTATAATCTTAAGAAGGTACGAAACATCTCTAGCAGCTACTCCCGCTTTCACTAAACTATCTGTAGACTGTGCGGAATATCCAACTATGCTTTGCACATTAGATTTGGATAGTGCAGATAGCCGACTACTAGGTAATGCTGATAAACATTTTGCAAACATGTTAGCTTGACCATAAGTGTTGCATACATCACATATATACTTACAGACGTTTTCCGAGAGATTTGGATAATCTTGTCTTAGATACTTTATCATGAACTTAATATCTACTTTATCAATAGATGTTGTATATGAAGGTAAATACTTTTCTAGCTTATCGCTTTGTTTTTTATCCTCGTAGATCAAAACAAGTGTTCCAGGTAAATTCAATTTTTTCATCTGAAGCTCTGATTTTTCATTCAGCGATTTTACATACTCTTCATCGTATCGAACAACATACAAAGTAGGAGGTAAAGGTATAATTCGTTTTGTTTGACACATCGCAATGATATCAGATACATGTTCATATGTTATGGTTCTAGCGTATACCGTAGACAATATGTCTAAGTATCTTTGTTTTATTCCATACTCTTCTCCTATAAATACATAGAATTTGCATGGATGTTTTGATAGTATTTCTTTTCCCGCATCTTGAATAGATTTCATTGCATTACCTCAGATATGTATTTGAACTCTGATATAGGAGCCAGACAGATTTGTTTAGCTTTCCAATCTAGTACAAATACAACGTGATTAAATTTTTTGATCAATGTTTCATATAACGATTTTAGCTTGCTGTGCTCAAAAGTAACAGTCTTTTCATTTATATTCAATTGATCGTTCACTTTAATGCAACAGATGGAGTTAGATATTGGAAATATTGACTGAGGATAGAACACTGCCCAGGTACACGGCAATAACTGGCTTCCATCATCTACAAACAGTACAGATTTCTTCCTATCAAACATCGCCTCATTTGATATTTTAATTAGATGCGACATATAAACTACGATTGTTTTAGAGGATTTCATACGAGTCTTACACTCACCTAACCATGTACTGGAATACACGTCTCCTTTATGAAAAGGCGTAGCTCCACTACCGGATACAGTCGACCAATTCAAATATTTTGCAACAGTAGTTTCTTGTATACTAGAGAAGTCTTTAGTGCTCATTCATCATCACCATCTTATAATATAATTATAGCGCCCACGGATGAGCGCTATGTTGATTAAATTAAATCAGATTCTCGAGACACTGCTTCGTCTGTCCCGTTTATATCATCAATGATATATTTCTTTAATTTCTGATAGTAAGCTTGATTACTCTTTAAGTATTCATAAACTTTTGTCATACCGTTTACTTTTACAATCTTGCCGTCTTCTTCAAGCGCTTCACCAGTATATGGATCGACAAAACCAAACCAAGCACCTCCTTTGCGAATGATGCCGTACTTCTTCATAGCAAGATTCGCAAAGTCCATGTCTTCTCGGATACCAGATTGACACATCAAGAAATATGAAGCGTTTCGACGATCGTTCGGTGCGCTTTTCTGCTTAGATATCTTTGCATTTACAATGTATCCAGCTGGGTTTTCTGAACTCTTTGGAAGTTCGTTTCCCAAGAAGTCAACAGGCTGTCCAATTTGGAACAGAATACGAAGAGACGCATAGAATTTAGGAGCTTCACCTCCTGGAGTCTTTACTACATATGGATTATCCATGTTCTGACGAATCTGATTGATAAAAATGAGTGTGCACCCATATCGAGTTAACATAGGAACAATCTTTCTAAAGAAAATAGTTAGCAATCCAGCCAGTGATGCTACAGTTCGTTCTCCATATTTCTTCTCTAGTTCAGCTCTAGGTACAAGCGAGGGAATAGAATCAAGTACAACTAGTCCGACTTCTCCGGTACTTATCAAATCTTGAACAGTCTGAAGAATGTCCTCTGCGACAACATCTGGCGGCTGCATGATTTCAATTTCATCTGGTTTTATACCGATTGTGTCTGCCCATGCGCTATCAAATGAATGCTCTAGGTCAATGTATAGGATTTTCTTCGGTCCGGTTTCCTCTAAATCTTCTAGCTCGCTTGCTGCGGATTTGTTTCCAGTCTTTGCAATGTCACGTAGCTCATCCATTCTAGCTTCATACTCTTCTTTGAAGATAGGATAAGCATTCTTGCAAATGTCTACAGCCGAAGTCGACTTACCCCCTGACGGCTCACCAAAGAATTCCGTAATTTTATCTCTTGGAATGCCTCCGTATGTAGCCCAGTTCATCAAAGGTGAAGAAAACGGAATTTTCTTTCCTCTAGAATGCTTGGCTCCTTCCATCAAATCTTCGGCTGCCCATTCCTTCTTTTTTCTGTTTATGATGTCGTCGTATGCTGACATGTTTCACCTCACGCATATCTGCCGGACATTGTTTCTGAATAGTATTCCGGTAAATCATCTGTCTTTGTAGGTACTTCTGACACAGGGTTAGACCGTTCAGTCTGTTTGCGTCCGTCATAGATTTTCTTTGCTGACATTATCAACTCTCTCGAGTATGACATCTCCTTGTCTACACGATTAAGGATATTTTCTAACGCAACTAGCAATATCTTATCTTCCGTAGTAGCTACTGAAGCTGCTTCTCTTCGTCTAGATTCTGTAGACTCTTCAGACTGCTTGTATGCCTCGTATTCCTTTTCTTTAGATGAAAGTCTAATAACTTCATATCTAGTTCGCAATGTAGACAGCTTCTCTGAAGCATCAAACAGATTTAATGGAACTTGCGTAAGTATCCACTCTAACTGCTCATCAGAAATTGGAGTAGTCTGAGATCTAAGTTTGCTTGCAAGCATCCTATGATCTTTGAAGTACATAGAAAACATTGTATCGTATAGTTCTTTGCACCATGTTTCCATGCTATTTAATTCGGACGAAAATTGATTCTGTACATCAGATAAATTCATAGTTCACCTCATCACCTCAAGAGCAAAGATACGTTAGAGCAACTTCTTGTAGATATACAGCTGTCTTCAATTCGTTGTTCATTTTCAACACTTTGCTTGCAAGCTTAAGACATACAGCAGAATGTTTGATACTATACTTCGAGATCTTATCTTCGTAGTACGAAGGTATCATTGTTTCTTTGATGTCCTGTAGAAAGATGTATTTCATTATGTTGATAATGAACGAATGAAATCCAGTGAACCAGCTGACAAAATTTACACCAGAATTATATACGTTGTTTACAATCCGTGTAATGTTGACGTTGTCCTTCTTTGCACACGCATTCAATAACTCAAAATAATCATCGTAATTTGGAATATTCAAAGACTTTGAAATGTTTTCTAGCGATATATCATTGCGGTATGTCAGAGCCTTGTCTAACAACGTTAATGCATCTCTCATACCGCCGTTTGCAAGCTTTGCGATATATCCTACTGCGTCCATATCATATCGGATATCTTTACCTTCGGATATTTCGCTATCTAGTACATACTTAAGACGGTTAGTGATACCAGATAAGCTTATCTTAGATAGCTGAAATGTTTGTACACGTGATAGTATAGTTGCAGGAATTTTTTCCGGATTGGTCGTACAAAATACGTTGATAGTATTTGCGGGTACATCTTCTAAGACTTTCAAAAATATCTGCCAGGCTGCTTGACTAAATGCGTGGCACTCGTCAAGTATAAAAATTTTATACTTACTTCCTACTGGATATGTTTGCATCTGAGAAATGAGCTGACGAACACTATCTACACCATTGTTAGACGCTGCGTCTACTTCAATAATATTTGAATCATTATGATTTAGTTTATGAGCTAATGCTCGCCCGAGCGTCGTCTTTCCCGTCCCGCTGGGACCTACAAATAAGAAATTGCGTACTGGAATTGGATCAAAATTCGTTATGTTTTCAAGTATCTCGCATATGGTAGACTGTTCAGTTAAATCTGAAAATGTTGCTGGTCTATACTTTACTGCTAATGATGGCAATATCTTCACCCCCAGCTGTCACATGATTTCTTGTATTCACACATAGAGCACCATTTATCTCCCTTTGGAAGACGTTCTGGAGCAATACATGTTTCAACACACCTCATCACAGTTTTAAATTTGTCTTCTACGTCTTTTTTATCTCTATCAGATAGCGTAAACTCATAGCACTTTAGCTGTCCATGCTGCCTATCCTGATATAGGAACAAACAATGTTTCAGCCCTAACAAAGTCATGTAGCATTTAACTTGGTCTTCGTGCTCAGATTTCCACTGCGTCAAATTACTAAATGACAAAAATTCGCTTGTTTTTATTTCTAAAAGATAGTATTCGTTGTTTAGTTTGAGTATACCGTCAACGGCGAATCTGATAGGAATATCAAAAAATTCGACTTTTGTCTCTAAGCTGTCTTCAGATGCAGTTAACTGATATTGATGAGAATTATGAGTGTCTGTCAAGAATTTCTCAACAGGCACCCAATTCTCTTTGAGCATGTCAGAAAGATTTGACTGAATTATTCTATGGCACGCAGTTCCCATATCAGCAGCGAAATCTAACATTACATCAGATTTTCTATCTTTGTCTGGATCGACTCCTCTAAGTCTGAACCAGCTTTTTCGCATGCATCTAAACGATGAAGGTGCAAAAGTTTTACTAGGAGTCTCGATATTTCTACATTCGGATTTCTTCTCTACATATTCCTCATAATCTTCAAGAAAATTACAGCTTGTAGCAGAATTAAATCTGGACGCACGAATAGCAGCTGCTGACCTAAACGCCATTACTGATCAGCTCCTGCAATTAGAATAGACATGTTATCTGTCCACATCATCAATCCTACAAGCTCTTCACTCTCATCATTAGTGACAGGGGAAATATATACAGAGTCACTATCAATGTTAGAAATCGCAGACTTGAAGTTAGGTGCTTTCATCTTGATATTGTATTTGATAGTCGGATTACCTTCTACGTCTACTTTACAGTCAACATTGTCATCAGCTACAGTAAGCACAGAACCATCTACATCGATGAAAAGTGCTTTACTAGACTTATCTTCAGTAGACAACAAATCTGACTGATTGATTGCTTTAAGAATAGAGGATGTATTCACTTTGATAGCATTGTCCATATCTTTCTGCATCATATCCATAATGATTTCAGAATTATAACTGCCGAAAGCTGGATCATCTTCATGTTCTGGTACTACTTCAGAATAGATGTCATATGCATCTGTATTGGTGTGCACAATGTAGCTGTTGGAAAGTTTTCCAATAGTAGCACCCTCTGGCAATGCTACAAACATGTTGATGATATCAGGTCTAAGCAAGCAAGTTTCACCCAAAGTTCCCTTGTTAGAGTGTGTGAAGATACTGTTATCCATGTCTCCTACGAGTACGTCTGAATCAGCTCCTACCCAGCATCTCGTATAGATCGGATTTACAAATGACATGCTAAGGGCAAACATCTGATGATCATCAACAAACTTCCAGTTTGTTTTGTTAATCGGAACCGGATTAGATACAAGATGTGTCAAATCCATATCTGGTTTGTCTAGTTCCATGTCCGTATTTTTGATGATATCAGGCAATACAAATCTTGACCTGCCAGAAACTAAAATAAGTCCGTTCTCATCAAATTCTACAACAGTTACAGCAGAGTCGAATGTAGACACAAGCTGCTTCAAGACCAAGCAGCTTACAGTTGCAATGCTGCTGTTTTCTTCTGTTACTCCACCCTTAAATCTAATTTCCGTCTTGACATTATCGCATTCAAGATTCACGACAAGCATACCATTCTTTACAGTCACCTGAGCAATGTTACTTTTCTGGCTGAACTTAGATACATTGGAGTTGACAATTGCGAGGTTCAAACCTTCTGAAAACGGTTTTGTGCTTACAGTAAATTTCATGTTAGTATTCTCCTTGTTTTTGAGATTGTGTAAGATATTTAACGATTTGATCTACACTACATTACTTGATAGTTGTAAATGTATATTCACTATCCGCCGATGTCAACCTCTCGATCAATAGTATCAATGAAATCTTCTTTTAAAATATGTCGAGATTTAATATAATCTTCAATAGCAGATTCCATTTCAGAGGTTCTAACACCGTTTACACCCTTGGCTGCATCACCTCTAGGTTTTTCACCGTTTTCGTCTTTTAGTACTGGCAGCAGGTATTCGGATTCTCTTAGATGATACTGAATCCACTTTATCTCATCTTCATCATTCGTGTCGATAGAATTCGGTTTCTTGTAAGGACAAGGATATGCCATACCGTACCATCGATAAGTAGTCTCAACGTCACATGTAATTGGAAACGGCATGAAATCTGCAGCTCCACACATTGAATCCGATAGGATTTTTGCACCCTCCTCAGCATAACGTGCCGGGACTTCTGTCAGCAATTCATCGTGGATAGGTACCAGTAATCTTCCGCCAATTCTCTGCCACTCTTTGTTGTTTTCAAGCTTCAAAATAGCCATCTTCGTAAGTTCCGCCGCGCTTCCTTGAATAATAGAGTTGCCTGTGAGGAATACGGAACCATTTCGTCTAGCAACCCATGTTCCGTTGTTAGTAGTTACGCACCAACAGCCGTGCAATGTTGTTCGTTTTACATATCGCTTGTCCCACATATTGACAGTGTTATGCTGATATGTAGTAACTACATATTGATTGTTAGAAGGATTCTGAATTCTGTCTTCAATGTGTGGCTCATCCACCGAATCAATCATAGCCTTTATCGGAATACATCTGCTAAAATGTCCTGCTCGATAGCAGAGATGTTGAAATACATCTGCATCAGCCAGGTTGTCAAAGACAATTGAAATGTTTTCATCTAGCTTTAAATCAGGATTTTTCAGATATGCAAATGTCCACCAAAGCTGCGAAGCTTGCTCGCCGGATAATAAGCTTACAAACTCGTTGGTGAGTTTGTTGCCCTCGAGGCTACTATACACATCGAATAAAAATGTATTGTATGCAATCTTTACTTCTGTGCATACTGGATCACCTGTGCTACTTATCTGATAATCAAACTTTGTGCTACGAAGAAACTGAATAAGTGAATCAAACGATTTCTGATTAGGGCTATTCCACTTGAATGTTAGCCACGTAGTACCGTTTTCAATTAACCTGATTGCATTGTAGTAAAGTAGATATGCTAATACACCGAACTCTGCTTGAGAATATTCTCCAAACGATCCAGGTAATTCAGATCCAGCGGATGCTAAAATCGGGAATAGACAACCATAATCACAGACGTATTCTTCAGCTGTCACGATTTCAGGGTGTTCATACAGAGTATCTTGAATAACCCATCTGTGATTATCTGTGCATACGCAAGATAGCTCTGGCGCATTGAATTCATATCCCTTAACATCTCTATCATCGATATGAATACCTTCAATGGCATCTTCCTCTAAGCAGTCTTTATCTAAGTTATATGAAATAATCGTATAGCCTATAGATACCTCGTCATATTTTTTGAATCCGTCTGTTGTTAGTATCTCAGTATCGAAGTCAACACAGTTAACACACTGACGAGTTGCATCATTTATCTTAGGTCTGTTATTTATCACTCTAATATGATCTTCTTCATACAGCTGCTTTGTACGCTTTGCGATTTGACCATAGTATTTGTACGTTTTAAATTCTTTGTAAAGCTCGTTTACAATTCTTTCGGGGATCTCATCTTTGTTTTCCAGCGTAGTGATATCTGTCGGGTCAATATCAGGATTGACGTATCCTTTCATCGCCTTAAATTCAAATTCAGGCAGCTGCATATCGGGAATATGTCGTCTTCTGCCTAAAATTGTTTCCGTATATCCGTGCTTTCTTGCAAAATCTTGAGACCCTATCATTAGATTTTTCAGTCCAGGAAAAGCTCCCATAACTGCGTCAAACACCTTCTGAGCTGCTTTTAGTTTCTGCTCACCTGTCATATCGTCTCGTTTGCCGTATAACTGATCAGCAATTGAAGGAATAGAACGTCCGTAAAGCACGCCCAGAAGCACTGACTTCGACTCTGTTCTTCTTGCTTTACCTTCAGGCTGATACTCATGCGTAACAGGGTGAAACTCTAAGCATTCTTCATATGACTTGTTGAAAGAAACAGCTGCGATCATCGCGTAAGCATCTTTACCATTTGCAAAACCTTCGCAAAGTTCTTTAATGTTACCTACGTATGCGCAAATTTTTGGTTCCTGCTGCTTTGTATAATGTGTTCGCTAAACACTTCCTATGTCACCATAGGTATCGGACTATCTCTTGAACAAATACATCTATAACCAATGTACCTGAACCTCTACGTTTCCATTTAATAGACTTACTCTATACTACTATCATATAGATGCTAACTCGCTTGAGCTGTACTATACTCACTTGGATATCTCAACCTGCCTGATACTGACAAATCATTTATGAATTTCTTCAACTGCAGATTTCTAGCTTTCTATAGTCTCTTTACATGACCAACGTCTTGCTCTTTGTTGACTTTATTTGCGAACCAATCTACAATCAATATGTGTCAGCATATTGACTATATTCAAATAAAGCTTTCAATGACTTAGTAGAGTTTTACTACAGCCAGCTCTTAACTGTAGTCAGATGACATCAAAACGTACTCGGGTTGACGTACCTTTAGTTTCAGCTTCTTTGACAATTAAGCTTGATACCTCCTTATCATCAAACATTACAACATCTCCAGGAACAACATCTACTACTGGCTTATATCCTTCAGATGTTTGTAATTCATGTCCATTATCAATAACGAATGATATTTCGTTATTGTCATCTACTTCTGATTCAAGTGTGTAATCTTTCTGAGGAGTTGCTCTAAACATGTGTCGAATATCAACCGCATGCGACGGGATATTCATCAGATTCAATTATTTGTGGACTATATCTTCGATGGCTTGTATAACTAGTAGGAATGATAGATGTCATACACAACCATTGTCTAGCATTTCAGCTTTCGCTTACTCCTGTTCGGATAGTCTCTGCACCTTGCATAGATTCTTCATCAACGAATGTAACTTACTGTGTCCTGACACGGTCATCAATGCTAAATTATCTATTGTGTTATTTTTCTTGTTTCCGTCGATATGATGTACTACATATCCTTTAGGAAGTTCAGTTAGACCTAAGTGCTCACACATCACAACTGTATGTAAAAAGACATGATCAGAGCCCTTTCGACCGGTGTACCACTCAGGTTTTTTGATCATATCATATCCGTCGCCATCTTCTACAACTCCTCCGACCCACTGAGAAGAGTCTGCTCCGTATTTCTGAAACCACGGACTATTCTCGCATCGTTTAGACAATTTATAAAGTTTTGCTTTCCTTTCATTTCTGTATTTTTCAGAAAAATTATCCGATAGTATTTTCTGTACAGCGTAATCAGGTAGCTTCACTTCTTTACAGATATCTTTCATTGTCATTGAAGTTGTCGAATATAGCTTACATACGATGTTTTCCTCATCTCTAGTGAAGATAACGGGATGTGATTTATCTGATCTATACGGCTTCAGATTGTTCTCAAACATTACACGTTTCAATGTATCGTATTTGAGCGTAAATCTGTTACACGTCTCTTCCATTGTGTGACCAGACTCAATAAAATTTTTGATTGCATTGATAGTTTCTTCATTGAATTGAATCTTTCTCATATCGTGTACCTCCTAAGTAGATATATGAGAGCCTTGGCTCAGGGTTATCTCACAGCGTCAAGCTGCTGCCCTTCCCTGAATTAACTCGATTTTACGAGCCCAATCTGATTTATCATGTTTAGGCTCGGCACAAGACAACCTGCCTGTAGCTGCACCCACCTGCTTGAACTGACCATGAATTCTATGATCTAGACTTGCAGCAGCTGGTAGCTTCTCTACGAATGTATTGATAAGTACAGATAGAGATCTTACCTTCAGTATCTGATTTGTTATAGGCAGATTAAGTTCGTTCAATACTTCTTTACCTGTTCCAGAAGACGATCCTTTAGGAACTTGAAGTAGATTGTATATCAAATATTTAACTTGAGGAGGTGAAGACGGGTTGAAATCTGCTCCTCTAGTAAATGGACGTTTACCTGAATATGCTATATTCGTATTATCAATGATTTTTTGTACCATGTCTTGTAGCTTTTTGACTTCGACATTGTATTCATCTCTATATCGCTTTTTCAAAACACTAGCAACATTAGAATCAATGTACGAACCTCTTCTAAACATATTCTGACAGACTTTAACCAGTGGAAACTCTATGTTCCAAATGAGTCTAGATATTGCTTCTAGGTGAGCTTTCTGACACTTAGGATGACTTTCTGTAACATAAGGAAGCTGCCACTTGAACAGTTGAAATGTGATTTTTGCGTCGGTTGCTGCGTACAATTTAGCGATTTCAGGATCAGAATACGGGAACAGCTTTACAGAAAAGAAATCGCTAAAACGTTTAGGGTCTCCCTTTCCTTTCAATACATATTTATTGTAAAGGAATTTCAAGTCATTGTGTAACTCATTCTCCTTCAAACAACGCCATGCAAGAATAACATCATAATAGAATCTATCGTTGAAATCAACTTTTAGATCCTTGTAGATCATTGCTAAGTCGAAGTCAGCATTTGCAAAAATGAGTCGTATGTTGCTGTTTTCTAGTCGTTTGAATTCTTTAGTTACTTCTTCATAAGACAGTTGATTTTTGTAAGGAGTTTCGAAAATAGGGATCTTATGTTTCATCGGAATATAACATTCTGTACCATCTGGATAATATAAAGACGCGCCTACAATGTAATCTCTTTGTCTGTCTAGTCCCGTTGTTTCTGTATCTATACCAGCGTATCCAGCTTCAATACATTTATCAATGTATTCATGTAGCTGATCAGCAGTTCGAATGCAGATAGCAGGGGAGTCTTTGAAGTATTCTAGCACAGAATCTGACATCGACTTCAATTCCGCATTTACTGTAGATACATTTACAGACTTTGGTTTTTCTTTGTTAAGCTGTTTACTTCGTTCGGCAACTTCATTGAATTTAGCCATTTGTGACTTGGTAAATAAACCCAACTTAATGCCCTCCTTATCAGTTTATTTTTGTATAAAGAAAAGCTTCACACAATTAAGTCTATCTAATGTGTGAAGCCCTCCTCAAGATATATAACGATTACAGGTCAAATATTTTGTTGTTGATGATGAAAGGTGAATCGGCTGCTGATAGCTTAGATTAGATCAAAAATTAACATCGTCTTCGTCTAAAGATTCTAAGCTAGTATCATTGTCGTCTGGAATTTCAATTGCAGGAGCTGGATCAGTGTACGTAGTTGCAACCGCTCTAGGCTTAATCTGATAATCCGGAAGATTTGCGCTATACGCAGCAGTTGAAGGAGTAGATACATTATCTGCTCGTTCATTTAGCATGTCAGAAAGATGGAAACTATCTACTTCTTTGCAAACTTCCGAATAATACTCAGGAGAAGTTACATTGTTAGATGCAAGGATATCTGCGTAGGACATGACGTTGTTTCTAGAAATAGCCTGGATCTCATAGGTTGTATCAATAGATCCAGCTGCGCCATGTCGCGTAACTCTGAATACATATTCGGAAGGATTAGCAAAATTCTTGAATACATCGTTCATCAGCTGCGGCTCGAATCGCATTGTTCTGTCCCAGAATTCAATCTTACCTTCTGAAATATTGTAGAGAGGTATGAACAGTTTTGTCTGAACTCTGATGCCCTTCTGACACGCAGGACAACCCTTACCACAGCAATGAACGTATCCCTGATAGTCAGCAGACTTGATGTAATGTGTATCTGCAACAAGTACATCTTCTCTACTTCTATACATGAAGATTACATCAGCGTAATCTCCATCGTTTCTAAGAAGGAAGAATCCACCAAATCTTGCTTCGTTGTAGCTATCTACTGTTTTGAATGCCATATTATTGCCTCCTAATTTGATATCTCTAGATATGCTATAAATTTCATTATGCTACGTAAGTAGCACAATAATTATCTGTTTCCCAAAGCTTAAGTTCTACTAGTTCGTATGAGCTTAAACTATCGGAATATTCTACTAATTTCTGATTTATAGATTTGACGAATAGCATCAACAAGTTCTCTGTACAAAGCTCTTCAGAATATACAATTACAGGAACCCCAAACTGCTTCAGCGCTTTAGCTACTTCTAATTCAGCTTCTTCGCTTGATGTAGAAATGAGAAATGAATTCGTCGGGATAGCCTCAAACAGTAGTTTTGATATATCCTCGAAATCCATCATCCTGCCAATGTTAGAATTATTGCAAATCGTAGCCTCAACTCGATAGGCATGTGAATTCAATAGAGGCTTTCCGTTTAGCTTCATCAGATAGCTGAGCTCTACTCGTATACTTTGAGTGATAGTACGTTTCATCTTAGAACTCCTCATCCGCCAGTTCTGAAAGAACTACCTTTAACTTTGCGATGATCTTAGGACTTCTAGCTTTCATACCCGCAGGAAATCTTGTATGATTGATGACGCAATCCACATATGTAATTGTATCTTCGTCTTGAGACATGATAGCCTTCCAGAATTTTTCTTCATTCATCATTCGCTCAATGTCAAAATTAGACGGAATGAAATTGAACACATCTACTTCTTCTTCATCGGAATTAGATGTAATATTGCTGCTCTCCAACTCCCATCTGTCTTTATCAACTTTGATGTCATGACAGATGCAATATAAGCAGTTGTAAGCTACACGATATATATAACGAGGTGTGAAGCGCTTTTCGTCTTTGACGATGACAGGAACATTCTTCATAAGATATTGCATCATTGTAGACACGCCATCTTCTTCGATAGCATAGAAGCTTTTTGCTTTGTACCAAGCAAGCTGAATCTGATCGTAGAACTGAACATATAAAGCCGCTGCCTTATCTGATTCCGGACAATTCATCCATTCATTATAAGTCAGCGGTCTGTCATAATCTAGATAGTCACGGAACATCAGATACGCTGCACGGAAGGGTCTAACAACCGGAATAGGATCTGAGCCATGAGCAATTCTTCTTCTGTTGTTTTTGTCGAAACGGGAGATATCGTTGAATCTGATTCTCTTAGCCATTTGTAAATCCTCCAATTGATGTGTTTTGATATGTGTTATTTGGTTGACTTATTATGCTATTATTATATGATAAAATGACTAAAAAGTCAATACCTATTTCCGTTCGTTAATAATTCGTTAATATTTAGATTTAGATATTCAAGTTTGAATATGTTTTATACGATTCATATTCCTGTTTGAATCTTCTAAAGATAATATCTGGGTTTGTTTCTAGACGATTGAATACAGTTGATATTTCTAGTCTATCAATTTCATCAAAGTTAGATGTCAAATAGAATAGATATTCGCATCCGGGTGTTTTACCTCGCACCTTGTCTCTGTATTTGTAGTCAATATCCACAGATTTGATTTCAGGGTAGCGATTGATGATCATATTCATAATCTTGTTCAATCGGTTCTTTGTCCTGTTGTTTGCCTCATCAAAGTATTGTGACGCTGCAATACAGAAACGCGCTCTGTCTCTATTCTTCAATCTGTCCCACATCATCGGATCATAGTTAATATCGTGTGACAATAAAATATCCGCAGTTTCTTGCTCGGTTTTACCAAACTTGAAGCAATCTCTAATAGTCTTCACGTAGCCCTTCATGACATTTATCTGCTTATTAGAAAATACTAAAGAATGCTCATGTTCTTCAGCAAGGAACTCTTCAATCGGCATGTTGTAGTAGATAGCTCCATCTCGAGCCTTGTAGAAATATTCGTCTGCGTCTGAATCTATACCATTGTCAGATTCGTGATCTCTACATATAGTAATGTATGCTACATGATAAGACTTCTTGCATTCTGAAGCGAAAATGTATATAGTATCAGCCCAATTGAACCCTACACTAGAGATTCTAAACCAAAGTGTGCTAGTAGGATTTATTGAGTCATACTGCCCTCCAAATCTAACGCGACAAAACTGCTGATTGATAGAATGTTTTATCTGTCTTTGAAGCGTAGATAACTCAGATCTAACATAGTCACAGAATTCATACAAGCTGTCCACATCGCTATAATTATGTGCAGATTTGTGAATTTGTAACAACTTGCTTAGCTTTAACTCAAATTGAAAATGATATGGAACGGAATTTGCAAATTTGATGATTGCATTTTCAATGTCTTCTTCATCCGCATCGTAATTGACAGAGTTTTCAATCCCTAACGCCATCCAAGCGTCCAGAATCAATTCAGCTAATTTAGAATCTTTAGAGTTGCTATTTAAAATAAATGCAGCACATTCTGCTTCAGAAGATAAATCTTCGTCATCCATACAATATAAATGATGTGTGCAGCTGAATGCCTTACCGTCTTGTCTTAACATCCAAGCATAATTCAAAATATCACCAATACCTTTCTGTCCAGCATCTTCTACATTTGCGTCTATATCGCTTGTTGAATTGCAAAAGATGCTGTATCTCCTTATAATCGCTGTTATAATATTCTCTTATATAAGTGTGAATATAAAGATGAATTGTAGACTTAGGAACTCCTATATTATCAGAACATTGTCTGATGCTAGAGTGGTTGCTTGTCAAATCTTCGATAATCTTATCGCATGTCTGTATAACTTGAGCTTGTTTTATATCGGACAGAAACGATAGATCTATTAGCTTTTCTTGCTGTTTGTTTAGTTTCATTGATATCCCGCCCAGTATCTACTAAAGTATGAAGTCTTTGATTTTCTTCGATCAACGCGTCGATTAACATATTCTGCTGCGATTCAACCATCTCAGCAGCTTCAAGTTTATTTTGCAACTTATCAATATATGCTGTTAATTTAGATAAAGTCGCAGTGTCTAAAATCTTACAATTTCTAATATTCAGTGTAATCAACATATCACTCCTAAGTATTTAGTACATTTAATTTTAACGATCTATCACATTCTACTTCTGTATATGTCTAAAAATTCAGACTTGGTAAGGTCATTTATATCTTTTCCTTCAGGTATTCCATTCATGCGTCGGATAATAGCAATATCTCCGAGTGCTCGTTTCAATCGCTTGCAAGCTCTATCTCCTGCTTCATCTGGATCTAATCCTAATACAAACTCATTTACACCTAAACTTCTAAGCTGGGAAATCTGATGAGGAGTACCAGTACCTAATAAACCTACAGCAGGTACACCGTAAACGTAAGAAGTTAGAACATTGAAGCAGCTTTCCGCGATGATAACAGATTTACATCCTTGAGGTAATTCATACAGCCCATATACAGATTTTTCTATGTTTGACGGTAGATAGAATGATTTTCCTTCAATCGATCGTCTGCAGATGAACAGCGTATTTCCATGGACATCTCTTACCGGGAATGTGACGCATGGAACTGACTTCTTTCCTCCTGCTGGAACGAAATTAGCATCAAATCCTACGTCAAATAAGTCGATCACAGTGTCTGTAAGTTTTCGGTCATACATATACTGTACTGTGTATCTATACTTAGAAAGTTCTGACTCAGATATGAATGAAGGTTTTTGAACTCCCGACTTACTAGATATCTGCTTTAATGCAAAAGAATTCACAACAGACTGCATCATATCTCTAGGTAAGAGATATTCAAATTCTGTATCTGGATCATAATCTGGGTCATTCTTGATGAGCCAATCTCTACCAGACATGTGGATAGAATTAACTTTCAGTAGCTCTGTGATGAACTCTTCCAGTTGATATGCATGGTGGCAGGTGAAACAGTTAAAGAATCCAGCAGGATAATGCTGTCCATTGCGATACTGGTCTCTTAGCAATATACCAGAAGACGGCCTTTTCTCTTTTCCATCACTGTGAAATGGGCAATAGCAGCTGTAGTAGTCGCCTATATGCCTATTTAGGCGTATAAACCCCTGAGATGAAAGTTTATCTATTATGGTATCAATATTCATTGTTAACTCCCTTCTTGGTATATCTAACGATCGCGCCAAAGCAAACCCGCCGAATATTGGTTCGGCGGGAATATGTTAAAACTCAACGTCATCTAGATCGTCATCTGTACTACCATCGATTAGATTATCATCTATATCCGTATGTACAATCTTTGCTGACACTGTTGGCGTTGAGAACTTGCTAGGCTGTGCAGGAGCAGAAGGAGGAGCAGCCGATGCATCATCCGAAACAAACTCCGTGTTTCCTGTATTTGGATCCCATACATATGCGAACGTAGGATTTGCATTCTTTGCATTTCTAGTCTTCAACAGCTTTATCTCCAGTGTATGCTCTTCATACAATTGTCGAAGCGCAAATACTTGAGTTGCAATACGTCCTGGATGGTCTGAGCCTTCAATCGAATACATATCAGGCCACGGGACTCCTTTGTCATCGACATTAGATTTAGTGTCTCTATTAGCTTGTACAGATACTACTACAGCACATCCATATGTTTTAGACATTCGGAATAGTCCAGTACATATATTTTTATACTTAATAACATCACTATCAGACTTTTCTGTATCTGCCATATAAGACAAACCATCAATGATAACAAGCTTTATATGATGTCGCTTGACTAGAGTTTCAATCGACCTGACAGTTGTTTTTCCTCCTGGCATATCTTTGTCTTCAGCAACAAATGCACCAGTTTCCTCTTTAACAATGTCTTTGATGTACTGAATGTAGTCTTCGCTGTATTTACCCCGTTGAATATCGCTATTTCGGAAGTGACCTCTCCAGGTATCAAATCGTGTGCCAATGAAAGCAGATTGCATCTCTGGACTATAATATAGTACAGGAAATCCATTCGCTTGTGCAGACTCCATCATCTTAGTAGTAACCCAGGTGTTATGTGTAACAATAAAATCATCTGTAATGTATGTATGCGTCTTATTGTCTACCATGATACACTGACATTCCGTCTTACCTACGTATTCAATAGAATCAATGAATTTGCAAACACGCTTGCGATTTTTAAATTTAGTTTTATCTTGCCTGCGTTCAAATTCTGTGTAATTTGGTGAACCATAAAACGGATTGAATTTTGAGTTGCACATAACTCTGTGATAGGTATTTGCAACGTGCGACACACCTGCGTCAACCCATCTACCAGATCTTGAAGGCATCACCTTTGCTTTTACACCTAAAGACCTAGCAATATAAACAAAATCAGATTTAAGCTGATCTGAAGATGTAACGAAAATCCAGCCTCTATGATTTTTTGGTGCCATTGTACTGTCTGTGTCGCAGAGACCAGATAACAGAGCTTTTCGAACATTTACAGGGCTATGAAAATATACATCAGGAATGCGTCGATCAATGACTTTGCAGTTCATCAAGTTGTATTCGAGCAGTTTTCTAATAAGTTTACCATCGTTCTTATCTTCAATGACAAGTGTGTTTGGATCATTTTCTGTGAACTGGCAATGATATTTAGATAGTGCATCAATTATACGTTGCTTCGAAACATCTGACAATGAATGAATATATAGCTTGTTTCCTACATTCCTACCATGTCCGATAAATGCTCCTAAAAAATATCCGTCAAGTTCACTATCTGTATCAAAATCACTCTCGAATTCAATTTGATCACACATATCAACAGAGTATCTGCGATACATATGATTCCAAATATCTCGAGTAGTCAATGTAAGATACTGACCATAAGTATTTCGATCGTGCTTCCTTCGTTCACTATCCAGGACTTCCCAAAGATGATCTGCAGAACACTCTGTATAAGTACCATCATCAAACTTTACACGATAGTAGTCGATTGTACCCTGCGGAAAGATTTGAACTACTTTACCATTGTCATTATTTCTACCGCATACAATATCTCCTACTTGAATATCTCGCATACGCTTCCACCCATTAGGTGTTAAGACATTACTCCAAAGAGGCTGAGCTTTACCTGTATTCGTTCTAGCAACTACAAGACAAAGTTCTTCAACAGTTGACAATCCTCCATACATTGTTTCATCTACTTCTTTGAATCCTGTAGGAATTCTTGTTTGATTACTTAACGATAAAACTTGATCACTTCGCTTGTGAGCTTCTTTGATGATATCCATCGGGTTAGAATTATCAAGTTGAGCAGCTTTGTCGCATTGAGATTGTAAGAACTCCCAAGCTTCAGAAACGTCTGCAGAACCTAACTCAGACAGCTTATTGAATGTTTGCAAAAGCAGGATCTGCTGCTTGTTTTTCCGCAGTCCGTCTACTAAAAAATCTGCAGATTCGTTTACATCAATCAAAACAATGTCTTCGAACTGAGCTTGGAACGTAAACAAGTCCGGAACAGTATGATATTTTTCTCTATGATCCAGAATAAATTTGATCTGATCTTTGAATACTGCGTAATAAGATTCATCAAACGCGCACAGCCTATCAATTTCAGAATCATCTTGGCTTGTTAAAATTTTACAAATAACTTGAAGTTCTACTGAATTTGTCAATTGCTCTTGACCCCCTTTAACAAAGAAGTCAATCTAGGAAAGAAATTTCCGCTGCCGACCAAAGGTTCTTTACTAGTAACTACTACAGTTGTCTTTGTATAATCTCTTCGATCATTCAGAAGCCTCAGCAACGTTTGACTTTCAAAATCCTGAAATCTAACATAATCTAGATTTGAGATAACTAGGTAATTTGCAGACAAAGACCACACACGCATCTGAATTAAGTTATCTGTTTCAAAATGCGTGTTCCAGGACTCCTTGATCATATCTATAAATTTTGCAAAATCCAGATTGTATATTCCGTTTCCAAGAGCAGTACCTTTACCATATTTGCAAATAGCTACGTAGCAAATAGTGTCGCTTGCATCTGAAGGATTATCTGTAGGAAACCACACAGTTTCTCCATACTTGTTACTTAATAGATCCTCGGCTTTCTCAATGTTTCGGATATTAGTATGCAAGCAATTATTTGACATATCAAGTCGGCATCGTTTGAACCAACAATTCACTTCAGCTCTATTAGGACAAGCTAAGTCGCATTGTTTGTATGTACAATATGGTGTATATATACAATCATGCATTTTCTTCTAACCTCCGAATGATGGGACTTCTACTCTGGAGATAGCTTACTCTAGACTCTACGCAATGTTTTGCAATAGCTACAACATCTTTGTGTCCAGCAGATACATAATCTTGAGACGGCATGAACAATGTTAAGTATGGATCTAGCGTTCCATACATCTTGTACTTATGGTCTATATGTAAGATGTCTCTCTCAAGTAAATAACGACGAACGACGTATTCAGCGATAATTGACCATGAAGGCTTCAGCGTTTTCAGGTCAGGTAATTTATCAATCATGTCTGTTGTCTTATACAACTCACCGTCAATTTCAATGAATTTTTCAAATTCAACAAATATAGACCGTCCGTGCTTTTTGCCTTCTCTAGTCATACCAGTAACTACTGGATATTTTACGATATTATCAATGATCTGCTTTTGTGTGAAGCCTTTGATCGGTATTATGCCCCCAAAGGTTTTATGCATCTTCAATCCGCAAGATTCGGAATATAGTATCATCGGCCTAGTATAAAACATACAGTCTGGATATAACTTCATTAGATCTGTCTTAGCTAATTTACTAGAATCTGTGGTGATGGAGATTTCACATTGACGTGTAGGAATTTCGGGTAAACTATGATATATTACTAATTCAGTATCGTCTACAATACCTCGTCTCCAGATTTTAGACGTATCAATCTGCGGTACTGCGGGCCCATTCAACCAAAGATCCTCCGGCTTAGAGTTTGGTCTAACTTCATCATAGATCGTATCAAGATGATTACTACCTAAAGTGCTGTCAGATTCTTTAGATTGACTGCTGGACGCTGAAGTGCTTTTATCATTTAATGCGCTAAGTGCTTCATCTAGGTCAATAGTTTCTAAGCTGTCAAATATTTTGTCATCTGAGGTACTACTATCAGATTTAGAATTATTATCAATAGAATTCTGCGCAAGCTTTTTTGACTTCGTAGTCGCTATACTTGCGTCATCAGAACTATTAGATTCTGGAATATCAATCCATTTAACATCTACATAATCTAAATAGTAATCTCCAACCTCTGCTCGAATATCTTCTTCAGATAACTTAGAAAAATATGATACTACAGGGGCAGATCCATCATCAGAACTCCAGCTAGGCGGATACGAGTTTGAGAATGTGGCATACATCAATATGTTCAGGGCACGCAACGCAGATTTTTTGTATTTCTGAGTATTTCTAAAATTTTGAATAATACGAGCTATTTCGTCTCGTATTACCATTTGCATCGGAGACCGTTTTAACTGAATAGGCGAGTAGTTCTCTAACCCTGCTTCGCTAAATACACGTTTCAAATCAAGCCCTCCTCCAACTTCTCAGCCTGCTTAGCTGCAACATGTTTATCATGTTTATCGACTGCGTCATAAGTTTCAATATGAGTAACCATTTTATGCGGATTAAGTTCCATGTCTTCGCAGAATTCTATGCCTTCAGGTGAAAATATGTAACCATCTACATCACACATATCCTTATTACCTAAATAGATGCTATCCTCATGGCTAAGTAGCAAGTCCCATAAACTGTGTTTTGTGATGTAGTAGCTTGCAGATACTCCGAAATGGTTAGATGCATCGTCGGCACAGATTTTCTTAAAAACTGTAGTAGTAAGTATGTACCAAACATATTCAGCGCATACCGCTGTAAATTTATATTCACCATACCGTTCAACAAAAACATTAGGATCTGACATAGCAGACTGTAGCTCGTAACTCAAAGCAAATTGCATGTTATTTGAACGAATATCAGATATCAAAGAAGAGACACTTAAGATATCAGACGTCTTAACCTTTGGCCAAACATCTAATATCTGTCTCCAAGACTCTTTACAATATGACGCATACTTCCTAGCAACTTCTAGTGTAATTGACAACATACCAGTTATAATAGTTCGATGTCTATACTTGAAATGCGTTGTAGGATCACAAAATCTAGCTTGAAACCACTCTACAATCAAGTCTTTTGCAACGTCAGCCAATGGATAATTTGTAGAATGAGTCTTTGCATACTCCATTGTGGAGACAAATCGTTTGAATATCTGACGCCGGTTGACTTCTGAAGATAATGAATTAGAAGAACTTGTATGTTCTTTATTGTTAGACAAGGAAACAGGATTAGCATCGACAACAGTGGTGCAATCCGTCTCAGATGAGTTCATTTGATCTGCAGCAACGCTGGATTTGCTCACAACCTCAATAGAATCCTCATTTTCTATAGTTTCAAGAGGCTTATTAAATTGATTAGATTCGATACTAGTAAATTTATCAGAAATTGACGAGTTCTTCAATATATCTAAAATTGCATCCAGCTTATTTTCTAGTCTTTTATCAGCCGTTGGAGGTTTATCTTCGTCCATAACAAAAATATCTGCGCAAGACTTGAAAGATTCTTTCAATTCTCTAGAACTTTCAATTTCTGACGCAGATAACTCGGATAGCAAAATATTCAACTGATTTGTCAATTCGATAGCTTTACTAACTTTGTCTTCTACACCTGCATCAGATAGAGAAGAATTCAATTTAGTCGAAATTGCGTTACATTTCTTATCAATCTCTTTGAGCTTAGTCATTGTAGATCTATACATTCCTTTTGCAAAATCAAATTCGTTGATAATGAAATTTTCAAGCTTATTTATAGAATTCATTGCGGTGTAGATATCCATGTATGCTTTAGCCCTCCGAACTACTAAATAAACAAAAGAAAGGCGTCAGTTTTGCACTCATCACATCAGCTGCAGCTTCTACGCATGCTACAACGTCGTACCGTCGAGTAGCGACCTCTAGATACCGGCTAATTCACGTAGATGATTATTTCTACTTTAGCAAACCTAAACTGATAGCTTAGCAACTACCAGCACCCCTATCGAAAAGTGAGTAGAAGATGAGTACAAAACTGGCGCCTCTTCTGAAAGAAGATTTTGTTGACCAATCTTGAGATTATTCAATTTCAAGCTCGATAGGAGTTACCTGGTGGCGGTTTGCTAAGTACATTAACGATTCGGTTTCTAACAAGTTACCTGCTTCGCTGATCTTACGATGACTCTATCATGAAGCAAGCTAAAGCTGTCTAGCAGAAGTAGGAAGTAGTCGAGGTGCTACGCTCAACTGAGTTTTAACTTGTTAGGTGAACCTACACCCATAGTATAAGGCATCTGCTTCAAAAAGTCAACCCCGAATTTTTAAAAGTTTTGAAATTTAACCGATATTTGCCAATGCGCTGGCGAATATTTTTTTTGCATATGAGACTCATACGTGCGTTGCATACACGAGACGAAGGCGGATATTCAACGCAAGCGCTACCAAATTACTCAAAACTTCAACTACTACGTAGTTTGAACCGACCATGTGTAATATCGACTGTAGTGTTTGGGTCACGCTCACGTCTACGTGTTTCGCATGATCGCATAAAAGTACGTCAATGCGTTTCAGCATAGAGGTATCTACTGACAGAATTTATGTTCTCAGATTACAAACCCAAAAGTAAAAAACGAGCCTGCGAGTTTTTTACTTTAATTCTTTTTTACTTTAATTGGCTAATTCCTTTAAAATAACTTTAATAACATTATAGCTTTAATAACTTTAATTTCTTTAATAATATTAAAGCGGCCAAATGACCAGATTCTGAAAGATTGAAGGTATCAAATTTTCATATTCTTTCAATTTTACTAAATTCTGGTGATTTTAGCGGAAAGTTGAAATTTTCATATTTTGAAATATTCAAGATTCTGAAAGATTGTAAAATTTACATATTCTTGAAATTTCAATATTCTGAAATATTCAAATTTTGGTGTTTCTACTAGATTTTAGTATGTAGAAACTTTAAAACATTGAACTTTTTGCTGTAACACTTTGTGATCCTCTATATGTCAATACTATATCAATTTGTTTAGGTATATAGCGATAATATATCTACATGTCTCAATTTCATTGTTTATGCTCAACTTACGCCGTGAGGGATTACTGTATATAGATTACACCTTGATATAGGGATCACCTATATAACTTAGTTTGCTATAGTATTTTGATATGTGCTTGCTATATAATACTTACATATCTACTTTATGATATATTGAATACATATATGCCTAGACGGTGATACTTATAGTAATAGATCACTTTTATACTGTTTATAAATATTAACAAATCATAAATTTTAGCTATAAATAAAATAATTTACGAAAATTTAATCTTTTGAGCGCATTGAGTGTATTCGCGCTCAAGTATTCAATTTTACAATATCTCAAAATTTCAGATATTGTAGATTTTATAGCTTTTCAATGTTTAAGCTGATACATTCTTAAATTTTCAATATTTCTAAATTTCTAATATTGAGATAAGTTTGTGTTATTTATCTTACAGTGCTATTCGGGTCTTGCTATAGTATATTCATATGTACAGCAGCTTGTTATAATTATTTCCTATCTATCTTCATACATAGATCAAACTATGTAAAACTTCAAAATTCTACATATTCTCTAAAATTCAATAAAAATTTGCTATAAATTGGCTAATTTATATTGACTTTTGCTAACTAAGTTCATATAATATATTTGTAGATTTAAACATACCTCTACATGTAAGATTAACAAAGGTTCATATTTTCGTTTTCGCAATATTCTACACATTATTTAGTTTGTTAAATATTTCAATATTTCATAATTTTATCAATTGATGCAGGAGTGCTAGAAAATGACTAATGAGGAAATAAAACAACGAACCTTAGAAATATATTCGACTATGCCACAAAATAAAGCAGAGCGAATGAAATGTTTCAAACAACGCGATGAGATAATAGAGCTTAACTATGCGTTTTTTGGATATGTAGCAAGTAGAACATTTATCAACAACTCTACTGTTACATATGAAGACAAACTTCAATCAGCTCTGACTCATTTTTGTGAATGCTTTTGGTGGTACAAATGGCAGGGTGATGAAACACATAAAGGATATAGACAAGATCTATCGTTTTCAGTATTTTATCTACTTCGTATAGGAGAGATGATTGAAAGAGAGTTGAACGAAGTTAAATACTCCATTCGTAGATCTTTATGTATGGAAGTCGGAGAGCAGTTAGGTAAACATTGGGGTCAAGTTAAATATGAAGATCTATCCGATCCGAGACTGCATTTACCTGTAGATAAGATGGATTCATTGAAAGCCATATTTGGAACTTTATACATAGCTGATCTTGATAAGCATGAACCCTTCTTGACTTCTGAGGACATCCCGTCGATTGAATTAACCTCCCTATCTTCTGATAATTATGATACTATTGAAGAACTTCTGATGAGAGAGATGATAGATAGAGAGCACAAACTTACAGATTCTGATATATTTAAAATATGTGATATGTATGGATTAGATAACAAGACGGTGAAAAGTAAGCTAAAAACTGCAGAAACAATGCTTTACAATAGATTACATACGTCAATGAATGTTAGAGAAACTTTCTCCTTAAAATAATAAAAGAGCCGAAGTTGTTACGCTTCGGCTCAATTTTTTGATTCTGTAACTTATTATTTCAGCATTTTTAGAAGCTTAGCTACTTTAGCACCTTCTGTGTCAATCGAAGTAAAGAACCCGGGTACTACGGTCATCTTCTTGTTGATGTCGTATCCTTTTTCGGCATTTGCCCAGTAGTGCTGCGTATAATCTAGCATACCAAGGTAAAGATATAGTGCAGTTTGACGATATTCATCATTATCATCTGAATCAATGCACTCTTGGAAGGTGCTTCTGAGTTCGTCAACTTTTTCGTTTGCTTTTGTATCCAACGGCTCTCCATTTGAAGCAGAAACGTAAGGAAACAACTCGTCCATGACCTTATCAACGTCCTCAAGCTCAATCTTCTTATTATATAGCTTTTTTAGTTTGATTTCGCACCAAAGGAATGCGTCATCAATCGAAGACATGATCATAGTGCCAGCAGCTTCATTGGACAGGTTATCTTCAGAAACTGGCATACGAAGCTTATAAGCACTGTTTGTCATAGAGCAGAAAAGAATAGTTTCATTCTTTTTTCGTACAGGCAAATTGAATACAGAAACTTTTCTATCAGTCTTGCTGTGATCATTCACTACAAGAAAATAATGTTCAATATCTTCATCAAGGATCTTACATGTCTTATTAGATTTGAATACACCGTAGTGATACAGTCCACCTGATGCTACAGACGAAAATTCAAATGATACAAGTCCCGCAGCCATCAGAGGTTCCATGAGAGCAAACGTCATGTTATTCTGAACAAGTTCAGGGTAGAAATTATTTACTACACACATCAGACGTTTGTCGTCATTTCTGTAAATAGCATGATATCCTTGTACACTGTTTGCTACTTCTGTATACATCTTGTACGCAGATACAGTGTAGTTTGCACCTGCTTTCGTCATCAAGCTGTCAAGTGTTGTGTTTTCTGAATCAGTTCGTGTTCCTAAGTCTTGCCAAAGAATTCCAGGAATATTAAGTAGCTCACTCATTTTTGATTTCCTCCTTAGTTTTGCAAACATAATTTCCAGTAGCTGTTGCTACTTTAAACACTGTGTATTTGTGCATCAGCTTACTTCCCCATCTACTCGATTTGCTGATAGACGCAGGAGAGCAGTTAAGCTCTTTGGCCATTTCAGTACAACTAGAATATACTTTTTTTGAGTTCTGGACAAGCGACAGCGTCTGTAATAGAAAAAGAAGTTGTTTTCGTTGCCTTGTCTGTATCCTTAACCTCTTTTATTACTTCTCGTGTAACGATCTTTTCAGAAAGAGAAAGATAACGCATAAGTTCGGCTTCGACTTCTTTTAGCTTATCTTCTGAAATCTGCCCAACATATTCTCCGAGATGCGAAGTAGTTGTAGTCATGATGCTGTTACAACATACATAACTAGATTTATTACCAGGAATCTGAATAGGTACCTGATAAAACATTTGAATTCGACTATCATCACCAGCATGAGATTCGCACTTAGAAATCGGCAAATATGTAATAGTGCAATCATTATATTCGTTTGCTGGATTATTCATAATGATAACCGGTCTAGAACCTCTGAGGATACCTCTTTCACCTTTGTATTTATCGAATTCGTCTTTCAACCACCAGATACTTCCGCGCATATTCTTTACTACATCCATTGATAAATGTTCCTTTCTTGATAGGCTGCGATCTTTGCGAGCTTGGCGCAGATCGTTAGTTACGGTTTTGATGTGTATTCTTATATTGATTATGTTATCGTTTCAAATTTCCTGTATCATCTCCTCAAAATAATAAATACATTGCAAGTTATTTTGAATAGATCTACTTGCAATGTATTTAACGATTCTTATCTATTTGATGCTTTCAATTTTCTCAATTCACTGCATTAGGTAAAACTCCACGTTTGTTTCCAGTTAACTTTGAATACTTGTATCTGTTACGGATATTGTACCACATATAATGACCTTTACTTGGTGCGGTTATCATTCTTCTGTATACCTCAATAGGTACATCGTAATACATGTATACATCGTCAGGTCCTCCGTATTTGTTTTTGAATTGAATGATCATATTTCCAACTCTGTCTTTTTTATCTTTGACATTTATACCATATCCCCATATGTTAGATGATCTGCACCTTACAATATTTTTGAGAAGATCTCGAGTGGATATGGAAGACAATATCTCAGACGAATTGAGCACAAATGCGAAATTTGATATTTCAGGAATTTCTATTACTCGTCTTTTCATAAGAACCACTTTCTTGCATATTTACTATATTTCAAATAAATACTAGGTTCATTCTTGTTCTTGTCCAATCTCACTGCTCCGGATTGTATCAAGTTAATGATTGTATCATTTTGAGCATCTGTCATCTGCTTTGGAGTGATGATAAATTCAAACCAAACCGAAATACATCCAGTTTTATTGAGTAAGTAGTTCAGCCAATCAAAATAATATTCTGGAGGTGTTTCGTCTATTACCTGTTGACGCGATTTGTGCTCTGTATTACACAGTATAGAAATAAGTTTCTCTTGGTGCGAAGGAATCGCATATTCAATATGTCCGTCTGGAAAGATTATAACCTCTGTGTAATTGACGTATCGTTTCAAGTGTTCAGTTAGATTAAATTCTGAAGTTTGCATGCTGTACATGTTAGTATAATTCTCCTGAGAATGTTTCATATGCGTTGTATAGTGTATTTGCCAGATCATTGTCATGAAGTTCTAGTTTAACGATATCATCGTTCTTGCAATCATTCTTGATGAAATTGAAAATGAAGTCATCTCTAAATCCGATCTTCTTGCAATCTTCGTACGTACCAGAGTAGTACACCGTCTTGATATTTGCCCAAATGATTGCACTTAAGCACACAGGACAAGGGCTGCCAGTTGCATATAGTTCGCAGTCACTTAGATCATAAGTCTTCAACTTTCTGCATGCAGATCGAATAGCATTCATTTCCGCGTGTGCTGTTGGGTCTTTATCCCTTAACACCGAATTTGATTCGACACAAATTACTTCACCGTTCTTAACAATTGCAGCTCCAAACGGTCCTCCGATGTTTCGCATCATTGTCTCCATTGCATGTTTTGTTGCGTCTGTCATAATTTTCCTAACATACATAAACAGGCTTCTCCTTTATTCTTATCGTTTTGATGATTCAGCTCAGATTTCTTTTTCTTTACAGTGTATACGTTTGGTTATTCAATTTTTGAACTACTTCTTCGATCAGCTCATCAATCTTCTTGTATACATCTGAGGATGCGACTCTTCCGATCTTAGATAACTCTTCAGATAACCATTCAAAATATTCTCTAACTGCTGTTTCGCAGATAGTTAATCCGGTATGCTGATCAAATAATGGTACTACATTAGGATAATCCTTTATAGCAGTTACGATACAGGATTCAATTGTATCTCCCCAAATTTCGTAGGTATTGTTGAATATGAAATTCTTGTCTGGAAACTTATTCTTGTTTTTAGTTTTAGGTACGCTGTGAATAAATCCATAAATTTCTTGACACCAATGAGGTTTCACCTCGCAGTTAGGAAACAAAAATACTTTCACAAGGTGATATACTAAATCATCTGATTTCTCTTTCAATTTGTCTTTGATGTTATCTTTCTTATCCGCAAATGCAAAAATTTTCATACACCTCAATTATCCTCCATGTTGTTCGCAGAATTATATGGTTTGCTATCTTCAAATTCAGCGGAATGAAATGATACTAAAACTGTCTGATCTTCGCTTGACTCTGTTTTATCTATTTTCATGTAGATCACGACATTTTTTAATACAACTCCGTTTTTTCTGGATATTAGATCATGAACAGGTTCAAATACAATTAACTCATCTCCTTTGTAATTAGCTGAATCACTTTCCATAGTATATACATAATCAGAAATTGTAAGTTGCTTCAGAAGTTCTTTTGCTACAGACACATCAAACAATTTTCCGGATAATGTTTTATATAACTTCAAGAATGCCGAATTTTTTGCAGATCTTTCTATAAATAGCATAGGAGCTTTCTTTATACAATTTAAAAATTCTGCGATATCAGCACTTGGCTCAATTCGCCGTATTCTAGAACATTTAGCTTGCGATGCTTTCTCTGGTTTGAGTTCTTCACGAGTTTCCGCAGCTTTGTCTGCAGCTGCTACAGATGCGCTGCAGTTCCGAACATCGTCTACAATCCAGATTTCCAGTATTTTTGGTGCTATCTGCGTTGAATATACAGAAGTTGTTGAAGATCTAATCAGCTTTTTCAATTATTTGACCTCATTTCTCTAGATTATTTTCGTAAAATTTAACGAAGCATATAAAATTGTAGACACACTAAACAACAGTGCGTCTACATTAACGATTCAATCTATTTATCTGTATTCAGCAGTAAGTTATTTGATGAGAGAATAGAATTCAGACCTTAAATCTGAATCTGACTCAAATCTTCCTCTAAGCGTAGCTGTTCGAGTTATTGCTTCTCTTGATTTAATACCGCGTGCTGTCATGCATCCGTGCTTTCCTTGAATGACAACAATGATGTCGTCGGTATTGAGAATTTCGTGAAGAATATCTGCGATATCTGAACCGATTCGTTCTTGCAGCTGAAGTCGCTTTCCAACCATGTCAGAAATTCTAGCAAGCTTAGATAATCCGATAACTTTACCATTTGGAATGTATCCAATAGCTACTGACATATCATACATCAGCATGAGATGATGTTCGCAGAAGGAGTGAATCGGAATATTACTCTCCACTACAAGATCTCCAGTTTTTACATCTTCAAAGCATGTATTGAACATTTCAGCTATCTCGTGATTCGAATGTGTCATACCTTCAAATAATTCATCGCACATTCTTGCAACTCGACTTGGAGTCTTCTTCAATCCTTCTCTGTCCGGATCATCACCTAAAGCTATTAAGAACTCTCTTGTTAGCTCTTCAATTTTGCTTTTGTCTATATTTTTCATAACGACACCTTCTTTGATCATACACCTCTAGCATTCGGGTCATATATATATTTATGAATTTGAAGCTGAACTTTGCAATCATTTAGTTTGTGATCTTTCATGAATTCTACGATATTTTTTGCATCATATCCAAATACAGGACTGAAATAGATTGAGCATTTTGGGTTGTACTTCTTGATGACGCGTAACGCAGATTGTAAGTCCGCACTTGATCCTACTACGAATTTTAGTACATCCTGCTCACGAAGTGTTTCAAATGCTTTCGGATTCATTTTTGACTCCATACCGCTAGAAGGGCATTTCCAGTCAACTGTGAACCAAACATTTTTGTATTTATGATATGCGGATGGATCAATAGAACCGTTTGTTTCTACATTGACATCATATCCATGAGAATCAAGCTCGGATAAAAGTAGCTCTACGTCTTTGGAAATCAAAGGCTCTCCACCAGTTAGCGTAATTTGCGGACAATCATATTTGTCGCAGTTTTCTACAATACTTTGAATTGACATCTCTTCAGCAAGTTTATCATCGAAAGCGTAAGCGGAATCGCAGTAACTGCATCTAAGATTGCACGTAGACAGACGTATAAACGTAGCGAGCATACCAGCTCGTTTGCCTTCTCCGTCAATACTGTTAAATAATTCTACAACTTTCATATTTATGCCTCCGGAAGATAATACGCAATGTTATTTTCTGTTTCTTGTACTCCAATTGAAACAACATGTAAATCAGAAGAATACGTATGAACTTTAGATTCGATCATGTCATAGAATTCTTTTGCCATCCATTCTGCAGTAGGACTTTCATCAACAAGGATAACTTTCTTGCAGTTGTCTTTGACAGTATTTGCAATTGGATCGCACTTTCTCAATATACAAGAATGGTCGTATCTAGATTCAATCTCTTCTCGAATAACTGTTTTTAGCAGCTTGAAATCAATAACCATTCCAGCAGAGTTTAAATCATCTGCGCCTACGACAATTTCTACTTTGTATGAATGCCCGTGAAGATTATCTCTGCATTCTTTTGAATATGTGTCTACATTGTATAGGCGATGAGCAGCTTCAAATGAGACTTTCGTTTTTACTGTATACATTCTTATTCCTCCAAAGCCGGATCAGAAATTCCGTTTGCTGCAAATGCATTAGATCTGTCAATGCAAGTACCACAATGTCCGCAAGGCTTATCTCCGCCTGAATAACAACTCCATGTATATTTGTAAGGCACACCGATAGAAAGACCAAGTTTAACTACTCCTGCTTTATTTAGATTAACAAGCGGAGCAACTACTCTAACTTTACCATATGTGCCGATTACAATAGCAGTATTCATTGCAGAAGTAAATTCTTCACTACAATCCGCATATGCTCTGCCTGCTGCGTCATCTGCATGTGCACCCAGGTAAATATCTACATCGTCATCCGGATAAATAGACTGAGCCAGCGCAGCTACTGCAGATAACATCAAACCGTTTCTAAACGGGACGTACGTAGAAACTTTACCTTCACCATTTTTCTTGATCTGCTCTGCATAACTCATCATAGGGATTTCTTCTGTACTGTTCTTCATAAGAGAACAGTTGCTATACTGTAAGACATTAGACAAGTCAAGAACATAATGCTTTACATCATAAAATTTTGCTACTTTTTCAGCGCATTCAAGTTCCTTGTTGTGTTTCTGTCCATAGAACACTGATACAGTGCTGACGTTTTCAGAACCTAATTCATTTACAGCAATGCCTACGCAAGTAGTGGAGTCTACTCCGCCTGACGATAGCACCAACGCTTTTTTGCTTGAATTTCTTTTGTTTTCCATTTTTATCTAACCTTTCTAAGTAATTGTAATCTCTTCTAGAGTTTGCTACTTTTTTGCTATACGTATCTACAGACTTTACTATATTTATATCTTCCCGTTGTTTCACATATCGTATCTTACTGTTCTATTGCTAGAATCTCTAAGCGCCTCCAGCATTCGAGACTTTGCAAAATCCTGATAATTAAATTTCGGATTCGCGTAGTTAACAAAGGGAAAGATAGAGATACCTCCTCTCGGAGAAAAAATACCTTTTACTTCAATGTACTTCGGATCCATAAGATGAATTAGATCCTTCATGATGATGTTCATGCAGTCTTCGTGGAAATCTCCATGATTGCGGAAAGAAAAGAGGTAAAGCTTTAGTGACTTGCTTTCAACCATCCTCTCATTAGGAATGTAACTAATTACAACTTTTGCAAAATCTGGCTGCCCAGTTTTTGGGCACTTTGACGTAAATTCGTAAGCATCAAATGTGACAACATAATCGTTGTTCGTATGCTTATTTACAAATGTTTCTAACACTTCTGGAGTATAGTCGTAGTTGTACCTGGTGTTATTGTTACCAAGTAGGGTTACTCCTGATAAGTCTTCAGATGTTCTTCCATTGTTTGATTCTGGCATTTTTACTTCTCCTTATTATTTTTATTTTTATTTTCAGAGAGGGTTTCAAAGGAATACAAAACTCTCTTTGAATGCTTTACCAAACAAACTGATTGTTTCTGGTTTCCATATTATCAATAATGATATCTTGTCCTGACATTGATTTATTTACAACTGAGATGAAGTATGTCCATTCTGCACACTCTTCAGCTGTAGCCCACTTCCTTAACGGAGTCATGTCCATAATCTTATTGAACTTTTCTTTATTACAGATAACTTCCGAATTAAGCGCTGTCAGTACTCCGCCAAATGACAGGCTGTTACATGTTGGGTGATTCTCGTATGTAGCAATTTCTTTGGCTGTCCATATAGTATAAGCGAGCACACCACCTTTAGACGCGACGTATTTAGGAAATTCACATCCATTGTGAGCGGATACAGATGCCATGTTTACGATTGATTTAATCCAATATTGAAGTCCATATTTCTCTGTAGTATTCATTAGACCAATAAGATTATTTCCGATATCATCGTATGAATTTTGAGTACCTGCACAGTTAATTAGGTACTCCACTTTGTCAATGTCTGGCAAATCATTAGAATTCCTGATATCGTTTATGTGTGAATAGAAGTTTAAATCGTGTAGAAGTTCTGTCGAAGGAGTTACTACATCAATTCCGTGAACTTCAAACCCTTCGGATAGAAATTTTTTACATACAGCCTCTCCAATACCTCCGGAAGATCCAGTTACAACTACTACTCCTTTGTTATTTGACATGTTTAATTATCTCCCTTCTTTGTTAAGAGCATATCGGATATAATCAGCGCCTACATTGTGCTTCTCCCATTTCTTGCAAACTTTAAATCCGATCGGGCTGAAAATTACTTCGGATAGAAGTTCTGCGATAGCTCCAGCGAGTGAGCAAAACACTACCTGCTTCCATGTCCACCCAAAGAAAATCTTAGATACTAAACTTGCAAAAACAAGATTGTCTACAAACTGACCAATCATTGTAGACGCATATGACCTAAGAGCGTATTCGACAAAATTTTTCCTCTTAACTAATTTACCAATTCCTTCATTTAGCAGTGCGTTTACAATTGCAGAAACAACGAAAGCAGTCATTGATCCTACTAGCACATACCATGTACCTCCGATTGTCTCATTCACAGCAGAGTTAGCAATGTCATTTTCGTATGTATAGAAAGCTGCCCAGTTGTTTCCAATGTGTGCAACTATAAAGAAGAATATACATGTAATCAAGTTGAGGAAAACAGCAAACAATGAAAGTTTGATCGCAGGTTTTGCTCCAAATCGTTTTGTCAGCATATCCATGCAAAGAAAACTGAGCCAGGACAGCAAGAATCCGCAATCTAGCCCTAAATATTCAATATTCAATAGCTCTTTAGACGCAAATAGGTTCATTAGGATAACAGACACACAGAAAAAGATCATTGTAACAGCTGGCGCATTGCGCAAGAGAACTCTATAGTCCTCAATTTCTGAAACAATGATCTTTCGTAATTTACTCATAATTATTAACTCCTTTTATTTTTGTTTATTTCAGCATCTCTGCTGGGCTTGTGGGTGTCAAGGTTTCTTACAAAACACAAGCGGTCTTCTATTTATGTGATCATCGGCATGTGCCGATGTTATTTCAATTGTCTCGTAGGTTAACTATGTGATTCATCGTTTGCAGAAAAATAAAACGAGAATTTCAATGGACCGGGATGGACAACATACCTACCCCTCACGTTTGACATGCACATGACTGAATCAGGATGCCTGAGTAGCTTTTTCATGTTTTTGTCTCTCCATACTCATATAACGATTCGAGATAAAGCAAAATAATAGAAAGTTGTAATCATCTTGTTACCATTGAATTGTTCCATACAGTTTCATTTGTGGATCCGCCTCCGATACAAATAACGAATGCTATACAAAATAACTCAAATCCTTATAAAATTACTTATATTTTATATGAAATATGGATATTTTGTTTCCTGCTTCTTTGAGGTTTGCAAAAGTTAAACCACAAGTTCAACTTTCGTCTTACAACCTCTCCACAGGCTTGAAATCCGGCGTAGCCCACCGTACCTGAAGTTAAAAGGTTAAGCACAAATTATCCGCAAGCCTTCTTTAAGAATATTATTCGCAGCATTGATGTCGCGGTCATGGTGTGCTCCGCATTGTGGGCAGGTCCATTCCCGAACACCCAGATCGTTAACTTCTGAATTTCTGTACCCGCAACCGCTGCAAAGTTGAGAACTTGGAAAGAAGGTATCAATTTGCACTAAAACTTTTCTATTCCAGTCGCACTTGTAAGATAACATCCTCACGAATTCTGCCCAAGAAGCGTCAGAGATTGACTTCGCAAGTTTGTGATTCCGAACCATCGCTTTCACTCTCAAACTTTCAAGAGCAATCAGGTCGTGGTTTTTGACGAGATGTGTTGAAAGTTTTTGAAGAAAATCATTTCGTTGGTTTGCAATCTTTTCATGCTGCTTTGCTAACTTTACTCTTGCTTTCTCTCTATTCTTACTTCCTTTCTTCTTTTTGGAAAATCGTCTTTGTAGCAGCTTAATCCTCTCTTCGGACTTCCTCAAAAATTTTGGATCATCGAATTTCTCACCATTTGAAGTGATAGCAAGATCCTTAATCCCGAGGTCAACGCCGATAAGGGAACCAGTTGTTTCGTATTCTTGATACGGCACTTCGCAACAGTTGATTGAAATGAAATATTTTCCTGAAGGATTTCTAGAAATCGTCATCGACAACCATCGTCCGAGAATTTCTCGGTCCGGTTTAAACTTGACCCAACCAATTCTCGGTAATCTTACCTTATTATCTTTGATAGGAAGCGGAAACTTGTTAGGGTTAGTAGTCTTATAGGATTGTTTATTAGCTTTCTTCTTGAATTTCGGGAATCCTGGTTTTTGCCCTTGCTTGACCCTACGGAAGAAGTTTTGATAGGCCGCGTCGAGATCTCGAAGAGCATTTTGCGTAGCCCAACTGTCAACCTCGGATAACCAACCTAGTTCTTTCTTCAATGCAGTGAGCTCTTTTGAATTCTGGTTATAAGAATTCGACCTTTTAATCTGTGTGTAATCCTCGATTGATTTTGCTAAGAAATGGTTATATACGAACCGCCTACAGCCAAATGTCTTTTCAATCATGGATTTCTGGCATTGATTCGGATATAATCGAAATTTATAAGATTTAGTTATCAAGCGATTCATCCTCTAACACCTCTTTTATTTTTGCTACTCTTCTTTTTGAATACATCTTCATGGAGTAGCAATGTAAAAGGGATACAATCTCCTCGAATATCTCTTCGGAATCAAGTTTAGGAGAACCTACTTCAGATATAACCACTATCTCTGTTCCAAATCTTCTAAATAGATGGTAGAATAGATCAAACCCAACCCGCGACAATCTATCTTTGTACGTGATGTATACTGCTTTAACCTTTCTGTTGATAACGTCATCCAGCAATTTGAAAAATTCCTTTCGGTTCTCAAAAGATATACCAGATGCTATATCCTGAAACACTCCATCTATTTTAATTCCATTACTAAAACAGTATTGCTTTAACATTTCAATTTGAGAAATTAGATCTTTCTTTTGATTGCTGCTAGATACCCTGCCATATAGGTACACCTTTCTCGGTACTCCGGCATTCAAAAACGCATATACAGATTCTTCATCGTAGTTATATCTTCCATTTGGCATAGTAGTGGTTTTTATCAACCCTCGTTTTACATAGGATGATAATGTAGGATTAGAGATCCTTAAAATCTGCATAACTTCTTTGGCTTTCATATGAATTACCTCCTATATCTATATTATAAGCGATAATATATGAAATGTCAAGTAATTTTTATAGATTTTATATTTTTATGTCATATCTAGAAAATAAATTCGTATTTCGAGAACTCTTTAGACATCCTGTACTTTATTCGGTTCATTATTTTGTTGTAAGCTTCTGGCAAGTCCTCAAGAAACTCAGGCGTATACACATCAGATCCAATAGTCTTTTCATTTTCATCCAAAGAAATAATATTTATCCGGAGCTTATTGCTGTATGTAGTTATGTTGATGTCAATATTCATTTCTTCTACACTAGAGTCGAGTCTACTTGTATCTTGATAATATGCTGTAATATACACATCAAACATATTTCCGGATTTTTTGTAGTTGTATGCACTGTCAATGTGATTAAACAAGTATTTACCAACTCTATTTACTTGCTGATTAGCACTTAATTTTGTTGTCTTGCTTGTAAATATTTTCATATTTTCACCTACTTGTCATACATGCTTGTCCATCCGGATCCGGTCATCTTGTATAAGCGTTTAACTAAGTGCCATTTTCTATCCTCTTCGAATCTCCATATTGCCGGCTGTTCTGCAGGTTCAATATATATATCCATGTCTCCAGGCACTAATGAAAACATGATGTTTACTGCAGGTAGCCAAGTTTCAGTGAATTCACCGATACCTAAATGAAGATAGAAGCCTTCTCCTGGCTGTATGGCTGGACAATCCGGTGTTTCGTATGTGTTCATCGTCATCTTTGTTGAATCAAATATGGCAGTATGCCCTAGCGTACTTCCGTCTCCTGCCCATATCATGTTAGGCCCAACGTTGGGAATATCAATCGTAGGTTTAGTATCTCCAATATATGACCTATCTAACAAGTTTTCATTTTCATCAAAATGCTGGATAAACGCATAATATTTTCCACCTTTGCCAGTTACAGGTGGGTTCGGACCACCTCCGTATGACCAGTAACTTTGACCATTGGAGTTACATGACATGGTTTTTATTCCTACACGTGTCAATCGTATCGCACTTTCGGCAGTGTTGATATATTTTATACATTGATCGTGCTGTAGCCAGTATTCACCTATTTGCCAGTTGAAGAATTCTGGATCCGCTTTCGTATATGTTCCCTTCTTTGAACTACCTACATCCTGATTGTAGTAGTTGTAGATGATAGCTTTTCCAGGAAATTTTGAAGACATTACCCATCCCATTTATTTTTTCTCCTTCGGTGAATATTTGACCCACCCAGATGCAGTGAATATCCATACGGGGGAAGATCCCCACATCGCAGTTATTGTCATGTCTTTCATTACTATCGAATATCCTCCTACCCAACCAGAAAATTTGTGACCAGGCCAAGTAGGCGGAGTAGGATAATCTGAATCAACCAATTCTGATCCATATGGTTTTTGAATAGAGCTGATCATAGAATTTACAGGAGATTTTCCATCGTAAAATGATACAGTATACGTGTGTAGCGGAGCTGCTATTGCATGCAATGTCAATGCATATGATACTGATACTGTCTGAGTCAAGCTGTATGAAGTTCCACTGCCTGCTGCGTTGGTGTTCCAGCTTTGCAAAGTTTTTCCTGAGTACGAGTCCCAATTGAATCTGAACTCAGATAACGGTATGTGTGTACCCTTATCCAGATACGCAGTAAGCGTAGAATTGTTTGCGGAGTATGTTAGAGATAACGAAGATCCGCTATACGTCACTGTTCCATCTGTTCCACCTATTGTGAATTTATATAGCCATATTGCATACAATGTGACATTAGAGAACCCATTGTATACATCTCCAGGATTGTATGATGTACCAGATTCGTCAGATCTAGTATTCCAACATTTAAATTTGCAATTAGATCTAGTAGGTATAGTTGAGCTGATTGTAATTGGCGGTACACCTGATTGATTTGAAGGAGCTCCCGATCCACCATTAGCGTTATATGTAATTGTGATAGAAGCTCGCTCCCATGTTGCATATAGAGTAATATTCTTCTGTGGGGTGTACCATAGTGTGCCACCAGAAGTTTCCGATGGTGATTCTGCCCAACCTTTAAACACGTATCCAGGTCTAGAAGCGTGTGGAAGTCCAATTGAATCCTGTGTCTCTACGCCTATGTAACTTGCATATAGTGTTATGGAAGCGTTTTGACGATACGTATCTCCTGGAAACCAGGTTGTACCTGATCCATCTTTATTTGCAGCCCAGCAAATAAATGTGTAAGTAGTTGTTTTGGTCGAGTCTCTGTAAGCTACATCACATGAACCTCCATTGGCATTGAATGTAACACGGTAGCTTGAAACAGACGTTGATGCTTTTTTTGGTTCAGTGGAGGACAGAGTTAGATTAACATCATGTATTTTTTGTTGAGAAGCTGGTGCACCTGTACCTCCGTTAGCATCGTAGGATACAGTATAATAGTCTGGAACTACTTCATACGTCACTGTGCCTTTGTTTTGCGTTTTTGTTAAACAATTTCCTGTGGAGGTATTTATTCCATTTGGAGCATGCACATATATTGTTACTGTAGCTCCTGGATTTACGGTAACGGATATCGGAAACTTATATTCGGGGTTATTTTTATGCGTAGGGTAGTATCCTACACTAGAATCGTAACCTGTACCGGTTACAGCTGTTACGTTTACTGCAGTAGATATTGTGTTTCCAATCTTAACTGTGGTTGAAATTGGTTTGCCATTTCCAGTAGTCGTATCGCCTGCATTTACATATCCACTAAGAGTACCAAGCCACAGCGATACGCTAGAAATATGAATCTTACTCGAATTTGTGTTTTTGAATGTGCCTGCAGATATATAGCCCTCTTGTGCACAGTAAGTCCAGTCGTTGTTGAACGTTGTAAAATTTGAAGTAGCCATACGATTACTCCTCTGTCCAGCCTACTCCAATAGACCCGATTGGGACATCAGTTGCAGTTGGTTTTGTTGCAGATATATAGAATCGAAGTCCGTTAGGAAGCTGAACATACGGTTCCGATCTATTTAGACCGGCTTTCAGCAATTTCATGCTATCTCCTAGAATGTCTATTGACTTATTGTTAGACATAGCTTCTAGTATATAAGGGAATGTAATATTAGAAGAGTTTGGACTCAATTTCGGCAGGTTGCCTACTCCGAATGTTGTGTTTCCAACAGACTTGTTGTTATCTTCATCATTTCCTAGCGTATATTGCGTGTCGTTACCGTTAGGTGATAATGACAGAGATATCGCAGATTTATTTCCGGTTTTAGTTACTACACCGTTTACATAGCTGTCGCTTGCGACTATATTGTTGTAGATAAGCTTCTTGTGCGACACTTCAGCGATCTTAACTAAATTATCAGTGTTATCTAGAGTATCCATGGTTCCGTCATCGTTCTTACGAATTCCAGATGTACCTGGATATGTGTCTTCATAATCCTTTATATCATCTTTCGTTGCGTCTTTGTCAAATATCTTAACTGAACCTTCGGATACAACACCTATTGGACTTATAGTGTTTTCACCTGTTTTAGTTACTATTCCTCCATACAACGCAGGCGGATATTTGTCTTTCTTTGTATATGTAGTTAGTACATTGATTTGATTGTCTGGAGAGCTATATTTAACGACATTTTCTGTAACTTGCGCATCTGGTAGATTTGCATGATAGTAGCTGTTTGGGTCAGTTGTAGCCATATCTATGATCGGTTTACCTTTTACAGATACTTCAGCTGCAGAAGTGGGAAGCTTTCGAGAATAATTAGATAATACAGCTTGATCTAACGTATAGTTAGACGTATTGAATATGATTTTAGCAGCCCAAGGGAACTGTGCAGGTCCAAACGCTGTTCCGTCTAGCGGAGCAATAGGATCAAAAGATCCTCCCATTCCAGCTACTCCGGATATTACAGATCTATTCGTGAATCCTGTTAATATAACATAGAAATCTATATCTACTTTGTCTTTGAATAATATACGGACAGTAGGTGAAAGTTTCATGTTTGGAACTAGATCTGCTGCAGGAGCTGTCGCACCTGTATCTTCCCAGTTACCTGGTTGAATGACTACACCATCTAAAATTTTATTGTATTCGTTTGCTTTAGAGTTAAATAAATCTGTATCATCAACTTGATTCGGAATACTTGCAGCGTCTGTAGCAGATCCAATCGGATGACTGTGCTCGGTATTTGAAACAGTTTGACCTACAGATGACAGCCTATAACCAAATGGGGAAGAGGCGTCGGATATATCTACATCTCCAGAGAAAAAATTACCAAAAATCAGGTTAGCTGCACATAGTCTACTATCTGCAGGTAATGGGTAATCTACTATGTGTCTACCTGCAGTTTCGTGAGCAGATATTTTCAGTATCATAGAAGATCCAGATGCAATCGAAGCAGCTAACCATTCAATTTCAGTAGCAGGTTCTATATCAGGATTTTTTGACAGATGCTGTTTGAGATAGACTTCATATGCGGACAAGCCTACAACTCGTCCTTCATTCCATAATTGTCTTGGCATATATGAATCAACTCCTAGTATCATAGTTGAACGAATTTGTATACAGTTGTTGATATTAAAGGTGTACATAACAATAACTGCTGAATAGTTTCAACAGTTATTGCTATCATTGATTCACTTAATACATGTCCCAGCCAGATCCGTTGTCAATATATGGAATGTATCTATCCCACGATGATCCATTATCAATGTATACCTGATACGCATCCCATCCAGATCCGTTATCTATATAAACAAGTCCCTGTCCTGTCGTAGGTGTTAATGCCATAGACCCGCTAGCTGATGCTGAGCCGCAAGTGTAACTCTCTCCGTCTCTATCACGTACACTGAAGCTGAAACTCATTGTTTTCGTACCTGTTGCGTCGTGTGCAACGTTTAAAGTACCGCTTTTCAACGTAACTGTACTTGAACCATTATAATCAGGAATTGTTCCAGTATAATTAGTTCCGTTTATCGTGATAGTGTAACTAATGTTTGATCCTTGCGTATTCCAGTCCCATCCAGATTGAATAGGTGAAATTTTAAATGTGTAGCTAATACTAGATGTGTTTGCGCTATCATTCTTACTGTTTTCTGTAACAGTTAATGTAAATCTGTGGTGTCCTCTTGAGCCATTGCCTGTAATTGTTTTGGATTGTAAAGCCATTGGTTACCTCCTATGTAAATTACACTTTCTTAAAGAATATACGTCCTTTAGATCCCGCAGAAGGTAGCGTAGATCCGTAATCATTTGTGTATATTCTGGTTACAGGATGTGATGAGTTTCCTATATATAATGAACCCTCCGATTGTATCCACATATAGTCTGCGTTTGAGCATAGACGGAAAACTTTATCATATGTTGGAGTATGTTGACGAATTGATAATTCTGGAAAATCATCATCAGCTTCATATATCAATGAGTATTTGTTGCCTGCAGATCTTCCTCGATTGAAATATATGCCCGTCTCTAGATTCCGCATATCTGCATTCAACTCCAGCTTGACGCCATCACTATCAGTGAAATTTGTAAGCTGTACCCAGCTAGTGAATGTACCATTTACACTTGATGTGCGGATGTATGTATGTCTCGGATTAGAAAGCGTTGTTGCAATTTGAACACAAACTTTATCACCCTCGAAGTATCTAAATACTAATAGCAAATACCAAGAGCTGTATGGTGGGCAGTTTGTACAATCATTTGTGCTGAACGCATATACTCCAGAATCTATGAAGTTTAGATCTCCTGTTATGTTAGAACCTGCTAATAATGCTGTTAAGCCTGCAGTACGAGACGTTCTACCGGTACCCCCCCCGATATCGGAATGGTATCGATACTAGAGGCAGGAATAGTATCTGTATTTGTTAAAACATAAGACCAATTACTTGCCCACCCAGATTCCGGGTCGTAGTCGCGTTTCCATATCCTACCGCGTTTCGGCACAATTTCATGTAATTCCACAGTAGTCTTATAATTATCTCCGCTACTAGAATAAACTTGATATACACGACGGTATGCGTAGAACTTACCTGAGGTGACGGGGCTATTCCTCAGTGTTGACGCATCTTCTACTCCAATAGAGCAATCTTCATTACCTCTACCTGTATTTATTTGAAGTAAATCTGTTATGTTTTGATGATTTGATCCATAATAGCTTGTATATTGTTCTACAAAATTATCTGATTTCTTCGCTAGTTGACTCAATATGTTTGCCCAAACTTTTGCTAATCCTTCGTTGTCTAAAAATGACATTGTGTATCACATCCTTAATCATCATACTTTTTGAAAATATATTCTTCCGGGAAGTCCAGCACCAGGTCTTTGGTCAGCTGTGCCATAACCAGATCCTGGCAGTGTCATCAATGACGCTCCTTTAACTGCGCACGCATTCCACGTACCTGCATCGTATCTCCATACTTCTAATGCAAAGTTTGTTCCATCTGAGTTATAAATCAATGCTAAGATCCTATCAGTAGTTTCTCCTGATGTTGTTGCAAAATATTGTCCATATTGCACACCTGACCAGCCGATACTACCGCATTGGAACCCACCAGCCTTTGCGTTTTCTTTAATTTGAGCAAGCGCTTTGTTTCTCCAATCATCTTGACCACCTGGAGCAACAATGTCATGACTATGAACTATGTTTAAATTTGTTTGAGCATTATAGCTATTAGAAGCACCTGTTCCTCCGTTAGAGATTGGAATTTGATCAGCATTTGTGTAATTATGCCACCAACCAGCCCACCCGACATCTGGGTTGTATTCAGAAGTCCAAATACGACCACGCATTGGATAAGCTTCATGTATCTCAACTATTGTTTTGTAATGATTGGAGACTGAAGAATAGACTTGATATACTTTTCGATAGCCGTAAAAGGGGCCAGATGTTACAGGTGAGTTAATAAGAGTTGAAGCATCTTCTGTTCCGAAACTCCAATCAGAATTAGCAGCACCAAAGGGATTGTTGATTTCAATCAGCCATAAATCTGTATAAGGTTGAGTGTTCGCACCATGATATGGTGCGTAATGTTCAACGACACTAGCAGCTGCTCCTAGATTTATGCGCGCGTCTGTAGCATTGTTCGCTCCAGTTCCACCATTGTTTATTCCGATAACATCTTTAGTAGAATATATACAAACCCAGTCTTGCCAGGTACTATTTGCATATGTTCTGATATACATCGTGTATTCAAAACAAGTGAATCTCTGATAAACATTGACGTTATTTATTACTTCTAGTATTCCGTGATTGATTCCATTTGGACGAGGCGGAACATTTGTGCATTCTCTTAAATCTACCCAGTACACACCGGGAGTAGTTATATCATTGAAGTTACCTGAAATTGTTCCAGCAGATTGAAGAGCCTGATACCCCCCCCCACGCGAATCTGAACCAGTACCTCCGTTACTGATGCTAACAACTCCTGTTACATTGGAAGCTGTTCCCGATATGCTGTTATGGTCATGTGAACTATCGGCTTTTGCATTTACTTTCTCTAGCATTTTACTCCAAACTTTGATCAATCCGTCATGATCTAAAAATGCCATGTTTTCACCTGATCTTTCATATAAATTGATTGTTTAAACTTTCTTGAAGAAAACTCTACCAGCAGTTCCAGCAGCTGGCAATGATGTCCCATAAACATCAGAATTCACAAAGAAACCACGACCAGATACCCAAAGACCTCCAAACGACTGGATATATCCTGCAGTAACGAAACTTCCTTCGTCTCTGATGACACCACTCTCTGACTCTATAAGTCTAGAAGTGTAATCAGCTGTACTTCCGTTAAAATGAAAATCAATATAACCACCAAAATTTGAAGAACTATTTAAATTCTGACCTAATTCAATGCCATCTGATCTTTGTGACATTCCACCTAATGCTGCTAGAGCTTCTGCGGCAGTAGTCGCTCCTGTGCCACCGTTCGCAATAGGTATAGTGCTGTTGTTCGCGAAAGGCTGAGACCATTCTCTCCAAGCTCCTGTAACATATACCCTGTAATACAGCGTATTCGAACCAAGATTTAATGCTATCTGTCCACAAGCTAAATCCGATGTGTCATATCTAAAAACAGTTAGCAAATAATAACCAGATTCAGAAGGTAAGTTTGATCCAGTACCAGTATTAAGAACATACGTGCCAGGTTCTACAATATTAGCATCGGTCTCTGTGCCCCCCCCCGCAATCAGCGCTGTTAACGCTGCATGTCGTGATGTATTTCCAGTACCTCCATTTGCAATACCAACTACACCTGTTACGTTTGCAGCTGTACCAGAAATGCTATCATGGTCATGACTACTATTTGCTTTGGTATTTAATTTCGCTGTTATTTTGTTCCATAAATTAGATAATCCTTTGTCATCTAAAAATGCCATATGTGTCACTCCTCATAGATAAATTAAATAATAAGATGTATTGCACCTTCTTAAAGAAACTTTACAAGAATCTCTATCAGACAACAATGATGCTTCATTCACTGTGCTTGTTATTGTAAAGCTTGAAAATCTGGCATTATTTATGTCTACGTTGAATAATATGAGATAAACCCCAACAGTATTTCTGCCGAGGTTCACCAAATAATTTTTCTCTAAGCCAGTCATCTAACGGAATAATTCCGGCCGATAACGCCACCCATATAGCGGCAAACTGTGGACACACTTGCCCTAAAATGTTGCCAGGCAACTGGTTGTAATCCCAAATATTGAGATGTAACCATAGGTTCAGCACACATCCTGCCACAAACTCGACACACGTAATTATTGTTCCACCACATAACATTTGAATTTCAAAACATATATGCCGTGGTAATTCTTCGTTCAGCAAACCAACTGCTACAAAGCATAAGCCTCCAACAACGCCCATAGTCCAATGAGTGTATCCTCTATATAGCAGCTCAATACCTATATAAATGAATCCACCAATAATAAATAAAATGAGCGTGTGCAATAAGTTTTTATTGTGCACTTTCATTAGATGCTTCAGCTTTTTCATAATCGATAACAATCTTCTCTAACTCTTCAGCAGTCGTAGTTCCATAAATAATGGTTTTAATTGATTGGTTATAGCGTACCAATGGATATACGTAAGCACTAATAGATAATGCCAATTCTGATAGTTCTTCTACTGTAAACGCGCGACACTGCTCGTGCAGAGCGTGCCATTCCAGAGAAGGGGATAGTCCTGCTGTCACAGCCAGCTGATATTGCATTAGATTCAGTGAAATTTCGGACTGATCGTCCTGCGTTACACCATAATACTTGCCATCTTTCCATTGAATTGGATGATCTTTGAGGTATGTTGCCAACAATCTATTATTCTCGTTCTGTTTGCTCTGCTGTTGTGTCAGCAGTTTAGCTTTTTGAAATTCTTTGAGATTTTCTTCATCTAGTGCAACGGTCTTTCCGTCCGCTTGCAATTTGAAACTCTGGTAGTTTTCCATAAGCTCTGTTTCGGTGACATCATCTGCCGTAGATACTTCAATGCCACCCTCAATTTCACCAAGCAAAGCAAAATTTTCAATATATCTATCTTTGGTAAAAGACGCACTAATTTTCATAAGTGTCCTCCTCTTGTGCCGATTTATTACTTGTATTGATTTACGCCCCAGACCCATTGAAGCAATCCATTGTATTGATTGTCTAAAACTGTGAGTTTATCATTATTACCAGATATTTCCTCCATCTTGTATGCCAAAAACTGATTCTGATGGTCAGCTATCTCCATGTGCGAGCCCCAACCATTTGGGATAATTTGAGTTACCCAGTTACTGTTAGCTCCAGCCTTGCCACCAACAATTAAATACGAGTACTTTGCACCATTTGTAATTGTTGCTGCACCAGTTTTCAAGCTGCCTTCCCACAGCACTTTTGTTGGTGATGTATTCGGCAATGCTCTCCAATCATACCATTGTCCATTAACGTATGTACGATAATAAGTCATTCCCATATAAAATGTAAATCGCTGCAAATAGTTGTTAGTCGTAGATCTGGTGACTTCCATTGTTCCGTATCCAGAACTCGAGGGGCCATTTTGACAATTAGAAAGATTTATCCAGTATGAGCCTATTGTTGTTAGATTGTTTATATTACCAGAATATACATCACCTACAATGAAGTTGTTTAATGCATCACCTCTGGTTGTTGCACCAGTACCACCATGTTCAATGCCAACGATGCCAGTAACGCTCGCAGCGCTTCCCGCACTCGTTGCATACTTAACGCTTTTATTAGCATCAGCGGTATTATCAACCTTACCTAGCCCAACTTCTGATTTTGTGTGAGTGTGACCAATATCAGCTTTACTTGCAATAGCAGTTGAAATCTGGCTAGATACAGATTTATCGCCAACAAGAGTATTTAAATTGGAGATTGCGGTGTTAACCACCTTATTCTGAACAGGATTGGTGCTTGTAGTACTTAAAACGCTATCAACTATCGTTTTGTTGGCTCCTGTATCAATTCCAGAAAGCTTATTCTTCTCAGCAGTAGTGTAGTCATTAGTAGAAAGTCCCTTACCAGAAACCTTGTCTACCTTGTTTGCGACTGCATTAGTAATTTGTGTACTAACGGCGGTATCTCCGACTAGAGTGTTAAGATTACTAATAGCAGTGTTGACAACTTTATTTTGTACAGGATTTGTAGAGCTACTGCTTAATGCGGTGTCTACTACCGTTTTAGTAGCACCAGTGGCTATCCCAGCAAGTTTGTTTTTTTCAGTAGCTGTATAATCATTCGTTGATAGACCTTTTCCGTTTACTTTATCTACTTTTAAATCAAGTTTTGCAGTAATTTTAGACCACAAGCGCTCCAAACCTGTGTTATTTAAAAACGCCATAATAATCCTCCTTGCACCTTGAATTATTTACAAATTTCGTCAATTTCAGTGTCAGTTATTGCGGACACGTTAGCATATATAGCATAGCTTCCTAAATAGAGTTTGTAAGTGTTGGTCTCCTCATCAGCTATGAAATAGATGCAATCTCTGTCAGGTGCGCTAGGCAATTGACTTCCGAATTTGATCTTAATTGAATTGTTTTCTACTGGCAGCATCATGGTATCATTACTCGACATATAATCATCCTCCAACAAATTGTTTAATATAATAGCCACTGCTATATATTAGATAAAAGGTGACGAAAGTATTGCAGAGCAGAAACAACTAGTTTTCTTTGTCATATTGTTCCATCTCCGCGCTGATAAGCTTAAGTTCTCTGATATCTTCCATTTGATGAGTTATAAAAGAGTTTCCTCCCAGTGCAGTATAAGAGGAATATAATTCTTCTACAATAAATAAGGAGTGCGTACCTATGAATCCTTTTTTAAGGTAATAGTCATGCGCTTGATTTATTCTATCTCTCGTAGATGCCAGCAAAGAAGCTTTGAGCTTGGCATTTGTATCTGATTGAGATTCGGATAAACTTTGAAGCTGATTTGTTAACGCAGTCATCTGTGTATCAGTAGATGATTTAATGTCGTCTAATTTACTTTGCATCTTAGATTCTAGTGACTTGATATTCTGTTGCTGATTTCGTTTGATTTCTGTCATGTGAGTATCAATTGCTTCTTTTGTAACCTTTATCAACGACTTTTTGAGAATCTTGATAATTATTGCAGATGCAGCAGATATAGAGCACACTAAAGATGCAACTAATTGAATGTATTTCAGAATCTCATCCATGTTCATGTTATCTCTCCTCGTTTGTAGATGTCCATACAAGTCTGTTATCGGAAATCCCTAAAGATTCTCTTATGTTTTTGATGGATAAAGCTGTGCCTTTAATTGAGTTTCCTGAGATGCGTATAAAGTCTTCGCCTGATTTAAATTCCATTGACGCTCCATCATCTAATACATCACCGTGTTTAGATAACTTTGATGTATCTGTTAATTGTACTCTAGATTCTTTTGTATTATCTAAAAATACGTTTCCTGTGTCTGTTTCGACTAATAATCTTCCAGGTAGCTTAGTTTCTGGAATTGTGTTCGAAGGTCCTCGGCTAAACGATACATCTTCTAATTTTGTATCTTTCATGCTATCACCACATATGTTTAGTAGTAGTTTATCGTCAGTTGTATTAAAGGTGAACAAACAAATCGCCGAGTTGATTTGAATCAACTCGGCGAAATACTACATGTTCTAGTAACTATAGATTACAGGAACTTAGATGGTCTGCCACTTAAGCGCTGCAGCTGCGACTTCTGCCTTTGTAGCATACGTAGCTACAATGTTGTTACCGTCTCCGTCCGCTGCGGCCTTAACACCTGTCACTGCGATAGACACATTCTTAGATCCGTCGAAGGAAACAGATCCAGTTGCATCACCCTCAAGCGTGATAGTTCTGGCAGTTGTCAGCTTACCTGCAGACGCAACTGACTTAGCAGAGTCAGCAGTATTGTCTACATTTCCAAGACCTACATCAGCCTTAGTAAGTGTCTTGTTTACCCAGGCAGTACCGTTGTAGACAAGAGAATTGCCGTTTGCAGCTGATGTGATAGTTGTATCCGTGAGAGAGCTGACGCTCTTTGCGGTGCTGATTGTTACTGCTGCAGAACCGTCGAATTTCTGACCATCAATCGTGATTGCATGATTTACTTTGTTTGCAGATCCAGCATTACCTGTAATTGTAGTAATATTGACATCTGCATCAAGTGATTGACCGTTAATCTTACGAGAGGTCGGAACATATCCAGATAGATCAACATCAGTGTTGCCGATCTTTTCATATGCCGGTTTGGATGCTGATGTGTTCCAGATATACTCATCAAACGTATCGTTTGATCCATGAGTATGTGGAACAAGGTAAATTACACCCTTTACACCCGTAGACGGAAGCTTGTCGAAAGACTCTACCTTCACGATCTCAAACTGCGTTACACCAGAGATAGCAGAGTTGATTGCAGTCTGAACAGCGCCAGCAGTCGGTAGGTCCGTGCCACCAGCTGTAACAGTAGTAGCTACACCCTTCTTGGCTGCATCACCAGCGTCTGAAATCTTTGCTAGTGTTAGCGTCGGGATATCTGCAGCAGTAAGATCTGTACCACCAGTTACAAGTCCCTTTGAATCATACGTGATTTTAGTATGCGTACCGCCGGTGATAGCAGCATTAGCTCTTACAGCAGCATTTGCAATGGCCTTTGCACCTACCTCATTGTCCCAGTTCGTTATCTGAGTTGAGGTAATATCCATTGCCGGCTTCTCTGCAAGTGCGTCAACAGAAGCCTTAGTTGCAAACGTCTCACCCTTTGTGAGAGTAAGTGCATGACCTGCAGCATCAAAGGTAGCACCCGTAACAGCATTTCCGGTTCCATTCACCTTAACGGTATTCTTGATATCGGCAGGCTTTGCAGGAAGCGTAATAGTTACATCTTCAGCTGCAGTAATGTTACCTCTGTCATCATAAGTAACCTTCGGGATCTTGAAGCTACCACCAAAGTCAACAGCGCCCTCTGTGTTGTTACCAACTACACCATTAGCGATCGTAGCGTTGAGCTTAGCAATGAGTTCCCAAGTCTTGCCATCCTTGCTGAAGTAGAGTGAACGAGCGGTACCTGCCTCTAGCACGAACAGTGAATCCGGAGGCAAGAAACTAGAAGGTAGAGCAGCGCCGTGAGAAACTGGGCGAGTGTACTCAGTATCACCTACAAAGAGTCTCTGAGCATCTGTCGTAAAGTAGATCGTGTTTGCGTTTTTGGTTGCACTGTTATACGCAGCCTGCAGACCATACTTAAATTCAATAATTCCTGAAGTTGAAGGCATATATTTATCCCCTTTCTTAAAATATATTTAGTATGTTGTGCGTACTTGTGAGAACACACAACATACATATTTGATTATTGTACGATATTAGAGAGAACGCCAGCTCATTACTTCGTCAATTGCCGCAGATACAGCAGCTTCTGAAGCAAGAGTATCGGCAGAAACTGTTTCAGAAAGCGTAGCACCGCCCATAGTTTTACCAGAATCTTTGATAGCACCATCTGTGCCAAATGAAATGATGTTGTTCTCGGTTCCAGCTACTGCTGTAACTTTCTTAGCGATTGCAGCAGATACAACATTGTTAGTTGCAATATTTTCTGCAGAGACTGATAATTCGCCCTCAGACTGGATAGAGAACTTGCTCTCAACTACATTTCCATTTGCATCACTGATGACAATCTTGTCACCTAGTGCAGAAGTTAGCTTGTCCAGCTTACCAGAGATGTCTACAAGGAATCCGGCATCTGAATACGTAAGTGCATTCTTAGTATTCGGATCGATGAGGATCTGAGCAGAAATCTTATTGTCATCGGATACAGAAATTACAACATTTTTGCTGGTGTTGTCTGCACTGTAAATATTTACAAGTGCTTCTGCAGGGATGATAACAGGATCAGCCTGACCATCAATAGTTAGAACAATGACCTTATGCTGTGTTGGATCTGCTTCTGGATAATCTTCGTAATACTTACCGGCAGTTACGAATTTGTCCTTTGGAATGTTTACAACTAGATTATCAGAACCATACTGCGGAATAGTGATAGTAAGCGTAGACGCATCATAAGTGATTCCGTGAGCAACTCCGGTAAGAGTAGCAGCTGTACCTTCACCTACCTTGACACTACCTGTGACAGCATCAAACGTAGTAGCAAGAGAAATCGCATCTACTGCAGCTTTGATTCCTTTCTTAATGAGGCCAATAGTAGCAAACTTGTTAGAATCTGCATCTGCCCAGTTAGCACCATCTGTTAGATAACCTGGAGTAAGAACAATCCAGCTTGCGTTATCTGTCGTTATCTTTGCTTCAAATGTAGTAGAATTGATGTAGAGCTTATCCAGAATTGCATCTGCTACTGCTGGTATATTGTCCGTTACAATAACAGATTTCGTTAGGTCTGCTGAACCCTTGCAAACTCTGCCCGCATCCGTGATAAAATAAAGTGTATTTACATCCTTTGCATCAAGAGCTTTATAAGCTGCTTCTGTAATAGCGTTGAAAATAACTTTATTTTCGGTACCTTGCCAGATTGTATCGCTGTGTGCAGCAGATTCGCGCCAATTTACAAGCTGAGTTGCATCTCCGCCAGCAAAGATCCATACCGTGCTGGTATCTTCTCTGTAAACTTGCTGACCAGCTTCAAGATCTTTTAGAGCTAGCATAGCAGATTCGTTGTCGACGAACAACATCGGCTTGCTTGCACCGATTTCAACTAGATCGCCATCTACATTAGAAATCTGATATGCAACAGAATTTTTCTTACCTTCGTCAACAACTGTTACAATCTGACCTACATATGCAATTGGATTAGTAGTAGCATATGTAGTAGCCTCTTCTAGAGAATAGAATACGGAATATCTTTCAATTGGACCGCTATACTGACGGCTGATTTGAAGAGGGAACTCCATGAAAGCATTTGTTTTATTGATTGTAGCCATTAAGTTTCACTCCTTTCTATAATTTAACCTAGCGTAACAGCAAGAACAGCATCTTGGCTGTATGCGTTAAGCGGAACATATGTCCAAACATTATATGTAATAGCTGCATAGCCGTTAGCACCTTCTACATCAATAGTGGACTTAGCAAAGGTAGATGTGACGTCTGCGTTCAAAGCAGATTCATTTAGAATCTTAGTAACACCTGCGTTAGTTGCAGGCGCAGCAATGACAACACGCTTAGCTCCAGCTTTAACTGTGATCTTAAATGATCCTGCTCTGTAAGCTGCGTTAGACTTTGTTTGAAGATTACGAATTGCTGCAGATGTCAATTCAGCTACGTCAGAAGTATATCCAGCGAAGTAGCCCATACGGTACGGAGTGAATACATAATTGCTAGTATCTCTAGAACCTGCTTCAATATGTCCGGTCGGATAAGCTTGTCCCAGGTTATCGTTCTTTACATCACCTTCTGCATACGTAGCGGTTGCAGAATATGTAGTAGCAGAAACGAGGGACAATGACTCTTCTGCGTAATCTGCAGGAGTAGATATAGAAGCTTCACCCACATTCACACCGTTCTTCTTGAACTGAATGCTTGTAAGTTGGCCTGCGTCATGCTGCGTAAACGTAGCACGAAGTTTGACATTCAAAGTAGATCCGATCTCGTAATTACCTGCAGATGATCCAGCGTTATTAGAAATTGCAACAGACGGCTGAACATATGTCGGAGGAACCTGCTTCATCAAAAGCTTCTTGACGATGGTTTCAACTGTCATATCCTTTGCAATCTTGTCGCCTGTCTTAAATCCACCAAGCGTAGCACCAGCGCCTAGTTCTACCGTAAACGCTTCATCTTCACCTACAGATACATCGGACAGAGAAGATCCTACAAGAGTAGATAAGTCAACTTCTACTTTAGAATGCTGTGCATCATTAAGTGTTAGAGTCAAGATGTGCTTTGCGCTATCATATGCAGCACCGGCAAGGAAAATATCTGCAATAGTTACAGACTTAGTTTCTCCACCCTTAGTTGTAAACTTGAGTACAGTACCTGCAGTTCCTTCTGGAGCTGCTTCTGTAACTACGTCTACAAACGCAGAGTCTAGCTGGCCAACTGCTGTAGTGATTGCATCAGATACAGCCTTAGCAGTTGGAATCTGCTCGTCTGTCGCTGCATCTAGTGTCTTTGCGATAGTGCCTTCGGCAAAATTGGTGATCTTCAGAACTCCGTCTGCAATTTCAGTAGCTTCTCCGCCACCTACTTGAATCATCGTAGACCCGGACTTGATCCAGGACGTTGTTTTCCCTTCTACGGTAGCAATGTACAAGACGTTTTCTACAGCAGTAGCTGCAGACGGAATTGCGGATACAAACTTAACATTGAGTTCTGTCTTATCCGCGATTAGCTCAGAACCTTTATAAATTTCATGAGAGTCTGTGATAAAATACAATGTATTTTCATCTTTGACTGACAATGCTTTGTAAAGATCAATTGAGCCATAACTAAAAAGAACTTTTGATGCCATTAGCTTATTTCACTCCTTACTTCTAGTTTACTCCACTGTACAGTTTCAGCAGAGACTTCTTTGATAACTTCATGAACTTTTTCACTTGATTCTATAATCTTATCTACCTTGTCTGGCAAGCTTTCAGTTGTTACATATTTATCTGGAGTGATTCCAAATGTTTCCTCTTCCCATTTAGAAGCTACTTGATTCCAGGTGAAGTATTTAGTTCCAGAAGTAGTCTGATTAACTTTTACTATTTTACCATTAGGAATCAACTGATTCGCTAATAGATAGTCTCTTTCTGCTTCTGTATCTACAGTTATGAACGCATGTTCTACTTGAAAGCTATGTGGATCTATAGGACGTGGAGGACACGGAGGCGGAGGCGGAGGGCCGGGCGGAGGAGGACAATGACATGTACAAGATGTGTCAGGTTTACAACATCCAGTTGACCCAGAAACGTCCGAAACATTGAGCAGCACATCGTTTGTAGCAGGTAACGTAGTTTGAGTATCTATGGAACAGAAGTACCATCCGTTTTTCTGTAGTCCTCTGTAAATATACCAGCCGTGCTGAACAATCCACTTAGTTCCTGGATATGTTTCGATAGTTACTACATCGCCTTCGTATAACTTAGTAATGCTACCAGGTATTTGTATATAGTTCATGATATCACCTCGCTTTACAACTGTATTTCGTATATATCGTATAGATCTTGCAATGATACAGGTTTTATCATAGCAGGGTTATCTTTTTGCTGAAAATACCACCCGCAATGCGGACGATTGCCGTCACATTGATACCAGCCATGCTTAATTATCCAGATCGTTGCATCAAATCTTCCGAGTTTAACATAACTATCATTCGCTATGTCGATATTTGTATCCGGGACATGTAGCTTGCAGCATTCACACATATAGAAATCACCTCTGACCTATCCATTTCTATTATAGGTTCTAGAGGTGATTATAATTTAATGTTTGTTATGTTGATGAGATGGCAAAAAATTACTCTATTACATCCTTACATAACGGATCTACTTTAAGTTCATTGTAGATTTGTTCAGAAATTATTTTCATATCTGGATAAGGTTTTCCTGTTGTACCTTTGTATCGAAGATTGATGAAATGCTTCCAAGCTTTAAGATTTCCTGTAACGACAATTTCTGTAGCTGTACTATTAGGTAGCACACATCTAGCTTCCTGTGCAGTGCAACCATTTGACATTAGTTCGTTGTATGCCTTTTCAGATTGTAGTAGCGAATTGCAAAATATCTGCTTGATATCGTCTGTTGAACTTCTATACCAACCAGGTTCAACGAATTCGATATCATCGGAATTGTATTTAACGTATCTCTGAGACTGCTGAGCAAAACTCATTGTCCTATGACGGACAATTTCATGTGATACAGCTCTATCTGTTTTTATTTTGAAGCTCGCATAAACATGATTCAGTTTCTCGGATTCAGATAAATCGTCTATTTTAGAAATGTCAACTACCTTGATTTTAGTATTCGGTAGTAACTCATCGTTTGGCCAGTTTTCATTTTCTTTAGGGTAGCTATCCGGATACAACAGATCAGATAGGCCAGCTTGAATCATCGCTTCGTATATCTGACGAATGCATGAATCATTGATAGCTCTGATATTTCCAGACATCAGAAATCTAGGTGTTGTGTATCTAGAATCAGCTTTGCTGATAACCCAGTGTTCTGTGAAATTCATGTACTTGCTAAGATTATGTTTAAGCGCATCATAATAATCTGTGTCAAATACTTGAAAAACTAAACTAGCATGCTCTAACATCGCTGTATGTTTGTTTTTGACTAGATTATCAAACATTCGTTTTGCTGAGCCTGCAGATTTATTACTTTCTGACTTATAGCAAGTTCTAGCGGCGTTTTCGATCTGAGTCAACGGATCAGATTCTACGATTCGCACTACAGAAGGTTGAACTAATTTCAAATTATCACCTCATAAATTTATTTCGGAAATCTTGTTCAGTTATTTTGGATACTCCATATTTGTCAGCTTGAATATTCTTGCTACTTCCACTATTCGGATCATCTGTAATTAGATAGGCAGTGTCCTTAGATAATGATCCGAGTTCAAATCCATGCTGATTTAGTTCCGCTTCAAATTCAGATCGTTTTACAGACAATTTACCTGTAATTGCAACTTTAACACGATCAGCAGATGTATCAGCCCAAGATATTCTATCCCATACATACTTCAGTCTTGCAAATTTATCTAGATGACTTAAGATGGAATTTGCATTAGCGTAACCAATAAAGCTATCTAGATTAGATATTTCTGAAACTGGAGCTTCTCCTAAACTCACTTTGAGTACTCGCTCAATTACATCCGGATATTCAGACAGTTTTCTAGAAGTTTCTAGACCTAATCTAGGAATATTTAAAGCTTGCAAAGCTGTTGCAATATCAACAGATTGATTGAACAACATATATACCGAATGTTTGAATAGCTCAAACTGCTTTCCAGATCCATTGTACATTGAGAATTCTATGTCTATATCCTCTACAGATCTAGACATGAGAGAATCGACTGTAGTCAAATCTCCGAATACTTCATACAAGAATTTTTCTCTGAGTACATCACCAATGCCGTCAACTGGAGACAACAGATTGCACCAAATCAAAAGGTCTGTCTTCTGATAATTAGTGCATTTATAGTTGGGGCACATCAAGTTCACACCAGCTTGAATCAACTCTGCATCACAACACGGACAGTGTGTAGGAATTGACATGTCAGACGACGGAGAGACGACATTCAGCACGTAAGGGATTATTTCATTTGCTTTGCAAAGCTCAATTTCAGCCCCTGGCCCAATGTTGTGATCTTTTATGTACTTCGCATTGAATCCTGTTGCAAACTGAACAGTGGTGCCAGACAACTGAACGGGTTCTACATTGATAACAGGTATCATGTATTTAGTTTTGGATAGCGACCAATCTACAGATTTAACTCTGGTTAATTTCGATTCGGCGGGAAACTTGAACGCTTGAGAATCAAAATCGTAGATATACTCGTTGTTTGCTTCTTGTAGTTTTAAAGTTTGGCTGGCAATTACAATTCCATCTGCTGGATATTCATCATACCAAGCATCTTTGTATTCAACCATTCTAGAATCTAGTGTATCTTCAAACAGCTTAGTTATATCACAATTTACGACATCGGTAAAATTTGAATGAAGCCAACTCAGCATACTGGAGTAATTGTCAAACGCTCTATTACCTCCGACAACTTTGTATACTACAACAGATAGAAAATTTAGATCTTCTGATAATTCTTTAGAATTGATGATGCCTGCAGCTGTATTTCTTGCGTTCTTTGCATCTTCGTGCTGAGATTTGTAACGTCGAAACTGCTCATTAGACATAACAATTTCGCCCCTAACTCCCCCACTGAATGTGATATCATTCAGAGTCGTTCTGTGCAATACTATCCCGATCTTGTCTGTGATATCAATGCCTGTTACACCATCTCCTCGAGTCACTGCGGATTTGAACTGTCCTGATTCATAGTACATCACAACAGAAAGTCCGTCTAGCTTCAAGGAAGTAACAACCTCGGAATTTCTCAAAGAACTTTTTAATTCTTTCCAGTTATGGACCTTATCTAGCGATCCAACTTCTCCATACTTATGCTTAACTTTATGTCCATATGTTGTATCTGAGTTTACATCATATCCCCAGCCTGTTTTTAACATCGGAGAATCTGGATTTTCTTCTTTGAGCTTGTCAACAAGCTTGTCAAATTCTTTGTCTGAAAGCTCTTGACTACCATCTGTATAGTACTTTTGAGCATTTGCCTGTATCTTTTTCTCTAAGGCGCTAAATGACATTTTGTCCTCCTACATATAACTTTTATCTATCAAGCTGTTATACTTGTGTATCTACTAGCTGCGCTTAGAATTAACTAGCTCACAGCATATAGAACCTACTCGAGTTAACTCAGAATCTGTGTATGACTGATCTTGTTTCTTCATGTCAGCTTTAAGCTGTTTGAGCTCTTCCTGATATCTACGGATAAGTTCAGCTTGAAGCTCATTCATTTTAACTACAACGTCTAATTTTGTGTTCATCGAAATACCTCCTAATATATTCTTAAATGTTAGAATAGTCGATGTTGATAATGTCACCATTCTTATCTAGATTAAATTTCGCTAAACTTCCTTTTTCAAATGTATCTGCCCAAATTTTAACTGCAGCTTCGTATCCTGTTGCAGGTCGATACGATCCATCGGAAAGCTGAATGATGTGACTGGGCCAAGGTTGAGTCATTATTTTAAGAAATTTTTCTTTCACATCTTTAGACATCGCAGGATTATACTTGTGATGTGTTGAGTATTCAGGTTTATCTAGTCGGATTATTGAGCATCTTCGCTTGTTTCTAGATTTGTCGTGATACACATGTACATGCGGAATACCGCCTTCGTTGTTTTGAAACACTTCAACAAATATTCCAAATTCTGTATTTAGCTGCGGATTGATTGTAGCCATTGCAAATATCGGTTGGCTACATTTGATCCACTTCTTCATGTGTTAGCCTCCTATCTCACTTCAATATATCTGTAACAGCTTCTAGATAATCGGATTTACTGTAATTGTATTTACTGGTATACATATCGATGATCTCTGATTCAAGCTCTCTGTATGTTCTGTATACTTGGTCTACTAGCTGCTCAGATATTTCAAATTTAGGATACGCTTTACGCTTCTTGACAAATTTAGAGTAGAATTCGTATAAGTTGGATCGGCAATCCTGAATATCTTCGCCAAACCAACCAAAAACCGTGTTCTCGTAAACTTTTTTAGATATCCTATGTTTGCTGCTTACTGTACTTGCTTGATAAATCCAATTTGTGATTTCATCTATCCAATGCGATAAACAATTTAAATCGTTGTAATAGATGACACATTTCAATACGTGTTCGTTTATCAGCTTCGAGTCTGCAGTTAATTTATCTTTTACAGTAGACAACGAAAAAGCTTGACAGAAAATATCTCTATTGAAAAATAACTTCATTGAAATTCACCTACTTAGTACAATATTTTTTCTTCTGCGTAGCCATCGGAAGTTGTATAATATATGTAACGAATGCCGATGTCTTTTATCAACTTCATACAACTTTTACAAGGACGAGCACAGCCAAGTTTACCGGTTTTCAACTCTCTGTATACATATACCTTAAGCTTAGAGGCATCAATCGTGTTATCGTATAACAACGGCTTCAAGGCTGACAACTCCGCATGAGCCATATGACACGATTCTTCTGTGAACCTCTCTTTGTTGTATTTCTTCTGAAGGGTATCTGTCTTTGTTGTGTTGAAACCGCTGCTGATTATTCTGTGGTTCAATACTACTACACACCCAATTTGATACCTGACTTGTTTCCAAGTAGACAATTTAGCTGCTTGCTTGGCAATTCTAAAGTATGCCAAATCTTTTGTAGTAATCATGTTTGCCCTCCAGGTGAAACGTATCTTACAATGTTTATGCGAACTGAAATATCCTTCCAAGCAACGACCAAGCCCAATCTCGCTTTACACCATCATAATAAAGATCATCATTTAGATACGATACAAAACTTTCACGATTTCTTCGATATGTATTGTTACAGTTATTCAGCCAATCTTCTACTACATTTCTGTCTGAGCTGATTACATCTAGCATAATAGTGTAGCCGGTTACTGGATCTGTGAAGAAGCACATACCTGCGAATCCATTGATCATATTAGCTTTGTTGATAACATCTGCTTTTGCATTGTGAAATTCATTGATAGACTGGATAAGTTTCATATATATTGATACTCCTTAGAAATATTGACATCAGTTAAATCTGTTTGTGAATTGATCTGTTCCAAAGACATGATATAAACTCTTTGTTAATTACCAAAAGCTAATCCACTCGAACCGATGTTACGGATATGTGTGTCAACATACGATTCATATCCAACGTCTTCCATATCGTTATAACTCGCCTCAAGCTGGTCTAGCATCCACATAAGTATATTCTTATCTTGTGACCAAATATCGTGCCAGAATACTTCTGATTTATCATCTAGCTGAACAAACATAACTGCGTAGTGCAATCCAGCTTTTGAAGCAATGACTTCATGTTCCTGCAGTACTCGAATCTGATCTGTTACGGAATTTACAATGTTCTTCTCCATACGGTACCTCCAAATCTTTGTGTATCTGTAATTTCCGGATCTGTATATATCGATACTTATATTATAAGCGATCTTGAAGTCGAATTCAACTGTCGTTAATAATTTGTTAATATTTAGATATTTTCCTGTGCAACTCTGATATAGTGCTTACCACGAATTGTTGTACCATCTCTCGTAGTATTCCACAAACTTGCAGGTCGAATACCTGTTTTCTTCGCGCAGTCAGCGATAGATTCATATATGATGTTGTCTTCCACGCATTTGATTTTTGTTTTCTTAGTATGTAGTCCCATCGCCTTTGCTCTTCGCATATTTTCTTTCTGCGTAACCCATTCTAGATTTTCAGGTCTATTATCAGTATGTATATTATTCAAGTGATCTACTACCATCTTAGTTTTCGGAACACCGTGAAATGCAAAAGCTACAAGCCTGTGGAGGTTAGGCAGCTTTGTGGGGCAGTTCTTGACAGCTACTTGATAGTAACCATCCATGTTTAAGAATGGCTTTAATAGCTTGTATGAACCGTCAGCTAGTTTCATTCGGATGTTACCAAAACTAGAAGCTTGATATGGTTCGTAATTCGGAATGTCTTTCCATACTTCAATTTCTTCTGTGATCACGTAAGACCCATCTCCTCATTGCTATCCATAATTTATACGCACCTAATTTAGTTGAACTAGAAGCACATACATCGTTGATTACACAGCTGTAATCTGAACAAAGTATACGATATCGGATTTCGCCAAATCTAGTGTCTATATCATGTAAAATAACGATTTTTGAATTGCATACAGGACATCTTAATATTTTCATTTTTATCACCTCTAAACAAACACAATAAAAGATTCGGAAATGCTTGTGCATAACCGAATCTTCGTTAACAGCTCTACTATCGAGCTGATTGTATTTTGTCTACAGCAAACCCGCCATGCTGTAGTGTATTGTTGATACCCTTACCAACTTCCCACGTTCAATCAACGCTGTTCGTTTTCTAATATTGTGTTTACATAGTCCAGTGCTTCTGCAAACGATTTGAAATGATTTTCGTTGTTATCTTTCCTGACAACGATTTCAAACGGAATGTTTAGCTGCTTTGATTGTTCAGATAGTTTGTTAGCTTGCGCTAGCTCATCTCTGTATTTAGCTGATCTTTCTTCGAAGTTAGAAATTGAGTGATCAGAGAACCTAAAAATGAACAAATACTTCGATTTTACTTCTCCTTTAGCATTTGCTGGGTACATGGAGACATACCAAGAATTTGATCTAGCTCTGTTAGATTGATGAATATCTACAATCTTACTATGCTTTTCTTTCATCAGTCTTATTGCATTGTCCACAAATGCTTTGAAGATCTTCTTGTAAGTGTTTAGCTTGTTTTCTTTAGAGTTTGAATTTCTAGCAGAATTTGCGCTAGTAATCTGCTCTACATTCACATAGAATTCAATTTCTATTATTTTTACATTTGACTTATTTGAGTTAGATGCTGTTACGCGTAGTAGTCGTTTCAATTACATCTTCCTTTCGCATAGATACTATCTATCAATAAGCGCGCATTTAACAGAACTGAACTACTGTTGAACTGAACCTCGCTTCTGGCTATAATTTACAAAAATTATATAACGATTGTTATCTATCTGGCTTCCATCCGTCATCAAGATAACATTTGTAATGATCTGAATTGTCAAATATTACTTTCGGATCATCCGTGAGCCCAAAATCCTTCTTGACCTCAGCTAAGTCAAATTTGTCAAAATTCGGGTTTACATAGATAATAGGAAACTTTCTACCTAGTTCTACTCTTCCTCGAGGATAGTAATTATACGGCTTGTTACATCCTTTAGGTTTAACCTCTGGCCACAACTTTTTGTGGTTGTATGTCAATCCTGATTTAGAAACGCCGAGAGACGTTGTATCATGATAAAATGGAAATGAAAGAACTTTTCCGTCAACGATCCAAAACACACCTCTTGATGGTTCTTTAGTCATTCCCAATATGTTAGATGTCTTACTTACTCGCTTCACGCTTTGGTCTCCTATTAAAGTCAGGCATCATCTCCTTTGCTTCTTCTAGCTTAGAGATGACCGACTCAATCTCAGATTCTGAGCTATTGAGCAACTTGTAGATTTCTGCGATGTCGGCGCTTGTGAAAAATTCAACTCCTTCATCTTTATCGAGGTCTTGTTTGCTCTGAAGCTTGTAAGCTTTCTTTGTTTCTTCAATTGCGTTTACTATGATTTGAATCGCAGCTTTCTGCATCTCAAGCTGGTAATTGATCCAATTGTTTGCAGAAAACAGAGCCATATCAACTTTTCTATCCATCATTGTCATTCCTCCGTACCTTTCATCGCTTCATAAAATTTAACGTAGTTCCAGATAATAAATCTTGCGATATCGCTGTCTGTGTCATCGATTTCGTTATCTGTTGCTTCTGTATCAGGTCTCTGTAAAAAAGAGTTGTTGAATGCTGCTCGCATTGTTTCTACTTCATGATTACTGAGCAAAAATTTGATTTCTTTCATTGCAGTTACTTGCCCACTCCTTAAAATTCGAAATCGCCAGACGCTTCTGTGAAATGATCTCCCACATAGCAGATGTAAGGAACCCCTAATTCTTTTAATGATTTCAGATAGTTATCCTTCCAAACAATGGCTTGAACACTGTCATGACTGAGCATATCAGTGAGATTGATTTCGCCGGTAATCAAGTCTTTATGAAATACATTGATGACGGTCATCGAAAATCCACACGCGAACTCGAAATTAGCTTCAATAGCATCCATTGCTTCTAGACGAGAGTTGACAATCATTGTGAATACCTCCTTAGTAAACATCCGAATTGTAAACATTTTTGACGAAATACGGTTCGTAGTATTCCAATTCGTAGATCATTGAATCTGATACATCGCGACCGTTTTGAATCTGAAACTCTCTGGTTTTCTCCTCCACCATGTGGTTGATCTTGTTATTGCATCCAAGTTGCCTGCAAACTGACTTGCAGATATTTTCCGTCTTGTAACAATTGTGTGCCCACTGGTTATCTGGATCAGATGTTACAAACCCACCTTTTTGTAGGAAATAAGACTTTCCTTCATGTGGGCCTGTGAGGTATGTAACTTTGATAATGTATCCTTTCATGTTGTCCTCCTTAGCTTTGAAGCTTTTTGATGTGTTGGATCGGACTATCTTCTTTATGATTATATTATATGACATCTGTAAGGAAAATTCAATGTCCGTTAATAATTCGTTAATAATTTGATTCACCTAACAACAAAAAAAAAGAACCGTCCGGGTTCGACATCACCGGACGGAACGATTCGGTCAGCACACTCCAGCGTACTACCGACCTCTATATCATATTGGATAGTTGTTTCATTTATCCATCACGTCATCTAGATCGCATACATGTGTTCCCTCATTGAAACAACCAGATAAAGTACATCTGTACTTAGGGGGATAAGACATATACACCATTCCATCATTCATTTCGCAATTGCTACAGATCCTTTGCTCATTGTTTGAAGCTGTTCTAAGGCATTCATCAAATATTACGCCTCTACCATCACAGCTTCTACAAATTTCAGTTGAAGCAGAACCAGTTATTGAGCTTCCATCATATGGTTGACTTGTATAGAATCCGAAAGGAACAAATCCGCTTCCTCCGCAAACCGGGCATTTATAAATAGCCATATTTGTCACCTTTCTGTAGAATTTTTGTGGAGCAGCTAACCGGATTTGAACCGGCAATACAACTTTGGAAGAGTTGAGTGTTACCATTACACTATAGCTGCATATGATGAGGAGAAAGGCGTCTAGAACACCTAGCAAGCATAAGGCTCTCCTCTGTTGCCGATAGGATTACTTGCAGACCCAAGACTATTGTCCTGCCTCGCCTCTATTTGTCGCCACTCTTCGGCTATGAAGCTTTGCCAAGTTTCAACTGTAGGCCAACAGCGCACTCTGTCTGTGCCGGACAGCCTCCCTTCCGATTCGAACGGATCCTTCGCCCTGACGGACGCTAGTGCTACCACTACACTACGGGAGGATATTAGGTTTTGAGACATTATTTATACTCTCCTCGATCTCGCAGAGCAGAAAACAAATCTTCGTCGTCAAAAGTAAAATCAGTATCAAAATAATGTGCCAAGAATATATCATTATTTCTTGCTACGTATTTGATAGCCTCATTTACCTTATCCAATTCAGATGATTTTAATTTCCTAGACTTTGCTAAGATTTTAGGATTATCAGATATCAGCACAGACACATTGTAATCGTTGTTACCTATCTTGACCCTTGGAGTATCATGGTGTGGAACTTTCCTGGAAATACCATTGTGATCAGCCCACATAACTAAGCTTAAGTTAGTCTTTTTAGGGTTAAGATTGGCCATTCCAAATACGGAACCATCTATAATGACTTTCTTCAACTCAATCACCTAGATTTCGATACTCCGAATTGATGTATGGTGGGGCATGTAGGACTTGAACCTACAGTCAACCGGTTATGAGCCGGTAGCGTTAACCATTTACGCCAATGCCCCTTATTTGTTATCGGGAATGGTTTTTGCACCCGATTATAGCAGCTTCTCTACCTTACTTGTACTCATATGCGACAAGCTTGCATATATGCTCTTTTCAGTTAAATTTCGCGCCATCAGATAGTCGACATACTAGATGGGTAGCGGGGTGCATACTCCCTCTTGGAGCGGATAACGGGACTCGAACCCGCAACACGACTTTGGAAGAGTCGGATGTTACCGTTACACTATATCCGCATATCAAATGTAGCTGGTTGCCAGACTTTAACCTACGACTTATTGCTTAAAGGCGTTAGCTCTAACAGCTGCGCTACATGTTATTTAACGATCGGAGTTTCTTTGACAAAATTGCTAATTCGTCTTTAGATAACTCGTTTACTTGATTACACAAATAAAGTTTATTTGAAGACTTTAAAAATTTAGCAATATCTGATAACGAAGAAAATCGCTTTCTAAAAGTGTGGAACTTTTTAACTGTTTTTGGATACTTATCATAACAAATAAAAGTATATGTTTTCATACACTAGAAACTCCTTAATAAAAAGTTAAACTTATTTAGCAGAAATACACAATAGACAGAGGTATTTACTTCTATTCCTTAGCACATCCTTTATTAGCTTTCAAATTTGTTGCTCTATTGCATTTATTCTACTTGCTGTGCCCCTCCAACCCTCTTTCTACTAAATAAGCAAACTTTTTCTTAATCTCCCTGAATGGCTTGCTTTACCACTACTGCTTACATCAACATTGCAGTTCAGTAGATTAAGCGCAGCGACGAACCTGCTATTTATATGTATCAAGCGATACATTCGTCACAACAGTTTTAATTTCGCCGAGAGTTGATGATCTCTTTTTCATCAGATACATTATCTTTCTAAAGATAATGTATTGGTCTATTTATCATTTCAAGACCTATACTGACATAGGCTTTGGGGGGAACAGAAGGGCTTGAACCTTCGACCTCATGACCTATAGTCATGCGCTCTAACCTACTGAGCTACATTCCCATGTTGTGTGGCATTTTGTTTGTCCTGATGCCACAAACAGAAAGATAAAGAGGATAAAAATGTCTTCTTTTACTTGGCTGGGCTAGTTGGACTCGAACCAACAAATGTCAGAGTCAAAGTCTGATGTGTTGCCTTTTCACCATAGCCCATCATGTACGCTCTTTTATCGGAGAGCGCATAGCCGAATGTTATTTAGCTTTGTACTCTTGATACCACTGACGGTACTCGTCTTCTTTCGAACGTTTTGGCTCATTCGCATGCGCATGTGAATTCTCTTCCTGCACATACGTCCAATGCTCTTCCCATGGATATAAGAACCCGTAGTCGCATATATACCGTGAACAATAGATTTTCTTGTATTGCATGCCTTGGCACAGGTATTCGGGGTGCCTCTTTAGGTATCTACGCACAACCTTTGAAGCTCTGCGCTTTTTCCATTTGCCTTTCTTATCTCCGCTCCATGGCGTTTTCTTATAGCTTTTGCTCATTTCTAAGTCCTCCTTTTAAGACCTAGAAAGCATGCGCGTCGTTTCTCATGAAGCTTCCTCCTATCTATGTGATGTGCTACGCTGAGCCAGTGACGCTCTTGCGATGGAGCTGGTGGTCGGATTCGAACCGACGTGGGCAATAGCCGACGGCTTACAAGACCGTTCCAATCAACCTCTATGGGACACCAGCGCATATCCTCGTCTTTCCGAGGTGTCACCTATAAAACATGTGTTAACGCTTATCGTTTTAGGATACTTTTCAGCTGCTACTAACGGGACCTAGCTTTCCGACTCTTTCTAGAATAGAGGAGAATAGTTTAGACTCTACGGCTTTTCAACCCGTCGACAACCTGCCAGCATAGTTGGTTTTTATTTCATCTAGATGGTTTCAATCCACTTGCATGTTTGCATGCAAGACCTGGCGGCGCGAGTGAGATTCGAACTCACGGACAGCTCATCGCCATCTACGGTTTTCAAGACCGCTCCGTTATGACCACTTCGGTATCGCGCCATAAATTGTTCTCTTTATTTTCAACACATTCGATGAGCAGAAAAGAGAAACAAGAAAACTGCATCTGATACTGATGACAGTTGTATCAGATTCGGTGGGTGTCAGCCAACAATGACTGCAATTACCAGGATTGGTTTTGCACCTGGTTATGCTTGCTGATCAAGCTTGGAATCATTCCTGGCATATTCCTTACCACTCACTCTTTTCAGCCAATTTGCGCGATTTCAATCCACTCATTAGATATCTAATGAGACGTTTACTTATGCAGGATTGTGAGCTCCTTATGTTACAGCTTACTAGCTGCTACATACTTAATTAACGATTGGATTTAATTTAGTTGATAGTAATCTGGGATTTTTGTTTCAGGATCAACTATGACATCTGAATTATTTATATTCCATAAGAAAATAATTAACTCAAAATTAGAAGAAAATTTTTCAGCATATTGTGACAGAGCTACAGGTGACTTAAGAAATCGAATCAACGACCGAATTTGTTTAGAGTTCAGCACGCTTTCTTTTCCTGTGTGGTGAAAATATTCAGGTTTTTCAATCTGTATACAAGTATGAAACTTATTCCAATCTGTTTTCAGCCTGTAATGAAAATGAGGAATCTTTCCACCATCATCTGTATTTACGTATACTTCATAATTATCTGGAGTAAATCCAATCCTCGCCATCCCTTCTATATTTTGACGACGAAGAATTTTCATTTGACTGCCTCCTGATTTTGACCAGTTTATTGCTTAGATTATCACGCTATTCATCATCAACTAATTATCTCTAGATATCCAGCCCTATCTTAAGGTAAATAACGAAGACACATTCTTCAGTAGCGGTTTTCAGCGACTATTTTCATTCTTTGTCAGGTTAGCTGATTACTCTGACATCAGTCAATTAAATATTGACAGTTAGCTGGAGATGCAACATTTGAACTTACTCCGTAGGTGTCAAAGACCCATGTGCTGACATTACACTACTCTCCAATACTATTTAGAATAAAGGTTTCTACAATGTCTTGCTGCTTAGCGACGACGTAACATTAAACTAAATTCAAACTAAGTTATTGTCCATCAGATACACTATTCGATCAACTAGGCTGTGCATTTGATGCTCAGAAATTTTTCTCCATTTCCAGCACCAATCAATCTTATCGCAGATTTTATCAGGACCTAAAGGATGATACGGTCTAGATTGTTCGTAAGATTTGATTGCATTATCAATCTGATCGTAGTATTTGGTGGACTGAGACTTCATTACTATTCAGCTCCTTCCGAAAGTCTTGATCTTCTTCTGCTACATACTTATTTAACGATTCTTGCAATTTTAGTTTTTGATAACTATTTCTGAGAATATTTATATTGGCTGAAGATAAAAATCCTCAGCCAACATCTATTTGTTAGATTTCGATTCAGTTACTGTAGCATCAGGAAGACATACAGTGTTAGTCTTCTTCGTGAGGTCGCTTGTTCTTTCTACCATTCTTGTTCTTCTTTGTGAAGTCTCTCCTACCTCTAAACTTATCTTCAAATTGCTTGTTGCCTTTCTTGATCATCTCATCCAAGGACAGTTTCCTGTCGAGCTTAGAATGTATTGGTTTCGTTGGATTGCTAGCATTCTGAGATAGCTTACTATGTTGTTTCGGCTTCTGTTTAACGACAGGGTCTGTAAGCTTCGGTTCTGCTATCTTAGCATTAAATTTCTTCAGATCTAAGTGTCTCAAAGATAATTCAACTGGCTTGGTTTGTCCTTTAACTCCAACAGCGTCGAATTCATCATCTATCGACACATATTCTTCTGGTGCTTTGACAAATGCATTAGCAATTTTAGATACATGAATCAATTCTGTTGAGTTGTCAGGTAATCTAACTATGATAGCTTTATCAAGCAATTTGATGACCTTAACATGGTAGATACTTCCGATTTCTAGCGTCATTTTAGCTGCTCCTAAATTCACATATTTACAACATCGATGTTGTCAAATTTCTGCTCAACAAATACACTGTTTACGCCGGCAAAAATGTATTGCACATTAGTATCATTGCTGATATAGCTTAAAGCTAACTGTGTGTGCTGGTTATCTAAGTGATCGAATACATCATCTAACAGCAAAAGGTTGATACTGCATCCATTCATAGATAGTAATGCTGTCATAAATGCTAACATGTACAGACATTTTTCACCAGATGACAATGATTTATAAGAGATGTGCAAATCATCTCTAACAAGTCCAAAGTCAAATGAATTGTTGCCTCCATCTGTAACAAAATACGCATCTCCAAGCAATCCGCACGCTTTGAGATTATCTGAAATGATCTGCTTTGCCGACTCGAATGGTGCGGCGGATACGACAGCTTGAAGCTGATTTGGACCTAACTTATCTGCAATGCGTTTCAGTACTGCCAGATCCAGTTCCGCTTGATACTTATCTTTAACAACTTTAGACATAATTCTATCGTATTCCATGTTAGCAAGCAGCTTGATTCGAATGTTATCAAGCTTATCTAACTCAGATTCGATAAATTCGGCATTGAGGCCGGTACTAGCAACCATATCCCTCACTTGAGACTTGATAGCGGCTTTATGATCGATTAGCTGCTGCTTAACATCGTAGTTAGTAGCTAAGACGTCTAGATTTTTTGACAACTTGTCAATCTTTGAAGTTAAATCATTGACGGTACTTGTAATATCTGCGTATCTATACTGCGCAGCAAGCAATTCCGTCTCAACGGTATCTAGCTGTGCTGCTAACTCTCCTCTATCTATGGTCAATCTATCACATACGTCATGCAAAACAGGGCAGATATTTGAAGCGTTCAGGTTCTGCTCTAAGTTCCGCTTCTTATATTTCAGTTCTGCAATCTTTTCAGTTTCACGAGATAGATCGTTTTTCAACACATCTCGTTTGTTCGAATAGCAAGTGAGTTCAAACGACCATTCATGGTATCTGTCATCGTGAAACTTATCTTCTTTCGGCGCTTTTGACGAAAAATCAGCAAGCTGAGCTTCAATGGCCTGAATAGTTTCATTACATCTATATACTTCAGCTGAATCTGCTCTGAGCTTCTTATAGTAGTCGATCTTTGACTGTACATCCTTTAAGTTGTATGAGCTGTCTACATCTGTATACTGAACAGATGATTCAATTGAATTCGTAAGACGTGTGACTTCAGACTGTTTAAATGAAACAATGTCTTTTGTGTATTTATGCAATTTTTTGATTTCTGATAAGATATCAGTGTCAGTTTCAATTGATGCAAGTTCTGTTGTCATCAAGCGTTTTGTCTCTTCAGATAACTTATCCATTTCGTCAGATATCGCATCTTCTATGCTTAAATCAAAGTTTTGTCTCGGGATCAGCTCCATCAATCTATCTTTCAGCATATTCGGACTCAACGCTACAAATTCGTTGAAGTTAAATATCGGCAGCTCAAGACCTGATACTATGGCTTTTATGTCAAGCTCTGCAGGAAACGTATCTACATCACATTTCACTGTGCTTTTCTGCTTAGTATACGTTCTGCAGATATAGTATCCATTATCAAATGTTACCATAACCTTCATTGGGCTTGCGCACGCATGGTTGAATATATCCCTGTTCTGTTTGTTTGTACCCGGAATGTAGCCAAGCAGCGCTAGCTGAATAGCATTCAATACAGTAGATTTTCCTGATCCGTTTTTACCGACTAAAATGTTTTTGTCTGCCAGCTCAACATGCTTATTTTTGATGCTGTGCATATTCCAAATATCAACCGATTTTAACTTCATATGTTACCTCCGTCATATTGATCCACTTTCGTTTTAGTTTATCTGCGGACAGCTTGAATACATACTTACCTGGAACAAGGCAGTGCTTGCTCAATACTACTTTATCTGGATAAAGGTAGATAGAGACAGGAGATAAGCAGCTGAGAATTGCATACTGCGTGATGCTTATCGTATCGCAAGGTCTGCGTCTATGCGTATTGGGAAATATCAAGACATTCGGAACTACGTTCAATGACATATCATCGAATATTGTTACTTCATATTCTATGCCTTTGCAGTCAGTTCTACTGGATAGTCTACTTGAGATACATCTTAGCAGATTATAAGTATTTCTGCTGTTCTCAGATAAATTACTACAAATCGTCACATGTTTTCTCCTTTGAATACAAATAGATTTTGTTTTGCTCTTGTAGCACCTACATAGTACAAGTTCCAGTCCTCTTCAGATTTAAGTTTAAAGGAATAACAATTGACATTCCATAAGAATACATTGTCCCATTCAAGCCCTTTAGCACTATGTATTGTACCTACATATAACGATTGTGAATCATTGCCGATATTGGAATCATGATTTTCAACACTGTCAATCAAACATTCAATATTTTTGTCTATGTTTTCATCAAACTCTGAGATGTTTTTGATGTTCAACACTGCACATATATCTGCCATTTTAGTAGAAGTAGACATATCACTGTTATATATTAGTCGCAACTTGTCAATAACTTGGCAGTGATGACGTACTGGATCATTCGTGGCGAAGTTAGATCTAAACAAAGCGTATCTAGAATCCTCTGGAGGCACTATATTAGATAGCCGAATGAATTCGCTTTGAGCTATGTTCGGCAGCATATCAGATAGCCACGAAACAGCAAACTCATCATCTATTATAGATCTAAGATAATTCTTTACATCATTTGAGTTTACTCTGTATGAATCATACTTTATATTATTATCTGATAACATGCTGACAGCTTCTGATACTTCTTTGTTTGTTCTGAATAATAGAGCTGTTGAACCTTTGAGTTTACTGTATTCAGATAAAAATCTAGCTGTATTGTTACTACCTAACGGATATACAAAGGGTGCGCTATCTGATCGAATTTCTTTCACAGATGGGCCAGAAACAGAAGATTTCAGCGCAATGTGAAGCGGCTCTCCAGACGACTTAATTATTTGATTGGCGTAGTCACAGATTTGTTGTGTAGACCTGAAATTATGATCCAACAATATTTTTTCAAATGCATCGTCTTTAAACAAAGATTTTGTTATCGAGCTATCTGCACCTCGGAACGCATAGATAGCTTGTCTTTCATCAGCAACGACAAATATATCAGCGTCTGAAAAGCTGCTAGCGAACTTCCATTGGTCGGGGGAGGTGTCTTGAAACTCATCAATCAATATATTAGACACACGTTTTTTGTATATGGATACAGATGCATCTGACTTCTCAAACAGATCACTTACCGTATCTGTCATCATATCAAATGTGATATAGTTTTTAGAAATCAATTCCTTATAAACAGATTTCAAAAACATGTCATATTTATATTTAGATTTGATGTCAGTTCTGGCTTTTTTCTTCAATGTCTGCTCAGATACAGATATACTTAACTTAAGTAAATTGCTTATTTTGATTGTAGATAAAACATGATCGCTCGGAATGGTCGGAATACTAGAATACCCTAACACTTGTCGAATTCTAGCATCTTTACATATTAGATCATAACAGTATCCATGAAATGTTTTGAATATGGGTAAGATAGCGTCTGAATACCATGCTTTATACCTTGATCTCATTTCAGCTGCTGCTGCGTTAGTAAACGTCAAACACAGTATGGATTCAGGGTTGCTCTCTGATGCAAGTCTGTGAGCACGTTCTACAAGAACACGGCTTTTACCGCTACCTGCTCCTGCTAAGCACAGTATCTTAGAACTGGTGCTATTTACTGCTGTCTGCTGCTGAGATGTAAGAGATATAGCCATCATCTATTTCCTTTCAAATAAACTTGCTTTGCATTGTGGTAAAGTTTGCTGTAGTTGAATTGATTTCTACGATTAGTATATGTACTGATCAACGCCTTGGTGCGGCGGCTGTTCGGGTGGCGTTTCATTTCAATTGATGCGGCAATAACAGAAACAAGCGCAACAACGCTTCCGGCCAACTTATATAAGTTTCCTGCGAATGCAGATAACGCGATAGAAATGATAAATCCCAAAAACGCAAGTCCCATATACATGAACCATGAATCCTGCTCAGTATCTATAGCAAAGCAGAGTACAAAGCACAGTGCAGACAGAATGGTAAAAATCGCGGACAATACAGAACTGAATCTTTTCATGTGAGTGACCTCCGAAACATGTATTTGTTTATGCTTATATTATAAGCGATTTTGATAACAATTTCAACGGTCGTTAATAATTCGTTAATATTTAATGATTGCTGAGCAAAAAAAAATAAGACGCAGGAATTCATCCTACGTCTTATATAACGATCAATTTGTTAGAATGCAAAAGCTATATTAGTCTACAATTCTAAAATCCTCTACATAACTATCGTGGAAATCGAACTTGACCTCTGCATTTTCTGTTGAATATTCTGAAGAATCACCGTAGTTATCATCTGTATATTCATCATACTTCTCAATTCCAGTTATGTGATACACCAACGTGACATGACAGCTGATACGATATTCACCCGCTTCTACAGGAATATCGTATTTAAGAATATCATCTAGATCCTCGAGTAAACCGTTTCGGTCTCTCACCTTTACATCATATTCTTCAGAATAAAGCGCATCATCTGTTAGAGCATCGTCTAAGAATGAATCGTCAACATATTCCCAAGATCCAGATTTATCTACATCAATTCGTACTCTGCCCATGTCGAATTCGACTGTTACATCTTCATCGACTTCCTCTGGATCATCATATTCAGGAGGATCTAATGAAGGTTCAGGAAGGTCAGAAGCTGAATTAACTTTCATGCGCTTTCTCAATGATTCGTATGGAATAAATGCGATAAGCAATCCAGCATCTTCTGCATCAAAGTAAGCATCATGGTCATACGACTCAATGATAGGATCAAGCTCCTGAGCAATCTGCATTAGACCGTCATAACTCACCTCTGCACCAACTTCAACTTCAATTCTGTTTTCATCGTCGTCAAATCTAATATCTACTCTTGAATAATCAATGGCTTCATTTCTACTGAACCCAAAATTTGGACTTGACATCACGTCAACAAGCTTCTGAATTAGGTCATCTCTGAGTTGATCTGTTACATCATCTAGTTCATTGATAGGTCGAATTTTTTTATCGGCTGATGACGTGATATTTGATTTGTTTTTAGATGCAATTGATGTAGAGTTGTAAACCATCCGAGGTTCAATATCTTTATTTACTTTTGCAATTAAATCAATTGCTTCATCAATTATGATATCGCACCATTCGGTATTTTCCACGTCCATATCATCGGCATTGAAATAATAAGAACGCTTCACAACTTTACCGTTCCGTATTACATCAATATGGCCATTTCGGATATCTGCCCAAGCGTAATCTGCATCATCATACGGAGCAATTTTAGATACCTGAGCACGAAAATCAGAATAGATTGTCCATGCGTCTTGATCTGTGTTTACTTCTGTATAGTGCACTGCATACTTCTTTCGGTCTTTGGTTACATTCATGTACTTGTCTAATTTACCGGATGAAGCAGCAGTCACTACTGTACTAGAAGATGCCGATCTGATATTATGAGCAATGATTAACTTACCTTTTCGAGTTGCATCTGGAAATACTTCTTGAATTTCTTCAATGTAGTCTTTGGTTTTTCTGTTCAGCTGGTAGCCTGACTTGGTTTGACCAGCTTTTGAATCTCCTCTGCCTTCATAGACAGTAATGTAGATAGGTGCGCCTGACTTTGTTATCTTTGAGATATTCTCAAGAACTGCTTTTCTTGCACTCGGCTCTTTGATAACATTCAAAACATTAGAAGTTACTGCCCAGTCAGCTCCTCCGTTAGCTCGTAACGTCTTCAGCGTCTCTATGTTATATGCCTTTGATCTATTGTACGGATCATATACACACAGAGTAGCTCCTAGATCTCTTATATGCTCGATTGCATTGTCCCATTTTCCACCACCAAAATCAATTCCCACAGACCCTTTAGGAATAGCTATCATCTTATAGATGGCAGGAAGCTTGGTGGAGTTGATTGAAGTATCTGCTGAATCAAATTCTTGATCAGGATGGTCTAAGCCATCTTCGTCTTCATCTAGTTCTTCTGCAGCATCAATAACATCGTGATATACATCGTAGTCTTCGTCTTCATCTCCGGGTCCGGTGTAATCTTCAAACCACTCGAGAGCTTCCTCTTCTGAGTCAAATTCAGCATCCGCATACATTTCGTCCGGAGGATATGCATCAACATCACCAAACATACATATATACTTATCTTCGTCTTCAGTAGTGTAAAGCGCGTAATCTGTAAGCATTCCGTCGCTATCTCTTACATGCTTAATATCGAGACATATCCATTTAGGATCTTCTGTTTCTTCATCGATATCAACAGAGCTTTCTATTTCGTCGTCAGCTTCAGACACTAATTCATCAATAAAATTTCTAGCAGCTTCTTTAGACAGATACCCTGAATCTTCTAGCTCTCCATTTTTATCGTACACATTGTATCCGTATCCAGCTCTATCTAGACGAATCATATATCCCTTGTATCTTTGATTTGTAACACCAATACGTCTGTCTGATTTATAATCTGAATATTCGGCAGCAGAATCAACAGATTCTGGTGCTACCTTATCCATCTCAGCCTTTGCAATGCGCATCTTCTCTTCTCTAGAAAGTACATCGTTGTTGTCATCTTCACCTAGAGTTTCAAATTCATGTTTTCTCTTTAAATAAATATTTTTACGATATTCATATTCCCTTTGAGCATCAGTGATCTTTGAGCTCGTTACAGAATTTTTTATGATTCGCTTCATCATACAACCTCTCTTCTAATGTTACTTAGATTCATCTAATATTTCCATAGATGTGCTTAGAATAATTTTATATTATGCAAATTTACGATTGGCGAGTCGGTGATTACTTTTTATAGATTCTTGTACCTTTTGAGCTTCTCTGAAACACGTATAACTGCAGAAATGACATTTCCTGCCTTGAAACGTAGTTTCATAGATGCTGTTATATACTTTCAAGAATTGTTTACCGCATATATCACAAGTCAAAAATTCAGAATTTTTTGTTCTCATTATTCCACCGCTTCTACAATCCACTTTAAATACTGATCCGATTCTTTATCGCAAAGCGGGCACACGCCATGAATTGATTCAACTCGTTGATCTGAAGCTATCAGAGAAGAAATAAAGATTCCGTGACATTTTTCGCATTCTGCGATGTAATGATTATCAATATTATTGTTTATATCAATGTTGACATCGTCTTCATTAGAAGGATCGGATATGTCATCTTGTAAATCATCTAGCTGCTCTGACATATTGTTTAAAGTGTCTGTTATGCTATCATCGTCAGCTACTGTGTCATCTTCAACGGGTTCATGCGGGATTTCGTCAAAATCGTCGTCATCAAAGTTATCAGAATCAAAATCATCTGCTGCTGTAATGATCTGTAAATCGGATGTATTCTGACCAGACATTATTCTGCTATCGACACTCTGAATCACATTATCTAAATCATCAGATAATTCTACATTTCCATCCGGCTGAAGATAATACTGAAAATTTACAACTTGTTGATCGCCGTCTATATCTAAAACAATTTGTACATCGTATTCAACTTCTTCAGCATCTACAGCCGCATCCGATACTTTATTAACTTTGATATCTTTGACATCCACAGCTGTATGCTTTTGCATAAGGCGATCTGTAATATACTTTGCATCCTCCTGAGCCATGGACATAACCGATATTTCATTCATATACATTTTTAGCACACCTCACTATCTTCATACAACAATAAAAGGTGATCATCATTATGTATTTAGCCAATGTTTTATTAGTTCCTTTTTGACTCTTGATACGTTTGATTGGGTACAATTAAACTTTTTAGCAACTACGCCTTGAGGGCTTTGAGGGTTATCTATCAGATATTGAGCAATATGACGTCTGCTTATTGGCACTTTGTTTATAGCAGACATTAGATCCATATAAGATTCTGCTTCTAATATTCTGTCGTATGAGTCTTCTATTATATCTAAAAGTGTAAAATCTTCTGCATTTGGACAAGGCGCATCTAAACTTAGTAGATCGTTTTGCGCTATGCGTTTCTTTGCGCGCCTAGTTTTCATGTATATTTCATTTTTCATGCATCGGTATGCGACAGAGGATAGTGCACCCTTAGATTCGTCAAATATCAATGCAGCCTTACATAGCCCTAATAAGCAATATTGAATTACATCTTCGTATTCTAATGTTGTGTGCGGAGCAATCTCTGCTGCACACTTGTAAGCTAAGTTCATGTTATCTTCGACTAACTTTCGTTGCTCCTCGGATAACTTAGGCAGATTATTTAGTGTAGGCATATTAGTAACTGGTAATAGCTAACGAATCTGCAAACTGTAACATCAATACAAGCGGATATCTTTCGTTAGCTGTCTGAAGACTACTCTCTTCTGCAGGATGCGTGTACCAGTGTCCCATATGGTGCGTGATTGCAAGTTTCTCAGCTGTATCAAATTTAAAGAAACATCTTGCAAGTTCCAATGACTGCTGCCCATGTGGAAATTCTGTGTTCCCTCTGTTATACGCAATTACAGATTCCCATTTACCTGTTTCATTGTTCTTGACATTTCTTTGATATGGTGTGTATAGATTGATTTTACACCAGTCATGCACTAATGCGACAAGGCACGCGCTATCATATGAGACGTTGTTGAATTTAGTTAATCTATGCAAATCTACGATCTGGTTGTAGACATTCAATGTATGATAGAGTAGTCCGCTTGCAAAAGATTCGTGGAATCGTGTAGAAGCTGGCGCAATGAAAAAATCTGTGCTATCTAACCAAGTGATCGCCTTCTTACCAATAGCTATGGCATCCTCCGGATCTTTACCAGCTCGCTGTGCTCGGATCATGAAACAGCCAAGAATCAGCTGCTTATACTTATCGGATAAATCAATAGCATCTATTGTAGTCTTACTTAGCATGATTTTCTTTCCGACAGCATACTCCATCCTATCTCGATAGAGTTCAAATTCTGTTTCTACATCCATGGCTACAACATCATTATGTATATCGTCGGAGGTGAAATCAGAATGAGTGTGGCTATCAACCACCCTTCCTACAACCTCCATATTGTTAGCTTTGCTCAGAACATCAAATTCATTTTCAGAGCTTCGAATGAACCAATAATTAAATTCTCTGTAAGGTTTCATCAATAGTACTTCCTTTCCCTCTATTGTGATATGTGTTACTTAATTTAACGAATCAAAGTATCAACACCTTTAAGATGTGGTTACAAAGCCATCCCTTTATTTAACGAATCTGAATACACAAGAAAAGGCAGATATATTTCAATCTGCCCATTCTCGGAAAGGAGGTATCCACAATACCATGAAGTCCTGTTTGATTAGATTACCCGCATCTCTAACCAAACAATCCTCGAAATCAATTTTATTTCTTTGTGCTTGTGCGTTTGATAGCTTGATTGATACCGGTAGCAGCAAATCCAGAAACAACTCCGACAGCTGCGGCAGTCATCGGATCTGTAGCAGGGAAGTCTGGCACCCTTAGATAGAAGGCTAGAATTCCAAGAAGCAATCCAGATGCACCACAGATAACCGGGATCCAATCACTGTTTAAACTAGATACCTTTACAGCAGAACCTACCAAATATACAAGAACTACAATAGCAGCAAAGCTGACAATACCAAAATCCATTTGTATCGTCTCCTTATTTTCTATTTATGAAATAATTTAAGGTTCATGCTATACTCCTTCAAATTCGTCTAGAGCAGCATCTTCAGTCTTCTTGTATACGTAGTTCTGCTCGATTATTACTTGTAACTAGATCGACTAAATCTCCTGTATAGTCTAGCAGCGTCTTTCTACTACTTGCTGTAGGAATTTCTATATAAGAGATACTCCATGAATCAATTTTATTTATGTTGATAGACTTAATATCCATAGACTTTAATTTTGCAATATCTCGAATATCTAGAATAAAAGCTCGTTTATCTGTAGCAAACAGCACTACAACTAGTCCAAATACATTTGTTATCTTGGATTTTTCTAACAACGAATTATATTGAAATTCGGATATCATAGATAAATCAAATCTATGTTCCCACGTTGCTTTTGACTCAATGTAGAACATGTAAGGAGATTTAAAGCATGCGAAATCGCATATGTTTTTACTGCCATAGAATCCTGATAGCTGGTCGGGAATTCTATCGAAGCAGTATCCATCTTCTGGTTTATCTAACCATTGCTTTATTTTTTGTTCTGCTTTCTTGCCTAATCCATCATTCATCTTCGCGTTACTTCACTGTGAATCAGACAGAAAGATGCGGTAGATCATTGATTTCTTGACGCCAGTCATCATTTGACATAACTTCGTTCCACCAATAATCTACATCATGATCGTCATCATTCTGAATCATTTCTGCAGCTCTATCAATGTAATCTTCAGCTTCGGGTGTAGATACATCTACATCTTCAGATTCTAGCTTCTTTATGATCGCAGGTTTCCAGTCTTCTGGAGTGTAACCGTCATAGTCGTTATCTCCGGAAATGTTTAAGTCTCTGTCAATGAAATTGACGATGTAGTCAACGTCAGGTCCATGATCTTCTGGATCCATCGTAAGATCATCGAACGGTACCGTATATTCTCGAATACCCTTATCAGATACTACAACAATCGTAACATCTTTGTCATGAATCTGATAATTGATAGAATCTGTATACGGATATAGATTAGATTCAACATCAATCATCAATGACTCAACATAGTCTTTCTCGTAATGGCTATCATCTTCTGCGATATTGCCAGATACTGCGTCTCGAACAAAATCGGTGATGTAAGTTACGTCCATATCAATTGTCTCAAACTGGAAGCTGAGTCGATTGAATGCGAATTTGAACTTTCTGTTCTTGCCACCTACCTGTAGCAAAACTATAAACTCTTTATCGTTGTAATCTGCTGTTACGATATTTGAAATATCGGATAGCTCGTCCTCAACTTCTCCGATAAGATCATGAAGATATCGGCTACGATAAATATCATCAGGCTGTGCAGTATCTCTGTAGTTTTCAATATCTGCAGTTTTAATAGCTGTTGTGATATCTGAGCCTGCAGATAGTTCGTTTATCTTATTTTTAAGCGCATCCAAAAATTGCTCTGGTGTGCCGTGCGTGGTTCTTGCCGTATGTATCACCTCTGTTATTTGCTCTTGTTAGCTTTTACATCTGTCTTAGTTCTTATTAGATCTTCTTGATCCAGCTCGCTTTGATGAAGTTAAAGAAGTAGAACTCTTAACAGATCTAATCTTATGAACATTATACTTGTTAAGTTCATAATCTCCGTTGAAATACTTAGTTACTTCGCCTTCAAATGATTGGTTATCTCTGTAAAAAATGATTTTGTCTCCGGTATACTTATACCGATATGCTGCGTCTACTTTAACTTCATTGTTTTCTTCTAGATTTCTTATGAATTCATCCCAAGTAGATCCTTCAGCCTCTATATCTTCATACTCGTCATAATCTAAGTCAGAAGTAGGGTCAAGGTCTAAGTCTTCTGCAATGTGATCAGAAATATATGCAACATCTGTATCCATGGAGTTGAAATCCCAATTAAGATCAGAAAACGGAACTTTGTATTCTCTAGTATTTCCGTCAAATGTTTCAACAGTAACATACAGGTTATCGTCTTCGTAGTCAGCAGTAAATTGTTTTACTAAATCTTCAAGATCTAAATCTAGATCACCGATCAGATCATGGAGATATCTTTCTTTGTCAACATCCAGTTCAGAAGACTTCACATTCTTCATTTCTGGCTTTGACGGAATGTTTGATACATTAGTTGCGCTGTCTACATCGTATCCACCAAGTTCGTTTATCTTATTTTCTAAAGCATTCAGGAATTGCTCAGGAGTGCCATGTGTTATTTTGGCCATATTATTTAACCACCTTACTAACAATATCGTTTATGCGATTTATCTCAACTAAAGTCTACAATCGTAACATTTTGTTCAATTGTTTCAAAGAATGTGTTCTTTCTTATAGTGTAAGTATAACTATCACGCTTAGCATAGTACGTTTCATATAAATCAGATAGAGATCCTTCATGGTTTTCTACATAGTACGCAGGAATGTCCCATACTGTATAACTAGCTGGAGTTTCTCTCTGAATGAAATGATAAACATCTCCACGATATATTTTGCTGTAAGTTCCTAGAATGCCTTTTCGAGTTCCAATACAATCTTCAACATCAACCTCCATGAGTTCCTTATCAAAATCAGGAGCTGTTTCATACTTAGGACTAGGTCCGGTAATGTAGTCGTCAGGATTCGGAGGAGTAACACGATTGAGCATCGTTTTGAAATCAATATTGTTCAAGATTTCTAATACTCTTACAATTTCTTTCAGATTGTTTATGTTATTGGCTGTAACTGCTTTCATACCAGACCAAGATGACGATTCTTTCTTGACGTCTCCGTTCTTGTCTAAAGAAACTTCCCATGTCCATGAAAGGGCCTTATCGTCATCAAACTTGTTGTCTTCATCAGAAATACGAATTCTATAACCGGTTGTGAAGCTCATAACTACATCGATTGTAAGATCTAGAGTGGTGTTACCAATAGCACGAATAACTGCTTTCTCTAGAGACTGTCCGCGACCGCGTTCTTCGTCTCTCCAAGCGTTGTACTCTTCATCATACTTAGCTTGACGCTTTGCTCGATCTGATTCGTATTCCTGTTTGCGTTTCAGAATATCGTCTCGTCTGTTACATGTAATTTTCATATACTATAATGCCTCCACAATATATTTTGCAATTTCTGCAGTAATTTCTGACAAACTAGATTCTAGACTGTCTAAAATAGCAAGTGTATCTGAAGCTCTTTGACCTTGTCTAGATAGCTTGTCTACACCATCAACAATATAGTCAAAGTCATCTTTAATACTTTTGAGTTTGTCTTGTACAAGTTCCGAAGCTTCTGTCGATTCTGCGGTTGTTATATATCTATAACGTTTCTTCAATTTTATTTTCACCTCAATCCATACTTAGATCATCTGGAAGTGTATACAGTTTAGCTCGCTCATTCTTTAAATAGATAGTTTCAACGAACTCGTTTATACCTAAGGTTGATACTCGGATATTTTCAAGTATAGATTGAATAGTTTCAAACTCAGATTGAGTATGTATATTCAAGATGTTTTTGATCATCTGAACAGGGACAAATTTGAAGCAAACATCTTTTGAGTTCCTATACAGAATAAACGCATATCCAGCTAGTTTGCTAGAATTCTTACTGACAAATACTCCAATACCCGTGTGACGATCAACTGTGTAGCTAAGTCGATCAAATTCAGACTTTCTAGCATCGTCCAGGTACGATTTATTAAGTCGGTCAATGTTGTTCAGCGCATCTAAATATTCTGGATCATTCACACATTGTTTGTAAGCCAAAATAACCTCAGAAATATCAGAATTGCTCACAAGCTCTATCAAGATATTGCAATTTGTCAGATCCTCAGCAATCGGCAGAGCTAGGCACTGATTCACAGAGTACAGAAGTTCACATCTGGCGTTGTCATCTAGCCAAACATTCGGTATGATTTTGAGTGTGATCAACCCCATCAGCAGATTTTAAATAAATCAATTAAATTCATTAAAAATCTTTATCAAGATGCTATATAACATCTTGAAGGCGAGCTGACTGCGCCTCTAGCTTGTAAGACGGTTAGGTCTGTCAAGTTACTTTTTCTTAGTATGTTTAGTGCTGCGTTGACATCTGCGTTTATTTTGGTTTTGTTTGATGTGATGTATAACCCTCTGTATACGCGTTTTCCTAAAAATTTTGCTTCTTCTGGATTCTGCGGATTCCATTTTGGCATCTTATCATTGTCGAAGAACGATGCTTTTGAGGTATAACTCTCTTCTTGAAGTACAAAATTGATTCCATGTTGATTGCAAAGATACTCAAGTCTGCTCTTCAGTCGTCCTAATGGAATCATGACGAAGTTTTGGTTATTCACTTTTCCTAAGTTAGATCTCGACTGAAAACCATCATTGTACCCTACAACAATATTACCAATTTTGTTATTGACACAGTAGTTAACTATTTTCTTAGCTGCACAATAAATATAGTTGTTAACTCTGTTGTTTCTCTTAGTTGTCAAGCTGTATTGGCGTTTTGTGTAACCTTTGATACCCTGCTTATCTTTAATACTTGATAGTCTGGACAACTCTTTGTTGTACCATTGATTTATTGATTTTAGTTTCTTACCATCAATTATGAAAGACTCACCTGTATTAGTTACGCAAGTAGCTAAGTTATTGACACCTAAGTCTATTCCCATTGCTTTTGTAATATCAATTTCAGGTTTTTCTTCATCAATATCGTCAAACATGTATCTAACTTCAAAGTATCTACCGTTGTACTTAGGAACAATATGAATCTGCCGTATTTTCTTGCCGATGATATGCGGAGGAATTTTTATGAACATTGGTTCTTTGTAGTCTTTTCGCATATCAAAAGAAACAGGAACACGAAATTTGTCATCAGATATCTGTGCTTGACTAAACACTATCTTGAAAAACGAATCTTTCCTCAAATATTTAGGCATTCGGATTTTCCATCCTTGATATTTTCCAGATTTAGCAAGCTTCTGTAATCCGAAGAAAGATTTGAATGATGCGTCAGCTCCTTTCATAGATTGCTGAGCAACATTTGCGCCTAATCTTCTGTAGTTATCAGAATTCTTTACAAGGTGATAGTTTGCTTCATATCTCAAGTAAGAACCTTCTTCAAAATAATGCTGTCGAATATTATACAAACTTTCATTATATACTGCTCTAGACAAGCTGCATAATTCTCTTAACAGATTGTATTGATCTACGGTAAGATGTTTTAGATTTTGCTTCCATGTTTTCATCATGTATCACCTCCTATCTATATTTATGTTAGGTTCAACTATACTGATAATTCAGTATTTTAGTATAATTATCAAAAATAAAATTTGATTAAAAACTTTTAGCTTATTTATAAATATTTTGATTTTTCATGTGATGTCTTTACCTAGTAGCGTAGCAACTAGATTTGGATTGTTTTTGAAGTCAAGCTTGTTGTCAACTAAATAATCCGATGTGTCTTTCTTGCTATACACTATATCATGTACTCGTTCGTCAATTGTATCTTTAGAAATAAGTGTATATACATTAACGGACTTTTTTGCCGAAATTCGATGGCATCTATCTTCTGCTTGTAATTTATCTGCGTATGTCCAGGGCTCGTCATAAAATATGATATTGTTTGCGGCAGTTAATGTATGAGTAGTTCCAAGTGCACCAATAGTGCCTATCATAACAGTGTATGCAGGATTGTTCATAAACACACGCTTATGTTTTTGTCTTTCTGCTTCAGACATTGTACCCGTAAAGCAGCATACTTTATATTTTGAAGATAAGAATTTGAATAGTGTACGGAGTGGCTCGACCCAGTTGGAAAAGATAACTGTCTTCTCTCCTCTTTCGTGAATCTCTTCAAGTAATTCTAACAACTTGACTAACTTTGCGTTGTATTTCAAATAAGTGTTATCTACTCGAAGATCATGATCAACTAATTCTGGGGATCCATTAACTTGGCGAAGCCGTAAAAATCTGACCATAGGATTCAAGTCATTTGCAATTTCCTCTGCGTGTGCAATCAAGTCCATTGTAACTTCTTCAGCAAGTCTGGACTGGTATTTAGTGTTTTCTACGTATACATCCATATGAATCTTATCAGGTAGATTCAAAACATCTTCTTTTCTCCGACGAATCATATTTTGCTGAAGCATAAATTTAAGTCTAGGAATATTTCGATACGCAATTACTTCATGCCCACCATATCCCCCGTATACGCAGAAATACTGACACCATTTGTAGTAACTAGTAAAATTGTGTGCATCTATCAATCGCATAGGTAAGAAAACATCTGTAGGTTTATTGACGATAGGAGTACCTGTTAACGATACCCATGTACATCTACTATGCGTTTTGTCTTTTATCCTAAGTATCTGCTTTCCTTGTAAGGATGTAGGTGACATATTTTTATGTACCTCATCAATGATAATCATATTAAGTTCGCCATCATTTATCATGTCGATGATTTTATCTGAGATAGGGTATCGTTTTCCTACTTTCATTCTGATAGCTTCTACATTTAAGATGATAAAATAGGGTAATTCGGGTTCAGTATCATCTCCATACATGTGTCCGCATAATAGATCATCTAGTTTGTTTTGGCTACTTCCTACGATGTAAACAGCCTGTCCAGGCTTCGGATGTTTCCGTTTTCTAGATCCTAAAATATATCCATTCATTTTTCCATTGGTGTGTTTTCTGATATCATCTTGCCAGTTATACTTCGAAGTATTGACGTTACAGATGACTAAACAATGTTTGTATCGATTGTAAAGTTTGTTGTACACTGCGTAGTTAATACTCTCTAAAGTCTTACCACAGTTATGTACAACTACATTGTTTGCAATAAAATTATGTATGTCATCGCTATCTATTACGATGTCGTATACATGCTTTGTTCCAAAAGTTTCTACAGATAGGACAGCCTCAGAATGAGGAACACACCAGATCTTTACTCCATGGCAGTAATAAAAGTCTCGATCTTGAAACTGTGGCAAATGATTTGTAGACATGTCAGAATGGAGTTTAGCATGCTCGGAAATAGACAATAACTTCAAATTCTCAAATCGATTATCAGTCTTGATATGATTGATGTGATGAATCGCTTCAGTTTTAGTGTCTATAATATGCCCAGTGTGTTCATACCAAACCTGATGATGCTCATATATTCCCATTCCATTTGATTTGTCATGCAAAGGCCATAGTCTTGTAGGTCTACCCTTCAATCTAACATATCCATCTTCATCAACGGTCTTTACAACTACATCATCGTCAAGCACGCCGCACTTTCTAAATTTATACATGCATCTTCTGCAGTATCCTTTGTAGGTTGCGTCAGATGACTGAATGATGTTTTCTGTACTTCCACAGTTTATACATCTTTCAGGATCACCATTTGTAAATATTGTATCTCCAGTAGACAAGCTTTCTGCAGGAACCCATCCATTTTCTGTATATATTTCATGATCAGGTGTACAGATAATGTATCCGGATTCAAACGTAACCTTAACAACAGATCTATTTCCTCTATCTAATACATATTTGATTGGCATATATTGAAATCTGCCATTAACCATACATTTGACTTTGAATACATGCCCATCTGAGAACAACTTGTACACGTTAGACAATTTGGTCTCACGTGTCCACGTCTTTCCAGATTCTTTGATACAAATTGTTGCATCTCCGTCGATGCAGCCGGGATCGTCTGCACAAAGAAACCCACTTCTGTATCCTTTGCGCTGACGATCAATCGCATATTTCATAAAATCTAACTGATGTGGGTACAGCTTACTGCCATCTTCGACAAATAACTTGATTCCAGTTAAATCAACATTCGGGATAGTCGTAGTAGGTTCAATTTCTGCATTTTCACCTATCTGCTCATTACTCTGTAATTCATAAGCATCAGCGTACTTAGAACCTTTGAGCATATTCAGCAGCATTCCTAACTTATCTTTATGAATTCTCCAAAGCTTTTCACCCGGATTCCATTCCTTTCCAGGAATCTGCTTTATCATAGCAACTAAAGTTGGATCATATTTAAATTTTATCTCATAGTAGTTTCCATTCTGATTTATCTGTATTCTGTTCATCGGCTTAATCTCCTACCCATTCGAATGTATATCCAGCTCGTTTTCTACCTGTTTTTAAACTATCCGAGACTGCTGCAGGGTCAATTCCATATTTTTTAGCTGCTTCTGACTGTTTATTGAATATTTCCCCGGTATCAATACATCTTACTTTCATTTTAAATTTATGAGTTGTTGAAGATGTTATGATCTTAGAAGTACTGTCGGAACTATGAAAAAATGAGGATTTCAGGTTATTCTTAGTTTCAATGGATTTATCTGATGCTTGCTTACTATCTAAATCATCAGTTCTAGAAATATCACTGATTGAATTCCCTGACAAGTATTCTTTAAATTTAGAAACAGGCACAAGTTTACCGTCTATGCGAAATTTGTATCCTGCAGAATTCATATCGGATATTGTCTCTTTGTCATATAAACATTCGGAATGCTCTGTAACCATAACGTATGCGCCTGCTGGATTAACAATCTGAAATTTCATCTTTACCTCCGACATGTATAAATAAAATATTATTCTATATTGATATATCTACGTAAATATTAACGATTCAAATCAATTGATAATAAAAAGTAGGAGAGCCTCTATTGAGACTCTCCTTGGTACAGATATAAAGAATGGAATGACTTGTACTCTAGATTAGTTGTGATAAATATCAGACTGCTTTACTACACCAGTGATTCCAGACAGATTAGAGTTGATAGTTACACAGGGGTTATTATCACTCCAGTTGCAAATATAAAGCTGGCTGTTCTTCACCCAAGAAGGAATTGTCTCGCCCGTCACCCATCTTGTAGTAGATGATTTGAGCTTAACCTTGTCTCCCTTCTTGAATGTTTCAGGCTTACTAGGCTGAGACGGCGTAGCAGCGCCTTCGATCTGGCTTGCGTTTACCCAACCATATACTGAGGTGGCGGAGTTTGTATGGACCAGATGATAGGGATGCGCACCAGAAGCTTTAACGGTGATTTTTGCCGGACCTGCAGGTAGACCAGTAGAAGCAGGTGAAGTTGCGTTAGCACTGGAATAATGATTTCCGCCCTTAAACTTGACCACATCACCGACTTTATATTCCTTAGTTGCCGGTTTAGAGGACTGTGCTTCTTTGATCTGAGAAGCGTCTACCCAACCGTATACAGAAGTAGAACCATCTGTATGAATCAGATGATATGGATGCTTACCTCTTGTGATAACAGTTACTTTTGCCTTACCTGCTCTAAGGCCTGTAGATGCCGGAGAAGCGGCATCGGTGCTGTAGTAATGATTGCCACCCAGGAAATTAACTACATCACCAACTTTGATCTTTCCAGAGTGTGAGGGTGTAGGTGCTGGAGTCGGATCAGACTGTCCGAGCAGTGCGTTCACTCGATTTGCAATGTCCTTGAATCTAGCTTTCAGATAAGGACCTGGGCAACCCGTTGCCTGGAACCAGCAGTGCATTGTTAGATTTCCTGAAGTATCGCCAGTATAGTTGAGCTTCTTGATTCCGTTTCGTTTGCAAATATCTGCGCAGAGAAGAATGAGCTTTTCATAAGCTGCTTTTGATACTGGCCACGGATCAGAATTCTGACAGTTAGCAACCTCAATTGTTACTGCTCTATAGTCGTTTTCAGGGCTACCAGATGCCCAAGATCTTCCAGATTCTTCAACATATAGACCTACTCTGCCATCAGAACCGATGCCATAGTTTGATGAAGCTTCACGAGACTGGAAAACATTTCCGCATGTTTCTACAGAGAGGTTACCAGCCATATGGTGAATGGTGATCCTATCAATCTTACCGGTCGGATTGTAATAGCTATTTACTCTCGGGTTCTGCATGGGGCTGATATGCGTATGATTGACAAGACTGCTGTTAGTGTACTTAGGCATGATTATTCAGCCTCCTTCTCTTCACCTTTACCCCCGGTAAATTCCTTAATTGTTTCTTCAGAAATCTGAGATGCATCTTCGACAACAGGTGCAGTTTCTTCAGGATGAATCTGGTCAATTACGTTTGTTTCTGGCATGATTAACTACTCCTTTACTTCATGTATTTGTTTAATTTATCTTCGTGAATATAACCCATACATGGGCCAAATCCGCTTACCATGTATCTAACCCAGCATACGCCATTGTTATTTTCAACAACTCGAACAACGCCAGAATGCCGAATGCCGATATCGGACAAATTAGCATACTTATGTATAACGATAGCCCTACCATGTGTTGCAATGATAGATCCTACGGGTAGGTGATCATTAGGCTTATCTGTCTGAGTACAAGCAACTTCACCTTCGTTTGTTTCAGGTTCATTGGCAGTTTCTACAGAAGACTCTGCAACAGGTTCAGCTGTATCTACATTAAGATTGGCTTTCTCTGCTGTCTCAATCTCTGGCTTTTCTGTTGCCTCAAGAT
>OIWT01000047.1_pt1 | contig 160548 bp, 107 predicted proteins | sample 1587701 | NCBI WGS metagenome assembly OIWT01 (sample SAMEA3888904, study PRJEB22519) | human gut metagenome | biome: human gut; feature: human-associated habitat; material: faeces | place: Denmark | collected 2009
AAATATGTCTGAGATATTTTAAAATATGTCTGACATAATTCGAAATATGTCCGACCTATTTTTGCCCGCATGAAACCCAGGTGTTTTACAGTGCTTTCGCGGGGCGGTTTTATTTGTCTGCATGGCGCGGAGTTTTAACCCAAATCGGTCGTTAGGCTTCGTCAAATTGCGTACTTATGCCTGGCATATAGCTTTACGCCCGGCTGAAGGCGTAACGGGCTACGGCGAAGCCGGGAGGGAAGACAGATGACGGCAGAAGTGCGTAAGTTGGCGAAGGGGCCGCACTTGACGTTAATACATAATTGCCTAATGACCGTTTTGGGTTTAACATTTCCGCCACGCATGCCCCGGCAGAGGAAATTAACACTTACAGACGCTTTGACATTCGTAGAATTGCGTCAGAACGGCAAACCGTAATCCGCATCAAAGTCCTCGCATACCATTGCGCAACTGCTTTTACGCAGCAACATCAGGTCCTTTATCCTGGCGGCACAGTTATCGCGTTCGCCTGCATTATCGAGCGCTCTGCGCCGTGCCACGCTTAAATCCAGATAAGCGTCTTCCATTTCTATGCCGAGAAACCTGCGTCCTACAAGCGAGGCGGCTATACCTGTCGTACTACTGCCGGCAAAAGGGTCGAGAATCCACATACCCCGTTTAGTTGAAGCTATAATAATACGTACCAGCAAAGAGAGCGGCTTTTGGGTTGGGTGTTTGCCGAATGCTTTCTCCCAACGCGCAATGGCCGGAAGTTTCCATACATCTGTCATCTGGTGGTTGCCATTCAGGTATTTCATCAGTTCATAGTTGAAATAGTGCGGAATTTTAGGGTTTTTCCTTGCCCAGATAACAAATTCGGATGAATACTTGAAATACCGGCATGAAATATTTGGCGGCGGGTTGGTCTTTTCCCACGTTATAACATTCAACACTTTAAATCCGAGTGACTTCAAAACAAATGCTATGCTGAAAATGTTGTGGTATGTTCCTGAAATCCAAATCGTGCCGTTTTCTTTTAGTTTATCCCTGCAAGCCTGAATCCACCTTACGTTGAAAGCGTCGGTTTCCTGCGGCGTTACGCTTTTGTCCCAATTGCCTTTGTCAACACAAACCACCTTTCCGGCCTGGAAACTTATCCCTCCGTTGCTAAGAAAATAAGGAGGATCGGCAAATATCATGTCGAATTTGAAATCGAACCGTTCCAACTGCTTTACGCAGTCGCCTTTCAGCAACGTAAAGTCCCTGTTGTCCGACTTGAAATAAGGCTTCAGCATAAATTTACACTACTATCCTGTACCTGTCGGCCTTTACAAGCCTTAAACTATTGTAATCGCACTTGTCGGTAAACTCAAATTGCCATATATAGTAGACTTGCTCTCCGCCTACCGTCCTTTTCTCAAAAAACAGCGGATAAACAGTTTTATCCAACAAGTCTTGCCACTGGCGGAAAGGATAATACAACTGCCTTATTATCGTATTTCGGTTACTGTTGTTTTTTGCTTCGATAAGAACTATCTTGTCCCGCCCTTCATATCCGGCGTCCACCTCGGTCTGTACGCTGGATATTTCAAGCTCGAATCCCGAGGCCATAAATCTGAAAGCCGGGGTGTATTTCCGGCCTCTTATTGTCAGAACCAGAGAATCGTCTCCCATGAAAGTCCTTATCAAAGAGTTTGCATATGCGTAATCAAGGTGTTGCATTTCCGAATTCCCCACCCGTGAACTTGTTAAATCGAAGTCCAGCTTTTTATGATACTCCTTAACGGGTGAGCTTATTTCGGGTATATCAACATAGCCTTCGCCTTTTATTATGTAATACACTCCGTTATGTTTCGGAAGTATGAAAAGACCCTTATCCTTGAATACCTGCGGGCGGCTTTCGCGGGTATCCTGCTTGCAGAGTATACGCACTTCCTTTTCGCTCGTATCCTCGAAATTCTGACATGCCCGTTTTATTTGCTGAGCCGTAAGTATGAACGGCGCAGAGTCGAAATCATGCTGTGCCATTCCTGTTTCTTCGAATATCCTTTGCCAGGATACATCATTTGCCATGGTATTATTCGGTTTTTTTATTACAATGCTACTCTTAAATGCCTGTATATGCTATTTTCATTGCAACTGGCAACGGTTTCCTCATAATTGTGCACTAATATTTCACTTAATTTTCCTCGTTTCGAAGCTACCGCGTTCACGCTTCGCGAAGCCCATACCCTCTCGATAGGATAATCGGCATACAGGTCATCAAAAAAGCTGTCGTTTCCATAGTTTCCCATGCCGTCGGAGTTGCTGAGCATGAAATAATATCCCCGCTCCTGCACTTTATCGCAAAACCGTTTCAGGCGCACCTGCGACATATCGTCGAAAGGCTCCTTTGCATAATCCTTGAAGTTCGACGTGCCGCTAATCGGGCGGTAAGGGGGATCGAAGTAAAACAAAGTATTTCCGTTGGCCTTTTTCAAAGTAGCCTCGAAGTCGCCGGTCATTATTTCTACTTTTCTAAGCAAGCGGCTGTCTTCGATTATGGTATCGCGGTCGCATATCGTAGGCTGTGCATAACGTCCGAACGGAACGTTGAAAGCCCCCGACTTGTTCACACGGTAAAGCCCGTTGAAACAAGTGCGGTTAAGAAAAATAAACAAGGAGGTATTCTCTACCGGCGACAATGGTTTTTCGTTGAACAAGCGTCGTTTTTGCATGAAATACTCTTTGCGTTCGCCTTCGTCCCGCAAAGCGCGATATTCATCCTGTATCAAGGCAAGCCTCTCCAACAATTCTCCTGCATGATCCCTGACAGTGCGGTAACACGTGGTGAGTTCCTCGTTTATGTCATTGATAACCACGCGGCTTATATTGTCATACGACTGCAACATGTGAAAAAGCATTGCGCCGCCGCCTACAAAAGGCTCGATATATGTAACATCTTTCCATTCACCGAACCTTGCAGGAAGAAATGCCCCGAGTTGCGGTATAAGTTGGCCTTTACCGCCCACCCACTTCAAAAAAGGTTTAGCCTGTGCCATTATTGCATTGCTTTATGCAAAGATACGGAAAGGCGGTTGGTGGGGCAAACGAAAACGGAAGTTTATTGCGGGAGGGAAAGTCCGTTTTTAACACTTGAAACAGAAACCGAAAAAACTCCCCCTTGGAGCAAAGAAAAAATATGTCTGAGATATTTTAAAATATGTCTGACATAATTCGAAATATGTCCGACCTATTTTTGCCCGCATGAAACCCAGGTGTTTTACAGTGCTTTCGCGGGGCGGTTTTATTTGTCTGCATGGCGCGGAGTTTTAACCCAAATCGGTCGTTAGGCTTCGTCAAATTGCGTACTTATGCCTGGCATATAGCTTTACGCCCGGCTGAAGGCGTAACGGGCTACGGCGAAGCCGGGAGGGAAGACAGATGACGGCAGAAGTGCGTAAGTTGGCGAAGGGGCCGCACTTGACGTTAATACATAATTGCCTAATGACCGTTTTGGGTTTAACATTTCCGCCACGCATGCCCCGGCAGAGGGAAAAGAATCCTAACAGACGCTTCCGGTTCCGCACGGGCATGTTGCGTGGCGGCGGCCGGCGTTGCATGATGTCGGGCTTTGCGCGGACGCTTTGCCGGGCGGGTATGAAAAAGCCCTGCACGAGGCAGGGCTTTGCGTTGCTTATTCTATCGGCAGGAACTTGCCGTCCTTTATCTTCAGGTCTTTTATGACGAGGTGGCTTCCGCCCTCGTTTGGCGAGTGGAAAGAGATTTTCAGGTTGCCTTCGAGGTCTTCGAAAACCATTTGGTGGCCGCCGTTGTTTTTGAATACCGGTTCTTTTTCGTGTTCCCACGGGCCGAGTATGCTTCCCGATTTTGAAATTGACTGCCCGATGGAATATTTTGGCGAGAAGCTCGACCACAGCATGAGCAGGTTGCCGCTTTCCTTGTCACGCCACACAAATGACGCGTCGGTTATCATTCCGCCCTCGCCTATGCGCATGGGCCATTCCGCCTCGTTGGCCGCAAAGAGCCGCTGCGGCGCGCCTATGGCTTTGGTCAGGTCTTTGTTAAGCCGCTGGCACCATATCTCTCCTACCTTGTCCTTTACGTTCGGTCCGTTCCATTCAACGCAGAAAACCACCCACGGGTCGTTTTTCTCGTCAACGTAGAGCGCGCCGTCGAGGCACTGCATTCCGAACGGCGTGATGTGCAGCTTTACGTCGGGTATCATGGTGTGGTAAGGCCCTGCGGGGCCGTTGTCGGAGCGCAATATGGTTGTTCCGCGCAATATGCCTTTTTCCTTGTTGCTCACGGTAACGAAGCAGTAGTACTTGCCGTTGTAATAATATGTGTCGGGGGCCCACCAGTCGTCTGTGCCGGGATAGTTTTCGGGCATGTTGAACACGTAGCCCACCTCGTCCCAGTATTTAAGGTCCGTGCTTTTGTAGGCAAAGAGCTTGCCTCCTTTTCCGTCAGAGCGCGAAAGGATGAGGTAGTAACACTTGGCCTCGCGGTCGACGGTAATGAACGGGTCGCGGCAGAAAATCTTGTCGTTCGGGATATGCGTCTGTGCCTTTGCGCAGATAAACACGAAGAGGCTGGCTGCCACAAGCAGCAATCGGCTCAAATTTCTCATTTTTTACGTTGTTTTGGTGATTTGCGCGCTAAAGTAGCAAAAAATGCGAAGAAAATCCGCCGTAAGCCCGGAAAAACGTAACTTCGTGGCAATGGAACTCGAAAAATTCAACCGCCAACTGAAGTTGATGTCCATGCTTGCGGGCAACATCTCGCTCAACGTGGAGCAGGTGGCCCGGCGATTGGGCATGAGCCGGCGCACCGTGTACAGGTACATACGCACTTTCAAGGAATCGGCCTTGTTCAGCGTTGAGCAGTCGGGCGACGTGTTCCGCATAAGCCGCGATTCGCCTTTCATAAGGGAGATTTCCGACAACGTGTCGTTCTCTGAAGAGGAAGCCGCCGTAATAGCCGGCCTGCTCGCCTCGGCTGGCGGCAACAGCATACAACTGCGCAGCCTGCGCAACAAAATCGGGCGCATTTACAACTACCGCGTGCTCGAAGAACCCGAGGCCGACCGCCGCACGGCGCGCAACCTGTCGCAGCTGTACGAGGCTGTTAAGCTGCACCGCGTGGCGGTGCTCAAGAACTACCACTCGCTGCACGGCGGTAGCGTGGCCGACCGAACGGTTGAGCCTTTCGCATTCCTTAACTCGAACGACGACGTGCGCTGCTACGAGCTGGCAAGCGGCGAGAACAAGACATTCAAGGTGGCCCGCGCCGAGGAGGTGATAGTGCTCGACCTTATGTGGAGCAATGCCGGCAGGCACGAGAGTTATTACACCGACCTGTTCGGCTTCTCGGGCAAGGAGACACGCCGCGTGGTGCTAAGGCTTACGGGACGCGCCGCACGAATCCTTCGCGAGGAACGCCCGGCTGCCGCGGCCTGCCTTGCGCCTGCGGACGGCGGGGATTTCATGCTCGACACCCGGGTGTGCGACTTTTGCGGCATAGGACGCTTTGTGCTCGGGCTGCATTCGGAGGTGGAAATCGTAGAACCGGCGGAGTTCAAGGAACATATCGCCCGCGAAGCTGCACTTTTAACAAAGAAATTCGGTTTGTGACGCAGACTGTCACAGACAAAAAGTTCCTTTGCTTCGTAAAAACAAACCTTTAAACGAAGCAACATGAAAAAGACACTCACTTTCAGCAACAGCGCCATGCCGGCGCAGCGCACTCTCCCGCAGGTATCACTGAAACGCGCGCTCAACGCGGTGCTCCGTGCCGCAGAGTCATCCGTACCGGTAGTGAAGCTGGCGGCCCTGTATTCCAAACTGCTCGAAGAGCCGGTAACACCGCGCCGCACGCTCCATTTCATAAACGCGCAGCTCTCGGCTTTCATGCTCGTGTGCGCCAGCGCGGAATCGACGGGCTCGCTCGTGGCGCTTGCCGCCTGGACGGGTGCTGCCATATACGGCTGCCGCAAACGCTGACGCCTCGCGGCGGGCATGATTGCCCGTGCTTGCGGCCATATCCGGAGCTTTGAAAAACGTGCGTTTCACAGGTATGCAAAATGGCGGAAAAACGGCGTTTTCCGTACCCGAAAAATGAAAACTAATTTTCAGCATATTATACTCCCTTTGGAGCAAAGAAAAAATATGTCTGAGATATTTTAAAATATGTCCGACCTATTTTGAAATATGTCGGACATATTTTTTATCCCCTGAAAACGCGCATGAAAACCGGGGCAAAAAATGCGGACAACAAGAGACACGCACTCCCCGGCGGTGCATACGCAGATTATTTTAGAGAAAATTGCAACAGGAAAAGGGAGAGGAATCACTCTCCCTCGTTTACCATCTCGCCGAGCAGTGTGGCCGACGTTGCGGAAAGCACTTTCACCTTCACAAAATCGCCTATATGCGCGCCGCCGCGGTTAAACACAACCACCTTGTTCTGCTCCGTGCGACCGAACAGCTGCTCGCGGCTGCGTTTACTCACGCCTTCGACCAGGACTTCGAACGTGGAGCCCACGCATTTCTCGTTGGCCTCGAGCGAGAGGCGGTTTTGCAGGGCGATAAGTTCGTTGAGACGGCGCACTTTCACCTCCTCGGGCACGTCGTCCTCGAAATGGCGTGCGGCGTATGTGCCGGGGCGCTCGCTGTACTTGAACATGAAAGCCGAATCGTAGGCACACTGCTCCATTAGTTCGAGCGAAAGCCTGTGGTCGTCCTCCGTTTCGCTGCAATATCCGGCAAAGATGTCGGTAGACAGGCCGCAGCCGGGCACAATGCGGCGTATGGCTTCCACGCGCCCAAGATACCACTCGCGCGTGTACTTGCGGTTCATCAGTTCGAGTATGCGGTTGCTTCCGCTCTGCACGGGAAGGTGTATGTGGCGGCAAACGTTGGGCTCTTCGGCTATTACGCGCAGCGTGTCGTCGCTCATGTCCTTGGGGTGCGACGTGGTAAAGCGCACTCTCATGCCCGGCACGGCGCGCGCCACCATGCGCAACAGCACGGGGAACGTAACCTCGCCCTGTGTTCCGTTTGCGTCATTGCCGGAAAGGTAACAGTAGGAGTTTACGTTCTGCCCCAGGAGCGTTACTTCCTTGTATCCGTGGCTTGCGAGGTCGCGCACTTCGGCCAGGATACTCTGCGGCGAGCGCGAACGCTCGCGCCCCCTTACGTAAGGCACAATGCAGTAGTGGCAAAAGTTGTTGCACCCGCGCGTAATGCTTACGAAACCCGAAATATGGTTTCCGCACACGCGCTCGGGTATGACATCGGAATATGTTTCGGCCGTGGAAAGCTCTACGTTTATAGCCTTCTGCCCGTTCTCGGCTTCGGCTATGAGCTGCGGCAGCATGAGATATGAATCAGGCCCGGCCACGAGGTCGGCGTGGTGGTTGTCGAGCAAATCCTCCTTGGTGCGTTCGGCCATGCAGCCGAGCACGCCGATAATCAGCCTTCCCTTGCGGCTGCGGCGCAGGGCGTTGAGCGCTTCGAGCCGGTTGTAGATTTTCTGCTCGGCGTTCTCGCGCACGGAACAGGTGTTGAGGAACACGGCGTCGGCACCGGAGATGTCGGTGCACACGTCGTAATCGGCCGACTTCATTATAGAGGCGACCACCTCGCTGTCGGCCACGTTCATCTGGCAGCCGTATGTCTCGATGTAAAGTTTCTTTGCCATAACATGTGAATTTCGCCGCAAAGTTACGGAATATTCCGTTAGCACAAGGCACAGGCGTTTCCCTCTGTGCCGTCGAGTGTTTGCTTAATGCCGCATGTCATTCACCGCATGCGTTGCCGCACTGCCCCTTTGCACGGACGAAACTGCGGCAGTCGGCCTTGATGTCGTAATGTGTGACGACGCACGCGGTAACGAAATAAAATATCGCCTGCAGCCACAGCGCGCGGTACTCGAAAGCCACCTGGAAAAGACGTGCTCCTTCGCTGTTAAGTTTTACAAAGCCGTTTATCCCGAAAGTTGACGGTATGAGATAAGACATGTATTTCCAGAACGGCGGCACGGCGCTGCCCGGCCATGAAATTCCGCTGACAAAAAGGAATATGAGCGAAAGGTAAACTATAAGCAGCATGCACGACTCGCGCGTTCTTATGAAATACGAGAACGTTATTGAAAAGAAAGCAACAGCCGTAAGGTAAGGCAGCATAAACAAGGCTATGTCGGTAAAATGGCCTATGTGGGTGAATCTGAACATCAACGGCACCATGCCGAGAACATACATTGAAATCACGGCATAGACCGCCACATATATCAACGCCCTTGCCGCAGTTATCGTTGCCGCGCCGGCAAATCCCGGCGCAAACGGGCGGTAAAGGCGGAAGGTGTGGCGTTCCTTCATCGTGCCGGCCGTAACTCCTATTCCCAACATCATCGTCTGCTGAAGTATCATCATCAGCACGGCAGGAAGCAGAAACGTTGCCATGCCTGTTGCCGGATTGAAAATATTCACTTCTTCGTATCTCAGGGGCGCGCTGGTTATTTCGTCCTGGCGGGCGGTAATGTTCCGCGCGCGGTGCAGTTTTATGTCGGCGTTCATTTCGAGCGACACGTTTATCGTTGCAAGCGAAATGGCTTTGTAATAAAGCAGCGAGCTTGCGTCGCAAAATGCCGTTACGTGAGTTTGCCTACCCTGGTTGAGATTGCTGCTAAAATCGCGCGGAATATGCACTACTCCGTACACCTTATGCCTGCGCATGAGTTCGCGCGCTTCCTCGAAGTCGGCGCAGCGGCTTGCGACGCGAACGTTTTCGGTGGCGTCGCACAAGCGGATGTACTTTCGCGAGAGCGACGTGCCGCTGTCGTCGATAACGGCTACGGGAACGTCGTGCGCCACCTCGTTGTTGTATATAAAACTGTAGAGCAGCGGGTAGCCGAGCGGCACTATAACGATAAAAATCAGCACAGCCTCGTCGCGAAGGGCTGTTCGCAACTCGCGGCTCCACACAAAGGACATTGCGCTTATCGAACGCCGGAACGAATGCAGTATCTTTTTCATAAACATCATTTCAAGGTTCGTATCTGTAAGTAAGCAGCACGCCTTTCAGGCGGTAAAGCACCGTTAGCGGAAGCAGCAGGAACAACATGAGCCATAGCACCTCGCCCCAGGAGTAATAAAGGGGATAGCCGTTCAGGGCCTGGTCTACGTAAATAAGGAAATAGTGGCGCAGGGGGAAGCATACCGACAAGCCTTTCAGCAGCGGCGACATCTCGGTAACGGGAAACGTAAATCCCGACATCGAAAGCGACAGTATTCCCCACAGCGAGGCCACACTCATGGCAAAGCGGAAATGCGGCAGCAGCCCGACGAAGAAAACGCCCAGCGCCTGCGAGGCAAGCACGAACAGGAACGACACAACCACCATTACCGGCATTCCGCAATGGCACGGAAAGCGCAGCACGCCATAGAGCAGCAGGTTGTAAACAAGTGCCATTAGGAAAAACACGGCCGTGTAAGGGAGCAGTTTGCCGGTAACGGCGTTGAAAATGGAATTGCCCGAGAGCGAAATCCATTTGTAAGCCGTTTTGTCCTTCAGTTCCACGCCTATGGAATAAACCGTGAGCAGGAAAATCACAATCATAAGCGCCCCGGGCAGCGTTATGTTGTTCAGGTAAACCGAATAGTTGAGCCACGGGTTGCCGAGCAGGTGCGTGTCGACAACGATAGGCTGCAGGAATTCCTGCGCCTGGTCGTCGGTAGCCCCTTTTGCCGTTAGAACGGCGCGGCCCGCTGCTCCGGCGGCAAGCTCGCTCATCATCCTGAAGTCGCGGAACGAAAGCGTGCCGGCTATAAGGTAGGTATAATTGCTGTAATACGAAATGGTTGGCTGCTGCTGGTTCTGCAAATCGCGCGAGAAGCCTGCGGGAATGTAGAACACGCCGTATATCCGGCCGCGCTGCATTTGGTCGCGCGCCTCGTTGAACGTGCGGTAACGGGCCACTATCTTGATATGCTGGAACGCCCCGAGGTTACGCACCACGCTGCGCGACTGGGCCGAGCGGTCCATGTCGACCACCCCCACGGGCAACCCCGAAGGCAGCCCCTTGCCCATGAGCGTTAGGAAGAACACGAAACACAGCAGCGGTGCCCCCACGAGCGAGAATATGTAGAGCGGGCTCGAGAGAATCCGCCTTGACTCGCGGAGCGAAACGGCCAATATGTTCCTGATGTGCGACATGCTTGCAGACTTTGTTTTCGCAGGCCGGGGCCCGAGGTTCAATGTTGTTGCGGAAAGATTACGGACATGCCCGGGCGCAGCCCTTCAACGGGCTTTACCGGCCGGGCGCGCACCTCGAATGTCTTGAGGTCGTAGTCGCCGGTGGTTTTTGTGGCTTTCCATGCGGCATACGAGCCGAGGTCTTTCATGTAATAGGTAACGAGTTCCACTTCCCGCCCCCCGAGCGCCGGTATCCGTGCCTTGAACTTGCGGTTCATGCCTATGTGGCCGAGCATGTCTTCGCGTATATTGAAAGTAACCCACATCTTGTCCATCATGGCCACGTTGATTATCGGTGCGCCGGTGCCAACAAGCTCTCCCGCCTTGGGGAATATCTCGCTTACTTCGCCGTCGGCCTGGGCGGTGAGCACGGTTTCCCTTACGTAGGACTCCACTTCGTCCACTGCGCCGCGTGCACGGCTTACCATGGCTGCGGCAGCGGCCTTGTCCTCGCGGCGTGCGCCGTTAACGGCCATCTGGTATTGCGAATGCGCTGCCTTTTCGGTGGCCTGCGCTGCGGCAAGCTGTGCGGCGGCCTCGTCGAACTTCTGTTCGGGCAGCACTCCCTGTTCGAACAGTTCCTTTACGCGGCGGTGCGACTTGACGGCTATGTCGAGCCCGGCCTTTGCTTTCTGCCACATGTCGTATGCGGCCTGCACCTGCTCGTGCCTTGTTCCGGCCATGGCCTCGTCCTGCTTGGCCTGCGCTGCGTCCTTGGCTGCGCGCGCCTGTTCGAGCTTTGCAAGTACGTCGGGGGCGTCGAGCACCACGAGCGTGTCGCCGCGGCGCACCGTGTCGCCCTCGCGCACGTAGAACCTCACCACGCGGCCGGGCACCTTGCTCGAAACGCGGTATTCGTCGGCTTCGGCCTGCCCTTCCACGTATTCGGTCACGGGGCTGAGCATTATCAATCCCATTACGGCCGCCGCTATCACCACGGCCACGAATATAAGCAATCCTACTGCGAGGCTTTTCCTTTCTTTTGTAATCTTTGCCATATATCGAACCTGTTGTTTTTTTGTTTCTGTCGTTGTTTGTCCGCTTTGCCGGGCATGTGTTAAAGCCCTTTATTCATGCGGGCTGAAATATGTCCGAGGAATTTTAAAATAGGTCAGACATATTTTGAAATATGTGCCTTGTATTTTTTCTTTGCTCCGAGGAGGGGTTTTTGAGCGGGTGGAACGGCCTTCTGTTTTAACATACGTTTAAAGCTGTAAAAAACACTGTTCACTCGAGCGTGCCGAGCGACTTTTGCAGGTACACCTGCGTGAGCCGCACGTCGATTGCGGCATCCACCATTTCCGACTGTGCCGACACCCATGCCGTCTGCGCCTCGAGCATGTCGCTCGTAGGTATCACCCCGGCCTTGAAACCTACGCTTGCGGTGCGCAGGTTTTCCTCGGCGCGCTCGCAGTTCTTCACCGCGCGGGCGAACGCCTTGTTGGCTTCGGTTACGCGGAACGACGCCTGGTTTACCTGCAGCTCCACCTTTTCGCGCGCCTCGTCGAGTTGGTAACGCGCTGCGGCGGCCTGCGCCTTGGCCGCCCTGACCTTGTTGCGCCCTTCGCCCCAGCGGAACAGCGGGGCCGAGAGCGTTACGCCTATGTTGAACATTCCCTTGAACTTTTTTTCAAAACCGTTGAACACCGACGGGTTGGTGAGCAGGTAATTGCCCACCAATGCGAGCTGCGGCAGGTTTTCGGAGCGCGCCAGCTTGATTTTCTTGTCATAAATGTCGGCGGCCAGTTCAAGGCTGCGCAGGTCGGGACGGCGCGACAGGGCCGTGGACATGTCGAACGCGGAATTACCGACCGCCGTGGACGAAAGCTCCTTGTTTTCGTCCTCAAGGGTGAACTGCGTGTCCAACGGCAGGCCGCACAGCTGGCACAGCAGCATGCGGGCGAGCGAAAGCCCGTTGTCGACCTTTGTGAGGGCCATTTCGGCCTCGTTCAGCTTAACGCTTACCGTAAGCGCGTTGGCGCGTGTGGCCACGCCCGTCTTTATCATCTTTGTAACGTCGGAATCCATGCGCTGGAGCAGCTGCACATAGCTTTCGGCCAGGCGTTTCTTGCTCGCAAGCGACACGATTTGCCAATAGGCCTCGTCGGTGTTCAATATAACCTCCTGCTCGCCGGCGCGGTGCTTCTGCTCGGCCAGCTCGCAGGCATAGCCCGTAATCTGGTCGTAGGCCCGTATCTTGCCGCCCATGTATATTGGCTGCGTAAGCATGAGCGCGCCGGCAAACACGTTGCGCGTATCGGTGCGGAAAGCGTCGTTTATGCCGCGGCCTATGTTGTTCATGCCGTTAACGAGGTTGCTGCCCATTTCTTCAAGCTGCCCGGCTATCTCGGGGTGCAGCTGCCCGGCCGTCTGGGCCAACTGGCCCAAGGGTTCCGACATGGAGGTGCCGAGGTTGTCGAGCCTTGAGCGCGTGGAAGATGAAAGCAGGTGCTGCTCCCGGCTGTTGCGGAAATACGTGGCAACGGCATTTACCTTGAACAGGTAATTGGCGCGCGCTGCCTTATGTTCATAGCCGGCGGCCTCTATCTCCTTTTCGCCCGCAAGCAGCTGTTTGTTGCCGGCCAGGGCCATGGAACGGCAGCTGTCGAGCGTAAAGACGCGCTGCGCCGCAAGCGGGAAGGCTGCTACGGCCAAGGCGACGGAAAGAATGAGTTTTCGTATGTCCATTACGTTGGTTTTACAAATTACACAGGCGGCCGTGGGATAATGGTTCCTACACATGCCACCGTATGCAAAATTACCGCGTTTGCATATACGTGCAAAATTAAATAAGGCCTATGATTTGCTGTTTTTTCGCTATTACATGTTCATTTTTTCCCTATCACGGCCAAAACTTTCCTTTTAAGCCTCGTTTTATGCCTTAAATGGCCCGGCGGACGGGGATTTTTGTGCAAAACGTGTGGCGCGGCGGGAGCGTAAGCAGGCGGCTGCAGCGGCGCGGACAAGACAAAAAAGGGGGCTTTTCTTTTGTCTGTTCAGCGGGTTGCGCTAAATTTGCACGGTATTAAGCACCCCTTGTAAAGAATGGGCATTTATTCACAGTTTTTTTCTACATTTTTCCGCATTGGCCTGTTCACTTTGGGCGGAGGTTACGCCATGATTCCGCTGATTGAGGAAGAAGTGGTGAACAAACGCAAATGGATAGACCGCGAGGCTTTCCTCGACCTGCTTGCCGTGGCGCAGACTATCCCGGGGGTTTTTGCCGTGAACATGAGTATCAACATAGGCTACCGGCTGCGCAAGACGCGCGGCGCCGTGACGTGCGCATTAGGCTGCGTGCTGCCGTCGTTCCTCATAATACTTGCCATAGCGTTGTTTTTCCACAGCTTTCGCGACAACAAGACCATGGAAGCCATATTCAAGGGAATACGCCCGGCCGTGGTGGCGCTCATTGCAGCTCCCTGCATAAAGCTGGCGCGCTCGGCGCGTATTACGCTGTCGAACGTATGGCTTCCGGTGGGCGCGGCGCTGCTGATATGGCTGTTGGGCGTGTCGCCCGTGTACATCATACTGGCCGTGGGCATAGGGGGATACATGTACGGGCGCTACGTCAAACCGCACGAATAGCCCGCAAGGCACTTTAAAAAACAAATAAGGATGATTCTGTTCCTGCTGCTTTTCTACACGTTCTTCATCATAGGCCTGGTGGGCTTCGGAGGGGGATATGCCATGATTTCGATGATTCAGGGCGAAGTGGTGACGCGCTATCACTGGCTAACGTCGCAGCAGTTTACCGACATAATAGCCATAAGCCAGATGACACCCGGCCCGATAGGCATAAACTCGGCCACATACGTGGGTTACACTGCGGCCGTGAACGCCGGATACCCCCACTGGGTGGGCATACTGGGGAGCGTGACGGCCACGGTGGCTGTGGTGCTGCCGTCGTTCATACTGATGTACACAATAACCCGGTTGCTGATAAAATACCGCGAGACCAGCGTGGTGGAAAGCATGTTTGCCGTAATACGCCCCACGGTTGTGGGACTGATAGCCTCGGCAGCGCTGATACTGATGAACGCCGAGAATTTCAGCACGCCCGACATCAACCCGTGGCAGTTCTATATAAGCGTGTTCCTCTTTGTTTCGGCTTTCATAGGTACACACTTTTTCAAAATCAACCCCATACGCATGATACTGATGTGCGGCCTGGCGGGACTGCTGCTTTATTGACGGATTAACGCAGCCTGCGCAAGGGCCTAAATAGAGCACCGTGCCGCACGCAAGGCACATGTCAGGACGCACAAGGCTAACAGCGGCGCGCACAAGGCACAAAACGGGACGCTTGGCAAGCCGACGCACACTGCGCGCGGAACACGTAAATGCGGCATTTCTTTTTTCACATTCCGATACCGGATTTCTACTGTTTTTTTGCGGCGGGTTTTCTGCCGGTTTTCACGTACAAAAAAATATGTCAGACATATTTCGAATTATGTCAGACATATTTTAAAATACAAGGCACATATTTTTTCCGAAGTCCCATACAGGTATAACAGCCTGAAAACGAGTTTCCGTTTCAGCGTGCCTTATTTGTCTGTTACGGGCAGCGGTTTGCACGTTGCCGCATGTATGCCGCACCAACGCATAGAATGCCGCAAGCGGCAGGGTGCAAAAAAATGCGCCGACCTTCACAGGCAGGCGCACAAAAATATTTGTATGGAAATATATTAGGAAATGATTTAGTCGGCCAGTTTGGCCTTCAAGAATTCGCGGTTGAGGCGTGCGATGTTGGCAACGGTTTCGTTCTTCGGGCAAACGGCCTCGCACGCACGTGTGTTGGTGCAGTTTCCGAATCCCAGTTCGTCCATCTTCGCAATCATGGCCTTGACGCGCTTGGCAGCCTCGGGGCGTCCCTGCGGCAGTAGAGCCAGCTGGCTCACCTTGGACGACACGAAAAGCATTGCCGAGCCGTTCTTGCAGGCAGCCACACATGCTCCGCAACCAATGCACGTAGCGCAGTCCATGGCCTCGTCGGCATCCTGTTTGGGGATGAGTATGGAGTTTGCGTCGCGCGGGCCACCGGTGCGCACGCTGATGTATCCTCCGGCCTGCTGTATCTTGTCGAACGCCGAACGGTCGACCATGCAGTCCTTGATAACGGGGAATGCAGCCGAGCGCCAGGGCTCAACGGTGATTACGTCGCCGTCCTTGAAGCGGCGCATGTAGAGCTGGCAAGTGGTAGCTCCCGTTTCGGTCTTGCCATGGGGAGTTCCGTTGATATAAAGCGAGCACATACCGCAAATGCCTTCGCGGCAGTCGTGGTCGAACACGAAAGGCTCCTTGCCTTCCTCGATTAACTCTTCGTTGAGTATGTCGAGCATTTCAAGAAACGAGGTGTCCGTAGGGATGTCCTTCATTTCACGGGTTTCGAAGTGACCCTGCTCCTTAGGACCGTTCTGTTTCCAATATTTCAGTGTGAAACTTATTGTATTAGCCATTGTTGTATCTTCTTTAATTGTTACGGTTGTTAGCTCTTGTAGTTACGGGTCTTTACTTCTATTGCCTCGTACTTGAGAGGTTCTTTGTACATAACGGGCGCTTTTTCGTCAGAACCCTGGTATTCCCAGCATGAAACGTAGAAACAGTTCTGGTCGTCGCGCTTAGCCTCTCCGTCTTCGGTCTGGTACTCCTCGCGGAAGTGCCCGCCGCAGCTTTCGTTGCGGTTGAGTGCGTCGTAAGCTATGAGCTGCCCCATGGTGATGAAGTCGTTCAGACGTATAGCCTTGTCGAGCTCGATGTTGATTCCGTCCTTCGAGCCGGGAACGCGCAGGTTGGTCTCGAATTCCTTGCGTATTTCGGCAATCTTGGTTAGCGCCGTCTCAAGTCCTTCCTTGGTGCGCGCCATGCCTACATATTCCCACATCACGTGGCCGAGTTTCTTGTGAATAGAGTCAACCGATTCCGTACCCTTGATGTTCATCAGGTGGTCAATCTTGTCCTGTACGGCTTTCTCGGCGTCTGCAAATTCCTTGCTGTCGGTGCTGAAACGCGGAACGGTAATCTGGTCGGCAAGGTAATTCTGAATCGTGTACGGAAGCACGAAATATCCGTCGGCCAGTCCCTGCATGAGCGCGGAAGCACCCAAGCGGTTAGCTCCGTGGTCGGAGAAGTTGCACTCGCCGATAGCGAACAGTCCGGGTATGTTGGTCTGCAACTCGTAGTCTACCCACAGGCCGCCCATGGTGTAGTGGATGGCCGGGTAAATCATCATCGGGTTCTCGTAGGGGTTCTCGTCGGTAATTTCCTCGTACATGTCGAAAAGGTTACCGTAACGTTGTGCAACAACATCCTTGCCCAGGCGGTTGATAGCCTCGGAGAAGTCGAGGAATACGGCCAGGCCGGTGTTGTTCACGCCAAAGCCTTTGTCGCAACGCTCCTTGGCTGCACGCGAAGCCACGTCGCGCGGCACAAGGTTGCCGAACGCGGGATAGCGGCGCTCGAGGTAATAGTCGCGGTCTTCTTCGGGAATGTCTTTTCCTTTGATTTCGCCTTTCTGCAGTTTCTTGGCGTCTTCAAGTTTCTTGGGAACCCAAATACGTCCGTCATTACGCAGCGACTCCGACATAAGCGTGAGCTTTGATTGCTTGTCGCCGTGAACGGGAATGCAGGTGGGGTGAATCTGTACGAAAGCGGGGTTTGCAAAATAGGCTCCCTTGCGGTAAGCTGCTATTGCAGCCGAGCAGTTGCAGCCCATTGCGTTCGTTGAAAGGAAATATGTGTTGCCGTAACCGCCGGTAGCGAGCACAACTGCGTGAGCGGCGAAACGCTCGAGCTTGCCGGTTACGATGTTTTTCGCGATAATGCCGCGTGCACGGCCGTCGACCATCACGATGTCCTGCATTTCATAGCGGGTATAGAGCTCCACGGTTTTTTCATGCACCTGGCGCATGAGTGCCGAGTAAGCTCCGAGCAGGAGCTGCTGTCCGGTCTGTCCTTTTGCGTAGAATGTACGGCTTACCTGCACGCCGCCGAACGAACGGTTGGCCAGGAGGCCGCCGTATTCGCGTGCAAAGGGAACGCCCTGGGCAACGCACTGGTCTATTATGTTTGCGCTAACCTCGGCAAGGCGGTAAACGTTAGCCTCGCGTGCGCGGTAGTCGCCGCCTTTTACAGTGTCGTAGAACAGGCGGTAAATCGAGTCGCCGTCGTTCTGATAATTCTTTGCAGCGTTGATACCGCCTTGTGCGGCTATCGAGTGAGCGCGGCGGGGTGAGTCCTGAATGCAGAAGTTAAGCACGTGGAAACCCATTTCGCCGAGCGAAGCGGCAGCCGAAGCTCCGGCCAGGCCGGTGCCGACTACTATGATGTCGAGCTTGCGTTTGTTGGCAGGGTTTACAAGACGCTGGTGAGCCTTGAAGTTAGTCCATTTCTGCGAAATAGGCCCTTCGGGAATTTTTGAATTTATTGTTGTCATGTTGTTCTGTCTTATTTTGGAAGGAGGAACTTATGTATTCCGTCTCTTGTTTATTTTACTTTATTAAGCCGCAGTTGTTCAGCAAGCCCCTCCGCAGAGTGCGAACCTCAGGACTACTGCCATGAACGCGAGGATAACGATTGTTACGAAAACGTTGCCTATCACTTTCCAGCGGTTGAACCAGATTTTGCCGTTCCAGCCGAGTGTCTGCATTGCGCTCCAAAATCCGTGTGTAAGGTGGAACCAAAGAGCCACGAGCCAGATGATGTAGATTACCGCATACACCGGGCAGCCGAACGTGTAAACCATGAACTCATAGCCGTCGGTCGGGTCGATTCCGCAGGCGTTTTCTGTGCCGAGCAGCTCGGTGAGCATCATGTTAGCCCAGAAGTTGTAAAGGTGCAGCACAAGGCCGAGGACAACGATAAGGCCGAGAACGAACATGTTTTGCGAAGCCCACTCCACCTTGTCGGGGCGCGAGGTAACTGCATAGCGGTCTGTTCCGCGCGCCTTGCGGTTTTGCAGTGTGAGGATGAACGCATACACGAAATGCACGCACACGAGGAAAGCCAAAGCCAGCGTGCCGGCTACGGCATACCAGTTTGCGCCTAAGAATTCGCATACGGCATTGTATGCGTCGCCCGAAAAGAGCGCCACAACGTTCATCGACGCATGGAAAGTAAGGAAGAGAATCAAGGCTATGCCGGAAACCGACATCACTACTTTTCTTCCAACTGATGAATCATATAACCACATAATAGAAGATTGTTGGATTTAATTATTTGATTTTGTTAATTGTATTGCATAAGGTACATTCGACTGCAAATTTAATTAATTTCACGTTTATACCGAAAGATACTTGCGCAAAAAAGGGAGTTTTCGGGGTATAATTGTTAAAAAACGCTTTTTTTGCTGTTGCCTGCGTGCCCGGAAGTGTTAAAACGGCCGCCCGTATGCGGTGTGCGGGGCAAGGGGTGCGGCTCTTTTTGGTGTGCGGCCCGCAGTTCATGCCTGGCGTGCCGCCGCTCAGTCGAGCTTCCACAGGCCGTCGGTGCACGACACGTGGTGTTCGCGTATGCCTTTCTCGTCCATCCAGCGGCGAGTGTCGAACGTCTTGAGGTGTGCGGTGTTTATGCCTTTGCCCGCGTCGTTGTTCCAAACCCACAGGGGTGTTGGCCACAGGCATGCTCGGAACTGTACGGTGCGGTAGAAATTCTCATCGCAGCCTTGCTGCCCGTGGTGTGCCATCTGCATGTAGTCGCAGTCGAGTTCCTTGCGGTATGGGCCGTTGAGCGCCTTGTTGCCGCACTCCACGCCCGCGTCGGCCAGGAATACGACCGATTTGCGCCTGTCGCTGGCACGTATTATCATGGATGAGTTGTTGTAAGGATTGGTGCGGAATTCCTCGTTCGTTACTCCGAGTATCTTGAGGTCCAGCCCGTCGATGTGCATTTCCTTTCCGGCCTCGCGCAGGTCGGTTACGGGGAACACTCCCTTGTCGAGGAGGGCGTAGAACTCGCGTGCGTCCTTGCTGCTGCCGGGTTCGGCGTCGATAAGGCTTTCTGAGAAGCGCGAATGGTAAATGCGCTTCACCCTGACATCGCCGGGGGCTTTGAGTATCTCGCGCAGCGCACCCATGTGGTCGGCATGGGGATGTGATATGAACCATGCTTCCACTTCGTTGCCGAGTGCGGCCAGGAAACCGCGCAGGTAGGATGTCTCTTCGGCCACGCCGCCGTCCATCACCACTACCCTGCCCTTGTCGGTGAGAAGTACGTAGGAATTTCCTATGGTGTTGACCTGCGAGGCGAGCTGCCAAAGGGTGAAGCCCGCTTTGGATTCAGTGTTGCGGACGGAAGCGCGTGAAACACCTCCCGGAACGAGCAATGAAAGGCCGGCCATCCCGGCTGTCTGCAAAAATCTGCGACGTTTCATCGGTAGTATGTTTAAGGTTGAATATTAATCAACGCAAATTTAAAAAATATTCATTTAAAAAGGGCCGTTCAGAAGTCCTTATAATTCAAGTTTTCGGGGACGCAAAAAATATGTCCGACATATTTCGAAATACATCGGACATATTTTAAAATTCCTCGGACATATTTTTTCTTTGCTCCGGGGCGTGTTTTTTAATGACAAACAGCGGATGAATAAACGGGCGACAAAATGAATACACATGGAATGCGGATTGGAATTCCAACCACTCTCCCGCCCCGTTGTTTTATCGTGCTGCCGTAACGTGCCGGAGGTTATTTGCTCCAGCCCACCGACTGGAGGAACCAACGGGTGTTGTCCTCGTTCAGTCCCTGGCGTTTGAGCACTTCGGGCAGCTCGCGGTAGCTTTTCCAGAACCCGGCCACTGCCTGCGGCAGACTAGCGGGCGCGTAGGTAACGGCTTCGGCAAGGCTTCCCATGCGGCCGAACTCTTCCTTGAAGCAAATGCCCGCGTCGCGGTACTTGAGGGCTTCCATGGAGCGTGCCACTCGCCTTGAAGCCCCGAGCAGACCGTTCATGTCGGCCCCGGCTCCGGCGGGATAGGTTATCTCGATTACTTTCTCGCTGCCGCATGACTTTTCGGGCACATCGAACATGAGGGCGAACTCCTTGCCGATGTATTCATACTTGACCGGGCTGCCGTTTACCGTTACCGACTGCGGGGCTTGCGACGAGAGCACCTTTACCTTGAACCTCCTGTTGCCCGGCATACCGGCATACGAGCCTTTGCGCGCGCCGATTGTTATCTTGAGTTTCGAGGAGTCGCGCACGCAAGTGAGCTGTGTGCGGGCGTACTCGGTGGCGTATTTCTTGTCGTCGCCGTTGTCTTCGTAAAGGCTGAACTGCGATGTTCCGTCCGGGCCTGGGAATACGGTTACAACGATGTCCTCGTCGTTGCCGCTGAGGTTCATCACCTTGTCGGTGTACATTGGCAAGACAGAGCCTGCCTTGACGTATATGGGGTATTCGTCGATTGCAAAACTTCTCTCCACTGTCCGCCCGCCGTCGAGCAACGTTCCTGTGGGAAGTTCATACCATTGTCCTTCGGGCAGCCATACGTTTACCTTGGCGTAGCCGTCCTTGGCAGGCGCTGTTACGGGCGCAACGAGCATGTTGTCGCCGAACATGTATTCGTTCCTGAAGTCGTAAGCCTCCTTGGCTTCGGGATAGTCGTAATACATGGGCCGGCAGAGCGATACCCCGCTTTCGTAAGCCTCGCGCGCCATGGTGTAGATGTAGGGCGCCATTTCGTAGCGCTGGCGTATGGTCTGGCGTATCACATCGAGGTATTCCTTGCTGAAAACCCACGGCTCCTTGTTCATACCGGCGTTTTTCTGCGAATGCGTGCGCATTATCGGTGTGAACGCGCCGAACTGCATCCAACGGGCATACATCTCGGGATCTATCTTGTCGCCTATGTGGCCGCCTATGTCATGGCCCCAATAGCCGTAGAGCACGTTCGAGGCGGTGGAGTTGAAGTAAGGCTGGTAGTCGAGAGTCTTCCACGTGGCGGTGGCGTCGCCCGAGAAACCTATCTGGTAACGGTGGTTGCCCAGGCCGCCCCAACGGTGGTAGATAAGCGGGCGCGTATCGCGGTTGTTGGCCATGCGGCTGAAGAAGGCGTAGTTAATCCACCAGGTGTTGCTCAGGCCTTTCAGCTTGGAGTCGAACAAATCCTGCTGCCAATCGAGCCACCAGAACGACACGCCTTCCTTTTCCATGGGCTCGAGCACGTCCTTGAACATGTTGGCCATGAATTTCTTGTCGGAGTTCACCCACTTCACCGTTTCCTTGCCCTGCGGGTCCATGCCCATGTCCTTTGCCAAAGCCGGGTATGCTTCTTCGTAGGAAGCAATGCCGTCGGCCGGGTGAAGGTTTAGCGTTACCTTGAGGCCGTTTTGGTTAAGGTATTTGAGGAATCCGGCCGGGTCGGGAAAGAGGTCGCGGTTCCACGTCCATCCCGTCCATCCTCCTTTGCCTGGCTCGGTATAATGCCAGTCCATGTCGACAACCATTACGTCGAGCGGAATCTGGTAAGTGTAGAAATTGTCAACAAGCTCGCGGAACTCCTTGTCGGAGTACAGCCAGTAGCGCGACCACCAGTAGCCGAACGTGTAGCGCGGCGGGAGGGGTATCTTGCCGGCAAAGAGGGTGTAATCCTTCAAGGCTTTCTTGTAATCATGGCCGTAAGCCATGAAATACCAGTCCTGGCCGCCGTTATCCGGACGTTCCTTTACCCATTCCCAGTCCTTGTCGCCATCGAAGAGGAAGCCTTTCGAGTCGTCAATGAAAGTCCAGCCGTCGGTGGCCAAGAGTCCGTCCTCGAGCGGCAGCTTTTCGCCGGGTTTGGTTTCTTTCACATATCCCTGCGTCTGTGTGTCGCCGTCCATGCCGTCGAGCGTGCGGAACGTTCCCTTGAGGTTGCCGGTTTGTTTCTGACCCGGTACCCACGAAAACTGGAACGCTCCTTTCGGCGCGGTAATCTTGAGGTTGTCGGCAGTGAACGCGCCGCTGCCCTTGCGATAGCGCACTTTCATTTTCGAGGTGCTTATCTCGAGCCACTTGCCTCCTTTCTTCAACTTGTATTCAACGACAGGATATTCGCGGCATACGGCTATGAACGACTTGTCGTCGATGAATTTGCCGTCGGGGGCATATTCCATTCTCACTACCCCGTCGGAAATAAGAGTGAAACGCACGTTGGCGTCGCTGTAAACGACATTGGACTTAACGTCCTGCGCCTGCGCGGCTGTGAACAGGCCTTGCAGGAAACAGAGAAACAATACGAGTTTCGTTTTCATTGTTTTTATATTTAAGTCATTAAAACTAATCTGTCCCATAAAACAATTATCCTCCAGCCCGTAACCGCTGGAGGATAAGTATATGTCTATTGTTCGGCGGCAAACAAAGGATCCCATGGCGGCAAAAGCGTAGGCTTCTGCTCGAGGAGTTTTAAAGTTTCGGGCGAAACGAAACGTTTCTCTGCCACGAGGCGGAACGTGTAGTCGTCAAACCATTTGTCGGTCATCACGAGGTAGCCGCCCTGCCCCGACGAAGCTCCCCACGAGTTCTCCACTTTCCACTTCACTGGCTTGCCGTCGCTGTCGAGGTCAACAGCCATGAGTGTCATGGCGTGCGACGACATGGAAGCGAACGTGCGTATGCGCTGTTCCTTTGTCATGTTGAAATCAACGCCGAGGAAAAGCGAGTAATCGTAGTTGTTTTCGTCCAACAGGCCTGTTTTACTGTCGAGGAACTTGCCCACGTCGCAGGAGTAGTACATCATAACGCTGTCCTTGATTGAGCGTATGGCTATTTGCTTTATGCTGTCCATTGGAAGGTTGATGTACGTCCAGTTCTCGCCGTCGTAGGCGTGGCGGTCCATGTCGATTTCGTAAGTCTTGTAATACGGGCGCGTAGGGTCGTTCATGAGCATTACATAACTGTTCTTCAAGTCCTGTCCCACGTATTCCTTGTAAAAACCGAGCGGCGTGTAAGTGCGCGTGTCAACCTTCTTGCCTGCGCTGTCGGTGCGCGTCCACTCAAACTGCGTTGGCGGTTCGCCGAGGAACATGGTAAGCATGTGGTAAACCGTACCGAGCATTTCCATCTTGCGTTTCTGTATGTCGGTTTTCTTGGTTTTGTTAGCCACGGCTTCACGTAATTCCAAACCAAACTGACGCAATTTGTAGGAAACCAGTTTTGCCATGCTGTTTGTATAGTTCGAAGCCGTAGTTTCGGGCATAACCTCGGCGGGAACAAGGCCGTATTTCGTCACGATGTCGGAAATACCTGTAAACTGTCCGCCGTCGGAAATGGGATTCTTGAAAAGCCACTCCACATATTTGTCGTCGAAAGGCTTGTCGGCGCTGTCGATTACCGATTGCAGGAAAAGGTTCGACTTTTCAAGCTGGTCGTAGAAAAAGCAATAGTTCTGCGAAAACTGGAATGCTCCAAGGTTGTACTTTGCTATCATTTGCGCGCGCAGAACATTCAATCCAGAGAAAAGCCAGCAGCGCCCGGAGCTCATTTGGTCGGTTATTCCTTTCGAAGACACGCTGTGCGAGAAATTCTTGTCGTCCGCCAAAGGATTGTGCAGGTTCTTGGCCAGTTGGTCGATATTGTTGTTTGAAAATACCTTGCGCAAAGCCTTGTCAGCCTGCGTTCCGGTTTGCGCCTTCCTGAATCCTTCGAGCATTTCGGGCGTTATTCCCCCGCCCTTGTCCTGGGCGCAGGCGTTTATTACTATCACCGTCAATGCCGCGAGCAGGATGATGAGTTTCTTGACTGTGATGTTTCTTTTTCCGAATGTCATGATATTTTTTTATTGTTTAGATAAGGTTATTTTCAGTTCACAGTGTTCTCATTATTCTTTTATGTATTCGCTCCAGTCTATGAGGCGCATGTCGCCCTTGCGCATGTAAGTGTCGTGCAATGCGAAAGCTGCCGAGAGGCAGTGGTGCGTATGCCCGCCGTAAGCCGAAGCAATTCTCATGTACTCCTCAAGAATCGGGCGGTAGTCGGGATGTGCCACCTTAATAAGTTCCTTTGCCTTGTCGAGCGTACACTTGCCGCGCAGGTCGGCTACACCATATTCGGTTACCACGGCGCAAACAAAGTGGCTCGTGTGGTCAACGTGCGAGCAGAACGGCACAACAGAACTTATCTTTCCATCCTTGGCCGTAGAGCCGCAAGTGAATATGCTTATGTAAGCCGAATTGGTAAAGTCGGCCGAACCGCCTATGCCGTTCATCATCTTGGTGCCGCAAACCTTTGTGGAGTTCACGTCGCCATAGATGTCTACTTCGAGCGCCGTGTTCATCGAGCACACGCCAATGCGCGAAATCACCTCGGGCGAGTTTGATATTTCCGACGGACGCAGCACAAGGCGTTCCTTGAACAGGTCGATGTTTGAATACATGTTCTCGAGTTCCTTTCCCGTAACCGTAAGCGAACAGGTGGAAGCCATTTTTATCCTTCCTTCGAGCATGAGGTCGAGGCAGGCGTTCTGCAACACCTCGGTGTAAATGCTGAAATCGGGAATGTCCTTATTGCTGCCGAGCGCCTGGAGTACGGCATTGGCTCCCGAACCTACACCGCTCTGAAGGTTAAGGAAAGTCTTCGGTATGTATCCCTTCTTCATGTTCCAGAGCAGGAAGTCGGCCACGTTGTTGCCTATCTTGTCGGTAGTCTCGCACGATTCCTTGAAAGCCCTTGCTTCGTCGGGAAGGTTTACTTCAACCACACCCACAATCCTGCTCTTTTCAACCTCCACGTATGGAACGCCAATGCGGTCGTTCACATTCATTATATTGATAGGCGTGCGGAAAGGCACGTCGGGAATCTCGTAAATGTCGTGCATGCCTATCAGCTTGTCGGAATGGTAACGGTTAAGCTCGAGGAATATTCCGCGCGTTGCCACACGTGCTATCGTAGGTATGATACCCACTCCCACGGTAGGATAAAAGCGCACTTTTTCTCCGTGTTCCTCTATGGCGCACACTTCTATAATAGCCCAGTCCACCTCGCCGTAATGTCCCTGGCGAATCTTGTTGGCCATACACGAGAGGTTGAGGTCGGTGTATTTTATTTCGTTGCGGTTAACGCATTTTCTGAAAGAAGAATTAGTAGTATACGGCGCGCGGAAATTGAGTGCCTTTTCTTCGGCCAGTATTCCGTCGGCGCTCTGCCCTGTCGAGGCGCCGGTATAAAGGTTTATCTTGAACGGACGCCCTGCTTCGTGTTCGCGATGGGCCTTGGCGGCAATTTCGGGAGTAATGGCCTTGGGAACACCCGACGGTGTGAAACCTCCCAATCCTATAGTCTGTCCGTTTTCTACGTATGCTGCTGCCTCGGCGGCAGTAATTCTTCTTAATGCCATCTATTGTTTTTTAATTTTACATGTTTTGCTTGCAAAATTACGCAAAAAAGCACTAATATTAAATGAAGTAGCTTTCAAAAATCTTTTTTATGGCTCTTAAACCTGTTTTTATGTCTGTTTTTGGCTTTAAGGGCATGACCACGAAAGGCATGAACAATAAGAATCATACATTTTATATTTTTCTTAAGAAGAATACTTTTGTTGCTGATGATAGATATGTTGAAACTGTTGAAATCTTTCTGTTAAAAAATTTTGCTGTTTCGTTTTCCACGTTTGCGGCCTTGTTGTCCTCATGTTATCAACAGGCTTTAAAAACCGCAACTCGCTGTTTTTCTTTTATTGTACGGTAATTTTATGCGGGTTTTCCACAATATGTGCAAAACGTATGTGTTTAAAATTTTTTTGTGCTCCAGGCTGTGAAAAACAGTTGAAAAACCAATGATAATTGCTGGAGAATTTCCCTCTTTTCCACTTTTTGCTGTTTTTCGGTTTTGCTTTGCATGCCTTTTGAGTGCTTTCTGTGGATTGTTTTAATACTTATCAAAGGGTTTTGCACAGCTTTTCAACAGGGTTTTGAACATATTTGCCTAATTTTGCTTCCTGTTATGAGAAAGCTGAAAGTAACCGAGTTGAACCGCCTTGACGTGGAGCAGTTCAAGGCTTCGGTAAAGACGCCGCTGGCCGTTGTGCTCGACGATGTGCGCAGTATGCACAACGTAGGTTCCGTTTTCCGCACGGCCGACGCTTTCCGCGCCGAGCTTGTATGTTTGTGCGGTATCACGTCGTGTCCTCCGCATGCCGAGATACACAAAACGGCCCTCGGGGCTGAGGATTCCGTGGAATGGAAGCATTACGCCAGCGCCTTGGAAGCCGTGCAGGCGCTGCACGACGAAGGATATGAGGTGTATGCCTTGGAACAGGTGGAGGGAAGCGTTTCGCTGAACGACTTTGTGCCCGAAAACGGTAAGAAATACGCCATAGTGCTCGGCAACGAGGTAAAAGGCGTGGCCCAGGAAGTGGTAGACGCATGCGACGGGGCTTTGGAGATACCACAGTTCGGCACGAAACATTCCCTTAACGTCTCAGTGTCGGGAGGGATAGCGATATGGCATTTCGCAAAATCGTTGCTCGGGCTGTAAGGCGCGTTGTCCCGCAAGTTAGTTTGCTTGTATAAAAGTATTGTTCCGGACGCGGAACCGGCGCGTCCTTGTTTGTCCGCATAATATAAGGCGGTTTTCACCCCTTCCGGAAAGGGGCAAAAAATATGTCTGACCTATTTCAAAATATGTCAGACATATTTTAAAATACAAGGCACGTATTTTTTCTTTGCTGCGGGAGGGGTGTAAAAAACTGATTCACAGTTTTCACTTTCCCGCCCCCGAAACAGACAGTTTCCTTGCCTTTTTATGTACTCTGAAAGATTGCCCGTGCGGCTTCCTTGGCGGGGTTATTTCTGGTCGTAAGCGTGCTTGGGATAATCTATCGTGTAGTGCAGTCCGCGGCTTTCCTTGCGCTCTATTGCCTGGCGCGTTATGAGGTAGCCAACGTTAATCATGTTGCGCAGTTCGCAGATGTCGCGCGTGGCCTTTACGCGCTTGAACAGTTCTTCGGTCTCCTCGTAGAGTATGTCCAGGCGTGTCCAGGCGCGCTTCAGTCGCAGGTCGGAGCGCACTATGCCAACGTAGTTCGACATGGTCTGCCCCACTTCCTTCACGTCCTGCGCCACGAGCACCTTTTCCTCGTTCGTCATCGTGCCCTCGTCGTTCCACTCGGGTATGTTGTTGTTGAAGTCGTACTTGTCGATGTTTGCCAGGCTGTGGTCGGCCGCCGCCTTGGCGTACACCACGGCCTCGATGAGCGAGTTGCTGGCCAGGCGGTTGCCGCCGTGTAGCCCCGTGCAGGAGCATTCGCCAACGGCGTAGAGCCTGTTTATCGACGAGCAGGCGTTGAGGTCCACCTTTATGCCACCGCACAGGTAGTGCGCGCACGGCACAACGGGAATATAGTCCTTCGTTATGTCGATACCTATCGAAAGGCATTTTTTGTAAATGTTCGGGAAGTGATGTTTCGTTTCCTCGGGGTCTTTGTGCGTCACGTCCAAGCATACGTGGTCGAGGCCGTGAATTTTCATCTCCTTGTCGATGGCGCGCGCCACGATGTCGCGCGGGGCGAGCGACAGACGCTTGTCGTACTTTTGCATGAACTGCTCGCCGTTGGGCAGGCGCAACACGCCGCCGTAGCCGCGCATGGCTTCGGTGATGAGATAAGCCGGATGAGTCTCGCCGTGGTGGAACAGTGCCGTTGGGTGGAACTGTATGAACTCCATTCCCTGCACGGTTGCCTTGGCGCGGTAAGCCATGGCTATCCCGTCACCCGTGGCGATGTTGGGGTTGGTCGTTGCGGAGTACACCGCCCCTACCCCGCCTGTTGCCAGCAGCGTTACGCGCGAGAGGAAGGTGTCGATTTTCCCCGTGTCGGGGTCGAGAATGTATGCCCCGTAGCATTCAATGTCGGGAGTGCGTCGCGTAACCTCTATGCCCAGGTGGTGCTGCGTTATAATCTCTACGGCAAAGTGGTTTTCGAGTATTGTGATGTTGGGCGTGTGGCGCACGGTTTCGATAAGTCCTCTTTGTATCTCGAAGCCGGTGTCGTCGGCGTGGTGAAGTATGCGGAACTCCGAGTGCCCGCCCTCGCGGTGAAGGTCGTAAGTGCCGTCTTCCTTTTTGTCGAAGTGCACGCCGTTCTCTACGAGGAACTTGATTCCAGCCGGGGCTTCGCGCACAACCTTTTCCACGGCTGCGGGGTCGCTTATGTAGTCGCCCGCAATCATGGTGTCCTTTATGTGCTTTTCAAAGTTGTCTACCTCCAGGTTCGTAACCGAGGCCACGCCTCCTTGCGCCTTGGCCGTGTTTGCTTCTTCGAGTGTGGTTTTGCATACGAGCGCCACCTTGCCTTTGTTGGCGCGTGCAACGTGCAGGGCGTAACACATTCCTGCTACTCCCGAACCGATGATGAGAAAATCGAATTTGCGGATCATTGTATTTTGTTTTTACACCGCAAAACTAACAAAAAAGACTGTTCGTTTAATAGTTACGAGCAAAATAATAATTTTTTGTTACCTTTGAATCCGAAATGTCAATGCGTAAATTACTTTTCGGAGTCTTTTTGTGTGTGCTTTCGTTGTTTTCAAAAGCACAGGACACGGTTTCCGTACCGGTTGTTCCCGACACGGTTTCGCTCGCTTCGGGAGTTTCGTATGTTTACTCCTCGCTGTTCGACGGCGCGTCGCCCGCCGATTCGCTCATGCCGTGGCCGCAGAGGGTGAAAAGCCGGTTGGACAGCCTTATGTCCGACGAGCTTCTCTCGACCTCTCAACTTGGCATGTGCGTGTACGACATAACGGCCGATTCCCTGCTTTACGGGCATAACATGCAGCAGACCTTGCGCCCCGCAAGTACCGAAAAACTGCTCACGGCTATCACGGCGCTGCACGTGTTGGGCGGGTCGTTCCGCTTTGTTACGTCGCTTTACGTGGACGGAGAGGTCAGGGATTCGGTGCTGTACGGAAACGTGTACATCAAGGGCGGCATGGACCCGGCGTTCGGGCACGACGACATGCGCGCCTTTGCCAATTCGCTCATCGAAAAGGGAATTTACAGGATAGACGGCGAGATAGTGGCCGACATTTCGTTCAAGGACACGCTGCGCTGGGGCAACGGATGGTGCTGGGACGACGAAATGGAACGGCTCACTCCCCTGCTTTACAACGGCAAGGACTGTTTCATGGCCGAGTTTTTCAGCGCCTTGCAGGACGACAGCATTAAGTCGCGCGGAACGTTCTCATACGGCGTTACACCGCACGAGGGCGAAGTGTTCTGCCTCGTGAGCCGCTACCACACTATCGACCAGATTCTCATGCCCATGATGAAGGAGAGCGACAACATGTACGCCGAGGCTTTGTTTTACCAGATAGGCGCGGGCAAGGGAAACGACTATGCCACGGCCGAACATTCGGCGGCCAGGATAAAGGAACTGATTAACCGCATAGGACTGGACGCCTCGCGTTACAGGATTGCCGACGGCAGCGGCCTTTCGCTATACAACTACTCTTCGCCCGAATTGCTCGTGGCCATGCTGCGCTATGCCCATTCGCGCACAAACATCTTCGAACACCTTTATTATTCGCTGCCCGTGGCGGGAGTGGACGGCACGCTATCGCGGCGCATGCTGCGCACCTCGGCCGAAAGCAACGTATATGCCAAGACGGGAACGCTCGAGGGAGTTTCGACACTTGCCGGATATGCCTGGTCGCGCGACCGTCACCTGCTGGCATTTGCCATAATGAACCAGGGAATCCTGCGCACGCGCCGCGCACATGCTTTCCAGAACAAGGTGTGCCGCATACTGACCGAATAACCCCTACCCCGTTTATCTCCGGCTAAGTATCCCGGAACGCACAGCCGATTAACCCTTTTTAATTAACGCTTCGGCCCGAAAAGGGTTTTACAGACAAAAAAAGCACTCTCCTTTCTGCCTGAAAAACACCGCATTTAGGTGTGCCCGAAAATATGTCCGAGAAAATTCAAAATATGTCCGAGGAATTTTAAAATATGTCCGACCTTTTTTTTCTTTTCTCCTACACGGGTGAGAAAACGGAATGTTAATTAACGTTTTTAACGAACGTGCTTTACGGCACTTGCGTTGACGGGGCGCAATGTGCGCGCAATTTCATAACTTTGCCCGAGTTATGCCTCAAACAACAGTATTATCGTCAGAGTGCGTCAAGTCGTTTGCCGCGAAAGTGGGTTTCACGGCCTGCGGAATCTGTCCCGCCGCTCCGGTGGAGCAGCAGGTGGCCGATTTGATGGACCGCTATGTGGGCGAAGGGCGGAATGCCGACATGGATTACCTGGCGCGCAACCGCGAGCTGCGTTTCAACCCCTCGAAACTCGTGCCGGGAACGAAGACCATAGTGTCGGTGGCACTCAATTACTATCCCGGCGAGAAAATGCACGATAACGGCTACACGCTTTCGTATTACGCATACGGAAAGGATTACCATACGGTGGTGAAAAAGAGACTGTTCGAGATGTACCGCCTTATAAGGGAGTCGCTCGGGGCAGACGGAGGCGCGCTGTCGGGACGTGCCTTTTGCGACACCGCGCCGGTGCCCGAACGTTACTGGGCCTACCGCGCGGGAATAGGCTTTCCGGGCAAGAACACGCTGCTTGTGATACCCGGGGCGGGGAGTTACTTTTTCCTCGGCGAACTGTTTCTCAACCTCGAAGCCGACGCTTACGACGAACCAATAGGAAACCGTTGCGGAAGCTGCACCAGGTGCCTCGACGCCTGCCCGACACACGCGCTTTACGAGCCTTACAGAATGGACGCGCGGCGCTGCCTGTCGTACCTTACAATAGAGAACCGCGGAAGCATACCGCCCGAAGCCGCAAAGGCCATGGAGACGTGCATTTACGGCTGCGACCGCTGCCAGCGCGCATGTCCGTACAACAAGGCGGCAAAGCCTACCGACGTTGACGATTTCCGGCCCGACGCAAGGCTGCTCGGAATGACGCCAGACGACTGGAAAAACCTTACCGAGGAACAGTATTGCGAACTGTTCAGGGCAAGCGCCGTGAAAAGGGCTAAGTATTCCGGACTTATGCGAAACATACGGGCCGTGGGGCAGGGCGGAGAAGAAAAATAACAGGCCTGCGCACGCACATGACGCAACACCGTGCGTGCAGGGCAGGAGGGAGAGGCAATACCTGCGGGCCGGGCTGCAAAATATGTTTTTTTAATGCAATTAAATTTGGAACATATAAAATAAAGGCATATCTTTGCCCAAAATACTTAAGAAGGATTCCGATGTGCAGCATTGGGATTCTTCCTATTTTTTACCTGTTCCGAAACAGGTGATACAAAAGCAGTAATAAACCATAAAACATTAAGACTATGGCATATATGTCACAAGAAGGCTACGACAAAATGGTAGCCCAACTCCGACACATGGAACTCGTTGACCGCCCTGCGGCTTCGGCTGCAATAGCAGAAGCGCGCGACAAGGGAGACCTGTCGGAAAACAGCGAATACGACGCTGCGAAAGAGGCACAGGCAATGCTGGAAATGAAGATAAACAAACTCAAAGCCGCCATAGCGGAAGCCAAGATAATAGATGCCAGCAAACTCAAGAACGATACCGTGCAGATTCTCTCGACCGTCGAAATGCGCAACGTAAAAAACAACGCCAGGATGAAATACACCATCGTGAGCGAATCGGAAGCCAACCTGCGCGAAGGCAAAATATCGTCGCAAACACCCGTGGCGCAAGGATTGCTCGGACACAAGGTGGGCGAGGTGGTAAAAATCAAGATTCCGCAGGGAGTTGTAGAGTTCGAGATAATGAATATCTCGGTAGGATAACCATTTAAAACGTTACGGCAATGGCAAGCATATTTTCAAAGATAGCGGCAGGCGAGATACCGTCGTACAAATGTGCCGCAAACGACGAGTTCTACGCATTTCTCGACATTAACCCGATGGTGATGGGCCACACGCTCGTAATTCCGCGACGCGAGGTGGATTACATCTTCGACCTGAGCGACGACGAGCTGGCGAGGATGACGGTGTTTGCAAAGAAAGTGGCCAAGGCAGTAGGCAAGGCGTTCCCGTGCCGCAAGGTGGGAATGGCCGTGCTGGGGCTTGAAGTGCCGCACGCACACATACACCTCATACCAATGCAGTCGGAAAAGGACATGGATTTCCGCCGCGAGAAACTCAAGCCCACAGAGGAGGAGTTCCGCGCTGCAGCCGACGCCATAAGCGCGGCGTTCGACGAAGAGGCGTAAACGGCGGACAACACGAGGCACAACACATCGAAAACAATACGCGGCAGGGTGGGGGATTCCTTTCCTGCCGCTTTTTTTACGGCTTTCCGGCAGAGTATTACTGCCGTTTTCATGGCTGTGCACGCCGGTGCGTAGGCCGGGCAGGTAGCAGAAGGAACGAAGCGGGAAGCGAATTTACGGGCTTGGGAAAACAGACGTTCGTGGCGGGATATTCCGAAAACTGTGTAACAGTTTCTTGCACCCACATGGGAGCAAAGAAAAAATATCTCTGAGATAATTTAAAATATGTCTGACATAATTCGAATTATGTCAGACATATTTTTTGCCACCTCCCGGGCGGGGTGAAAACCGGCTTGAATTATACAGACAAAAGGCGACTTGCGGCTTGGTTTGCCAGGGTAGGGGACGGCCGGGGAGCGAAGCGTCAGTGCGCTTCGAGCCAGTTGGCGCCCCATCCGCAGTCGGCTTTCAATGGGACGCTGAGGCTGTAGGCGTTTTCCATTTCGTGTATTACTATCTGCTCGACAATTTCGCGTTCTTCGGGCACGACGCTGAAATTCAACTCGTCGTGCACCTGCAACATCATGGTGGAACGCAGGTTTTCGCTGATGAAGCGGTTGTAAATCCTGACCATGGCTATTTTTATTATGTCGGCCGCGCTGCCCTGTATGGGGGCGTTTATTGCATTTCGCTCCGCGTATCCGCGCACTATGGCGTTGCGCGAATTGATGTCGGGCAGGTAACGGCGGCGGCGCAGCAACGTCTCGATATATCCCTGCCGGCGCGCCCGTTCAATGCTCTCGTCCATGTATTCGCGCACGCGCGGATAAGTGGCAAAGTAACCGTCTATCAGTTCCCTGGCCTCGCTGCGCGGCACGTTTAGCCTTTCGGCCAGCCCGAACACCGAAATGCCGTAGATAATGCCGAAGTTGGCCGTCTTGGCTTTTCGCCGCTCGTCGCGCGTAACGTCGCCGATAGGTTTGTGGTATATCTTTGCTGCGGTCGAGGCGTGAATGTCGTCGCCTTCAAGGAAGGCTTCTATCATGTGCTTGTCGCCGCTCAGGTGGGCCATTATGCGCAGTTCTATCTGCGAGTAGTCGGCCGAGAAGAACGTGCAGCCAGGCTCGGGAATGAATGCCTTGCGTATTTCCTTGCCGTCGTCGCCGCGCACGGGTATGTTCTGCAGGTTAGGATTGCTGGAGCTTAGCCGTCCGGTGCTGGTTACGGTTTGGTTGAACGACGTGTGTATCTTTCCTGTGGAGGGATTGATTAGGGTAGGGAGCGAGTCGACGTAGGTGGAAGTAAGTTTCTTCAGTCCGCGGTAATTGAGTATGCGGTCGACTATCTCGTGGCGCGGGCGGAGCTTTTCGAGCACTTCTTCGGAGGTTACATACTGTCCGGTCTTGGTGCGTTTGGCCCGTTCGTCAATCTTCAGCTTGTCGAAAAGTATTTCGCCCACCTGTTTGGGCGAAGAAAGGTTGAAACTCTCGCCTGCAAGGGCAAAGACTTCCTCTTCCAGTTTGTTCATGCGCAGGGTGAACAGCTCGGATGTCTCGCGCAGCGTTTCGGTATCGATACGCACGCCGGTGAGTTCCATGGCTGCGAGCACGCGCACGAGCGGCATTTCCACTTCTTCGAACAGCTGAATTGCGTCGTTGCGCACGAGCTCGTCGTGAAGTGCGTTCTTGAGCCTCAGTGTTACGTCGGCGTCCTCGCATGCGTACTCGTAGACGTCGCCGGGTGGGAGGTCGCGCATGTTTTTCTGCTTCTTGCCCTTCGGGCCTATGAGTTCTTCGATTTTTATGGTCGAGTAACCGAGGTATTGCTCGGCGAGCGCGTCCATGTTGTGAGGAAGTTCGGGTTGCAGGACGTAGTGCGCCACCATGGTGTCGAACATCTTTCCTTTTATGTCTACCCCGTAGCGTGCCAGCACGAGCATGTCGTATTTTATGTTCTGGCCTATTTTAAGCGACGACGGATTTTCGTATGCGGGTTTGAAGATGTCGACGATTTTTTGTGCTTCTTCGCGTTCGGGCGGCACAGGTATGTAATATGCCTCGAATTCCTCGACGGCGAAGCTCAGACCTACGAGCTCGGCTGTCATAGCGTCGGTTCCGGTGGTCTCAGTATCTAAACTGAGAGTTTTGGCTGACAGGAATTTTTGGCTTAACGCGCGCATTTCTTCCTCATTTTCAACGAGTTTATAGGTATGAGCAACCGAATTTAACCCTCTGAGATTCGTTTTTTTCTGAACTTCCGTGTCCTCGGTCGGATTTACGGCAAAGAGATCGCCTTCAATTTGCACTGAGCGGGCGGATTTTTTGCCTTCTCCGAGAACACGCGACAAAAGGCTGCGGAACTCGAGCTCCGAAAACAGTTTTCGCACCTCCTCCCGGTCGATGTCGTGCAGTTTCAGTTCGTCGAGCGAAAAGGGCAGGGGGATGTCGGTGCGTATGGTTGCGAGGTCGCGCGAAAGCAGTATCTGTTGTTCGTTGTCGGTTACCTTGTTTTTCAGCGCACCTTTGAGCTGGTCTTTTCCGGAGAGCAGTGCGTCGATTCCGCCGAACTGTTTTATAAGTGTTACGGCGGTTTTTTCGCCCACTCCCGGGCAGCCCGGTATGTTGTCCGAGCTGTCGCCCATTAGTCCGAGCAGGTCGATTACCTTTTTCGGGCTGTCGATTCCGTACTTTGCGTTTATTTCGTCGGGGCCGAGCTTTTCGAAAGTTCCGCCTTTCATCGGGCGGAGCATCCAGATGTTTTGTCCGACGAGTTGCCCGTAATCCTTGTCGGGAGTAAGCATGTAAACCTCCGTATCTGCCGAGGCAAAGCGGCTTGCCGCTGTGCCTATCACGTCGTCGGCCTCATAGTGTTCCACTTCAAGTATGGGGATGTTGTAGGCTCTGATGATGTCCTTTATTACAGGCACTGATTTGCGTATGTCTTCCGGAGTTTCCTGTCGTTGTGCCTTGTAAGGCTCGTATATCTCGTGTCGGAAGGTCTTGCCTGCGGGGTCGAAGGCCACGGCCAGGTGAGTGGGCGAGAAGAGTGTCTTGACTTCCTCGAGCGTGTTGACAAAGCCGTAAATGGCCGAGGTGTTCATTCCTTTCGAGTTGATTCGCGGCTTTTGGATGAGCGCATAATAGGCGCGGTATATCAAAGCGTAAGCGTCGAGCAGGTATAATTTGTTCATATATCCCAATTTTACGGTAAATGTAGCTAAAATCGGGCAACAGGTTGCAATTTATTAGTACTTTTGTACCTCAAAACGCGAGTATGGTAACATTAGAGCAGTTATACGAGCCAATTTCGCGCGAATTGAAGGTATATCGCGAAAAATTCGAGGCCGCACTCCAGCACGAGGACGATTTGCTCGGGCAGGTGCTCGGGCATGTGCGCCGGCGCAACGGAAAGATGATGCGTCCGGTGCTTGTTCTGCTTGTGGCGCGCGAGTTCGGTACTGTGGGCGAGGCGGCTTACCGCTCGGCCATTACGCTCGAGCTGCTTCACACTGCCAGCCTGCTGCACGATGACGTTGTTGACGAAAGCAACGAGCGCCGCGGCCAAAGCTCTGTCAATGCTGTTTACGACAACAAGATAGCAGTGCTTGTGGGCGACTATATACTCTCGACGTCGCTCGAACAGGCCACGCTCACCGACAGCATGCGCATTGTAAGGCGCATTTCTTCGCTGGGCAAGCTGCTTTCCGACGGCGAGGTGAAGCAGATTGCCAACATCAAGAACCGTGCAATTTCGGAGCAGTCCTATTATGATGTGATACGCCACAAGACGGCCGAGCTTTTTGCCGCCTGTGCCGAACTTGGCGCTGTTTCGTCGCAGGCTGATGAAAGCGAAATTTCCGACGCACACCGCTTGGGCGAGATAATAGGCATGTGTTTCCAGATTCGCGACGATATTTTCGACTATTTCGAAGGCAGCGAGATAGGCAAGCCTACCGGCAACGACATGCGCGAAGGCAAACTGACGCTGCCGGCAATACACGTGCTCAAAACCACCGGCGACAAACGTATGCTCGACATAGCCGCAAAGGTGAAAGACGGCACTGTTTCGCACGATGAAATCGGCGAATTTGTGGACTTTACAAAGAAAAACGGCGGTATAGAGTATGCCGAACAGGTAATGGACCGGTTCCGCAACGAAGCGCGCGAAATTGTATCGCGATATTCCAACAAGGCCGTGCGCGACGCACTCATGGCATACATCGATTTCGTGGTCGAAAGGAAAATGTAACGTATTTTGCAACCTCATAACGTGCCGGCAGAGGAATCAGCCGGCATTTTTTATGTCTTCCCGCATGGGGCAGTGCCACTCTCCGCGCTGCATATTTATGCGTGAAAGAGAATAACCATGCACTCGCAAAAGCCGCCTGCGGGGTGGGGGAAAAGGCGTCGCGCGCACCACGTGTGTTTACAGGCATTCCGGGCGGGTAAAAAAAGGTCGGACATATTTTGAAATAGGTCGGACATATTTTAAAATACAAGGCACTAATTTTTTTCTTTCTGCGGGAGGGGTTTTCCGATGTGGTATTTTAACCCTCCGAAATGGCCTCTTGGGAACATTTCCCGGATGAATGGATATTCATTACCGGAAGTCGTGGAGGAGGCCTCCCGCCGCAGTCGGCCGCTTGGCGCGGAAAATGCGTTTTTTTGCGATAAAGGCAGGGATTTTTGCGTGCGGTGTGCCCGAAATGCCTATCTTTATGACCGATAATCCAAATCCCGGACCATGAAAACAATACGACAGTTTTTTGCCGCCTTGGTGGCGGTTTCGGTGGCGTTTCCGCTTGGTGCGCAAATGCGCAAGGTGGAGCCGTTGTTCCCGTGTTCACCGGTGTTGCGCGACGCCTACGGCATTTGCTCGCACATCACGCGCCGCAGCATGGACTTCGACCTCCGCCATGACGACATAGCCCACGCGCTCCGCGCCGGAGCGGCCACGATACGCTCTGACTTCGATTTTTCCACGGTTTTTCCTAAAGGAAAGGACAAGGCCGACAACACTGTGTTCGACGCCGTGCTCGAGAGTTGCGACTCGGCGGGCATGAAACTGCTGCCCATCATCGTGGGCTCGACCGACAAAGGCTGGGGCTGGCAGGACATGGACGCATACGGCAAATACGTGTCGCACGTGGCGCAACGCTATGCCGGGCGCGTGCCTTACTGGGAGATAGTGAACGAGATAAACCTGCAACGCAAGTTCCCGCCTGAAGAATTGGCCTCAAATTATGCCCTCATGCTGCGCGAGGCCTCGAAAATAATACGTGCGGCCGACGGCGGGCACATGGTGGTGTTCGGCGGAATGGGGGAGGCCGACAGCCTTTTCCTTACGCGCGTGTGCAACGAGCCGGGCACGGTGGAGGCTTTCGACGTGATGAACTTCCATTCCTACAACTCACCCGAGGAATTGCCCCGCAGCTTCCGCCGCATAGCCGACGTAATGCGCCTGCAAGGGTGGGAGAAACCGCTGTGGCTCACCGAGACGGGTTTTTCCACGCCGCCGGGCATGTCGTCGCACAAGGATTTCTGGCGCGAGGTAGTGCCGTATGCCTGCAGCAAAGTAGGTCTCGCGCCCGGGCAAGGGGAATTGGCCGCAGTGTGCGACCCGGAACACGACATCCAGCTCTCCACCGAGCAGGACGAGGATTATTTTACCGTTTTCCGCAGCGTGAAATACATAAAGTGCAAGGAGATAAAGTCTCTCGACCCCAAGGAAACGCCTTTCCTGCTTGCAGCCTACGGCGAGTACTTCCCCAAGGCATTCGAGGCCGACGTGGTTGATTACGTGCGCCGCGGCGGTACGCTGATATGCCCCAACGGCGTGCCGTTTTACTACAACGCATGGACTAACAAGGGGTACGTTACACGACCGTCCGACGTGCACGCCGCCCTGCACCTGGGCTTTGTTTACTGGTGGGGCGACGAGGCAAAGAAACGCGGCCTGCCCGAGATTCCAACGTGGACCGACGCCGCGCGTGGCGTTGATTTGCAGTACAGGTGGATGTTCTCTCCCTCGAGCTCGGCACGTTACCTGAGCGCGGCCAACCTGCGCCCGGGCGACGAGTTCATACCGCTCATACTTGCAGGAACGGAGGACGTGCACGAGCCGGTGGCGGCAGTTTACAAGCTGCGCAGCGACTTGAAAGGCAACATAATAATACAGACTCGCATTGACTCGCCAGTGCGCAACGAAAAGATTCAGTCGCAGCGCGTGGCGCGGGCTTTCATCATCTCGTTTGCCTACGGATTGGACCGCGTGTTCTGGTATCACCTGCGGGCTTTCGAGAAGAATCCGGCGGACTGGGAGTCGTATTACGGCATTGTGCACAAGGATTTTTCGCCCAAACCGGCCTTTCATGCTTACGAAACTCTCGCGCGCATGTTGCCCGAAGGCTCTACACGCCCGGAATTGCGCACGGACGGGTGCAAGTACCACGCAATATGGGAAACGCCCGCAAAACGCCGCATAACGGCCTTGTGGAGCATGATACCGGGCGAGGAGTATGCGGTGAAACCGGGGAAAACCGAGGTGTACGACTATCTTGGCCGAAAAGTTGAGGCCAAAACGCTCGAACTCGGCGCGGGAGTGTATTATCTTGTGGAGGAATAGGGCGGAACGGTGCGAATTTGTCTGTGTTCCGCAAGGCCGCGTGCCGGGGCAGAAAAAATATGTCTGACATATTTTGAATTATGTCAGACATATTTTAAAATATCTCAGAGATAATTTTTCTTACGTGCCGTGTGGCTTGCAACTGTTGCTGCCGCGCGGCGCGCGTGTTTCAAAAGTAGTTTGCGTTGCCGTCCGTAAGGTCGCTAATGAGCGTGTTGGCCAGGCTGCTTGCGCCAATGCGGAACAAATCGTGCGTGAGCCATTCGCTGCCGAGTGTTTCCTTGACAATGGTGTAGTAGGCCACGGCGTCTTCGACGGTCTTCACGCCGCCGGCAATCTTTATGCCCGTGCGGTTGCCTGTTTTATCGAAGTAATCCTTTATGGCAGTGCACATTACGTAGACTGCCGCGGGCGTTGCGCCTACTGAAATCTTGCCGGTGGAGGTTTTTATGAAGTCGGCACCGCAGTACATTGCGAATATGGCGGCTTTCTTGATGTTTGCGGCGCTTTGCAATGCGCCGGTCTCGAGAATTACCTTGAGTTTCTTGGAGCCGCAGATGTCTTTCATCTCGGTAAGGTCTTCGGCTATCGACTCGTAGTCGCCGCTAAGGAACTTGCCTACGGGCAGCACGGTGTCGATTTCTTCAGCTCCGTCCTTGAGCGCGAGCGAGGTTTCCACACATTTTATTTCGGGCAGCATTTGCGATGAGGGGAAGCCGCCGCAAACGCATGTAACGCTAACTTCGTCGGCTTCGAGCGACTGGCTGATGAGCGAGGCGTAGTTGGGGTAGGTGCAAACTGCGGCTACGTTGGGCAGCTCGGGATATGCGTCGGCAAAGCCGTTTACCTTCTCGACCATTGCGAGTATGCTCTCTTCGTTGTCGGTTACTTTGAGCGACGTAAGCTCCACGGCGCCGAGCAGGAAGCGTTTCACGTCGGCCGTGTTGTTGGCGGCGGCGTGCTTCTCGACTATTCCGGCAGCCGCGTGGTAGGCCTGTTCGTCGCCTATCGAGGTATCGTATTTTGCAAGCGTGTCGTTTATCAGGTTGTACAGGTTCACGGCCTCGGCGGCAGCGTCGTGCCCGTGGTGGCAGCAGCAATGGTGGCCGCCTTCTGCGCCGTGTTCGTGGTTGTGGCAGCAATGGTGTTCTCCCTCTGCGCCGTGTTCGTGGTTATGGCAGCAATGTCCGTCTTCGTGGCTGTGCCCTTCGCCGTGGCAGCAGCAGTGTTCTTTTTCTTCGGGTATCATATTGTTAAGTCTTTAGTCTCTTAGTTTTGTGTTATTCAGGTGGCGTGTGTTGTCGCGTTTGGTTTTCTTTGCGATGTTTTTGCGCATGGCCTGGTCGAGGTTTACGCCGGTTTGGTTGGCTATGCAGGTGAGCACCCAAAGCACGTCGGCAATTTCGTCGGCCAGGTCGGACTTTTCGCCCGCTTTGAACGACTGGTCGCCATAGGTACGGGCCATGATACGTGCCAGTTCGCCCACCTCTTCGGTAAGGCAGGCCATGTTGGTAAGTTCGCTGAAGTACCTCACGCCGTAGGTCTTAATCCAGTTTTCCACCTCGTTCTGAAGGTCGTTGAGTGTCATGGTTTATTCTTTGTTTTTCGTATCCATACATATCGTTACGGGGCCGTCGTTGAGGAGCGATACCTTCATGTATGCGCCGAAAACTCCCGTTTTAACCGGCTTTTGCAGTGCGCTTTGCATGGCTTTGCAGAATTTCTCGTACATGGGGATGGAAATTTCGTGAGCTGCGGCGCGGATGTACGACGGGCGGTTGCCTTTCTTGTACGAGGCCATAAGGGTGAACTGGCTGACAATGAGCACTTCGCCGCCGATGTCTTCGACCGAAAGGTTCATCACGCCGTTCTCGTCGTCGAAAATGCGGAGGCCGCATGTTTTCTTCACGAGCCAGGCGATGTCGTCGTCGGTGTCGGCGCTCTCAATGCCGAGGAGCACCAAAAGGCCTTTGCCTATCTCGCTTTTGGGGTGTCCTTCGGTTTCGACGCTTGCCGAGGTTACTCTTTGTATGACTGCTCTCATTTATGTTGGTGTGGTTTAGAACGCGAATGCAAATTTACTTATTTATTCGTAAAAATATTCACCGGTCGGCGGGGTAGTGTGGCGGTGAATTTTTGCGGGTATAGGACCAAGGAAAAAATACAAGGCACATATTTCGAAATATGTCAGACATATTTTAAAATAGGTCGGACATATTTTTGCGAGGCTCAAAATGCTCTTTTTCAAGTTGCCTTGCCGAGTCGTTTTTCAGGCTTGCGAATCGGGGTGCAGCTGTGAATAAAGATTCAGTCCGCGGGCCTTGCCGATGATTTCCTGAAGGCGTTCGAGCGAAGCCTCGTTTATACGCTTGAAACTGCCTAACTCGCGGAGTAACAATGTTTTAGTTTGCTCGCCTACGCCTTTTATGCTGTCGAGTTTCGAGGCAAGCTGCCGCTTGCTGCGTTTGTTGCGGTGGAAGGTGATAGCAAAGCGGTGCACTTCGTCCTGCATGTTGGTAAGTACTTTGAACAGAACGCTTTCCTGCTTGAGGCCGATAGTAGCCGGCGGGAAGCCGTAGAGCAGTTCGTGCGTGCGGTGGCGGTTGTCTTTGGCCAAGCCGGCGATAGGTATGTCCAAGTGCAGCGTGTCTTCGACAATTTGCCTTACCACTTCCATTTGCCCTTTGCCGCCGTCGGTGATGATGAGGTCGGGCAGGGGAAGTTCCTCGTTAATGGCACGGCTGTAGCGGCGGAAAACCACTTCCTTCATCGAAGCGTAGTCGTCGGGGCCGACAACAGTGCGGATGTTGTATTTTCTGTATTCCTTTTTGGCCGGTTTGAGCTTTTCGAACACTACGCACGCTGCCACTGCGTCGCTGCCGCTGATGTTGGAGTTGTCGAAAAGCTCTATGCGGAGCGGGGGCTTGGGGAGTTTGAGCTGGTTTTGTATCTCTTTCATCAGCCGCATGCTCTTTTGCTCGGGGTTGAGCTTTTCTGCCTGTTTGAGCCGGTCGAATTTGTATTCCTTAACGTTGAGCTGCGACAGTCTGAGCAACTTGTGCTTGTCGCCGCGCTGGGGGACGGTGAATGTGACGTTTTCGAGCGTGAAATCGAGGCTGAACGGTACGATTATCTCGCGGGCCTTGCTTCCGTAACGGTTGCGCATTTCGGTAATGCCGAGCGTGAGCAGTTCTTCGTCGCTTTCGCCTAATTTTTTCTTGTATTCAAAGGTGAAAGCCTGGTTAATCATGCCTTTCGTGACGTGCATGTAGTTGATATAGGCGGAGTTGTCGTCGCTTTCGATAGAGAACACGTCGACATTGTTCACTATGTTCGACACGACCTCGCTCTTGGCGCAGTAATTTTCAAGGAGTATGTATTTTTGTTTCAGCACTTGCGCCTCCTCGAACCTTAGCTGTTCGGCCAATGCCTGCATGTCGTTGCGCAGTTTGCGTTCCAGCTCCTTGGTGTTCCCGCGCAGTATTTCGCGTGCGGCTTCGATTTGTTTCAGGTAATCCTCGCGCGACTGTTTTCCTATGCAAGGGGCGGCGCAGTTGTGGATGTGGTATTCCAGGCATGCCTTGTATTTTCCGCTTTCTACGCCTTCGCGCTTCATGGCCATGTGGCAGGGGCGGGGGTGGCAGATGTTTTTTATTACGTCGAGCAGGGCGTACATCGTAGGCACGTGGCTGTACGGGCCGAAATACTCCGAACCGTTGCGTATGCGGCGCCGCGTTTTCAAAACCCGCGGATAGTCCTCGTTTGTAATGCAAATGGAGGGGTATGTCTTGTCGTCTTTAAGAAGTACGTTGTAGTGGGGCTTATAGCGCTTGATAAGGTTGTTTTCAAGAAGCAGCGCGTCTTCCTCGGTGTTGACGACGATATATTTGATGTCGCGAATCTTGCTAACGAGTACGCGCGTCTTTATGTTTTGCTGCTCGCGGATGAAGTAAGAACTGACTCTGCGCTTTAATTTCTTGGCCTTGCCAACATAGATTACCTCGCCCTTGTCGTTCAGGTACTGGTAGCAGCCTGGCGAGTCGGGCAGGTTGTTTACAATGCCTTTGAGGTATTCCTGTAGCTTGGTTCTTTCTTCTTTCAGCATGGCGGCATTCCCGTGTGTGTATAAGTAGTGAGCGAATTATATGGTGAGCATTGATATGAGCTCGGTGTCTTTTGGAAGCGTGTCGCGTCCGTGCAGGCCTTCGCTCGTAAGTTCGAACGCTACGTTTATCATGATTTTTTCAGGCTCGAACGACGAGACAAGTTTATAGGCCGCAAGCAGCGAGCCGCCTGTTGCAAGCAGGTCGTCGTGGATTAGAACGGTGTCTTCGTGCGTAATGCTTCCTACTTGCAACTCGATGGTGTCTATTCCGTACTCTTTGGCATAGCTTTGCTGCCTTACCTGCCCCGGCATTTTGCCGGGCTTCCTGCACATCACTAACCCTGCGCCGAGTTTCTCGGCCAAAATGCTCGCCAAAACAATTCCGCGCGTTTCCAGTCCCACTACTTTTGTTATTCCGCGGCTTTTGTATAATTCGTAGAGCGCCGTCGAAAATTCGCGAAGCACGCCGCCGTCGGTAAACAAGTAATTGATGTCTTTGTATTGAATCCCTTTCTTAGGGAAATCTGGAATGTTCCGCAGGTGGTTCAGGATGTATTCTTTGTTCATGGCCAGTAATTTATAAATAGGAATGATTTGTTTTGTTTCACGTGGAACATGCCCGTCCGCTCAACGGTAATGGGGCATTGTAGTGCTCAGATAATGGCTCGGAAATGCGTTGCGGTTCGTTCAGCGTTTCAGAAGAACCATGAGTATGCTTATATCGCTCGGCGATATTCCGGGTATTCTGCTCGCTTCGGCGAGTGTTTCGGGATCTATCCGTTCGAGTTTCTGTCGTGCTTCTATCGAGAGCTGGTTTATTTTGGAATAATTGAAGCGTCCTTTTATTTTTATGTCTTCAATACGCAGAACCTTATCGGCAAGTTTGCGTTCGCGTTCGATATATCCTTTATATTTTATTTTTACTTCGGCAGCTTCTACGACTTCATGGTTTATTCCGTTTTCATCGCTGATTAGTTTTATCAGCGGTTCGATAAATGCGGCGAGTTTTTCGATTGTAATTTGCGGCCGGTTGATAAGTTCCGATATTTTCTCGGAAAAAACGATTTTTGTTGTGCCGAGTTTTTCGAGAGCGTCGTTTATCTGTTTGGGTTTGGCGTTAGTGTTGTCGCAATATTCTATTATGCGGCGCATCATTTCCTGCTTGCGGGTGTAGATTGCGTAGCGTTCATCGTCGACAAGACCTATTTTCCGTGCCTTTTCGGTCAATCGTTCATCGGCATTGTCCTGCCGCAGCAGTATGCGGTATTCCGCGCGCGAGGTGAACATCCTGTAAGGCTCGTCCACGCCTTTGGTCACGAGGTCGTCGATAAGAACGCCTATGTAAGCCTCGTCGCGTTTGAGAACAAACGGTTCTCCGCCTTTCAGTTTGAGCGCCGCGTTTATTCCGGCAATTATTCCCTGTCCGGCTGCTTCTTCGTAACCGGTAGTTCCGTTCACTTGTCCGGCCATGAACAGGTTTTTTATTACTTTCGATTCGAGCGTGTGTGTAAGCTGCGTCGGGTCGAAAAAGTCGTATTCGATGGCGTATCCCGGGCGGTAAGCGTGCACGTGTTCCAGGCCGCGTATGCGGTGTATCGCGTCTAATTGCACGTCTATCGGCATGCTCGACGAGAATCCGTTCAGGTAAAGTTCGTTTGTGTCGGTTCCTTCGGGTTCGAGGAACAGAGGGTGTTGGTCGCGGTCGGGGAATGTTACGAGTTTTGTTTCAATGCTCGGGCAGTATCTTGGTCCGATGCTTTGTATTTGTCCGTTGTACAGTGGCGAGTCGGGCAGTCCGCGCCGCAGTATTTCGTGTACTTCGGTGTTGGTTGAGCACATCCAGCAGTGCAGTTGCGGCAGCGGCCTTTGGCTTGTGACGTATGAAAATCGGTGGAAGTCGTTTTCGCCCTCCTGTTCGGGCAGCACTGAAAAGTCCACCGTGCGTGCGTCGAGCCGGACGGGTGTTCCGGTTTTCATTCGGTCGTACCGTATGCCATGGCGCGCGATTGATTCGGTAAGGTGCAGTGCGGGCGGTTCGGCGCAGCGTCCGCCGGGCACTTTCCGGCGTCCTACGTGCAGCAGTCCGTTCAGAAATGTTCCGGCGGTTATTATTACTGCCTTGGCGCGCAGTGTAACGTCCCAGATGGTGTGTACTCCGCGTACTTCTCCGTCTTCCACGAGCAGCTCGTCGGCCTGGTCCTGCCACATGCTCAGGTTGGGTGTGTTTTCCAGTATGCGTCGCCATTCGAGGCTGAACTTCATGCGGTCGCATTGCGAGCGCGGGCTCCATACTGCCGGTCCTTTCGAGCGGTTGAGCATACGGAACTGTATGGCCGTGTTGTCGGTAACGATACCCATTTGCCCTCCGAGTGCGTCAATTTCGCGCACTATCTGTCCTTTGGCAATTCCGCCTATGGCGGGGTTGCAGCTCATCTGTGCTATCTTGTTCATGTCCATCGTAACGAGGCAGGTGTTGCAGCCAAGGCGTGCCGCCGCGCTTGCGGCTTCGCAACCTGCGTGCCCTGCGCCTACCACTACGACGTCAAACTCAAATTCGGTCATTGCTGGAATATAGTTTTTTCTGTGTGCGCCGCATACGGTACGCGGTGCTTTCTGCCGGCAAAAGTACTTCAAATTTATGAAATTATGGCCTCCGGCGCGGTGTGTGCGTGGGGCGAATTGCATGCCTTTGCCGCGAGGGTGGTGAAGGCCTTTGCCGCACGGCGCGGATGCAGACAAATAATGACAGCTATAACGCACTGATTTACAATAGGTTTAGAAAGGGGCAAAAATATGTCTGAGATATTTTGAAATACAAGGCACATATTTTGAAATAGGTCGGACATATTTTTAAAAACAAAGCACCCCGTTGCGCAAAGTTGAAAACAGAAAGTGCACATTCCGTTCCGTCCGGCAGTTTTGCGCCCGCAGCGCTGTTTTATCCGGCTTTATGGGGCGGGGGAACTAAAAATAGTTACCTTTGCAGCTAACACACACAAAGATATAAGACATTGAAGACTTTTGAAGAACTCGGCCTGGTGCCGGACCTTATCAGGGCGATAGACGAAATAGGCTACGAATCGCCAATGCCTATTCAGGAGGCAGTAATTCCATACCTTTTGGGTGAGGGAAACGACGTGATAGCCCTTGCGCAAACCGGAACAGGCAAGACGGCGGCCTACGGGCTTCCGCTGCTGCAGAAGATAGACCCTTCGAGGGAAGGCGTGCAGGCCGTGGTGCTCAGTCCCACTCGCGAACTGTGCCTGCAGATAGCCGGCGACCTGAAAGACTATTCCAAATACCTCGACGGTGTGCGCGTGCTTGCCGTTTACGGCGGCGCCGACATCTCGAGCCAGATACGCGCCCTGCGGCGCGGCGTGCAGATTATAGTGGCCACGCCCGGGCGGCTCATCGACCTGATGGAGCGCGGGGCTGCCGCGCTCGACAATGTAGACAATGTGGTTCTCGACGAGGCCGACGAAATGCTCAACATGGGTTTTTCGGAAAGTATCGACCGCATACTCGAAGGCGTTCCCCGCGACCGCAACACGCTTCTCTTCTCGGCCACCATGAGTAAGGAAATCGAGAAGATTGCACGCAATTACCTCACCGACCCCAAGGAAATAGTAGTCGGCTCGCGCAACGAGGGAGCCGAAAAGGTGAACCACGAGTACTATCTCGTGCATGCCCGCGACAAATATGCCGCACTCAAGAGGATTGTGGACTATTACCCGCGCATTTATGCCATAATATTCTGCCGCACCCGCCTTGAAACGCAGGAAGTGGCCGACAAACTCATACAGGACGGCTATAACGCCGAAGCCTTGCACGGAGAGCTGTCGCAGGCCCAGCGCGACCTGACCATGCAGAAGTTCCGCCAAAAGCGCGTGCAGCTGCTCGTGGCCACCGACGTGGCAGCCCGCGGGCTCGATGTGGACGACCTAACGCACGTAATCAATTACGGCCTGCCCGACGACGTGGAGAACTATACCCACCGCAGCGGGCGAACCGGACGTGCCGGCAAACGCGGCACGAGTATCTGTATCGTACACCTGCGCGAGAAAGGCAAGATACGCCAGATAGAAAAGACCATAGGCAAAGACTTCGTGCGCTGTCATCTGCCTTCACCCAAGGACATCTGCGCCAAACAGCTGTTCAACGTCATCGACCGCCTGGAGCGCACCGAGGTAGACGAGGAGCAGATAGCACCGTTCATGGCCGAAGTAATGCGCAAGCTCGACTGGATGGACAAGGAAGACGTTGTGAAACGCCTTGTAGCCTCGGCCTTCGGGCGGTTTGTGGAGTATTATGCCAATGCGCCGCAAATAGTAGAGCCCGACGACAAGCCCGTGCGCGAAAAACGCGACCGCGCCGACAGGAAACGCCAGCGCGGCGAAGCACAGCACGGCGGCGTAGTGCAACCCGAAGAAGGATACAAGCGGCTTTTCATCAACCTCGGCAAGCGCGACAACGTTTATGCGCGCGAAATCATAGGCCTTGTAAACAAATACGTGAAAGGGAGCGTAGAGATAGGGCGCATAGACCTTACGGCCAACTGTTCTTTCTTCGAAGTACCCGAAGAAGTGGCCCGCTCAGTGGTGAAAGCCTTCAAGAACGCCAGCATGAAAGGACGCCGCATTGTAGTTGACGACGCCGAGGCCACAGGCACGAAACACTCGCATTCGCGCGGCGGAGACTATTCGCAGGGTGAGGCATACGGCCGGGGCAAACAGCAGCGCGCCAAAGGCAAGAACCGACATGCGCGCGAGGACAGCCCAGCCGACAAACCCGACAACGGCAAGAAATACCGCAAGGACGACTGGAAACAGTTTTTCAAGTAACGGCAGTGCGCACACAAGGCAAACAGCCAGCGCCGCAAGCCGGCACGTAACGAATATAACTTTTTTGTAGAACACATAAACGCATTAATATGAAACAAACGGCTTTGTTATTGTCCCTGTTTCTCGTTGCAATCTCATCTGTTTCGGCACAGCGCATAAACTTCAAGGTGGGTGGCGGCCTTGCGTCACACTACGACGGCAACGCGCGAAGTATAGGCGCACTGAAGCTGGGTGCATCGTACGAGCACGAGCTTTCCGGGAATTTCAGCATTGAGCCGGGCGCATACTTTTACGTCAAGGGCTATGAGGACAAGGACGAGCGCGTCTTCATGCGCGACCAGGACGGAAACATACTCTACGACGACGAGGGTAACGCGCGCACCGGGCTGAAGAATACCTCTACCAACGCCAATTACATCGAGATACCGGTGATGTTCAACTATTACCTCGAGGTTTCGCCGCTCAATTACATACAGTTCTCCGCCGGTCCTTACGTGGCCTACGGCGTGGGAGGCAACAGAAAGGTGCGCGGCGATACCGACAAGGAGGACGCGGAGCGCTTTTTCTACACCAAGAAGATTTTCAACGAAAAGGGCGTGAACCGCTTCGACGGAGGAATATCGGCCGGCGTGGCCTACGAGTTCAGCCGCATGTTCGCGGTGGGAGTGGAAGCCGATTTCGGCGTTTTCAACTTCAACAGCGACGGGGCAAAGAACATATCCGGCATAATAACGTTCAGCTACAAGCTGCGCGTGGGCGACTGAGCAGAGGCGTGCCTTGTATAATAACCTAAAACCCGATACCATGTACGAATTCATCCTGAACCATCTTTGGGAAGCGTGGACAGTTGTTGCGCTCCTCTTTCTTGCAGCCGAGGTTGCCGCAGGCGATTTCTTCATGACGTGCTTTGCCGTCGGCGCGGCGCTTTCGGCCATTGCCGCTTTGTGCGGCGCGGGGCTGTATGTCACGATAGGCGTGTTCGCCCTGTGTTCCCTGCTGTGCATTTTTTTCGTCAGGCCGTTTGTGTTGAAATGCCTGCATTCGCGCCGCGGCGAACGCAAGAGCAATGCCGACGCATTGATTGGCCGCCGGGCCGTCGTGCGCGAAGCCATACCTGCCGGCGGCGCGGGCTACGTGGCCATCGACGGCGACATGTGGCGCAGCGTCTCGGCCGACGGCAGCGGCATACCCGAAGGCACGGCCGTCGAGGTCGTCTCGCGCGAGAGCATTATACTTACCGTGAAACCTTTAAACTAATAAAACCTAAAAACAATGATTTACGTATTGATAGCCCTTGTGCTCCTGGCTGTGATAATAGTCTCGAAGAGCATAACCATCGTGTCGCAGAGCGAAACGATGATAATAGAACGTTTGGGCCGCTACCAGGCCACACTGAAGCCCGGGGTGAACATTATCGTGCCCTTTATTGACAAGGCCAAGACCATAGTTACCATGCGCAACGGCCGTTACCTCTACACCAACACCATCGACCTGCGCGAACAGGTGTACGACTTCGACAAACAGAACGTTATAACCAAAGACAACGTGCAGACGCAGATAAACGCCCTGCTGTACTTCCAGATTGTCGACCCGTTCAAGGCCGTGTACGAGATTAACAACTTGCCCAACGCAATAGAGAAGCTCACGCAAACCACCTTGCGCAACATCATCGGCGAGCTTGAGCTGGACGAGACGCTCACCTCGCGCGACACCATCAACACCAAGCTGCGCGCCGTGCTCGACGACGCCACAAACAAATGGGGCATAAAGGTCAACCGCGTGGAGCTGCAAGACATCACGCCACCGCAAACCGTGCTCCAGGCCATGGAAAAGCAAATGCAGGCCGAGCGCAACAAACGCGCCGAGATACTCAACAGCGAGGGCGAAAAGCAGAGCGCCATACTCAAGTCGGAAGGCGAGAAGATGGCCACCATAAACCGCGCCGAGGCCGACAAACAGCGCGAAATCCTCAACGCCGAAGGACTCGCCGCCGCCAAGATAAAACAGGCCGAAGCCGAAGCACGCGCAATAGAACTTATCACAGAGGCCGTGGGCAAAAGCACGAATCCGGCCAACTACCTGCTGGCGCAGAAATACATACAGATGATGCGCGAAGTGGCCGAAGGCGACAAGACCAAGACCGTCTACCTGCCCTACGAGGCCACCAACCTGCTCGGCTCGATAGGCGGCATAAAAGACCTGTTCAAGGAATAACGTCCCCGCGTTTCGGGTTAAACGGCAGGCTTCACAGTAAAGTGAGGCCTGCCGCTTTGTTTTCCGCCGCCCCTACGTCTGTCCGTCCCCCGCAGCCGGGAAAGGCGTATAGTGTTCGGAACGACAACTCCGGCGGGGCGGAGTGTTAAAAATTAACATACCCTCAGAGCGCCTTGGCAGACAAAATGCAGACATGGGCAAGTTCTTGATTGTAAACGGTTTTGAAACGGGCGAAAAAACAAGGGAGAAAATTTGAAAAAGGTCGGACATATTTTGAATTTTCTCGGACATATTTTCGATTTCAAGGCACGTGCGTTTTCCCGTTCCTTAAAAAAGTGCCGCAAAGCCGTTTCTCCGTCCGTCATTTCGTTTTAACAATTGTCAATGCTGCGGGGCTCATTTGCGCGTGAAAGCCATCACCCGTTTTCCGGCCCTGAAAGTGGCGTTCCACTTTCACCGTTTTTCTTTCGCCCGATGTCCGCATTCGTGCCGGGCGTTTGCGGCGGCGCAGGTGCGGTTCGTGTGCCGCCGTTAGTGAAAGCCGCTTCGCCAACCGCGCCCGCAATGCCATTGCGCGGGCATTAGCTTATGCGCCAAAGCACTGCGGATGTTAAGTTTCGCCCATGCGGCGTGCATTTTCCCGGTTTATAGCATTTTTGTATTATCTTTGCGCCGGAATATTCATTAACGATTGCATAATATGGCAAACAACAATCCCGCAAACCAGATTTCAAAAGGGCTCAGCGAAATAGAAGTAACCGAATCGCGGAACGCCCACGGACGCAACGTGCTTACCCCTCCGCGCCGCCCGTCTGCATTCAAGCTATACCTCGGCAAGTTCAACGACCCGATTATCCGCATACTCCTGCTGGCAGCCTGCCTGTCGCTCGTGGTGTCGATAATCCAGAACGAGTATGCCGAGACCATAGGAATCTTCTGTGCCGTATTCCTTGCCACAGGCATATCCTTTTATTTTGAGAACGACGCCGCCCGCCGTTTCGACGAGCTCAACGCCATAGGCAGCGAGACGACCGTCAAGGTGGTTCGCGGCGGAAACGTAACCGAAATATCGCGCTCCGACGTTGTAGTGGGCGACATAGTGATACTCGGCCAGGGCGATGAAGTGCCTGCCGACGGCGTGCTCTTGGAGGCCGTGTCGCTGCAGATTGACGAGTCGAGCCTTACGGGCGAGCCGCCCGTGTCGAAGTCGGTAGACCCGGGCAACGAATCGTCGTCGACATACGCAAAGAACGTTGCCCTGCGCTCTACCATGGTGGTGGAAGGCCGCGGGGTGATGAAGGTAACCGCCGTTGGCGACGCAACCGAGATAGGTAAGGTGCAGCGCCAGGCCATGACGTTCGTCATAGCCGATACGCCCCTCAACCGCCAGCTCAAAAGGCTCTCGCGCTTCATAAGCCGCATAGCCTTCGGCGTGGCAATACTGGCGTTCTTCGTGCTCACCGTCCACGAGCTTATAGAGCTTAACTACGGGGCGAAAGTCGACTGGCTCGAGGTGTTCAAACTCCTTATCAACAATTTCATGATGGCTGTAACGCTGATAGTAATGGCCGTGCCCGAGGGTTTGCCCATGGCCGTGTCGCTCAGCCTCGCGCTCAACATGCGCCGAATGCTCAAGACCAACAACCTGGTGCGTAAAATGCACGCCAGCGAAACAATGGGCGCCATTACCGTTATATGCACCGACAAAACGGGAACACTCACGCAGAACAGAATGCAAGTGTCCGAAATAGTTTACGAAGGCGACAAAAACCTGCTCTGCGAATCGATAGCCGCAAACTCAACCGCACACCTCGAAAAGGAAAACCACTATCGCGGCGTGGGCAACCCAACCGAATGCGCCCTGCTGCTGTGGATGCATGGCGAAGGCGTGGATTACAGCGTGCTCCGCGCCGAAGCCGGAGTGGTAAACCAGCTCACTTTCTCGACCGAGCGTAAATACATGGCCACACTCGTGGAAAGCCGCGTGCTCGGCCGCCGCGCGCTCTTCGTGAAAGGCGCGCCCGAGATAGTAGCCGGGCTTTGCAATATCAGCCAGCAACAAAAGGACGAGCTTTCCGCGCGCCTCAAGAAATACCAGTCGCAGGCCATGCGCACACTCGCATTCGCATATAAGGAAGTGCCGGCCGGCAATGACGACGCCGAAGCCCTCGCAAAGGCAGGCGGGCTTACATATATGGGAGTGGCCGCAATAAACGACCCCGTGCGCGACGAAGTGCCCGCAGCCATAGAGAGCTGCAAGCGCGCCGGCATACAGGTAAAGGTAGTGACCGGCGACACTGCAGGCACGGCCATCGAAATAGCGCGCCGCATAGGCCTCTGGACTGCCGAAGACACTGCCGAGAACACAATAAGCGGCCCCGAGTTCGCCGCCCTTTCCGACGAAGAAGCGTCGGAGCGCGCCGCACGTCTGAAAGTCATGAGCCGTGCACGCCCGCTCGACAAGCAACGTCTCGTGCAGCTGCTCCAGAAACGCGGCGAGGTGGTGGCAGTAACCGGCGACGGTACGAATGACGCGCCTGCGCTCAACTTTGCCGACGTGGGTCTCTCCATGGGCTCGGGAACGTCGGTGGCCAAAGAGGCGAGCGACATAACGCTGCTCGACGACTCGTTCGCAAGCATAGAGACCGCCGTGATGTGGGGGCGCTCGCTCTACAAGAACATACAGCGCTTCGTGATGTTCCAGCTTACCATAAATTTCGTGGCCCTGGCCGTGGTGCTCGTGGGCGCGGTGATAGGCACGACGCTCCCGCTCACCGTTACGCAAATGCTCTGGGTTAACCTTATAATGGACACATTCGCCGCTATGGCGCTTGCTTCGCTGCCGCCGTCGCGCAGGGTGATGAACGAAAAGCCGCGAAAGACTTCCGACTTCATCATAACGCCGCGCATGGCAAAGCACCTTCTCTTTACAAGCCTCGCGTTCGTGGCCATATTGCTTACAATGCTCGTTATGATAGAGAAGGACGGCGACATATCCATAAAGAGCCTCTCGATGTTCTTCACCACGTTCGTTATGCTCCAGTTCTGGAATCTTTTGAACATGAAAGCGTTCGACAGCAGCAACCTTGCGTTCCACAAGCTGCTTCAGTGCCGCGGCCTGCTCATTGTGCTGGCGATAATATTTGCGGGACAGGTGATAATAGTGGAGTTTGGCGGAAAGGTGTTCCGCACGTGCCACTTGAATTTCAGCGTTTGGTTGCAAATATTCCTCGCTACGTCGTTGATATTCCTGATACCCGAGATAGTAAAAGCCATTTCGCGGCAGATTAAAAGGAGCATGTCAAGAAAATAAGCCAAACATTCCGCCGCCTTCCTGTTATGTTGCATAATAAGGGCGGCGGATAAAGTAAAACAACCGTCTTGTGCGGAAAAGCAAGTGAAGTAATGAGTCCTCTGGAAGGAATAAAAAACATCATATTCGATTTTGGCGGCGTTATAGTCGACCTCGACAAGGAGCGCTGCCTGCAATCGTTCGAGAAGTTGGGAATAGACGCCCGCGGTTGCCTTGGGCAGTATGTCCAGGGCGGCATTTTCAGCCGCATAGAGACCGGAACGGCCTCGGTGTCCGAGTTTTTCGACGCACTCAGGGAAATGTCGGGGCGCAAGGACTTGGACGACGGCCGGCTGGCCGCAGCATGGAACAGTTTCCTCGTGGGTATTCCGCGCGAGCGGCTCGATTGCATAGGGCGGCTCAAGGAAAAATACAGGCTGTTCCTTTTAAGCAACACCAACGAGATACACTGGCACTACTCGGTCGAAGACTTTTTTACCTGTGCCGGACATACGGTGGATTATTACTTCAACCGCATATTCCTTTCCTACGAAATGGGCCTTGCCAAGCCGGATAAGGCGATTTTCCTGCGTGCCGTGGAGGAATCGGGCGTAAATCCCGAAGAAACGCTCTTTATCGACGACAGCGCCGACAACTGTGCGGCAGCGCGCGGCGCGGGTTTGCATGCATTTCATTCGGAAAGCCCGGGCGACTGGATGAAAATCTTTGCCTAAAGCCGTTGTTACATGAAAATACTGCGCGAAAGTTCCTGCCTGTCCGATAAAAAGGCCGTAGCCACAATAGGTTTTTTCGACGGTGTACATTGCGGCCACCGTTTTCTGCTTTCCCAGGTTGAAAGCATGGCCCGCAGCCGCGGTTGCGTGTCTATGGCGGTTACTTTCGAGCGTCATCCCGCCGACGTTCTCAATCCCGGCACGGTAAAACCCCTTCTCACTACGTTCGACGAGCGTTGCGCCCTGCTTGAGAAGGCAGGTGTAGACTATTGTGCCGTAATAGATTTCACTCCTGAGCTTTCACGCCTGTCTGCCATGGATTTCATGAAGGAATACCTCGTGAAACGTTTCAATGTGGCTACGCTTATCGTGGGCTACGACCATTCTTTCGGCCACGACAAAGGGAGCACTTTCGACGACTACCGCCGCGAGGGGGAACAGGTAGGGCTTGAGGTGGTGCAGGCCGGCAAGTTTACCGCCCCGGGCGGGCTGAAGGTAAGCTCGACCCAGATTCGCCACCGGCTCACGGAAGGAAATGTCGAAGCTGCCGCCCTTATGCTGGGGCGCTGCTACTCGCTCGGCGGCGCGGTGGTCGAAGGCCACCGCGTAGGTCGCCGGATAGGCTTCCCCACGGCAAACATCGACGCCTTTTCGTCGCACAAGATAATCCCGGCCCGCGGCGTTTACGCCTGTGTGGCGCATGTGGGCGGGGCGGCATACGCCGCTGTCGTGAACATAGGCACTCGTCCCACGGTGCATAACGGCAACGACACGAGTGTGGAAGCATACCTGATAGGTTTCAGCGGAGACATCTACGGCAGTATGCTCGAAGTGGAATTCGTTTCGCGCCTGCGCGACGAGCGGCAGTTCCAATCGCTTGACGAATTGCGGGCGCAGATAGACCTCGACGCACACAAGGCTGCCGATGTTGTAAAAGACAGGCTGTCATGACTGTGAAAGTCCCGTCTTTAGGCTAAAGAAAATATTACCGACCATGAAAAAAGCAATAATAGCAACTTTTGTTTTCCTTGCAATGCAAGCCATCGTCCCGGCCATAGGAACTTTCATCCTTGGCGCGTTTGCAAGCGGCAGCCCCGAAGAAACAGGGCAGGTGTCCGCCGCCATCCTTGCACCCACGGTGATAGGAATCGAACTGCTGTTCGCCTATTTGCTTACGGTGGGCGCGCTCTATGCGTGGCAAATGCTTACGCCGGCCTCCGGGCTGCAAAGCCGCCGCCGTGCAGTGCCGATGGCCATGTTAATAATGCTGGCGCTTATCGCGGTGGCCAACATAGTCAACGAACTTCTCGGCCTGCCCGACATGGCGGCCGACCAGCTGCCCGCACTTATGTACAACCCGCTATGCGTAATCTGCATAGCGTTGTTCGGCCCGGTAGTGGAGGAAATCGTGTTCCGCCGCGTGGTAATCGGTTCGCTGCTCGAAGGAGGCTACCGCCCAATGGTGGCCATAGCCGTATCGTCGCTGCTGTTTGCGGCCGTTCACATCAATCCCGCCCAAATGCCCGTGGCGTTCATTGTAGGTTTCCTGCTCGGTTGGCTCTACGTGCGCACCGGCAGCCTGCTCGTGCCGGCTGCGTGCCATGTGCTCAACAACGTGCTCGGCGTAGTACTGTTCCACACCATGCCCGACACCGGGCTTATTGACTGTATCGGCGGCACGGCCGACGCGCTGCTCGTAGCGGCGGCATTCACTGTGGCCGGGATAATACTGTTGCAGGCATACATACGCCTTACGGCCGATACAGACAAATTCGGAAAAAAATCCGTGTAAAAAAAATTTTGCGTAATTTTACGCTGCTTTGACCCCCGTTAGGAGCTGCGAAAAAATATGTCTGACATATTTTAAAATAGGTCGGACATATTTCGAAATACAAGGCACATATTTTCGGGCAGGTTAGAAACTTGATTTTCATCGGGCTTGCAAAACCGTAGAAAATGCAGACAAAGTTAGACATAAAACAGTTTGAGATAATGGCTCCCGTAGGTTCGCGCGAGAGCCTGGCCGCCGCGTTCGCCGCCGGGGCCGGTTCGGTGTACTTCGGCGTGGGCACGCTCAACATGCGCTCACACTCGGCCAACCACTTCACCACGGCCGACCTCCGCGAGATTGCCGCCCTGTGCCGCGAGCACGGGGTGAAAAGCTACCTCACGGTCAACACCATAATCTACGACGACGACATGGCGCAAATGCGCGAGATAGTCGACGCCGCCTGCGGGGCGGGCATTTCGGCAATAATAGCGTCCGACATGGCCGTTATAATGTACTGCCGCCAAAAGGGCATGGAGGTACACCTCTCCACCCAGCTCAACATCAGCAACGCCGAGGCGCTCAAATTCTACGCCCGGTTTGCCGACGTGGCCGTCATGGCGCGCGAGCTGAAGCTCGAACAGGTGGCCGAGATACACCGGCAGATAGAAGAACAGCACATCTGCGGCCCGTCGGGCGAGCCGGTGCGCATTGAAATGTTCTGCCACGGCGCGTTGTGCATGGCCGTGAGCGGCAAGTGCTACATGAGCCTCGACAATCTTAACCGCAGCGCCAACCGCGGCGAGTGTCTTCAGGTTTGCAGGCGTTCCTACACCGTGCGCGACCGCGAGACAGGCACCGAGCTCGACATCGACAACAAATACATACTCTCGCCCAAGGATTTGAAGACGATACGCTTCCTCGACCGCATGGTCGAAGCCGGAGTGCGCGTATTCAAGATAGAAGGGCGTGCACGCGGGCCCGAATACGTGCTTACCGTGGTGAAATGTTACCGCGAGGCGCTGCAGGCCGTGCTCGACGGCACGTACACCGAGGCACGCAAGGACGAATGGGACGCACGCCTGGCCACCGTCTTCAACCGCGGCTTCTGGGACGGCTACTACCTGGGGCAGCGCCTCGGGGAATGGAACGAAAAATACGGCTCCCGAGCCACCGAACGCAAGGTATATGCCGGCCGCGGCATAAAGTATTTCTCCAAACTCGGAGTGGGGGAGTTCCTCATCGAAGCCACGGAGATAAACAAGGGCGACAAGCTCCTCGTTACCGGTCCCACAACCGGCGCGGTATATTTCGAGGCCACCGAGATACGCTACGAGCTGGGCGAAGTGGATACGGCGCACAAGGGCGAGCACGTATCCATACCCGTTGACGTAAAGATACGCCCGTCCGACAAACTCTTCAAGATAGTCAAGGCCGGAGGAGGGCAGGACAGTGTCGCAGAATGATTACACAACAATAACATAAGGAATATGAAGAATTACAAATTACTTTGCATTGCGGCGGCTTTTGCGCCCATGCTTTCGTGCGCGCAAGTGCACAAGGAGCAGACCCTGCGCGACGGATGGACATTCTCGTTCAACGGCGGCGAATTCAAGGAGGTGGTGCTCCCACACGACTGGGCCATTTCTGGCGAGTTCGACGAGGGAATAGACACCTATACCACCAAAGAAGTGCATAACGGAAAGGAAGTGACGGTGCTCAACACCGGAACCACGGGCGCGCTGCCCTGGATAGGCAAGGGCGAATACCGCACCACTTTCAAGGTGCCCAAACAGTACACACACGCCGAGCTGCTTTTCGACGGCGCGATGGCCGAGCCGGAGGTCTACGTCAACGGCGAGAAAGCCGGCGGCTGGGCTTATGGTTACACTCCTTTCCGTGTGGACGTAACCCCCTACATCAAGGAGGGCGGCAAGGAGAACACGCTCGTCGTCAAGCTGACAAATGCCGAAAAAAGCAGCCGCTGGTATCCCGGCGGCGGACTTTACCGCCCCGTAAAGCTCATACTCAGCGGTGACGACGCAATCGACACCTGGGGCGTCTGCATAACGACCCCCAAGGTATCTAAGTCGGAGGCGCAGGTCAAGGCCGACGTAAAGCTGCGCAAAGGATTTTCAGCCGGACTGGGGGCTGAATTCGCAGTGCTCGACGACAAGGGAAACGTAGTGGCGCAAAGCACCGGCACTTTCGGCTCTCAAGGCGAGGCACAGGCTACCATCACGCTCAAGCTGCCGCGCCTCTGGTCGCCCGAAAGCCCTTCGCTCTACACGCTCCGCACCACCGTCAAGAAAGACGGCAAGACAGTGGACGAAAACCTCACGCGCTTCGGCGTTCGTTCGTTCTCGTTCACCAAAGAGAACGGTTTCCAGTTCAACGGTGTGACACGCAAGATAAAAGGCGTGTGCATGCACCACGACCTCGGCCCGCTCGGCGCCGCGCTCAACAAGGCCGCACTCATACGTCAGATAAAAATCCTAAAGGAAATGGGCTGCGACGGCATACGTACCTCGCACAACATGCCTTCAACTATGCTCACCGACTTGTGCGATTCGTTGGGCATGTTCGTCATGGCCGAATCGTTCGACAGCTGGAAAGAGGGCAAAACCCAGAACGCTTACAGCAGGTTTTATGATGAATGGTGGGAAAAAGACCTCACAAACCTTATATTCTGCCACAGAAACCACCCCTCCATCATAATGTGGAGCATAGGAAACGAGATTCCGGAGCAGAACAGCGCCGCCGGGGCGGAACGTTGCCGCAACATGGTCGCGCTTTGCCACAAGCTCGACCCCACGCGCCCTGTGACTGCCGGAATGAACTCCGACATGGGCGTGCTGCGCAGCGGTTTCGCGCAGGCGCTCGACATATTCGGAATAAACTACCACATACAGAAATACGAGGAAATCATCGACTCCATCCCGCAGGGCTTCATTCTCGGTGCCGAGACGGCTTCCGCGCTCAGCAGCCGCGGCGTCTACAAGTTCCCGGTGCGTTACCAGTACCTGCCGCAGTATCCCGACTTGCAGGTGTCGAGCTATGATTATGAAAGCGTGCCGTGGGGCAACATACCCGAGGACGACGGTTTCATGCAGGACGACAAGCCCTGGGTGGTAGGCGAGTTCGTATGGACGGGCTTTGACTACCTGGGCGAGCCCACGCCTTATTTCGACAAATGGCCCGCACGCAGCAGCTACTTCGGTATTATAGACCTGGCCGGACTGCCCAAGGACCGCTATTACTGGTACCGCAGCCGCTGGAACAAGGAAGACACGACGATACACCTGCTGCCGCACTGGACCTGGCCGGGACGCGAGGGACAGGTAACGCCCGTTATCTGCTACTCCAACTACGACGAGGCCGAGCTCTTCGTCAACGGCAAGAGCCAGGGCAGGGTGAAGAAAGACGTTACGCGCAAGTTCGGGCGCTACCGCCTGAAATGGGACAACGTGAAGTATGAACCGGGCGAACTCAAGGTGGTTGTTTACGACAAGTCCGGACGTGTGGCCGGCGAGGAGGTGGTGCGCACAGCCGGCAAGCCTGCACGTATCGTGCTTGAGGCCGACCGCACAACCCTCAAGGCAGACGGCGACGACATGGCATTCGTTACCGTAAAGGTGGTGGACGCGAACGGGGTGGAATGCCCCACGGCCGACAACCAGCTCAACTTCAAGGTGAGCGGCGCGGCAAAGTACCAGGCTGCCTGCAACGGCGACCCCACGTCGCTCGAGCCGTTCATGAAGCCCACGATGAAGCTGTTCAACGGTGCAGTGGTGGTGCTCGTGCGCGCAAGCCAGAAAAAAGGCAAGGCAACGCTCACCGTGACCGACGCGGCCAACAAGGAGCTCTCGGCTTCGCTCTCGCTGAATATAGAGAAGTAAGGACGCGCGTTCCCGTCACGGGTTTTCACACCCCTCGGGGAGCAGCGGGAAATTATCTCTGAGATGTTATAGATAATGCCGGGCATGTTTCAACACATGTCCGGCATTGTTTTCTCCCCGCTTCCGTTACTCGTCCCGTGAAACCCGAATCGGTCATTAGGCTTTGTCAAATTGCGTGCTTATGCCAGGCAGATAGCTTCCCGCCCGGCTGAAGGCGTAGCGGGCTACGGCAAAACCGGGCGGGAAGACAGATGACGGCAGAAGTGCGTAAGTTGGCGAAGGAACCGCATTCGACGTTACTACTTAATTCCCTAATGACCGTTTTGGGTTGAAGTATGGTGCGCGTATGATTGACGTTTTGTCAATCTGCATGGCGTGAAATGTTAAAGCGCCGGGCCGCATGGCGCAGTTTCCCAAAAGCCTCTCTGCAAGCGTTTTCCGGCCGCCCGAAAATAGGTCTGAGATATTTTAAAATACAAGGCACATATTTCGAAATAGGTCCGACCTTTTTTTTCTTTTCTCCTATCCCCGTCTGAAATACTCCCAAGACGTTCCTGTTTTTCCGTTCACAATAGTTAAAACCGGCTGCGGGCCGCCATGTTTCCCGCTTTGCCGTTCCCGATGTAAGGCGCACGTACCGTTTTTGCCGCATAGCGTGCGCGGCCGACGGCTTATGCAGGGAAAAGCAATGTTTTGTAAAAAAATCTGACTAATTTTACGGCCGCATAAAAACAAACATCCCATGGTTCTCAACTATATATGGATAGCTTTCTTCGGCATAGCGTTTGTCGTGGCCGTGGTGAAGCTCGTTTTCCTTGGCGACACCACGGTGTTTCCCGCCATTATGAACTCCACGTTCGAAACGGCCAAGACGGCTTTTGAAATCTCGCTCGGACTGACGGGCGTGCTGTCGCTCTGGCTCGGCATAATGAAGATAGGCGAGCGTGGCGGGCTGGTGCAGGCCCTTTCGCGCGGGCTTTACCCGGTGTTCAGCAAGCTCTTTCCTGACATACCCAAGGGACATCCCGCCATGGGCAACATTTTCATGAACATGGCGGCCAACATGCTCGGCCTCGACAACGCGGCCACGCCGCTCGGCCTCAAGGCCATGGAGAAGCTGCAGGAACTGAACCCCAGGAAGGACACCGCAACGAATGCCATGATAATGTTCCTCGTGCTGAACACCTCGGGGCTTGTAATCGTGCCTGTGGGAATCATGGTGTACCGTGCGCAGCTCGGGGCGGCGCAGCCCACCGACGTGTTCATCCCCATACTCATAGCTACGTTCATTGCCACGCTTGCCGGAATAATCGCCACAAGCATTTACCAGCGTATCAACCTGTTCAACCGCACGCTCATGCTCACCCTCGGCGGCGCCTGCGCCTGTGTGGCGGCCATAATATTCGGTTTTGCCCAGCTCGACCGGGCAACGATGGACATTGTGGGCACGTCGGTGGCCAACATAATGCTTTTCTCAATCATTGTGCTGTTCATAGCAGTGGGAGTAAGGAAGAAGGTTAACGTTTACGACGCTTTCATCGAGGGCGCAAAGGGAGGCTTCGAGACAGCCGTGCGCATAATTCCTTATCTCGTGGCCATACTTGTTGGCATTGGCGTTTTCCGCGCCGCCGGAGTTATGGACTGGATAACGGGGGGCATTGCGTGGGTGGCCGCAGCGCTCGGCGCGCCTACCGACTGGGTAGGGGCATTGCCCACGGCGCTCATGAAACCCCTTAGCGGCAGCGGCTCGCGCGGCATGATGGTAGACTGCATGACGGCGTTCGGCCCCGATTCGTTCACCGGGCGGCTGAGCTGCCTGTTCCAGGGCTCCACCGACACGACGTTCTACATACTGGCCGTTTACTTCGGCAGCGTGGGCATAAGGTACACGCGCCACGCCGTTACGTGCGGCCTTATAGCCGACGTGGCCGGTACGATAGCGGCAATAGCCGTATGTTACATGTTTTTCGGTTGATAAAATGATAAGTCAGTAAACAATGGCAAACCTGAAATCCCTTTTCCGCGACACGGCCCTTTACGGGATGAGCAGCATAGTGGGAAGATTCCTCAACTACCTGCTCGTGCCGCTCTATACGGCCAAGCTGGCGGCCTCGTCGGGCGGCTACGGCGTGATAACTAACGTGTACGCCTACACGGCGTTGCTGCTCGTGCTGCTCACGTTCGGCATGGAAACCACCTTCTTCCGCTTCGTCAACAAGGAAGGCGCCGATGTGCGCCGCACATACTCCACGGTGCTCATCATGGTCGGCACGGTGTGCGTGGTGTTCGTGGCGGCGGTGCTGGCGTTCCTCGGGCCGGTGGCCTCGTTTGCCGGTTATCCCGACCACCCCGACTATGTGGGCATAATGTGCGCCTGCGTGGCGTTGGACGCGTTCCAGTGCATTCCGTTCGCCTGGTTGCGCTACAAACATAAGCCGCTAAAGTTCGTTACATTGAAGCTGCTGTTCGTGGTGTTGAACATTGCGTTGAACCTTGTTTATTTCCTGCTGCTTCCGGCGCTTTACGCAAATCCGTCCACGCACGCTGCGGCTGCTGCGGTGTACGACCCGGCCGTGGGCGTGGGCTATGTGTTCCGTATCAACCTTTTCTGCACCGGGCTTATAACGTTCTTTTTCTGGAAGGAGCTTACCGGCTTCCGTTATGTATTCGACCGCGCGCTGTGCCGCCGCATGCTTTCGTACAGCTGGCCCATACTCCTGCTCGGCATAGCCGGGATACTTAACCAGACGGCCGACAAGATACTCTACCCCCACGTAATGCCCGGGGCGGAGGGCAAGGTGCAGCTCGGAATCTACGGCGCGGCCTCGAAGATAGCCATGATTATGGCCATGATAACGCAGGCGTTCCGCTACGCCTACGAGCCGTTCGTGTTCGGCTCGGCTTCGGAGCGCGGCTCGCGCGAGACGTATGCCCGCGCCATGAAATACTTTGTCATCTTCACGCTCCTGGCTTTCCTTACGGTTATGGCCTACATCGACGTGTTCAAATACATCATAGCCCCCGACTACTGGGAGGGCCTCAGGGTCGTGCCCGTGGTCATGGCGGCCGAAATAATGATGGGCATATACTTCAACCTGTCGTTCTGGTACAAGCTGGTCGACAAGACTATCTACGGAGCCGTGTTCTCGGGCATAGGCTGCGCCGTGCTCATAGCAGTGAACATAGTGTTCATCCCGCGCTACGGCTACATGGCCTGCGCGTGGGCGGGCTTTGCCGGTTACGGCGTGTCCATGCTCCTGTCGTACATCGTGGGGCAGCGCAAATATCCCATATCCTATCCGCTGCGCTCCATAGGCGTTTACGTGGCTCTGGCCGCGCTGTTCACGGCGGTTATGATGTTGCTGCCGCATACCATGCCCAAGCTGGCGCGCATAGCGGTGAACACGGTGCTGTTGGCGGCGTTTGTGGGCCACATCGTGTACCACGACTTTCCGCTCTCAGGCCTGCCTGTGGTGGGCAAGTACTTCAGGAAAAGATAACGCTCCCGCGCAACCTTGCGGGAGTGGAAGAAAATTCACCTGCGGCCGCATAAGCATTCATTTGCGTGCCTGAAAAACGGCCTTTGCAACGTACAGAGGACTAACCGGTTACGAGGTGCGAAAAAATGCCCCGCAGAAAAACGAAAATATGTCAGACATATTTTAAAATAGGTCGGACATATTTTGAATTATGTCCGATGTATTTTCCGCCCCCTCCCGGGCGGGATGAATAAAAAACGAATACGACATTAACTAACCATACATAAAAATGATACCCGGCAACCCCTTACCCTCTAAGCCTCGCTACGAGATACTAATGCCGGCGGCATTTTTCCGCGTCACCTTTGCGACGTTCCCTTCGTTTACCATACGAAACGGCGCGCCACGGCCCCTGACGGCGGGCACGGCGCGCGGGAAAACGAAAACAAAACGACATATAAATCGATGACAATCGAAAAAAACGATATTACAATGAAAAAAACACTATTGATTCTTTCTGCCCTGCTGCTAACGGCCGCCACGTCGCTCCGCGCCGACGGCGGAATGTGGATGCTGGGCAATCTTACCAAACAGACTTACGACGCCATGCGGGCTTACGGCTTCAGCATGACGCCCGAGGAACTTTCGAACGATAACGGTACTTCGCTGCGCAATGCCGTGGTGCTGTTCGGCGGATACTGTTCCGGCGTGGTGGTGTCGGACAACGGGCTTGTCTTTACCAACCACCATTGCGGCTTCGAGAGCATACAGAAACACTCAACCCCGGAGCACGACTACGTAAAGGACGGCTTTTACGCCGCAACGCCGGAGGAGGAATGGAACGTGCCGGGCCTGTTCGTCAGCTTCCCGCTGCGCGAGGAGCGTGTAACCGACCGCGTGCTGCCCGTTATAACCGAAAAGGGCGCAGACGGCGCGCAACATCAGATATGGGGCGACCGCCGCAACCAACTGCTCGACTCGATGGAGACAGTACTCGTTAAGGAAGTGACGGCAAAGGATTCCACACTCTGGGCAGAGTTGGTGCCTTACTACGGCGCGAACGAATTCTACGTAACCGTGTACCGCGTTTACCCCGACGTGCGCCTCGTGCTCGCACCGCCCTCGTCTTTGGGCAAGTTCGGCGGCGACACCGACAACTGGGTGTGGCCGCGCGAGACGTGCGACTTCAGTGTATTCCGTATCTATGCCGGCAAGGACAACATGCCCGCGCCTTACAGCAAGGATAACGTGCCCTACAAGCCTTCGCGCGTGGCCGCCGTCTCGCTCGACGGTTACAAGGCGGGAGACTTTGCCATGACACTCGGCTTCCCCGGCTCGACTTACCGATACCTCTCGAGCTACGGCATAGAAGCGCGCATGAATGCCATGAACGACGAGTTTATCAAGGCAGGCAGCCTGCGCCTTCCCATGTGGAAGGCCGAAATGGACGCCGACCCGGCGCTGCGCCTCAAATACGACAGCAAATACCAGACTTTCTCGAACACTTACAAGAACAGCATTGGCATGAACAGGAGTATCACGATGTACGGCATACTCGACAGCAAGCGCAAGTTCGAACAGTCGCTCACCGAATGGATAAACGCCGACCCGCAGCGCAAGGCAAAGTATGGCGACGTGCTTGAAAACCTGCGCCAGGCCTATCCTGATTACACACTCAAACGGAAACAGCTTTACAAAAGCATACTTAATCTCAACTACGACCTGCAAGTGTTCGAACTTGTGGCAGCAATTTCGCACGGCGACTATTCTAAAGAGAAAGGAATGCGCGACGAGCTCATCGCCGCCGTGCGTGAGATTTACCGTAACCTCGACTTCCGCCTCGACCTGCGCACGCTTGCCGCCGGCCTTTGGATGTTCCGCGACGAAATGCCTGCCGATACCTATCCCGGCTTTTTCAGCACTGTCGACAAGCAATACGGCGGTAATTTCGGCGCATATCTGACCGACGTGGCCGCACGCAGCAGCCTTACCGACAGCACCGCAGTGATTGGCCGTCTGAAACGCGGAAAAACAAAATGGATTGAACGCGACCCGCTGCGCAAGACGTTGAAGCAGATAAGCAGCAGCCTCGTCAAGATACAGGAAAGCATAGACCCTGCCGCGGTTAACGAGGGCGAACGCCGCCTTACGCAGGCCGTGCGTGAGATGTACGAGGGCTCGCCGCTGTACAGCGACGCGAACATGACGCTCCGAATGAGCTATGGAACGTTCAAGACATACACTCCCTGGGGAGGAAGCGAATATCCGCTTTACACCACGCCGCAGACGCTCGCCGCAAAAGTGGCCAAAGCCGCGCAAAACAAGGATTACTACATGGAGGACAATGTGCTTCGCCTTATGACGTCGGGCGATTACGGCCGTTACACCGACAGCCGCAGCAAGAACCTGCAATTGTGCTTCGTGACCGACAACGACATTACCGGCGGCAATTCCGGAAGCCCGATGTTCAACGGCAAGGGCGAGCTTGTGGGCCTGGCGTTCGACGGAAACTGGGAATCAATGGCCAACGACTTGCAGTACAGCACCGAACTTACGCGCTGCATAGGCGTTGACATACGTTACGTGATGTACGTAATCGACCGCTGGGCCAAGGCCGACCGCCTGATGAAGGAAATAAGCCTTGCCCGCTGACAGGCGTATATCTTTGGGCATAAGCACGCAATTTGACGAAGCCTAACGGCCGATTTGGGTTAAAAAATTTTGCGGTTTCATCAGAATGTTGTACTTTTGCCGTGCCGTTTAACGACGGACATAGTGTTTGTTCCATGGTGTAATGGTAGCACTAGAGTTTTTGGTTCTCTCAGTCATCGTTCGAATCGGTGTGGAACAACAAGCAATCCAAGTGCAGACTCTCAAGAGCCTGCACTTTTTTTATTCTCCGGCTTCATTTTTTTTAACTTGTGCTTGCGTAATTTCAGAAATTTTTATATTATTGCAAATAAGTAGCAACGGGCGTGCCGCAAGCCCGCACTTTGGCGGCGTATAATACTTGGAAGTCATGAAACATGCGGTATTTTTCGTTTTAGCGGTTGCAGCATACGTTTTGCAGCCGGTGCAGTTGTTTGCACAAAGCAAAAAAGTGTCGCCCCACGGTGTTTGGCAGCTTTCTATTCCTTCCAGCCGTGGCGACGAGGCCACAGTGAATTTCATTCCTGTGTGGAAAATCTATTATCCCGACGGGCAGTTTGCCGTAATGGCCTGGAAGTCGGAAAAGGAGAGCGCTTACATAACCAACCACGGCACCTATACGCTGGAAGGCGACAGCGTGATAGTGGAGAATGTGGCATATTCGTCTACCAATCCGCAAATCACGGGCCGACAGAACCGTATCAGCACCGAATACATAGGCAACGACTGTATGCTTGCCAAGCTTTACGTGCAGTCCACCGGAGCCAGGTGGGAGGAGCTCTGGAAACGCATGACGCAGGGCGAGCCATCCAATCCCTCGGCCGTGTTCAAGGGCAGCAAGGGTGAGAATTCCCCGTCGCAGGACGCTAACGGCGTGTATCATTACACGGAGCAAATGCCGCAGTTTGCCGGTGGCGACGAGCGTGCCATGATTAAATACATACAGTCGCAGCTTTCATACCCGGCCGAGGCGTTGGCCAAGGGCATGGAGGGAGTTACGATGGTGCGTTTCGTGGTTAACGAGGACGGCAAGCCGCAGGATTTCCAGATTATGCATTCGTCGTTCGGCTTGCTCGACAACGAGGCCCTGCGGGTAATAAAGACGCTGCGCTTCATACCCGGCAGGCACAACGGAAAGAAAGTCAAGGTTTACCTTACGGTGCCCGTCAGGTTTGTGTTGAAGTAAAAAATCCCCGCAAGGTTTGAAATAATTCCGGCGGTCTGTGTTGTGCAGGCCGCCGGCGTTGTTTTGGTGCGGCTTTCTGCCGGCGGCGCGCCTGATTGCCGTTTCGTGCATTATGCGGCGGCCGAATGTTAATTCCGGTGCGGAAATACGGCCCTCGTAATCCGTTGAAAACCACAGGGGTTTGGGACGGGCAAAAATATGTCTGAGAAATTTTGAAATAGGTCGGACATATTTTCGATTTTCTCCCTTGCTTTTTTGTTTTTCTCCAATGTGGTTTCCGGCACGTTTTAACAAATGTTATTTCCGCGCGGCGTGCGGGTGGATGTGCCGCCGGCGCGCATTGCGGTGACGGCGGCGGTGTTTTTATGCCCGCACAGTGCGTGTGTGAACCTTTGTGAACCATAAAAAAGCGGCTTGCAGGCAGATAATTACGTAATAATTCATACTTTTGCACATTGTGTAAAATATTCTTCCACGCAAACGGGATAAAAATAAACCAAAACATAATAACAGTAGATGAACCGCTACAAAACAGTGAACAACCTTGTAGGTTGGATTACATTTGCCATCGCGGCATTTGTGTATTGCTCGACCATAGAGCCGAGCGCAAGTTATTGGGATTGCCCCGAGTTCATAACTACGGGATATAAGCTGGAGATTGGCCACCCGCCCGGCGCGCCGTTCTTCATGCTTACGGCCAATTTGTTCTCGCAGTTTGCCCAGGACCCCTCGCACGTTGCAATGATGGTCAACGTGATGTCGGCCTTGATGAGCGCGGCATGTATCCTGTTCCTGTTCTGGAGCATTACCCACCTTGCGCGCAAGCTCATCGTGCGCGACGGCGAGAATCCCACCACCGCCCAGCTAATCGAAGTGATAGGCGCGGGCGTAGTAGGCGCGCTGGCCTATACGTTCAGCGACACGTTCTGGTTCAGCGCGGTCGAGGGAGAGGTTTACGCCTACTCGTCCATGTTCACGGCGGTAGTGTTCTGGCTGATACTCAAGTGGGAGGAGCGTGCCGACCAGCCGCACAGCGACCGCTGGCTCGTGCTCATCTCTTTCCTTACCGGCCTTAGTATCGGTGTCCACCTGCTCAACCTGCTGTGCATTCCGGCCATCGTGCTCGTGTATTGCTACAAGCACCGTCCCGACCTCAACGCCAAGGGCTCGCTTCTTGCGCTCCTCGTGTCGTTCGTTATCGTGGGCGTGGTGCTCTACGGCGTAGTGCCTGGCATTGTAAAGGTTGGCGGCTGGTTCGAGCTGCTGTTCGTAAACACCCTCGGCTTCAGTTTCAATACCGGCCTGATAGTTTATATCATCCTGCTCGTGGTCTGCGTGCTGTGGGCAATATGGGAGAGCCAGAAAGGCACCAACCGCAGGAATATCGTGATTTCATCGGTGCTTTCCGTAGGTTTTCTCGGAATACCGTTCTACGGTTCGGGCGCTTCGAGCGTTATCCTCGGCGTTATAGTGCTTGCGGCATTGTTCGTCGTTTTGCGCAAAAGGAACAAGAAGAACGGCTTCCTCGTTTCGGCGCGCGTAGTGAACACCACGCTGCTCTGCTTCCTCATGCTTATGATTGGTTACTCCACCTATGCGGTAATAGTAATCCGCTCCACGGCCAATCCTCCCATGGACCAGAACTCGCCCGAGGACATCTTCACCCTCGGCTCTTACCTTAACCGCGAGCAGTACGGTTCGCGCCCCTTGTTCTACGGCAACGCCTACACATCGCAGCCCGAGTTCGAGTCGGGAGGCGACGGTATGCTCTACTGGAAGCGCAACGAGGGCAAGGCTATCTACAACCGCAAGGAAAAAGACCACGAGGGCGAGAAAGACTCCTACGTTGTAGTGGGCCACGACAACGAATACGTTTACGCGCAGAACATGCTTTTCCCGCGCATGTATTCGGCCGACCACCGCAACGCTTACGAAAGCTGGATGGGCGGGGTTGAAGGCCGCGAAGTGCCTTACAACGACCCCACAGGCCGCGTTACGTCGGTCAAGATGCCTACACAGTGGGAGAATCTCAAGTTCTTCGTGTCGTATCAGCTTAACTTCATGTACTGGCGCTACTTCATGTGGAACTTTGCCGGACGCCAGAACGACATACAAGGTTACGGCGAAAAAGAACACGGAAACTGGATTACCGGCATTCCGTTCATCGACAACCTGCGCCTCGGCGACCAGGACCTGCTGCCCGATTCGCTCAAGAACAACAAGGGACATAACGTGTTCTACTGCCTGCCGCTCATACTCGGGCTTGTCGGACTTTTCTTCCAGGCTTACCGCGGCGCAAGGGGCATACGCCAGTTCTGGGTAGTGTTCTTCCTTTTCTTCATGACGGGTATCGCCATCGTGCTTTACCTTAACCAGACGCCCACACAGCCCCGTGAGCGCGACTACGCCTATGCCGGCTCGTTCTATGCCTTTGCCATTTGGATTGGCCTCGGCGTGCTGGGCATTGTCGAAGGGCTTAAAAAACTCAAGCTGGGCGCACTGCCGGCTTCCATAATAGCGTCGCTGGCCTGCGTGCTCGTTCCGATACAGATGGCTTCGCAGACGTGGGACGACCACGACCGCTCCGGCCGTTACCTGTGCCGCGATTTCGGCCGCAACTACCTCATGACGCTCCCCGACAAGGGCAACCCGATAATCTTTACCAACGGCGACAACGATACCTTCCCCCTATGGTACAACCAGGAGACTGAAGGAGTGCGCACCGACGCGAGAGTCTGCAACTTCTCTTACCTGCAGACCGACTGGTACATCGACCAGATGAAGCGTCCTGCCTACGACTCGCCTTCGTTGCCCATAACATGGAGCCGCCTGGAGTACGTATCCAACGGCGAGCACGAACTGGTACACGTGGACGCTTCGCAAAAGCAGGCATTGCTCGAATTGAACCGCCAGTATCCCGACGTGAACATGTTCGAGGTTTCCTACATAATGAAGAACTTCGTGCGCGCTTCCGATCCCGAGCAGCGCTTCATACCTACCGACAGTATGGTCATAACGGTCGACAAGGAGGCCGTGCGCCGCTCCGGAATGATGCTCAAGGACAGCATTCCCGATGTCATGACTATCTCGCTCAAGGGCAGAAGCTCCGTATATAAGAACGAACTCATGTTCTACGAGATGATTTCGCAGAGCAACTGGAAACGTCCCATTTACGTGGCCATCACGGTGGGCGCCGACAACTACGGTAGCCTGGGCGACAACTTCATAAAGGAAGGACTTGCATACAGGATTTCGCCGTTCAACACCGAAAAGACCAAGAACACCATCGACGTCGACAAGATGTACGACAACCTCATGAACCGCTACCGCTACGGCGGCCTCGACAAGCCCGGCCTCTACATCGACGAGAACGCAATGCGCATGTGCTGGTCGCACCGCGTGGCTTTCTCGCAGACTGTGCTGCAGCTGCTCCTGCAGGGCGACACCGTGAGGGCACAAAAGGCGCTCGACTACTGCGAGAAGCAGATTCCCGAATACAACGTGCCTTACGACTGGCGCAGCGGCGCGATAGAACTGGCACGCGCGTATGCTTTCCTCGGCAACAACAAGAAGGCCGACTACATACTCTCGAAGATTGCCACCGACTCGCGCCAGTTCCTCACGTGGTACAACTCGCTCAACACAAACGAGCTTATGTCGTACCGCCGCGACTATATGCTGCACCTCGAAGTGCTGCGCAACGTGCTGCGCACTTACCAGATGTTCGACGAGGCCAAGATGAAGAAAACCGAAAACGAAATAATGCAGTATTACGGGCAGTGGCAGTCGCGCACGGGCGACTCTTTCCTCCCCCAGGACAGCGGAAGCGGCGCACAGCAGTGACGCCCGCGGCCGTGAATGCCCAACCAGACACTGAATAATGATAATAGAGCAGCCGGCAACGTTTCTGCGATGGCTTTACCCCCACGCGTTATGGAGAATGGACCCACACGAACGGGCAGTGTACCTCACGTTCGACGACGGGCCCATTCCCGTTGTTACCCCGTGGGTGCTCGACGTGCTCGACCATTACGGCATTAAGGCCACCTTTTTCATGGTGGGCGAGAATGCCTACAAGTTCCCCCAGGGGCTCGCAATGGTGAGGGACCGGGGGCACAGGATAGGCAACCATACATACAACCACATCGGCGGGCTGCGCCACGGCGTGCGCTCCTACATGCGCAACGTCGACAAGGCGAACATACTCTTGCAGACCGACCTGTTCCGCCCGCCACACGGCTGGATGAAATGGGACCAGTACGTGTTCGTCAAGCAACGCTACCGGATAGTGATGTGGGACCTCGTAACGCGCGATTACAGTATCAACCTCAACGGCCGCGACGTGCTCCTGAACGTAAGGCGCTACGCCCGCAACGGCTCGATAATAACGTTCCACGACTCGCTGCGCTCCGAGGACAAGCTGCTCTACGCGCTGCCCAGGGCAATAGAGTGGTTGCAGTCGCAGGGATACGCCTTCAAGGTGTTCCCGTAGGAAATTTTTCAAGTGGCTTGCCGCGGGCTATGGTAAATGTGAAAAACAGTTAAATTTTTACCGCCTGTTACGGCGCGCGTATCGCTAACTCCGAACCCCCTCTCGGAGAAAAGAAAAAAAGCAAGGGAGAAAAAACAAAATATGTCCGAGGAATTTCAAAATTCCTCGGACATATTTTTTGCGCCCTCAAAACGCTGTGTTTCCGCACCGTAAGCGTGTCTGCATTTTTGCCCTCCCGGCGTTAACATGCCTTAACAACCTGCGGCGTTCCGGCACGCCTTTTGCTATGCCACGCGCCTTGGTGTCACGCTGCGGCCGTGCAACAAAGAAAGCCGTTAAACGCTCGACGGCGCGCCGCCGTTGATGAGTGGCGGCTGGTAGACGATGCCGGTCTCCAAGTCGGTAACAATTCCCCATACGCATTCTACCTCCGTGTCCCAGTCGTACGGTGTGTCGTTGCGTGCGTCGACTGTGACGTACCCGCTGCCGCCTGTGACGGTTTTGTATACCTTTTCGTAGAACGACACGTTGCCGTTGCTGTTTACCCTGAACTGGGCCTTTATCTCGTAGCGGCCGCTGCGCTTTATGTCGTATGCGAACGTGAACACGGGGATAAGGTTGTTCCTCAGGTCGAGCGTTATCCAGTCACCGAGGGTCTCGACGCTCTCTTCGTTGTAGTATGTCACCCTGTTGCCTTCGCGGTGGAAGGGGCGTATGTAGTAGCGCGTGGCTCCCTCGAGCAGGTCCGCCTCCGTGGTAAAGGCGCCGAAGAACGTGGAGTACCCGTTGAGGTAGTCACTGCTCTCCTCGCGCACCTTCAAGGCGTTGTCCAATGTCACGCCCGGCGACGTGCCTATTATGAAGCCCACGGTGGAGGGCAGGTTGCTTGTGGAGTTCTTTTCCAGGCGGAATGTAACGGAGTGCTGCGTGAAAGCGTTGCTTGCGCTGACTCTCGTTATTTCCACGCCCAAGGCCGACGAAACCATGTCGCCGGGGCTTCCGCCGCCCTGTTCGTCGTCACCGCCGCCGGGAGTGTCCGGGTTGCCCCCCGTGTCGCCCTGCCATGTGGGGCTGAACTCCGTGTCGTAGCTGAAGTAGCCGAACATGTCGTCCGTGTCGATTACGGTGCTGCTCGAGCCGGACCACATCGTAGCCGTGCCGGTGTACGTGCCGCCGTTCTTGGAGGTGAACGTCAGCTTCAGGTCGAGCACAATCCTCCGCCCGCCTGCTATGCCTCCCACCGTGGTGTAGGAGTCGTAGTACATGTGTATGTTGGCGGTGTTTTCCGAGGCCTTGGTGTAGTAGCAGTAAGGCTCGACAATCATCGACGTGCTGCTGTTCGTCATAAGCAAGGCGGAGCCGTCGCTGCCCGAAGGGGTTACGCGGAACTGCCAGTCGAGGTCGTCGCCGTCGTAGAACACGAATTCCTTGCCTTTTACGTTCGAGGGCGCGCTGTCCGAGCCGTTGCCCCCGCCGTTGCCCCCGCCGTTGCCGTCGTCGCCCCCGCAGGCCGCGAGGCCAATGCAAGCGAGGAGCATTGCCGCGTGCAGCGGCTTGAAGAATGAAAGAAAACTTTTCATGTTTCTATGTGTGTTGGTTTGTGTTGTTTTCTTGCGTTTTGCGGCCGTTTTTTCCGCCCGCGTGCAGACAAATTTAAGAAAAAAGGTAAACTTTCTGCACCAAATACAAAAAAATGTCCCGCGCGGTTTGTTCCGTGCGGGACGCTGTATGCCTTGTGTGCCTGTTGCGGGCGCGTTTCTGCCCGCTGCGGCGTTATCCTTGCGCCTTGATTGCCTCGCCGAGTGCCTTGCCGAGCGCGCGGCAGCTTTCGGCGGCTGCGGGGTTGAATCCCTGTTTCATTTCCACGGCCGGGGCGGGCTGCGTGTAGCCCATCTTTTCGGCAAAGCAGCTTATGGCCTTTGCGGCTTTGCCTGCCCATGTGAACGAGCCGAACGCTGCCATGGCGCGGTGCTTCACCTCGCGCAGCTTTACGGCTTCGAGAACGGCCTTGACGGCTGGGTTAACGTCGCCGTTGTAGGTTGTTGCCCCTATGGCTAAGCCTTTGTAGGTGAATATGTCGGAAAGTATGAACGACAGTGGCGTGCGCGCCGCGTCGTGTACGACGATTTTCCTTATTCCCGCCTCGGAGAGCCCGCGCGCTACTTCTTCGGCCATCTGGCGGGTGTTGCCGTACATGCTGGCATAGACCACCACGGCGCCTTCTTCGGCTTCGTAGCGGCTCATGCGGTCGTATTCGGCAATTACGCGCCCGGCGGCTTCGGTCCATACGGGGCCGTGCGTGGGGCATATCATCTTTATGTTTATTGCGGCCAGTTTTTTAAGCGCGTTCTGCACTGGTGTGCCGTATTTTCCGACTATGTTGGAGTAGTAGCGGCGCATTTCGGGAAAGTAAGGCTCTATGTCGGTTTCGGTGTCGAGCACGGTGCCGTTCAGCGCGCCGAAGCAGCCGAATGCGTCGCCCGAGAAGAGTGTTCCGCTCGTGCTGTCGTATGTCACCATTGTTTCGGGCCAATGCACCATGGGCACGAGGTGGAACGATAGCGTGTGGCGGCCCAGTTCGAGCGTTGTGCCGTCGGCCACGGCAATGCAGTCGGCGCCGTCAATGCCGTAGTATCCTTCGAGCATGCTTATTGTCTTTTTGTTGCCTACTATGCGTGCCTGCGGGTAGAACTGGCGGAAGAGCGCCAGCGCTCCCGAGTGGTCCGGCTCCATGTGGTTAACCACGATGTAGTCTACCGTGCGGTTGCCGAGCACGCTGCGCATGTTGGCAAGGTGTTCCTCGAAGAATTCCGGGCCCACGCAGTCGATTACGGCCGTTTTTTCGTCGTCGATGAGGTATGAGTTGTACGACACTCCCGCCGGCAGCGGCCACAAGCCTTCGAACAGTGCTGTGGTGCGGTCGTTGACGCCTATGTAGTATATGTTGTCGGTGAGTTTCTGCATTGTTCTTGTGTTTTTGTTTGTTATTCCGTGTGGTGCCGCCTTGCCGGCAGCCTTGTTATTTCAGTTTGTAGTCGTATCGTCCCTGGCAGAATCGTTCGATTACCTCGGGAAAGTATGCGTATTCCAGTTTGTGCACCCGGGCTGCCACGTCCTCGGGCGTGTCGCCGCGTTCCACGGGGCATTTTGCCTGGAAGAGCACGCAGCCGTGGTCGAGTTGTGCGTCGGCCACATGCACCGTTATGCCCGTTTCCTTGTCGCCGCATGCCAGCACGTCCTCGTGCACGTGTATGCCGTGCATTCCCTTGCCGCCGTGCAGCGGCAGCAGCGAGGGGTGTATGTTGATAATGCGGTTGTGGTACGTTTCGAGCAGGTATTCGGGCACGAAGAGCAGGAAGCCGGCGAGCACGATAATGTCGGTGTTTGCCTCGCGCAGCGTGGCGAGCACTTTCTCGCTGTCGCCGAACATGCTTTTGGGTATGTATTCCGTCCTCACTCCCAGGCGCTCGGCACGCAGGCGCACCCCGGCTTCTTTTCGGTTGTACACGAGCAATGTTACTTTTGCCGTGCCGCTGTTTTCAAAGTAGCGTATTATGTTTTCGGCGTTGGTGCCTTCGCCCGAAGCGAAGATGGCTAAGTTTTTCATTTTTCCTGTTGTTTGCGCGCGCATGGCGCATGTTCAGTCTGCAAAATTAGATAATTATAGCGAAAAGTGAGTGCCGGGAGAGGTGAAAACGCAAGTTTTCAGTCCTCTCAAAGGCGGGCTGCGGCCTGTATTTTGAAAATATACCCAAAGGCGGGTATGCCGGCGTGCGGAAAACGCGAAAACCCGCACCGTTTTGCGGCACGTTTTCGGGGCAAAAAACCGTGCTTCCCGGAAAACCCGTTAACATTGACTTTCGGGGCAGTCGGGAGCTGCGCGAAAATATGTGCCTTGTATTTTAAAATATGTCAGACATATTTTGAATTATGTCAGACATATTTTTTACACCCTCCCGAAGGGCATGAAAACTCTGCCGCAAAAAGCAGACAAAAACGGAAGAGAGGCCGCCGGCGGCCTTGGCGGACACGGGAAAAACAGAATCCCCGCGGCAGACGGCCGCGGGGATTCCTTTGATTCATGCGTGCTTACATATTATAGATGAGCACACGCTGCCTGTGTTTTCTTACCTTACGAGAACCTTTTCCTTGCCAACGATGTATATGCCTTTGGCAAGTCCCTTGGTTGCTTCGGTGGGCATTACGTCCTTACGCAGGAGCACGCCGTCGATGGTGTAGACATTAACCGGCTTGCTTGCGTCGAGCACCACGTCGTGTATGCCTACGTTAAGGCCGGCCTTGCCGCTTACGTAAACCACATACGCAACTTCGGCGTCGGGCACTTGCTCTATCTGATTGACGTCGATGTATGCCCTCTGCGGACTGAGGCCGAAGCCTTCGGGCTCAACAACCGCAGAGTCCTCGGTGAGGTATATCATGCCCTCGGGCAGGCTCAGGAGCGTGAACGTTCCGAACATACCGTTGGCGGGCTTGAGCTCCTGCGTAACGGTGCCGTAGATGTCGGCCTTGAGGTCTACCATTACCTCAACCTCCTCGTCGTATTTCTCGCCCGGCTCTATAACCATGACGAACGGCGTGCCGGCCTCGATGGTCTCCTTGCTGTATTCGGCAAGGTTGATGGCCGTTACCTCCGAGCCGTCCTCCGAAGTCTGGTAGCCGCAAATTTCGTATGTGCCGACAGCCTCGCCGTCAACGCCGCTTGGCATTTCGAAGGTCGAGTACGGCAGCACGTAACCTGCCACGCGGCCGCGGTTGAATGCAGTGTGCTGCGTGAACTCCATCGGTGCTTCCTCAACGCGCCACGAACCCGGGCCGCTGAGTTGCGGGGTCATTGTCATGAACGGCACGCCGGGCAGTGAAGCCGGAACTATGCTGTAGTATTGCCCGTTGTAGACGGTCTTCAGTGCTACCTGGCCGTCGCCGAGGGGTTCTACGGCGAATATGTTGCCCTTGTCCATAGGCCAGCCGGAGCCGCAGCATATTATGCGGTACTGTCCTTGCTCGCCTGCGGGCTCGAACTTCCATGCCGAACGCGAGTCGATGATTCTCTCTTCATACGTACCGCCGCAGCCGAGGCCGTCAACTGACGATAGGCCGCCCATCCAGGTGTATTGCCCTGCAATGGCATTTCCGGCATTATCTTTCTGCGTTTCGTCGGCGCTCGAAATCATGTACCACGTGCCGGGGTCGGGAGAATACATCGACCGCTTGAGGTCGGCAAATGCGTTGGTGAGGAGTGTGTCGAGCTCGGCCACGCGGCGCTGGTTGATTTCCGTGAACGGGCGCTCGGCCTCAACTGCGTAGAGTGCGTCCTCGAACGCCGAAATCTTCTCGTCGGGGAAGGTGAACATCTCACCCTCGCTGCCCGGGGTAACGCCCTTGTAGTAGTTGGTGGCCTCGACGTAGACGTTGTAGAGGTCGGTGGTGTCCTTCCAGACGAGCAGCAGCTCGGTATATGCGTCGCGCAGGGCCTTTATATCCTGGGTCGTTGCGTCATTGGTCTCGAGCTTGGCCTCCGAAGCCTCCAATACCGGCTCGAGCGCTTCAAGCACGGGAGCTATCTCCGGGTCGTTGGCTGGAGAATCGGGATTTACACCCTTTGCGGGGTAGAGGTTGAACTCCGAGAACGTGAACCACGGGTATCCGTTATAGCTGTCGCCCGTGTTGGTGGCCAGCACGGTGAGCTTGAAGTAGCGGTAGCCGCGTCCCGGGGATATGGCGTGCAACGAGGTGTATTCGGGCTGCTCTGCCACAACGGGGAAGCCCGCGCCGGGGTTCGATTCGCGCCCTACCTCAACCCACGTCTCGGCGTCGTCGCTCACGGAGTAGATTACCGACGTCGGGCGGTACATGTTGTTCCAAATGCTGCCGCGCGTGCGCCAGTGCATACCGAACTTCTCGGGCAGCACCTTACCCTCGCCCGCGTCGACACGCAGGTAGTGGTAAGCGTTCTCGCTCGTCTCGCTCGAAGCGTTGTAAGCCGTGATGAAGTGGGTGTCGAAATTGTTGTCGATAAGTGCGGCGTATGAGCCTTCGGTCGACTTGTTGTTGCTGTAGAACTGCGAAGCGTCGGTAACAATCGGGCTGCTCAGGTCGAAGTCGTATATATATGCCTGGTTAACCTTGGAGTTCACTTCGGAAACGAGTTCGCGCAGGGAATCGTTGCGGAGCGTCTGCGGGTAAGCCTCGATAATGGAGTCTTTCTCATGCTCGGTGAAGCGGTGCAGGTACCAAGTTTCGTGCGTGCTTGCGGCAACAAGGTAAACCGGCTCGGTTGTAGCTATTCCGCGGGCATTGTGGTAAACAAAGCCGCTTGCGCCGGTGTTGGATATTTCAACTCTTCCTTTCGATTTGTCGAGTGTGATTACTTGTTGCACGTTTGCCGTCGACGTTGCCAGTTTTATTGCCGCGCCGGAAGCTATCAGGTCGGTGTTTGTTACGTAACGCCCGTCGGTAACGTTCTGAATCGTGTAATTTCCGCCGGGAAGTTTTTCCACGTACCAGATGTAATCGGGATTACCTATCTCCCACATGGTCGTGTTCACGTAATCATTGCCTTCAACAGCATACCATGCCGCCGAGGAACGGCCGTTGTCGCCCCTGGTGTCGGCCCATTTCTTGTCGGTTACGGCGTAATATCCGGTCTCTACCTCGAGTTGCCCGTTGTTGAGGTTGTCAACGGCGGTCTTGAGCGTGGTGTAAGCTGCCGCATACTCTTCCTCGGTGTAAGTGTTGCCGTCTTCGAGCATGGCCTTGGCCTTGTCGTATTCGGCTTTGGCTATGTCGTAGAGTTCCTTGCTGTACTGTCCGGGGTCGAGGCCTACGTCGTAGTTGTCTACGAACGAATTAACCACGGCGGTGAAACGGTCTTTGTTTTGTGTTGCCTCGATGAGTTTCCATTCCTCTTCGGGCACTTCCATTATGTACCACGCACCTTCGCCATTGAGCGAGACATCGGTCCATGTGGCAAGAGGGCCTTCGTCTGCTTCGCCGGAGCTGTGCTGGGTGCAGTTATATACGTTTTTCGCAACTTCGGCACGTATGTTGAACTGACCGGTGTATGTTATATTGGTAAGCACCTGTGCGGTTTCTACATTGCTTGTCAGGCCTACCGGCGATTCGTTCTGGTCTACGACATCGGTGTGGTTTATGTATGTTCCGGTGGCCGCGCTCTTGATTGCGTAGTTGCCCGAAGGCTGCGGCTCGAACATCCACACGTCACCAATGTTCTTCTGTGCTATGTGCCAGCCCACGTAGTTGCCGCTGCGCGGAGCATACAAGCCGATTGACTTCATTTTTTCGGCAAACGGTGCGTAAGCCGAGCGTATGTAATAGTGTTTGCCCGGTTCGGGAACAACTATGCTCGCCTCGGCCTGTGCCTTGTAGCGTTGCAACTTGCGCGAAAGCTCGGCCATCTCCTCCTCGCTTGCGCTGCCGGAGCTGAGTGCTATTAGCGCGTCGGAATAAGTGTTGTAGAAGTTCTCGTAAGCCTGCTGGTTGCCCACGAAGCCCGGGTCGGTGCCGTAGTCGTAGTCGTCAACGCCAAGGGGCAGAGAATTCACGAGGTCTTCAAGCGGAAGGTCGAGTATCTCTATTGCCTGGTAAACGGCAAACTCGGATATGCTGAACGCAGCTCCGCCTGCGGGCACTAACTTGACGTAGTTGTGCTTGCCTCCGAGTTTTGCGAGCACGCACTGCATGCCCGTTGTGCTCTCGGCCTGCGGAGTGTAGCTGCCTGCGGAGGTCCATTCCTTGCCGTTGTCGGACACGTAAACGTCAACGGCCGCTATCTTGCTGTCGGCCGAAGCGTCTGTCCAGCAGATGTACACATTCGAGGTGAACCCGGCGGGACGGAACGCACTGATATACGATTCTCCGGCCGTGCCCCCGTTTACGGTCACTGCGGTAGCTGCCGAACCGTCCAGGAGGTCGGCCGCGCTGCCCGAGGCGAGGTTGCCTATCGTGATGTATTCGGGATTTGATACCAATGGAATGGAAGTATCAATCTCTGTGTCAGAGTTAATATTCAACAGCTTGTACACCTGCACCTCGGAGAGGGCGAAGTAATGGTAGTTCTCGAACGTGCCGCCCGAGGAGTTCCTCACCTCCATGCGCAGGCTTGTCATGCCGCCTGTGCCCGAAAGCAGCGTGGTGTATGGCGTGGAGCTCAGGGCGGCGGGCAGGTTGTCGCCGGCGGTCGTAAAGGCACGTACTTCCTCGTAAGTATTCCCGTCGGTCGAACCCATTATTACGAAATCGGTAGGCGCGTTGCTGTTCTGCGCGTCTTGCCGCACGGTGTAGCTGAACATCACCCTTTCGTCGAGCGGCTCGTCGAAATCGAACTGCAGGTAGTGGTAGCCAAGGTCGCCGCGCCCCGTGTCGTTCCAGTTCGACGACCAGAAAGTAGCGGTGTTGTTGTCTATCAGCAGGCCGTAGTCTGCACCCTCGGTGGACGACGGCTGGTTACTCGAAATCTGCCCTGCATCCAATATCAGGTTCTCCTGATAATTGCTCCCGCCCGAATCATCGGTCGGCGCAGGCATGGGCAAGCCCGCCGCATGGGCGTTGACCCCGTACAGGCCGCCCGCAAGCGTCATGGCCCAAAATGCCAAACTGCGTAAAAACTTCTTCATGATACTAAAATTTTAATGGTTATTATCCTCGCAATATTAGTAAAAAAACATATACGCCGCATATTAAAATAGAGTTATTTTTGCAAAAAAATATTATCGCGGAAAACCTTCCCGTTTTGCAACATTTTCAAAAACCATTAGGAGCAAATCAAAAATAGGTCCGACCTTTTTTAAAATATGTCTGACCTATTTCGAAATTTGTGCCTTGTTTTTTTGCCCCTTTCTAAGGCCGCTGTAAATCAACACCTTATAAATGTCCGAATTTGTCTGTATCGGCAGCCCGGACGGCGGCTGCGGCAAAACGTGCGCCGCACCGGGGCGCGGAAATAGGAAAAATCGGCCTTTTTCCCCGTTTTCTGTGCAGTTTACACTAACTTTGCCTTTTGAATAATACAAACACATAAAAATAATGGGTTTACAATGCGGTATAGTAGGGCTTCCCAACGTGGGCAAGTCCACACTTTTCAACTGCCTGAGCAGCGCAAAGGCACAATCGGCAAACTTTCCTTTCTGCACAATAGAGCCTAACGTCGGCGTGATAACCGTGCCCGACGAAAGGCTCAACAAGCTCGCCGAGATAGTACACCCGGGGCGCATTGTCCCGGCCACGGTAGAGATAGTCGACATAGCCGGCCTCGTGAAAGGCGCGAGCAAGGGCGAAGGCCTCGGAAACCAGTTCCTGGGAAACATACGCGAGACCGACGCGATAATACACGTGCTCCGCTGCTTCGACAACGACAACGTGGTGCACGTGGACGGCTCCGTCGACCCCGTGCGCGACAAGGAGATTATCGACACCGAGCTGCAGATTAAGGACCTCGAGACCGTGGAGCAGCGGCTCGCGCGCGTAGAGAAGGTAGCCAAGGTGGGCGGCGACAAACAGGCGCAGGTGGAATACGGCGTACTCAAGGCCTACCGCGAAGCCCTCGTGGCCGGAAAATCGGCACGCACCGTAACATTCGAGTCGAAAGAGGAACAGGCCGCCGCACGCAACCTCTTCCTGCTTACTGCAAAACCCGTGCTCTATGTGTGCAACGTCGACGAAGGCAGCGCGGCCTCGGGCAACGAATACGTGGAGCGCGTGCGCCAGGCCGTTGCCCCCGAAGGGGCGGAAATACTCGTCGTGGCGGCACAGACCGAGGCCGACATAGCCGAATTGGAAGACCCTGAAGAGAGACGCATGTTCCTGGAAGACGCAGGCCTGAGCGAATCGGGCTGCAACCGCCTTATAAAAGCGGCTTTCCACATGCTCGACCTCGAGACGTTCATCACCGCCGGCCCGATGGAGGTAAAAGCCTGGACTTACCGCAAGGGCTGGAAAGCGCCGCAGTGCGCCGGAGTGATACACAGCGACTTTGAAAAGGGATTCATACGCGCCGAGGTGATAAAATACGACGACTACATTGCCTACGGCTCCGAAACTGCCGTGCGCGAGGCCGGAAAGCTATACATCGAAGGCAAGGACTACACCGTGTGCGACGGCGACATAATGCATTTCCGATTCAACGTTTAACAGAAACCACCGACACACCTTATAAATATGACTGACTTGCTATTCATACACTGGAATCCCGACCCTGTAGCGTTCAGCATTCTGGGAAGGGAAATAAGGTGGTACGGCCTGTGCTGGTGCGCCGGCCTGCTCCTCGGCTACCTGGTTATGCAACGCCTTTACAGGCAGCAGGGCATACCCAAGGAAAAGTTCGAACCGCTGTTCCTGTACGTGTTCGTCGGCGTATTGGCCGGAGCGCGCCTTGGGCACTGCCTGTTTTACGAGCCGGGGTACTTCCTCACCCACCCCCTGCAGATGATTCTGCCCATGAAGGAGACGTTCGAAGGATGGAGGTGCACGGGCTACGAGGGGCTTTCGTCGCACGGCGGCGTGTTCGGCATGTTCGTGTCGCTGTGGCTCTACATACGCAAGTACAAGGTCAACGCCATGCGCGTTCTTGACAACATGGGCATTTGCGCGCCCCTGACGGCGTGCTTCATACGCTTGGGCAACCTGTTCAACTCCGAGATAGTGGGCAAGACCACCGACATGCCGTGGGGCTTCGTCTTTGCAGCCAACGGCGACACCGTGGCGCGCCACCCCGGGCAGCTGTACGAGTCGCTGGCCTACATAGCGGTGTTCTTCATAGGCTTGCTGCTCTACAGGGCGTACAGGCAAAAGGTGGGCACGGGATTCTTCTTCGGCTGGTGCCTTACGTCGATATTCACGTTCCGCTTCTTCATCGAGTTCATCAAGGAAGTGCAGGAGGAGTTCGAAAACGCCATACTCCTCGACATGGGACAGATACTCAGCATTCCCCTTATAATAATAGGCGCGTACTGCCTTGCGGGCGGCAAGCTGTGCCGCCGCCTGGGCGAACAGAAAAGCAAATAACCCGCACGGCGTGCGGCGCAGGCACGCTTTGCGGTGCGGCTTTTCACCGCGTTCCGCGCATTTTTGCCTTGCAAAATTCCGCGCGGTTTTCAGGGGGCAAAAAATATCTCTGAAACATTTCGAAATATGTTCGGCATAATCCCAAGATATGCCGGACATATTTTTCTTTCTCCGCGAGGGTTTTAACAAGTCTTAAACGGCGCGGGGAAATACATTGGAGAAAAACAAAAATACAAGGCACATATTTTAAAATAGGTCGGACATATTTCGAATTTTCTCGGACATATTTTCGGCACCCTCCAACTCCTCTGTTTTACAGCGCGTTACCGAGGTCGCCGCGCCGTAACATTTTTAACATTTGCGGGGCCTGTAGTTAACGGAAAGCAAACTTGAACGGGTTTACGTGCAGGCAGGGGTGTTTTGCACGGTTGCGCCCGCCGCGTTTTCCCGCCCGTGTGCCGCGCTGCGGCATGTGCGGGCACGGAAACAAAAAATTCCCCCGCGCTCCGGCGCGGGGGAATTCGTGTTATGCCTTGTGGCGGTTTACTTCTCGATAGAGAGCAGTTCCACCTTGAAAATAAGCGTTGAGAAAGGAGGAATCTTCTCGCCTGCGCCCCTTATGCCGTAGCCCAACTCGTAGGGTATGTAAATCTCCCACGTAGAGCCGACGGGCATGTTTGTAAGCGCCTGCGTCCAGCCCGGTATAACCCTGTTGCATTCGAAAACGGCGGGTTTGTTGCGCTTGTACGAACTGTCGAACACCGTTCCGTCCACCAGTTTGCCCTCGTAGTTAACCTTGACTTTCGATGTAGCCTGGGGCTTCTCGCCTGTGCCTTCCTTTATGACCTTATACTGCACCTTGGAGCCGGGAAGCGTCTTCACGCCTTCCTTCTTGGCATTCTCGGCAAGGAATTTCTCGCCTTCCTCGCGGTTTTTGCCGTATTTCTGCTCCATGAGCCGGTTGTTGTAGAACTCCATCTGGTTCTGCACAATCTTCATTGCCGAGTCGGTGCTTATAGTAAGGCCTTTTCCGGTTATTCCGGCCACTACGCCTTTCTTGAACTGGTCCTCGTCAATGAACTTCGTGCCGGCCTTGTCGGTGATACGCTGGTTGACGTTAGGCAGAATCTGCTGCATGAGCTGCTGGCCAATCTGCACGCCGGCTGCATAAGCCGCGAGCTTCTTGTCGTCGGGTTTCTTGAGCATTTCGTTCACGCCGCGCATGAAATCGTCCATCTTCGTGGTGTCGACATTCATGCGGGTGGCTATGTAACTCTTCAGCCCCGTTGTCTGGGCCACGCCCATGTAAAGGCTGAAATCCTTGAGCGAAACCGTGTCGGCAGGAGTCGACACGGGGGCAGTCTGCCCTACCACCTTCACGCTTGCCGGTCTTGTGTTGTTATTGTTCTGCGCTGCGGCCGGGACGCATAGCAACATCGTGGCCGCGAACGCCGAAGCAACAGTCGTTATCGCTTTCATCAATCAGCGTCCTTTTTCAGTTCAACAAGCTCCAGCTTGAACACGAGTGCCGAATAAGGCTTGATGAGCGAAGCCACGCTGCGCATTCCGTATGCCTGGTCCTGCGGTATGTAAAGCTCCCACGTAGAACCTACGGGCATGTGGGTAAGAGCCTGCACCCAACCCGGTATCATCTCGTTAACGCGTATTTCGACGGGCTTGCCGTTGTTGTTCTTGTAAGAACTGTCGAACACGTTGCCGTCGATAAGGCGGCCTTCGTAGCTTACCATTACTTTCGACGAGTCGGCGGGAATGGGGCCGTCGCCTTCCTTTATAACCTTGTAGAGCGTGCCGCCGGGGAGTGACTTAACGCCGTCTTCCTTTGCTTTCTTGGCTATGAAGTCTTCGCCTGCCTTTTTGTTCGGGCCGAAGCTCTTCAGGAGCGTTTCGTTCTTGAGCTTGTCTACAAGCACCTGCGAACGCTTGAACGCTTCTTCGTGCGACATTATCATGTTCTTGCCGCGTGTTCCGGCAACGAAACCGGCCACGAGGTTCTTGAGGCTGATTGACTTGGTGCTGTCTTCGCCGTATATCTCGTAGTTAACACCCTTGAGCATTTGGGTTCCGAGCTGCTGGCCTATCTGTATTCCGGCGTAGCGTGCTGCTTTTTTCTTGTCTTCGCCTGCCTGTGCACCTTCTTTCACTCCTTTTATGAATTCGTCGAGGTATGCGGTGTCCACTCCGAGACGTTGCGACAGGTATTCCTTTACTCCGCGCGAATTCGACAGACCTATTTCGTAAGAAAGCGAATCTACTTCGGTTTTAAGGTTTGCTTTCGGTGCTCCGCCGTCACAAGAAGCGAGGAGCGCGGCGGCTCCGGCCGCCATGACAATTAATTTTTTCATTTCTTTGTTGGTTGTTTTTATTTTCGATTGTTCTTGTTTCATCTTTTCCGCCGCTGCGAAGCTCCGTTTGCGCGGCGCGGGTTGGCATTGCCTTAAAGCACTTCGATAAGTTCCACTTCGAACACGAGGGCTGCGTATGGCGGTATGCTTGCTCCGGCTCCGTTTTCACCGTAAGCCAGGTTGTAGGGTATGAAGAAGCGGTAAACGGCTCCTTCCTGCATGAGTTGCAGTCCTTCTGTCCAGCCGCGTATCACGCCGTTGAGCGGGAAGACGGCAGGTTCGCCACGACGGCGGCTGCTGTCGAACACCGTGCCGTCAACGAGCGTTCCCTCGTAGTGGCACTTCACGCTGTCGGTGGCCTTTGGCTTGCGGCCCGTTCCTTCGCGCACCACTTCGTATTGCAGCCCGCTCGGCAGCACCGTAACCCCGCTGCGCGCAGCGTTTTTTTCGAGATATTCCTCGCCGGCGCGCTTTGCGGCCTCGCCTAATTTGGCCTGCTCCGATTTACGCTCGGCGTCGCGGCGCTGGAGGAACTCTATTACGAGCTGCTGCCCCTCGATTTCGTCGATTGCAAGGTGATTGCCCGTAAGCAAATCGCGCACTGCCTGCGTAAAGTCGTTTATGTTCAAGTCCTCGCCGCAGAGATCCTGCAACTGGCGGCCTATTCCCAGGCCCAAAGCGTAACTTACCTTATCCATTTCGATATTTTTAAAAGCTTATGCGTCTGTTTTTTCTGTACTTGCTTAATAACCGCGCAAATATAATACTTTTATTCCTCGTAGGCGCAGCCGTCAACTTTTTTTATTACTTTTAAAGGATATGGCAGCCGGCACGTCACGGCCGGATTGCAAAAAACGCGCTTGCGCTTGCCGCTAAGCGGGCATTTCGCTACTTTTGTAATATTCATCAAACTTACAGCCATGAAAAAGATTGTTGTTCTTACCGGCGCGGGCATGAGCGCCGAAAGCGGGTTCGAGACTTTCCGCGACGCCGGCGGCCTGTGGGAGAAATATCCCGTTGAGCAGGTGGCCACCCCCGAAGGCTGGGAAGCCGACCCCGACCTTGTAACCGACTTTTACAACGCGCGGCGCAAACAGCTGCTCACCGCCGTGCCCAACCGCGGGCACGAGTTGCTGGCAGCACTCGAAAAGGACTTCGACGTGACGGTTGTGACGCAGAACGTCGACAACCTGCACGAGCGGGCCGGCTCGTCGCACGTGATACACCTGCACGGCGAACTTATGAAGGTGACATCCTCGCACGACCCCGACAACCCGCGCTACATACGCACGCTGCGCGACGACGAGGTGATTGTTCCCCACGGCGCAAAGGCCGCCGACGGCTCGCTGCTGCGCCCCTACATAGTGTGGTTCGGCGAAGCCGTGCCCAACATATCGCTCGCGGCCGAAGAGGCTTCAAAAGCCGACATCTTCGTGGTTATCGGCACATCGTTCAACGTTTATCCCGCCGCGGGGCTTATTTACTACGTGCCGGCCGAAGCACCCATTTACATCATCGACCCGAAGGAGGTGAAGGTGGAAAGCAAGCCGCAAATGCACTTCCTGCGCACGGTTGCCTCGAAGGGAATGGAGGAGCTGACGCAGATACTTCAAAAATACAGGTAAAAGGAAGACAAAAACCGACACGCCCGCAAAACCCTTTATTCATGCGGGATTGAACCCCCGTTAGGAGCTAAGAAAAAATACAAGGCACATAATTCGAAATATGTCTGACATATTTTAAAATACAAGGCACATATTTTTGCGCAGCTCCCGACTGCCCCGAAAGCCAATGTTAACGGGTTTTCCGGGAAGCATGGTTTTTTGCCCCGAAAACGTGCCGCAAAACGGTGCGGGTTTTCGCGTTTTCCGGGCAAGGCGGCGCGTTTGTGAAAAAATTAGTACTTTTGTTCATATCGAAAAAACTACACACATGGCAAGCGAAACGCTAACCCCGATGATGCAGCAGTACCGCCGGCTGAAGGCGGAGCACCCCGATGCCATTATCCTTTTCCGTTGCGGCGACTTTTACGAAACCTACATGCAGGACGCCGTAACGGCCTCGTCGGTGCTGGGTATCACCCTTACCCACCGCAGCAACAAGGGTTACGCAAAGAACACCGAAATGGCGGGCTTTCCCCACCACGCGCTCGACGCTTACCTGCCAAAACTCATACGTGCCGGCTACCGTGTGGCCATCTGCGACCAGCTCGAGGACCCCAAGCTCGCAAAAACCATTGTCAAGCGCGGCATAACCGAGGTGGTTACCCCCGGTGTGGCATTGGGCGACAACGTGCTCTCGGCCAAGGAAAACAACTTCCTGGCCGCAGTGCATTTCGGCAACGGGGCCTGCGGCCTTGCGCTGCTCGACATCTCGACCGGCGAGTTCCTCACCGCCGAAGGTACGGCCGACTATATCGACAAGCTGCTGGCCAACTTCTCTCCCAAGGAAGTGCTCGTCGTTCGCGGCAGGCGCGACAAGTTTATAGCCACCTTCGGCAAATACTACGTCTACGAACTCGACGACTGGGCGTTCGTCGAGCGCACTTCGCGCGAAAAACTGCTTAAACATTTCGGCGTGCAAACCCTCAAAGGCTTCGGAATCGACTATATGCACAACGGCATTACGGCAGCCGGCGCCATATTGCAGTACCTCGGCATGACGCAGCACAACCTTACGGGGCACATCACGTCGATTCAGCGCATAGACGAGGAACGCTACGTGAGGCTCGACAAATTCACGGTCAGGAACCTCGAGATAGTAAACGCAATGAACGAGGGAGGCCGCTCGCTGCTCGATGTGATAGACCGCACCGCCACGCCAATGGGCGAAAGGCTGCTGCGCAGGTGGCTGCTGTTCCCCCTGCGCGACATCAGGCAAATAGAAAGCCGCCAAAACGTTACGGAATACTTTTTCCGCAACCCCGACTTCCGCGACACCGTGGAGCAGGGGCTCAAAGGCATTGGCGACATCGAAAGGCTCGTGTCGAAAATAGCCGTTTCGCGCATTTCGCCGCGCGAAATGATGCAGCTGCGCTATGCCCTCGACGCTATCGTGCCCATAAAACAGGCATGCCTCGAAGCCGACGAAAACCTTCAGCGCATGGGAAGCCAGCTGTCCGAATGCGAGGAGCTGCGCTCACGCATAGCGCGCGAAATAGTGCCCGAACCGCCCGCCGTAATTTCAAAAGGCGGCGTCATAGCCGACGGGGTGAATGCCGAGCTCGACGAACTGCGCCGCATATCCCATTCCGGCAAGGACATATTGCTCAAAATACAGCAGCGCGAGATAGACGAAACCGGCATTCCGAGCCTCAAGATAGGCTTCAACAACGTGTTCGGTTACTACATCGAGGTAAGGAACACCTACAAGGAGCGCGTTCCCGAAACGTGGATACGCAAGCAGACGCTCGTCAATGCCGAACGATACATCACGTCGGAGCTGAAGGAACTGGAAGAAAAGATTCTCGGCGCCGAAGACAAGATACTCGCCCTTGAAGCCCGCCTGTACGAGGAGCTGGTAGGCTACGCCTTGCAATTCATCACTCCCTTGCAGCTCGACTCGGCCATACTGGCCGACATCGACTGCCTGTGTTCCTTTGCCCTCGCGGCGGCGGAGCACCGCTACGTGCGTCCCGTTGTGGACGACACCACCGTGCTCGAAATATCCCAGGGGCGCCACCCTGTTATCGAGACGCAAATGCCGCCCGGCGAGGAGTATGTGCCCAACGACATCGAGCTGGACACCGAACGCCAGCAGATAATAATCCTTACCGGTCCGAACATGGCCGGCAAGTCGGCCCTCCTGCGGCAAACCGCCCTCATAGTGCTCATGGCGCAGGTGGGGTGCTTCGTTCCGGCCGACAGTGCGCACGTGGGCATGGTCGACAAGATTTTTACCCGCGTTGGGGCAAGCGACAATATCTCGGCGGGCGAGTCGACGTTCATGCTCGAAATGAGCGAGGCTTCCAACATACTCAACAACATGACGGGCAACAGTCTGGTGATTTTCGACGAGCTGGGGCGCGGAACTTCCACGTTCGACGGCATAAGCATTGCATGGGCAATAGCCGAATACCTGCACGAAGGCCCGAAGGGACACCCGCGCACGCTCTTTGCCACGCACTACCACGAGCTGAACGAAATGGAGAAGCACTTTGCGAGGATAAAGAACTACAACGTGTCGGTTTGCGAAACCGACGGGCACATCGTGTTCATGCGCAAGCTCATGCCCGGCGGCACGGCCCATTCGTTCGGTATCCATGTGGCGCGCCTGGCAGGCATGCCGCCCAGCATAGTGCGCCGCGCCGGCCATATACTGAAGGAACTGGAAGGCACCAACCCCGGCGGCAATATAAAGAAGACCGAAAACATAGCCTCCTCGCGCGAGGGCATGCAGCTCAGCCTTTTCCAGCTCGACGACCCGCTGCTCTCGCAGATTCGCGACGAGATTCTCGGCCTCGACATCGACAACCTCACGCCCGTCGAGGCGCTCAACAAGCTAAACGGCATAAAACGCCTGCTGCTCGGCAAGTAAATGTTCCGCAAGGCCTTCGGCCTACGCACCGGCCGGCATACGGACACAGTGGCGAGGTCGTTTTTATTCCCATCGTCTCCGTCGATTAACTTGTGGTGATAATGTGAACAGATTACCGTTGAAATTGGCGTTTTTCGTGACCGAAAATTGAAAACTGATTTTCACTCCGTTAATCCCACATGGGAGCAAATAAAAAATATCTCTGAGATAATTTAAAATATGTCTGACATAATTCGAAATATGTCAGACATATTTTCCGCCCCCTGAAAACCCGTTTGCGAAACGCCCGAAAAATGCAGACATACTCCGACATGGCATTTGTCTTGTTGCGGAACATGCGTTTTTTCGCGCTTTTCATTGCCCGTTGTTCATTACCTTTGGCGCGTATTTCAAAAAAACAGGTGAAAAGTCTTTTCTTAAAGGAATAAAAAAGTAACTTTGGAGATTATGCAGCGTGCCCGGGTTTCGGTAACTCCCGGTGCACGGCTGTATTCTGTTTTAAAACCGTGAAAACAAGATTGTTAATCGTGCCGGTAAACTATCCGGCAGCGCAAATTGTCCCGTTATGAAGAGAAAAACGTTCCTCCTGATGTTGGTTTGCTGTATGCAATGGCTGTGTGTGCCCGCAGCCGGGTTGAAAGGGTTGAAAGTGGAATATGCGGCAAGTCCCCTCGGTATTGACACCCCGCGGCCGCGTTTCAGCTGGCAGATGACGGCCGGCGAACTCGAATACGGCATGCGGCAGAAAGCCTACCGCCTGTGGGTTTACGGCGAGGACGGCTCGTGCCTGTGGGATTCCGGCAAGGTTACGGGCGACAGCTCGCTCAACATAGCATACGCCGGACAGCCGCTCGAGCCGGAGACACGCTACCAGTGGAAGCTGAGCGTGTGGACGCAGAAAAACAAGGAAATATCAGCCTCGTCGTGGTTCGAAACCGGGCTTATGGAGCAGAACGACAAGGGAGCAAGGTGGAACGGGGCAAAATGGATAGGCGGAGGCAACGGCGACCTGGTGCTCTATTCGCACTACCTGCCCGAATTCAAGCTGAACTATGAGTTCCGGCTCGATAGCCTTTCCGGCGCGCCGGCCACGGCTTTCGTTTATGGAGCTAACGACATAAGGCTCATGGACGCCAACAAGAACCTATACGGCATATCGTGCAAAAAGAACGAATCATACATTAAAATAGAACTGGACGCTTCGGCATTGCAAAGCGGCAAGGAGGCGGAAATAAAGGTGTACCGTGTGGGTTACAGCCCGGACGACAAGCCGGGAACGCCGCTGGCAACGCTTAAAGTGCCGCTGCCCGTGCTCGGAAAGGCGAACATTTACGGAAAGCATACCCTGACGCTTACTTCCGACATGGGGGTAACCACATTCTTCCTCGACGGCATGGCAAACGTGGTGGGCGAGGTAAACATGAACCCCATAGGCCGCGGCGGCGACTATATCACCTTCCCCGTACTGGCCGATGTGGGCTTTTGCAGGCAAAGTAACGGGAAGTATCCCGACGCAGCCATTGAAATACGCAACATACGCAGCCCCGAAAACATACTCGCCACAATATATCCGCCCAAGGACGACAACGCGGATAAGGGCAGCGCGATTTACATAACCAACCCGAGCCGCAACGCCGCACCAATGCTCCGCACAGTGTTTCAAACGCGCGGCAAGAAAATAGCACGCGCGCGGCTTTACGTAACCGCACGCGGAATATATGATTTTTACATCAACGGCCGGCGGGTGGGCAACGATTACTTCAACCCCGGCGAGACACAATACAACAAAACGCATTTTTACCAGGCCTTCGACGTCACGTCATACCTGCAAAGCGGCCGCAACGCGGCAGGAGCCGTCTTGTCCGAAGGCTGGTGGAGCGGGGCAATAACCTACACCGGCCGGCATTGGAACTATTTCGGCGACCGCCAGTCGCTGCTCGCAAAACTTGCCATTACATACGAGGATGGCGAGACGGAGTATGTGGTAACCAGCCCCGCGACGTGGAAATTCTTCAACAACGGGCCGGTTGTTTACGGCAGCTTCTTCCAGGGCGAAGTGTACGACGCGCGACGCGAGAAGGCAGTTGAAGGGTGGAGCACCGCCGCTTATGACGATTCAGCCTGGAAGGCCGCGTGCGAAGTCCCACTCGAAGGAAACATAAGCCTTGAATCCGGCGAGGCAAACCCGCGCGTCGACGATTATTCGCAGTACAACCTCACGGGTCAGCTTTGTGAGCCGGTAAGGCAGGTAAAGGAACTCACGGCACAGTCGGTCGAGGAAATACGTACCGGGGTTTACGTTTACGACATGGGGCAGAACATGGCGGGCGTGCCGTGCATAAAATTGGAAGGCTGCAAGCCCGGACAGCACGTTTACCTGCGCTTTGCCGAAGTGAAATATCCCGCACTTCCCGCCTATGCCGGGCACGAAGGCATGATAATGCTCGAAAATATCCGAGGCGCAATGGCGCAGGACATTTACATAGCACGCGGGGGCAGCGAGACCATAACGCCGCGCTTTACCCTGCACGGTTACCGCTTTATAGAAATAACCGGCCTCGACCGCCCGCTGCCGCTCGAGGCGGTAAAAGGCACAGTGCTCAGTTCTGTGGGAAAACTTGCTTCGTACTACGAAACATCCAATCCTAAGGTAAACCGTTTATGGGAGAACATAATCTGGTCCTCTTACGCCAATCTGCTTTCTATTCCCACCGACTGCCCGCAGCGCAACGAGCGCATGGGCTGGGCAGGCGACATATCCGTTTTCTCGCGCACTTCAACCTACCTTACCCGCGGGCCGCAATTCCTGCGCAACTACCTGCGGGCCATGCGCGACGTGCAACGCGCCGACGGGCGCTTTGCCGACGTTGCCCCGATAGGCGGAGGATTCGGGGGAATGCTCTGGGGAAGCGCGGGAATTACCATTCCTTGGGAATGCTACCTGCAATATCGCGACATCGCCTTGCTCGAAGAACATTATCCTGCCATGAAAAACTACACGCAGTACCTCGTTGACAAGTGCGTGAACAAGGAAACGGGAATATTCGACCAAGGCCCTGCGTGGCCCGGAAACCTGGGCGACTGGCTTGCTCCTGAAAACCTCAAGAACGACGCAACGCTGCTTTGGGACGCTTATTTTATTTACGACCTCGACATAATGCGCCAGGTGGCGGGCATACTCGGGCACAAGGACGACTCCGTGCGGTATGCCGGGCTTCGCGACGAGCGCGTGTCGTTCTTCAACCGCACTTACATAGACCCCGCAACGGGTAAGACCCGCTTTGCCGGGCAGGACAAGCTCGTGGACACGCAGACTTCCTACCTTTTGCCTTTGGCCTTCGGAATTGTGCCCGACGACATGCGTTCAAAAGTGGCCGGTTGCCTTGTAAATACCATACAGCGCGCAAACACGTCCGACGACGGCAAACAATGTCCTCCCTATTCGCTGATGACGGGCTTCATAGGCACGGCATGGATAAGCCGTGTGCTTTCCGATTGCGGTTACAAGGACGTTGCTTACCGCCTGCTCCAACAAACGTCATACCCATCATGGTTGTATTCGGTGGAGCAGGGAGCTACTACGATTTGGGAGCGTCTCAATTCATACACGCATACCGACGGTTTTGGCGGCAACAACCAGATGAATTCCTTCAACCATTATTCGTTCGGCTCGGTAGGCGCGTGGATGTATAATTGCTCTTTAGGCATACAGCCCGACACCTTGAATCCGGGTTTCAAGCATTTCTTCCTTAAGCCGGAGTTCGACCCAACGGGAGCCATGAAGTACGCCCGCGGCTATTACGACTCGATGTACGGCCGCATAGCGAGCGGTTGGGAAGTCACGCCCGGGTCGGTGAAATACATGTTCCACGTTCCGGCCAATACAAGTGCCACGGTATGCCTCCCCGCCGAAGGTTTCGGCCGGGTGGCAATGAACAGCCTGTCGCTAAAGGAGGGAAAGGACTACATCATTGAGGACGGCATTCTGAAAATGGAACTCGATCAGGGCAGGTACAGCATAGAAATGTTCCGCAAATAAAATATGCAACCGGCGTGCCCGGAGTTTGGTTCATCCCGCCGGGCATTGTCCGTTGTGTCGCAATCTTTAACAAGATATAAGAACAAAATCATGAAACACATCTTTTCCCGCGTGCCGTGCGCTTTGTTGGCCGGCATGGCAACCGCATTTTTGCCCGCGATACTGGCCGTTGCCTTTTCGGCCTGCTCCGGTTCGGGCCACGACGGGCCGCTTTGCCGCTGGCACGACGGCGAAAAAAACATCACCACCCCCGACCCGTCGGTCAAGGAAGGACAAACGCTTCTTTCCGAGGGCGATTACCGCAATTTCCGACTTACCGGCGAGGCGCTCACGCAGCCGGGTTCAGAGGCCGCCCTGCGTTTCCACACCGACGGCGTGAAAGGCTACGACGTCGTCTTCCGCAACGGGGCTATCGACGGAACCCGCAAGAGCGGGTCGCTCGCTTCAGTGCGCAACCTCTACCGCTCGCTGGCCGAAGACGGCAAATGGTTCAGCTTTGAAGTAACCGTGCGCGGCAAGAACATCACCGTCGCAATCGACAGCACCGAAGTGGTGTGCTATACCGAGCCGGAACGCCACTACCGTGCCGAAAGCCACAAGGACCGGCTCATCGGGCATGGCAAGTTTGCCTTGCTCGGGTTGGCCGGCGAGGTTAAGTTCCGCCGCCTGAACGTGGAAAATCTCGGCGATGACGTGCGCAACGAGGCCGATACCATGCCGCCCGTCGACGAGCAGGCAGACAAGGTGATACGCTTCCAGCAGGAGGACTTCCCCGTGATAGATTACCACGTGCACCTCAAAGGCGGGCTTACGAAAGAGATGGCGCACGCCATGTCGATGAACTACGGCATAAACTACGGCGTTGCCCCAAATGCCGGCGAGGGCGGAGTAGGGCGCATGCTTGCCGACGACAACGAGGTGTACGAATATTTCAACGAGGTAAAGGACATGCCTTTCCTGCGCGGCGTGCAGGGTGAAGGGCGCAAGTGGACGGCCACGTTCTCAAAGGAAGCGCTCGGCGTGTTCGATTATCTTTTTACCGACGCAATGACGATTATCGACCACAAGGGGCGCAACTCGCGCATATACCGCCCCGAGGAGGTGCATTACGACGGCCTGACGAAAGAGCAGTACATGGAACACCTCGTAGACCAGACTGTTCTTATACTCACCAACGAGCCGGCCGACATATACGCCAATCCAACGTACCTGCCCGAGGACATGCAGGCCGACTACGACAAGTATTGGACTGCGGAGCGCGTGAACCGCGTGCTCGACGTGCTGGAGCAGCACGATATAGCGCTCGAAATCAACGCGCGCTACAGGATTCCGAGCCTCGACATCATACGCAGGGCCAAGGAACGCGGGATACGCTTCACTTTCGGCACGAACAACGTGGACGCCAACTTCGGACGCCTGGAGTACTGCCTCGAAGCAGTGGAGAAATGCGGGCTTACGCCCGACGACATGTGGTTCCCGTCGATGAGCGTGCGGCGCGAACGCCCTGTTATAATATACAACAAGTTCGACTGAACGGACGGCAGCATACAGGGCCGCAACCCGAATACCCGGTTGCGGCTTTTTTTGTGCCCTGCCCGGAACGCGGAAACAGACATAGGGAGACGCAAAAAAAGGAACGGAAAAAAGCGGATTTTTACCCCTCGAAACGGTATCTCATTTTCAGGCGGTTACAAACAGGTCGGAGAAAATCGAAAATTCAAGGCAGGAATTTTAAAATATGTCAGACATATTTTGAATTATGTCCGACCTATTTTTCGCCCTCTCCCGGCAGGGTCGCGGCATGGCAGACAAAAACCGACGCATTCCGGTGAACCGTGCGGCGTTGCCCATGGACGGCAAGAATTTGCCCCGCACACGGCTTCGGAATAATGCTGCAGGTGCAGGTGGCGTGGCGTTCGGAATGCGCGCGAAAGGTCCGGAAGTCCCCTAATCCGCCGGGCTTGCAGGAAATGTTATAATAATTTTATCTTGGCGTGCAAAAAATGCGGAAAATTATATTTAAAATTAGAAATAATATGTACCTTTGAAAGGTTGCAGGGCGCTATAGCCCTTGGATACGGCGTTCTGCCGTTAAAATGAAGAGTATAAATTGTTAAAAAACAGGTAATCCGCACTCCGATGGCGCTGTGCCTGTTGTCCGAATGGAGAAACAAACACCCGAAACACAATGAATTGACATGAAAACACGTGTTAGGCATTTTGCCGTGCTATGCAGTTTCCTGGCCCTTACGGCCTGTATGTTCGTGAACGTATCGTGTTCCGACAAAGTGGACGACTCTAACCTTTATGTCTTCTCGGGAAGCACAATAACCGACCTCATAAAGGACAATCCCGACCTTAGCTATTACTACGAGCTTCTGAAAAAGTCGCGTTCGGGCAACAAAGGCTCTACCATGGACCACCTGCTCGAAGCGAGGGGAAACTACACCGTGTTCGTGCCTACCAACGACGCCGTGCAGCATTTTCTCGATTCAATTTACGAGACAACCAACTACAACCTCGCCGACGTGCCCGACTCGATGGCACAGCAGATAGTGTTCAACAGCATAATCGACACCGACTTCCAGGAAGGCTACCGCACTACCGATTTCCGCGAAGGCGCGTTTGACTACAAGACCATGGCCGACCGCTTTGCCACCGTCAGTTTTTCGGCCGGCGACTCCACAGGCAGACCACGCATTTTCATAAACGCATTCTCAGAGATAATATCCCCCGACAACGAGGCCGGCAACGGGTGGATGCACGTGGTAAACAGGGTTGTAATGCCATATTCCAGTGCATTGCCCGACCTTATAGCAGGCCAGGACAATTTGCAGATATTCGGTCGCCTGCTCTTCCTTACGTCGTGGCGCGACAGCATGGCCGACTACCGCGACGAAGAGTACGAAGCACTCAGCAAACCCGAAATGGGGCAGGCCCCGTCCTACCTGGGCTATTATCCGCAGCACCGGTATTTCGGATATACGGCTTTCGTCGAGACTGACTCGTTGCTGTGCGACCGCTGGGGCATTACCATAAAGCGCGAAAACGGCAACATCGTAAACTGGAGCGAGATAATGGAAAAGGTGGAGCAGGCATGCAAGGCTTACTACCCCCGCGCCACGAGCAACGACCTCACCAGCCCCGACAACGCCATTAACCAGTTCGTGGGATACCACCTCGTGCGCGGCGCAATGTCGTACAACAAGCTGGTGATTCACTATAACGAAACGGGTTACTCCCTTTCCACGCCCGACAGGTTCGGAATAAACAAAATGCAGTACTATGAGACGATGGGCAAGGACAACCGCATTCTCAAAATCATGGAAGGCGCGCACACCGAGGGAAAACGCATAAACCGATACGTAAGCGAGTACGACTGGGACACGTATGAGGAAATCACCGTGCCGCGCAAGGGCATACTCATCTCGCCAAACAACGGCACGCGCGACATTCAGGCGCTCAACGGCTTTTACTACGTTATCGACGACGTACTCGTGTACGACGACGATGTGCCCGGCAAGGTGCTCAACGAACGTATGCGCTGGGACGTGCTCTCATTCCAGCCCGAGCTCTTCACCAACGGCCTGCGCGCCCTGCCAAACCAGAACTACTACTACATACCGAGAGGCTACCTCGAGGATGTCACCTTCACAGACGATACGTACCTTACCATACTCATGGTCTACGCGGCTGTCGGCAACCGTGCCTACGAGCAGGACGAGCCGTTCTTCGAAGGGCAGTACGACGTTACGTACCGCATGCCGCTCGTGCCTAACGACGGTACATACGAGCTGCGCATTGCCGTGGGCAACGGAAGCAACTGCGGCATGATGCAAACGTACTTCGGCACCAACAAGAACAACCTCTCGGCCGTGGGCCTGCCGTTGGACATGAGATACGTTGAAACAACCGACTGGATACAGTATTTCCTCGACACCGAGGACCGCCAGGAGAACGCACGCCTCGAGCGCAACATGAGAAACCACAACGTCATGAAAGGCTCAAACTGCTACGGCGACTTCAGCTACGGCGTAACCGAGGGCGGGCGCAACAGCGGCTTCGGCCTCCACAAGCTGCGCCACATCGTTTACCGCGGGGCCGTCAAGGCAAACACGCGCTACTACCTGCGCTTCAAGAACGTGCTCAACAACCCCACGGCACACCTCGACATCGACTACATAGAGTGGGTGCCCAAGAGCGTTTACGACGGCGTGGAGCCGGAGGACTACTATTAGAACCGGGCATGGGCCGCGCCTGCGGCCTCATGGCACGCAACCATACGGCCGCCGCACAGCACAGCCTGCGCGGCGGCTTTTTTAATGCCCGCCCGCGGTTTTTATAATTATGGCAGAGACGCAATAAAACCGCTTTTCTACAGGTGAGAAACCGTGCACGAAAAAGGGCATTTTCGAGGAGAAAAATTGAAAACTAAAATTCAGCGCGTTAACCCCGCATGGGAGCAAAGAAAAAATATGTCCGATGTATTTTAAAATATGTCTGACATATTTCGAAATATGTCAGACATATTTTCCGCCCCACGGAAACCCTTTTGAAAACCGTCCCGGAAAGGCAGACAAAACGCAGACAGCGCACCTTGATTCCCGCACCCGGTAGTTGCAACATCCTTGCCGGGCCGTTTTGTAGAGCCAATGCCGCGCTGCAAACGGGAATTTCCCCCGGCGAATCACCATGCGTAAGCGCGAAATACCTATTTGAGGGTATTGCAAACGGTTGTGTTTCAGTCTATCTTTGCAACCGGTACGATGATTGTGTACCGGGAGGGTCAACGAACGGCAGTGGCCGTTACATAGCTGCCGTGAGGCCGCTTTTCTCTTCATAAGGATTTAATTGTTATGTATCTTGTTCGTAAGAAAGGGTATCGGGTTGCAAAAATCCGATACCCTCTTTTGTTTTTTGTACTATTGTTGCCGGCACCCGCGCGGCAACGTTGAAAAAACACGTAACTTTGCGCTGCAATTCATCACCAAGCCTTACAAATGAAAATATTACATACTGCCGACTGGCACATAGGCAACACCTTTTTCGGCAACGACCGCAACGAGGAACACCGCCTTTTTTTCGATTTCCTGCTCAGGACCATAGGCGAGGAACATCCCGACGCGCTCGTGGTGGCGGGCGACGTGTTCGACACCTCAAACCCGTCGGCCGAGGCACAGAAGATATACTATAATTTCCTGCACCGCGCCACAAGGGAAAACCCCGGCCTGCAAATCGTAATAATAGCCGGCAACCACGATTCGGCAGGACGTATCGAGGCACCGGGCGAACTGCTTGCCGCCGACAACATTTTCGTGCGCGGGTACATGAGGAACGATACCGACGGCACTCCCGACATCAACCGCATGATTATACCGCTTCGCGGGCGCGAGAATGCCGACGACATGGCCGTGTGCCTGGCCGTGCCTTTCCTGCGCAGTTACGAACTGCCCGAAGGTAAATCCTTTGCCGACAGCATGGCGCGTTTCTTCGACACGCTCGCCGCCGAGGCACGCCACCGCTACGGCAAGCAAATGCCCATGTTGCTGCTGGCGCATTTCTATGCTACAGGCAGCGAAATAGCCGCCGAAGACCACAGCGAACGTATAATAATAGGAGGAGAGGAAAGCGTGGACATATCGTCGTTCTGCCGTAAGTTCGACTACGTGGCGCTCGGCCATATCCACAAGGCGCAAAAGATAGACGGCCTCGAGAATGTGCGCTATGCCGGCTCGGCGCTGCCCATGTCGTTCAGCGAGAAAGGATACCGCCACGGCGTTGTGTGCGTCGAAATAAACAATGACGACCTTATAACGATAACCGACATACCTTTCGACCCGCCACACCCGCTCATGAGCATTCCCGCACGCGGGGCGCTCACCACCGACGAGGCCCTCGACGCAATAAGCCGCCTGCCGCGCGCCGGCAAGGACACCCCGCCCGCAAACTATCCGTATGTCGAAGTAAAAATCGACGCCTCCGAGCCCGACCCGACCATACCGCGCAAGATACGCGACATGTTCGAAGGCAAGGCTGCCATACTGTGCTCAATAAAAAGGATAGAAAAAAGCAATATCGACTACAAGGAACTCGAAATAAAAACCTCCGAGGAACTCCGCAGGCTCACGCCCCAAAGCGTGGCGCAGACAATCTACAGCAAACGCTACGGGGGAGAAAAAATGCCCGACACGCTGCTCGAACTCCTGAAACAGGCCGAGCAGGCAGCAATAACATCATCCGAAGAAAAGTAACACACAACGGAAATGGTAATCCGAAAAATAACAATACGAAACATCACCTCGTTCAAAGGGGAACAGACAATCGACTTTACAGCCGAGCCGCTGCGGTCGGCAGGACTGTTTGCCATTACAGGCGACACCGGGGCCGGAAAATCTACCATACTCGACGCCGTTTGCCTGGCGCTTTACAACCGCGCGCCGCGCTTCGACGACCGCGAACAGCTGAAATACATCACAGGGCAGTCGCCCGACACAGATATAGAGCTGCGCGGCAGCGACACGCGCAACGCCCTGCGCCGCGGCGAGACCGACGGCATGTGCTGCGTGGAATTTTCAACCGCCGAAGGAGTGTTCCGCGCCACGTGGCAGCTGCGCATAAAACGCACGGGCCGCTACGCCCGCCCGGAGCAGACGCTCGAACAGATAGCCCCTAACCACAGGACAATAAACCCGCAGGACTTTGCCGGCGAGGTGAAGAGAATCGTAGGGCTCGATTACGAACAGTTCACCCGCACCGTAATACTCGCGCAAAACAGCTTTGCCAACTTCCTGCGCGCACACCAGAACGACAAGTCGGCACTGCTCGAAAAAATAACGGGCACTGAAATCTACGCGCTCATATCCAAGGAAGTGTACCGCCTTAACCAGGAAGCGCAAAAGGCATACGAAGTGAAATGTTCCGAACTAAAGGGCCTCACCGCCGGTTACTTGGACGAAGCCGACCTTGCACGCCTGGAAAACGAAAGACACCTGCGCGAATCGTCGGCACAAGCAATAGACCAGAAACTGGAATACCTTAAAAAACAAATAGACTGGTACGACAAATACGAGAAACTGTCGGACGAGGTAAGGAAAGCCACCGAAAGTTTCGACGAAGCCAACCGACATTTCATAGATTTGCGCGACATGAGGGAGAAACTGGCGCGTTACGACGAAGTTGCCGCCGTGAAAGACAAATTCCTCCTGCTAAAAGACGTGGAAAACCTCAAGACTGTCGGTAAATCAGAAGCCGAAAGCTACCGCGAGCAGGAAAAAACGAAAGAAAGAATCTTCGCCGTGGCCGCCAAGGAATACGAAGAAGCACAAAACAGCTTCAGGAAAGCCGACAGCCAGTACGAACAGCAACGCCCGCTGCTCAAGAAGGGACACGACCTGAAACGCGACGTACTTTACGATAAAAATTCCATAAACGAACGGCAGAGTAAGATAAAAGCCACCGAGTCGCAGGCCGCCGCACGCAAAAAAGAACTCGAAGCAAGGCAACACGAACTGGCTGAAATAGAAAAGCAGGAACAAATCTGCGAAGGCACGCTACAGGAACTGTCGGTACATCAGAAAATGCTTGACCAGTCGGCCGCGATAATCGAAAAACTCAAGAGATATTCGGCCACGCAAGGCAAAAGCGTGCACCTCAACGCCGAACAGCAGGCAATACAGCGCAGCCTCGAGAACTTGCGCAAGGAGTTCGCCGCAATGGAATCCGAACTGAACCTCCTGTCGCAGAAACAAAAATCGCTTGTCGAGCAGCGAAACCTATGCAAGGCCCGCAATTCGGAATTCGAAGGCGGGTTGCTGCAAAAGAATTACGACGCGGCGTTCGCAATGCAGGAGAAACTGCGCGGCGCGCGCAAGCTGTGGAAAAGCATATCCGACGGATACTCGGGAATAGAAGACCTCGAAGAACTCCGGAGCCGCACGTCCACGACCCTGTCATACCTGGCGAACGACATCTCTGCAAAAGAAAAGCAGATAAAGCAGCTGCACGAAACATACGACAACCGTCTTAAAGCCTACACCCTGAGCCAGAGCGAAGACATCAAAGGTCTGCGGCAGGGATTGAAGGAAGGCGCACCGTGTCCCGTTTGCGGCGCCACCCACCACCCGTACCACACCGAAACGGAGCAACATTTGGGTGAATTGCTCACAATGATAGAAAAGGAATTCCGCGAAGTGGAGGCACAGCTCAACAAACAGACCGACGAGTTCAACGCGCTGAAACAAAAACAAAGCGCCGACGAGGTGCGCCTCAATTCCATAGACGAACAAATCAGGAAACTGAAGGCGCAGCTGGCCGTCGACACGGAGGAGTGGGGAGAATACGCAAGCCTCGACCCCTCGTTCGCCAACTGTTCGCAAAACGTCAACCGCCCGGCAAGGCACGTAATGCTGGCACAAATAGCCGACAATGCCGACCGCACCGTGAACAGCGCCAAGGCAAGGCTTGACGAATTCAACAAGAACCGCAACACCATCGAGGCGCTCACTGCCGAGATAGAACAGCTTGCCGGCCGTGCCGACGACCTGCAGCGGCGGCGCTCCAACCTGCTGCGCAGCATAGGCCAGGCCGAAAGCCAGCTCGACAAGGCAAACAAGGAGATAAAGGAAAACAACGCCTCGGTGAACGAACTTTACTCCGACCTCGAAAACCTGGTTACAATATCCAACTGGCACACACTCGTGCGCGACAATGCCGAAGAATTCGTAGGAAAGATAATCGCCATGACGGCCAACCGCCAACGCAACCTCGAGCAGCTGCAAAAGCTCAAAGGAATGCGTGCCGAAACGGAACACGACATCAAAACGCTCGCTGCAATGCTCGAAGAGCTGGAACGCAACGCACAAAAACTGAAAGAGGAAATCGAAATGCTCGACGCTTCGATAAACGACAAGCAAAACGCCATTTCCGAAATGTTCGGTCGTGAAGACCCCGACGACGTGGAGCACAGAATGGAAGCCGCCGTCAAGATTGCGCGCGACAACATGGAACGCAAGGACAAGCTGCTGCAGGAAAACCGCAACGCCCTGCACGACATAAGCCAAATGCGCGGCAGTGCCGAACAGAATGTGGCAAAACAGGAAAAACGCGCCGCAGCCTTGCGCGACGACATAGACCGGTGGATTTTCAGTTTCAACAACACGCACTCGCCGGTGCAGTTCAACGAACTCGAACGCATTTTCAAGGACACATGCAACTGGAACGAGCTGCGCGACAAGGTAGACAAGGCAAAGACAGCGCGTATCCTGGCCGAAGACCGCATGAATTTCGCGCAAAAGCAGCTCAACAGCCTGCTCACGCTCCCGCAGCGGCCCGACCGTGCCACCGAAAGCCGCGTAACCATCGAAAACAGCATAACGCGCATGAACGCGCAGAAAGACGAGGTAAGCAGGCTGCTCGCCGAAACCGCCTCGCGCCTCAGGGCACACGAGGAAAGCAAGGCCAAGATAGCACAGTTCGAACCCGAACTCAAGGCACTCGAAGCCAAACGCACCGACTGGGGAAAGCTCAACGCCCTTATCGGCTCGGCCGACGGCAACCTCTTCCGCGTACAGGCACAATGTTTCACCCTCAAACTGCTTGTCGAGCACGCAAACGTGCAACTCTCGAACCTGTCGCCGCGCTACCGCCTGCAATGTATCCCCGACTCACTCGGGCTCGAAATAATAGACCGATACATGTGCGACCAGAAACGCCCCGTGTCGAGCCTCTCGGGCGGGGAAACCTTCGTCGTCAGCCTCGGCCTCGCCCTCGGCCTCGCCTCCCTCTCGAGCAGCAACCTCGCAATAGGAAGCCTCTTCATCGACGAAGGATTCGGCAACCTCGACAACGAAAGCCTCGCCATGGTAATCAAGGCGCTCGGAAACCTACAGAGCGCACAAGGCCGCAAGGTAGGAATAATAAGCCACACGTCGCAGATACGCGACAGCATACACCCCCAGCTACAGGTACTGAAGCAGAAATCCGAAGGCTACAGCTACATACGCATATCCGGCATTTGAAAACACACCCGCCGTAACGCCGCCCGACACAACCACCCGCCCGGCGCATGAAGCACACTATCCTCATGTGTCTGCCTTTCCGGGGCGGTTTTCAAACGGGTTTTCAAGGGGCGGAAAATATGTCTGACATATTTCGAATTATGTCAGACATATTTTAAAATACATCGGACATATTTTTTCTTTGCTCCCATGCGGGGTTTACGCACTGAAAATCAGTTTTCACTTTTCCGCCCCGAAACAGACATTTTTCTGCCGGTCATAAGCACGCAATTTGACGAAGCCTAACTACCGATTTGGGTTAAAGAGTAAACGCGCGAATCACTTCGCGCGTTTACGGTCCGGCCTTTGCGGCCGGAAAGTATGAAAACGTAAATGGTTTGCCCTGCCCGACGGCCTCAGGGGCTTTTTGCCCCGGCAAGGAGGTTGCGGTTGTGGTTTTGGGGAAGTGTTGTTGCGGGGCTTACTGTTTTGCCCTGTTGCTTATGTCGAGCATGCGTTTTATTGGCCTCACGGCTTTTTCGGCAACCGGGGGATTCACATCCACGGCGGGCCATTGGTATTTTAGGCAATTATATAGTTTTTCCATCGTTACGAGGCGCATGTATTCGCATTCGTTGCATGGGCATGCGCCGTCTTCGGGTGGAACGGGGATGAACTTTTTGTCGGGGCACGACTTGTGCATTTCGTGCAGTATGCCGCTTTCGGTTACTACGAGGAATTCTTCTGCGTTGCTTGTTGCGGCGAACTTGAGCATTGCGGCCGTTGAGCCGGTGTAGTCGGCCAGTTTCAGTATTTCCGCGCCGCATTCGGGGTGTGCAAGCACTTTGGCCGCGGGGTGTTCCTTTTTCATTTGCATGAGCTTTGCCGGCGAGAAGCGCGAATGCACGTGGCATGCGCCGTCCCACAGCAGCATGTTGCGTCCGGTTACGGAGTTGATGTAGCTGCCGAGGTTGCGGTCGGGCCCGAAGATTAGTTTCTCGTCTTTGGGGAAACTTTCTACTACCTGCACTGCGTTGCCCGACGTTACTACCACGTCGGTGAGCGCCTTTATCGCGGCCGATGTGTTTACGTATGAAAGTACGGTGTATCCCGGATGTTCTTCCACGAATTTCGCGAACTTGTCGGGCGGGCAGCTTTCTGCGAGCGAGCATTGTGCGTTCAGGTCGGGGATGAGCACTGTTTTGTCGGGGCAGAGTATCTTGTTTGTCTCGGCCATGAAGTGCACGCCGCACATTACTATGATGTCGGCGTCGGTTTTTGCGGCTTTTTGCGCCAGCGCAAGGCTGTCGCCCACGAAATCGGCCACGTCCTGCACATCGCCCGGCGTGTAGTAGTGCGACAGTATTATTGCATTCTTTTCGCGGCACATCCTGCGTATTTCGGCGGCGAGGTCGGTGCCTGCGGGTATGGGTTCGTCTACGAATCCTTTCTGTTTCCAGCTTTCCTTTATCATCTGTTATGTTAGTTTTACGGCCTTGTGCGTGAAACACGGCCCTTGTATGTTGCAATATTACTAACTTTTTTCCTAAAGTGGTATCCTTTGGTCGCACAAACGGCATAAAACAAGCATTCCGGGATGTTAAATTCATATAAAAGCCGTAATTTTACAACCTGAAAAATATCTTTTTGAATGGAAAGCAAGAATTTCAAGCGTACATTGGTAACCGCCGCCCTTCCGTATGCGAACGGCGGGGTACACATAGGACACCTTGCCGGCGTTTACGTGCCTGCCGACATTTATGTCCGTTACCTCAGGTTGAAAAAGAAGGACGTGCTCTTTATCTGCGGCAGCGACGAGCACGGAGTGCCCATCACGCTGCGCGCAAAGAAGGAAGGCTGCACGCCGCAGGACGTGTGCGACCGCTTTCATGCGCTGATAAAGAAAAGTTTTGCCGATTTCGGCATTTCATTCGATATTTACAGCCGCACCACCTCGAAGATACACGCCGAGACGGCCTCGGCTTTCTTCCGCACGCTTTACGACAAGGGCGTGTTCGTCGAAAAGGAGAGCGAGCAGTACTACGACGAGGAGGCAAAGACGTTCCTGGCCGACCGTTACATCACGGGCGAGTGCCCCCACTGCCATTTTCCGAAGGCTTACGGCGACCAGTGCGAGCATTGCGGCTCGACGCTTTCGCCAAACGAGCTGATAAACCCCAAGAGCGCCGTGAGCGGCTCGAAGCCCGTGCTTAAAAAGACGAAACACTGGTACCTGCCGCTCGACAAGTACCAGCCGTGGCTCGAGAAGTGGATTCTCGAGGACCACAAGGAGTGGAGGCCCAACGTTTACGGCCAGTGCAAGAGCTGGATAGACATGGGCTTGCAGCCGCGTGCCGTGAGCCGCGACCTCGACTGGGGAATACCCGTGCCCGTCGAGGGTGCCGAAGGCAAGGTGCTCTACGTGTGGTTCGACGCTCCCATAGGATACATAAGCAACACCAAGGAATTGCGCGACGACTGGGAAACGTGGTGGAAAGACCCCTCCACGCGCCTCGTGCACTTCATAGGAAAAGACAACATTGTGTTCCACTGCATTGTGTTCCCCACCATGCTCAAGGCCGAAGGCAGCTACATACTGCCCGACAATGTTCCGGCAAACGAGTTCCTCAACCTCGAGGACGACAAGATTTCCACGTCGAGGAACTGGGCCGTGTGGCTCGATGAGTACCTCGTCGATTTCCCCGGCAAGCAGGACGTGCTGCGCTACGTGCTCACGGCAAACGCACCCGAAACGAAAGACAACAACTTTACGTGGAAAGACTTCCAGGCGCGCAACAACAACGAGCTTGTGGCCGTGTACGGAAACTTCGTGAACCGCGCCCTCGTGCTTACCGACAAGTACTACGGCGGGGTTGTGCCCGAGCAGGGAGAGCTAACCGACTACGACCGGCAGACCATATCGGAGTTCACCGGCGTAAAGGCCGACGTGGAGAAGCTCCTGGACGAGTTCCGCTTCCGCGACGCGCAAAAGGAAGCCATGAACCTGGCCCGCATAGGAAACAAGTACCTGGCCGATAGCGAGCCGTGGAAACTGCAGAAAACCGACCCCAAGCGCGTTGAGACAATATTGAACCTCTCGCTCCAGTTAGTGGCCAACCTGGCAATCGCTTTCGAGCCGTTCCTGCCGTTCAGCAGCAAGAAACTGCGCCACATGCTCAACATGGAAGAGTTCGACTGGAACGACCTCGGCTCCACCACGCTTATTGCCGCCGGTCACAAGATTAACAAGCCCGAACTGCTGTTCGAGAAGATAGACGACGCGCCCATACAGGCGCAGGTGGACAAACTGCTCGCCACCAAGGCCGCCAACGAGGCTGCCGGGCGCAAAGCCGAGCCGCAGAAGGCAGACATGCCGTTTGAGAACTTCGAAAAGATGGACCTCCGCGTGGGAACGGTAAAGGAATGCGTCAAAGTGGAAAAGAGCGACAAGCTGCTGCGCTTCGTTATTGACGACGGGTTGGAGACGCGCACCATAGTGAGCGGCATAGCCAAGTTCTACAAGCCCGAGGAGCTCGTTGGCAAACAGGTATGCTTCATAGCCAACCTGCCGCCGCGTAAGCTGCGGGGCATAGAGAGCCAGGGCATGATTCTCAGCGCCGAAAACCCCGACGGCACGCTCAGCGTGCTCACGCCCGACCGCAAATGCGCCGACGGCGCGTGCGTGAAATAGCAAAGGTGATACATTATATATTAAGGTGTGCCGCACTCCCGCCGGGGGTGCGGCATTTTTTTCGCGTGTCTTGCCGGTTGTATGCCCCGCGAGGGGAACGTGGCGTCGTTGCACGGGGAAAGTGTGCTGCGGCGGGGCGGTCGCCGCCGTCTTTACGCGGCCGCGATTATTCGCGCCTCTGCGTTTTATACGACGATTGGCATTGTCGTTTTGGGGTGCGGAAAACGAAAACTTTTGTGTGTAAAATAAGCACCCCCTTTGGAGCAAATAAAAAATATGTCTGACATAATTCAAAATATGTCAGACATATTTTAAAATACAAGGCACATATTTTCAACCCCCTCCAAACCCGCATGAAAACTGGGCTTTTGCGTGCAGACAAACACGGACACGCGGCTGCGTGATGACGTTGCGGCGACGCGGTGGACCGGTTCCCGGACGCGATTCATCGCGTCTCTGCCATGTACAGCCCGGGCGGGTATGAATTAAGGCTGTTTGGTTTTGTTTTTCCCGGGTACGCGGGGCAGGAAGTCCGACACGTCGTAGCCGTGGCCTATTAGGTCGCGCACAACGCTCGAGCTTATCGCCGCGAGTGGCGGCTCGGTGAACAGCAGCACTGTTTCTATGCCCGTCAGGCGGCGGTTCATGTCGGCCATGTCGCGTTCGTATTCAAAGTCCCTTACCGAACGCAGCCCGCGGAGTATGAACTGTGCCCCGTTGCGGCGCGCGAAGTCGATGGTAAGGTCGTTGTAGCTTTCTACACCCACACGCGGCTCGTCGGAGTAGTAGCTTTTTATTATTGCAACCCTTTTTTCGGCCTCCGACAGCATGCGTTTCTGTTTGTTCACGCCAATGCCTATTATTATGCGGTCGAACAGTTGCAGCCCGCGCTTTACTATGGCCGCATGTCCTATGGTGAACGGGTCGAAGCTGCCGGGGAAAATGGCTATTCTGTTTTCTTTCATCTTTTTTTGTGTGGAGGTTGTTTAGTTCTCCGTGCCGTCGAGGTCTTCGGGGCGGTCTTCTTCGATTACGAGGTTGTCGATAATGAAGTTCTGGCGTTCCATGGTGTTTTTGCCCATGTAGTAGGCCAGCAGTTCGTTTACCTTGTCGCTCTTTTGCAGTGTTACCTGTTCGAGTCGCATTTCCGGTCCTATGAAGTGCTTGAACTCGTCGGGCGAAATCTCTCCCAGTCCTTTGAAGCGCGTTATCTCGGGGTTTGGTTGCAGGCGTTTTATTGCCGCCTGGCGTTCTTCGTCGTTGTAGCAATATACGGTTTCGAATTCCGAGCGTTCGGAACTGCGGCTTTTCTTGAGTATGGATGCTCCCGCGGCCTCGTCGCTCACGTTTGCGGCTTTGGCGGCGGGTTGTTTCTTCTTTTTGTTGCGCACGCGGAAGAGCGGCGTTTGCAGTATGTAGACGTGGCCTTTCTTAATCAGTTCGGGGAAGAACTGCAGGAAGAACGTAATCATGAGCAGGCGTATGTGCATTCCGTCCACATCGGCGTCGGTGGCTACGATGACTTTGTTGTATCGCAGGCCGTCAAGGCCGTCTTCGATGTTGAGGGCTGCCTGCAGGAGGTTGAACTCCTCATTTTCGTACACCACCTTCTTTGTAAGCCCGAACGAGTTGAGCGGCTTGCCCCTGAGGCTGAACACGGCCTGCGTGTTCACGTCGCGGCTTTTGGTTATGCTTCCCGAAGCCGAGTCGCCCTCGGTTATGAAAATGCTGCTCTCATCGCGCCGGTCGCCGCGTGCGTCGTTGAAGTGTATTCGGCAGTCGCGCAGCTTGCGGTTGTGGAGGTTGGCTTTCTTAGCCCGCTCGCGCGCCAGTTTGGTGACGCCGCTTATGGCCTTGCGTTCCTTTTCGGACGACTGTATCTTGTCGAGCATTGCCTCGGCCGTGTCGGGCGTCTTGTGCAGGTAGTTGTCGAGGTTTTCCTTGATGTAGTCGCCAACGAACTTGTTTACGCTCACGCCGCCGGGCGACATGGTGAGGCTGCCGAGCTTTATCTTCGTCTGGCTCTCGAACTGCGGTTCCTCTACGTTCACGGCTATGGCGGCCACAATGCCGTTGCGTATGTCCTGGTAGTCGAAGTTCTTGTTGAAGAACTCCTTTATCGTCTTGGCCACGTGCTCCTTGAAGGCGCTCTGGTGCGTTCCGCCGAGCGTGGTGTGCTGTCCGTTTACGAACGAGTGGTATTCTTCGCCGTATTGGTTGGTGTGTGTAAAGGCTATCTCGATGTCTTCGCCCGTAAGGTGTATTATCGGGTAAAGTGCTGGGGACGTCATGGTGTCGGTGAGCAGGTCTTCGAGGCCGTTGCGGCTTTGTATTTTGCTTCCGTTGAAGATTATTGCCAGCCCGGTGTTGAGGTATGTGTAGTTGCGGAGCAGGTTTTCGATTATTTCCGTGCGGAAGTGGTAATTCAGAAAGAGCGTGTTGTCGGGCTCAAAGGCGGTGTACGTGCCGTTCTCCTCGTCGGTGGGTTCGGTTGTGTCGCTCACGAGCTGTCCGCGCTCGAATTTTGCGGTGCGTACCACGCCGTCGCGGTAGGAACGCACTTCGTAGCGCGCGCTCAGGGCGTTTACGGCCTTTGCTCCCACGCCGTTGAGGCCTACGCTTTTCTTGAACGTCTTGGAATCGTATTTCGCGCCGGTGTTTAGCACGCTCACGGCTTCGATTAGCTTGCCTTGGGGTATGCCTCGCCCGTAGTCGCGCACGGAAACGTATTTGTTGTCGGTAAGCGTGATTTCTATGCGCTTGCCGGCGTTCATCTTGAACTCGTCTATGGAGTTGTCGATTGTTTCCTTGAGCAGCACGTAAATGCCGTCCTCGGCGTGCGAGCCGTCGCCCAGGCGTCCTATGTACATTCCCGGACGTGTGCGTATGTGCTCGATGTCGGAGAGGTGGCGTATGCTCTCGTCGGAGTATTCGGGCGTTTGTTGTGAGGTGTTGTTTTTGTCGTATAGTATGTTGTCTTCCATAATTGCTTTTCTTTCCGTTGTGCCGTGGCGTTTTGCCTTGTCCGGCGGCGGTTATCCGATGTTTTTTCGGTAGCAGCGGCGGCGTTTGTGTATTTCGCCGTCAAGGTATTTCCATTGTGCCTGCACTTTGCTGTTGCTTTCGAGTTCGGGGTTTGTTTCGCCGTACTTGAAGCCCATCTTCATGTATATGGGTATGAGATCGGTAAAGAGCAGCGCGTTCACGCCCTTGCTCTGGTATTCGGTCTTTACTCCCACGAGCAGCAGATCGAGCGTGTCGGGGTGTTTGAAGAACAGTGCCTTGAGCAGGTGGAACCATCCGAAGGGGAAGAGCTTTCCTTTTGCCTTTTGCAGTGCGCGCGAGATTGACGGCATTGACACTCCCACAGCCACGGGTTCGTTGTTTTCGTCTTCCACTACGGTAACCATGCGCAGGTCGAGCAGCGGGAAGTATTCCCTTACGTACTGGTCGACCTGGCGGTTTGTCATGCGCGAGAATCCGTAGAGCGGCGCGTAGGCTTCGTTTATGAGGTCGAAAATCTTGTATGCCAGTCCGGTTTTCTTGAGTTCGCGTTTCGATTTTATCTTGCGAATGTGCAGGTTGTAGCGTTTCTTTACTATCTCGGCGGGGCGTTTGTAGCCTTCGGGCAGCGACTGCGGGACGAGCAGTTTTTTCTCTATCCAGTCGGCCTGTTTCTCGAAGCCCAGTGCCTCCATGTGTTCGGGATAGTAAGGGTAGTTGTATATGGTCGACATGGTAGAGAGCTGGTCGAACCCGTAGATTAGCATTCCTTCGGCGTCGAGGTCGGTGAAGCCCAAAGGACCTACTATCTCGGTCATGCCCCGTTCGCGTCCCCATTGCTCCACTGTGCGCAGCAGCGCGGCCGACACTTCGCGGTCGTCGATGAAGTCAATCCATCCGAAGCGCACGCTGTGTGTGTGCCACGTTTCGTTGGCGCGGTGGTTTATTATGGCTGCCACGCGCCCCACGATTTTGCCGTCGCGCAGCGCGAGGAAATAATCGGCTTCGCAGAACTCGAGTGCGGCGTTGCGCCCGGGCGAGAATGTCTTGAGCATGTCCTCGTACAGGTCGGGCACGGAGTAGGGGTTGTCCTTGTAAAGTTCGTAGTTGAAACGTATGAATTTCTTTAGGTCGCTTTTGCTGTCTACTTTTCGTATTTCTATCGCCATTTTGTAGGAATATTGTGTTGAGTGGCATATAATTTCCCGAAGTTGCAAAGTTAGTTAATTTTTGCGGAAAAACGGGTGCGCAAGTCCCGGTAGTTGGGGGCGGAAAGGCGTGCCGGAGTTTGTCTGCGTTTTCGGGACATTTTCGCGGCGGGTTTTCAGGGGGCAAAAAATATGTCTGAGATATTTTAAAATAGGTCAGACATATTTTGAAATATGTGCCTTGTATTTTCTCTTTGCTCCCATGTGGGGTAAACACACTGAAAATCAGTTTTCAATTTTTTGCCCCGGAAATGCCGGTTTCGGGACACCGGTTCCGGTGTCTGCGTCTGTCGGTTGCCGGTGCGGCAGGCGCGCATTTTATTGTCCGTGCCTTTTGCCGTAATGCAGGAAACGAGTATATTTACAAACGTTTACGAAAATACCATAAGAACCTTGAACCTAAACCTTAGAAAATGACTGACAAGACTATCGTACAGCGGATGACCAACTTCAGGTGGGTTATCTGCGGAATGCTGTTCCTGGCAACTACTATCAACTACATGGACCGCCAGGTGCTGTCGCTTACATGGAAAGACTTTATCGCCCCCGAGTTCCACTGGACCGATACCGATTACGGCAACGTGGCGGGTATCTTTGCGCTCGTCTACGCTATAGCAAACCTCGTGTCGGGGCGTTTTATCGACCGCCTGGGCACGAAGAAAGGCTACCTCGTGGCCATAGGTGTGTGGTCGGCCGGAGCGTGCCTGCACGCCCTTTGCGGCTGGGCCACCGAAACGGTTGTGGGGCTCGACGGCGCGGCGCAGATGGTGGGGGCGGCCGGGGCTACGGCTTCCACGATAGCCATGGTGAGCGTGTACTTCTTCATGGCGGCGCGCATAGTGCTCGCTGCCGGCGAGGCGGGCAACTTTCCCGCGGCCGTAAAGGTGACGGCGGAGTATTTCCCGAAGAAAGACAGGGCTTTCGCAACGGCAATATTCAACTCCGGCACCACGGTGGGCGCGCTGGTGGCTCCCCTGTGCGTGCCGTCGCTGGCAAGGTTCTTCAAGGACCTCGGCGTGGGCAACGGCTGGGAAATGGCGTTCCTTATAATCGGCGGACTGGGATTCCTGTGGATGGGTATATGGCTTTTTGCCTATAAGGACATGCGGGGAAACCCGCACGTGAACGATGCCGAGCGCCGCTATATCCTGCACGACAGCGGCAGCACCGACACCGCCGCCGGCGGGCGCAAGATTCCGCTGCTCGAATGCCTGCGCCTGAGGCAGACGTGGGCCATAGTGCTCGGCAAGTTCCTTACCGACGGCGTATGGTGGTTCTTCCTTTTCTGGACTCCCGCCTACATAAGCGACGTGTACGGCTATGCGTCCGACACGTTTACGGCGCAAATGCTCATCTTCGTGCTCTATGCCATAACAATGCTTTCGATACTTGGCGGCAAGCTGCCCACGGTGTTCATAAACCGCACGGGCAAAAACGCCTACACGTGCCGCATGAGGGCAATGCTCATCTTTGCCGTCTTCCCGCTGCTCGGACTGTTGGCGCAGCCCGTGGGGCAGTATTCGTGCTGGCTGACGATAGTGATAATAGGCATAGTGGGCGCGGCGCACCAGTCGTGGTCGGCCAACCTGTTTTCCGTGGGCAGCGACTTGTTCCCCAAGAACACTGTGGCCACGATAACGGGGCTTAACGGCATGGCCGGGGGCATAAGCTCGTTTCTTATAAATGTGGGGTCGGGCCGTTTGCTCGACTATGTGGAGCAGACGCGGTTCACACTCCTGGGCTTCGAGGGCAAAGAGGCCGGATATTTCATGATATTCTGCGGTTGCTCGGTGGCCTACCTGCTGGGATGGACGGTGATGAAATCGCTCGTGCCGCGCTACAAGCCCGTGGAGTGAAAAGCCCGAAGCGTGCACCGCGTCGCGCGATGTCCGCGTTGGAGGTGCTTTTTAACATACATGGATTTACCACAAATTTTGCGGGTGTCCGGGCAAAGAAAAAATATCTCTGAGATAATTGAAAATATGTCTGACATAATTCAAAATATGTCGGACATATTTTTACCCCTTCGCAAAGGCCGATGAAAAGCGGGCTTGACGCATGTCCCTTTTTGTCTGAATGAACTTTACCGCGCGGGTTGCTCCTGCTGCGTTCCGGCAAGTCCGTCGTCCGACGAGCGCGAAGCCAGCCGGAGCGGCACTTCCTTCGACGGTTTCACGCCTTTGTCCTTCAGGCTTTCGAGCTGCCTTACAATGTTTCCCCGCCCGCGCAGTAGCTGGTTCTCGCTTTCTTCGTAGGTTTCCTGCAGTTTCTTTATCGAATCGCCTATCCTGACGTAATTGTTGGCAAACACGGCGAATTTGTCGTACAGCCTGGCGGCGGCGTCGATAACCTCGTTTACCGATTTGCTTTGGTTCTCGCTGTTCCACAGGTTGTCGGCAAGTTGCAGCACCGAGAGAAGCGTAGAAGGATTGAGCAGTATTACCTTTTTCCTGTAAGCATACAGCGAAAGTTGCACGTCGTTGCTCACGGCAGCCACGTACCCGGCCTCGGTGGGCAGGAACATGAACACATAGCCCATTGCGCCGGGCGTGTGTTTGGGGTAGTTCTTGGCTGAAAGCTCGTCGATGTGCCTTTTTACCGAGGCTATGTGTTCTTTGAGGTACTTGCTGCGCTCTTCTTTGGTGTCGGCATTGGCATACGAGTAGAACGATGTGAGCGATACCTTTGCGTCGATTACTATGTTGCGCCCGGCGGGCAGGTGCACCACCGCGTCGGGAAAGATGTTGCGCCCGTGCTCGTCCTTTTCGCTGTATTGCAGTTCGAAGCCCGTGCCTTCCTGCAGTCCTGAGGACTCGAGCAGCAGTTTTAGCACTCCTTCGCCCCATATTCCCTGGGTCTTCGTCTCGGCCGTGAGGGCGCGCTTCAGTTGTTCGGTCTGTGCGCCCAGCTGTACGGTTTTCTCCATCATCCTACCTATGTGTTCGTCCACGGAGGTGGTGTTCCTTACGAAAGTGTCGCGGAAATCCTTTATTTCTTTGTTCAGCGGGCTGAGAAGTTCGCCTATCTTGCTGTCGTTCATGCGCAGGAGTTCATCGCTTTGCCTTTTGGCTATGTCGGACGAGAGGTTGCGCATTTCTTCGCGCAGCAGTTCGCGCTCGTTCCTGAGCACGCTGCGTTCGTGTTCCAGTATCTCGGCGCTGCGGCGTTGCTCGCTTTCGAGCCGTGCCCGCAGGGCGGCAATCTCCTGCAGGCTGCTTTCGGACGACTTTGAGCTGCGCGCGCGGGCAAGCAGCATTCCGCCTGCAAAACCTGCCGCAAGCGCTAAGATTAACATCAGGGAAATCGTTATGCTCATGTGTGGGTTGTTGTTTTAACGGTTATGTGTCTGCCAAAATTAGGAAATCCGGCCGACATACGTAAAACCGCCCCGCTTTATTGCGGGACGGTTTCATGTATGTAAGGTATGTTTCTGCCGTGTACGTTCCTTGCCGTGCACGTAGTGCGGCAGGAGGGGCGTTTCCCGGCGGGCGGGTTGTTATTCTTTGAAATAAGGCGCTGTGCTCGTGCGCGAGGGGTGGCCGCCTTCTACGTAAGGCCATCCGTCTTTCCACTGCACCTTGTCGATAAACACCACGCGGCCCAGGCCTTCGTTGTCGCGCAGGTATCCATGGTAGGGAATCCACGTATCGCCGTTGTCGTCCACGACGAATTCGGCATTGTGTCCCGGGCCGGCCACGAAGTCGTCGCCCTCGATGAGTGTTTCCGACTGGTTGTCGAGCATTCGGCCTCCGCTCTTGTTGACGTAAGGCCCTTCGAGCTTGTCGGAGCGGCCGTAAACTATGTGGTAGGTGCTCTTTGCGCCTTCGCAGCATGTTCCAGTGGAGCCGAACAGGTAGTAGTAGCCGTCGCGTTTGTACACATAGGAAGCCTCGGTAAGGTTGCCCACGAGTTGCACCTTCTGTGCGCCCGGTTTTACGCGCAGGCCGTCGTCGGTAAGCTCAATCATGTAAATGCCGTTGTAGCTTCCCCAGATGAGGTATTTCTTGCCGTTGTCCTCGATGTAGAACTGGTCGATTGAGAAGGTCACGCCTATGTCCTGGGAGCGGAACAGCACGCCGCGGTCGACGAACGGGCCTTCGGGACGGTCGGATGTGGCTACCCCGACGCCGCATTTCTCAGTCTGCCCCCATACGCCGATTGAGAAATAAAGCACATACTGTCCGTTGATGTAATTGATGTCGGGAGCCCACAGGCCTGCGCCCGAGTTTGGACCTACGCAGGCAGGGCGCGAGGCCTCGTTGAAGGCTGTGCCCACGAAAATCCAATCCACAAGATTTTTTGAACGGTAAATGGGCATGTTGCGCGTGTCCTCGGTGCCGTAAAGGTAATAGAAGCCGTCTTCCTCGCATTTTATTATCGTAGGGTCGGGCGTTGAACTTGGGATAACCGGGTTTTCGTAAGTGGAGCGCTTGATGTCGTCGTCAGCCGTGACGGTGCAAATGCCTGCCGCCAGTAATACGGCCGACAGGAGCGCTGATTTAAATGTTTGCTTCATCTGGATGTCTTGTTTTGTTCTGCAATTTTCGGCTTTATGCCGATAAAGTATTTTAAAGATACGCAAAGATAGTGAAAGGCGGGTGGAACGCAAAATTCATTCTGTATTTTTCATTGCTTAACAAAGACTTGTCCGGGCGTACAGCCTGAAACGTACCGCATGAAACCCGGGCGAACAAATTTTTCGGTTTTTTGTATGCGTCCCGGGCATGTAGACAACAATTTTGTGCTCACGGGGTCATTTGTCTTTGACGCCGGCCGGCGGGTTTTCAAGGGCGCGGAAAATATGTCTGACATATTTTGAAATAGGTCAGACATATTTTAAATTATCTCAGAGATATTTTTTCTTTACTCCGGGAGGGGTGTAAAGCGTTGAAAAATAGTTTTCATATAACCGTGTCCTGCATTGTCTGCAAAGGGCGCTTTATCCGGACCTTCCGGGAATTGCCGTTTTGCGTGCGAAGTAGTCGCGTTTGTTCTTGTCGATGTACGTACCTGCGGGTAACGTAACACGCGGCAAGCGTATGTAAATTCCCGTTGTTCGCCGGCAGGTGAGCAGTTGTCAAACAAAAAGGCACTTACGTTTTGCGTAAGTGCCTGAATTGCTTTCCTTGGGGTGGACCAGGTAGGGCTTGAACCTACGACCTCCAGATTATGAGACCAATAGAATGATAGTCCGCGATATTTCGTTATTATGAACTTTTGTTGATAATCAACGAGTTATCTCTATTTGATATTTGTGGCATACCTTTGAATGTCCATGACTCAAACAGTTTGTTTACGCATTGTTTACGCAGAAATTAGGAATTGACGGATGAGCTCTTTGTCAGTTCACTTTTATTTTTCTTGATAAGCATTAATAGCTTCGATATATTTTGGCATAAAATCGCGCATGGTAGGGTAGCTGACCATGTTTGCCTCGCGCTCTTCCAATGCTTTCATTATGTCACGGATCATAAAGAACTTTTTGTATACTTCACGGATGTTAATCTGTGTCTCGTAATAGCCAGCCACGATTTCCTCGTCGGATGCATTTTGCATTTGATAAATCTTTTTGATTTTCTGGATGCTCTCCTGTGTGAACTGCACTGGGTGTGTGGCAAGGTATCTCATCACGCAGGCCTCCACGAACATCTCGTTTGCCACCGTGAGTGGGTCGCCATAGGCTTGCTGAGCATAAAATGAGGCGTTCTGATTGTAGAAGGCTATCATCTTGTCCTTGATGTCATCCCAGAATTCCTCGTTTAGAGGATTGCAGAACGAATGGTTGAACTCATGAATGATGACAGGCAGTGTATACGCCTCACCATAGTAAATATCTCCAGTAGCATTGCGGTCGGCGCAACCCATGAATGCGTTCTTTATTTCCGAGCCATCTTTGGTCTTCTGCGGAATGGCATAGTTGCCGGGACCGTTTAGCAGACCGAGATAGATATGGAAAGAGATATTGTTGATAGGACCAAAGAACGACTTGTACCAATCCAAGTCAATCTTGTCTACCAACTGCTGTTGCATGGTTTGTTTGCAGGCATTGTAGAGGGGCTGATTCTTCTTGAAGAAAGAATGGAAATGAGCTTTCTTATAGAAATCCTCAAGAAGAGCAATGAGCTTTTTTTCGTGTTGTGGAGTAATGCCCCGATAGTAATGGTTGAAGTCAGGCTCCAAGTCCGTATTATAATGTAGCTTGCCATTCTTCAGCTTCAGGCGTAGCGCCATGGCAACTGGAACATGATATCCAAAGCCCTGCTTCACCAGACTGTCTGCCACAAAAGCCATGATGGGATGATTGGAATAGGGCGCGAAGGTGCTGTCTACTTGGTGAAAATAATCAATGACTCCAGCCTGCTCTTCTGACCATATATATCCAGGCACCTTGGCAAGGTGGGCAATAACGCTGACCAATTCGCTCTCTTCCGTATAGTCGACGCTGATGTTGTTTTTGGCTTTAGCACCAGTCATGCTTGCTATAAACAGTACAACTGTTACAAAATATCTCATATTCATATGCTATTCTAAAATTAGTTGAATGATTTTACCTAAACCCTGTCCAAAGTTGAATCATATTCTTTAACCATGAGACATGTTTAATAATTAACTCTTATCCATGTTACTTACATCCCATTGTTTACGCAGAAATTTGTTACATTTCATTATCTTCTTTGATTTTGACAAGCCTAAATTCTGGATATGTTTGCCCTGCACGGTCTACCATATTGGCGTAAACTTGGACTTTCACTCTATCAGGGGTAAAAAAGGACTCTGTTATAGCTGTATTCATTTTCGCTGCTTCAATATGATTTTTCTCTAAATAAATCTGAAGTTTATTCATCAAAATTACTGAATATAAAAAAAGACATTGAAACTCATCGAAAGTATAAGTTTTATTTCCTTGTTTTGTCCTAGTATATATTTTCCTAGATTTAATATCTACGTTATATAATGAATGAGCGAAAGCATTACGAATATTTGAATCAAATGCCTTAGCAACAATGTCACCTAAAGAAAAGTTTTTCTTTTGTAATGGGGTTATAATTTTGTTTTTGACAAACATATACTTACCATTCTCTGGTATATTTGGATTCCATTGATACCCTTCATTGCACAAAATGCATGACAAGAGATAAAGTGATTTGAGGAAATATGAGGAGTCCCAAAGATGGCAATAAATCATCATCTCTATTGATAAATCATCTATACCTGCCTCCCCATCATAATTTAAAACCTTCTTTTGAATAGTTACGATTGAGATAATGAAGATAGAATAACTCTCGCGTTTCATCGTAATAACGATCAAGCTGGTAATCAATAACATAACTTGTGCCAAAGTGTGCCTTTAGCTCAGGGATAACATCTGCTCGACCTATATAAAGGATATATGAGATGTAATCATCTTTTGCTATTGTTACGAATGAATCTTCAATAGCCTGCAAAATCTCTTCTATTATTTCTTTTATCATTTTTTCTTTTGGGCTTCTTTGTTATGAGCCTCTGCTTATAGTTCAAGACTATCAGCATTCATTAAGAAATCCAACAATCCCATTGTAAGGATTCCGTTTTCATCACGCCATGGTTTTATATCATCTTTTACAATAATGATTTTCTTGAAAGAATCATTAATTCTAAGTAAGGATCCCATTTCTTGCTTACGTTTCTCTTCATCAGGTAAAGCCAATGCTGATTGATCTTTTCCCGTGCAAAGTTAATACAATTCCATCAAACCAGATAATCGCACGGACATTCTGGCAATATTGCCACCTATTCTTTGTATAGACATACAAACAACTAATATTATTTGCTGTACGTTAAAAGTCCGGACTTCTCGCGCATAGTACAGAAGGTGACGCATTGGTTAGGGACAATACAAGACAACAAAGGCAAGACAAAACGCACCTGGAATGGGCTGCGAATTTGCCTTGCCGTTTGTCTTTTCGCCTTACTTCGCGGATACCTACGGAGGAAAGGGCCATTATTTCTTTATAAATGCATTGTTATCTTGAGAAAAGACTTATCTTTACTCCATAAAAAAAATACTCGTCAGCTAAAACATAAAAACGTATTCATTCGAGTAACCATAAACATAACTTAATGCGTATGAAACAGATAATAGCCATCTTAATGAGCTTACTTTTACTAGCTTCATGTGGAAATCAGTCAAAAAGAATTGTTTCTTCGGAAACCATAAAAACTACGATTGCAGGATTGGAATTATGCTCCAATCAAACAAATAGTAGCATAGAGGAAGCTGTAGAGAATGAATTTCCTGACTTGTTTTTTTATCAGGATACTCAACATAATGGTATAGGCAGTTTAATTCGCTTGTTACCTATGTTTAACAAATCTGTGATATATGCTAATCTAAACTGGACATATATTCAAGTTGCATTAGATAACAATTCAAAGGTGTACAACGTAAGTTTTATCGGTTCATATGAGAGCGTGGAGAGTGCAACAGTACTGAACCGCTGTCAGCGCGTCAATACGTAACTCCGGAGAAGCTTACGAAAATCACACAGCGAAACAGACGGCAGCGGACACCCCTGCCTTTGGCTGTAACCTTCCCACTATCAGGGCGGTTTAGGGACTTACACCCATTAGAGCATGTTCGTGCTGGACGAACAAAGAAAAAGCGCCTACAGAAACTCCGTAAGTGCTTGACTTTCAACATAAACTAGCCAGGGCTTAAGCCAGGGACCTCCAGATTATGAGTAAGGCAGAATGATATTTTATGAATTTTTAATATCAGAAGCTTGACTGATTACCAAATAGTTACTATCTTTGCGGCAGTTTATGATACCCCATAAAACCCCTTATCAAAACGCCTCTGTTTTCCCATTGTTTTCCCGATAAACATCGGAAAACACGGGATTTGGAGAGAAAATGAGAGACTTTGTTTTCCCATTATTTTCCCGAAATAGTGTAAAATGTGAAGTTGAAACCTCCAGACTATTGACTTAAAATGGCAAAGAAATTAGACACAACCTACAAGAGCGCACGGTTCGGAAATTGCACTTATGCGCTCATCCTCGACAAGCGTCATCCCAAGAAAGATAGGAACACGTTTCCCGTCGCAATGCGCTATACCATAGACAGAAAGTCGTGGTACAACTTCGTGGCCGGAGAGTTCACGGAGGAAGATTTTGCAAAGGTATGTAATCTCAGCGCCAAGGCTGTCCGCTCAGAACTCTACGAAAAGAAATTGGAATTTGATGCCATCTTTGAGGCGCAAGTGGAGCTGATTGAGCGTCTGGGGAATAGTCTGACGCTCGATAAAATAAAGGCAGCCATCACGGGTGTTGACACCTCTAAGGAAGCCTCCTTTTTTAGCGTGTGGCAAGACAGGATTAATTTCTTTCGGACTAACAACAACGGAGAGCAATACACTACTGCCGAGTCATACGAGTGCGCCATGAAATCCTTCCAAAAGATTCTCTGGGATAGACCGATTACTGGTTTTAAGGTAGGGAAGGAAGATATTGAGTATTGGAGTAACGGAATGCAAAATGGTGTGCTGAACGAGAATGGTGAGTTAATCGGTCAAATAAGAGAGGCGACAAGAGGGCTTTATCTCCGAAACTGTCGTGCAGTTTGGAATGAATGTGTGTCACGGGGCTATCTTACCAACCAAGAATATCCATTTTCTAATGTCAAGAAAAAGAAACTCGTAGCAATACCAGTCGGTGACACAAGGAAGGAACACTACCTGAATGTCCAGCAGATGACAGAATTGTATCGGGTGTTTATTGAGAAACGCTATCCTGACACATGGAAGAAAGGCTATGCAGAAAAAGCTCATTACTCACAGGGATTGTTCCTTGTCCAATACCTGTGTAACGGTTTCAATATGGCCGATGCAGCCGAACTTAAGTATTCGAAATTCTATTTCGACTCTGGTAGGAAAGCGTTCAAATTCAAACGAGTGAAGACAAGAAATCGCACAGAAGGCGGCGGTGATGTAATAATCCCCATCATAGAACCATTACAGAAAATCCTTGATGAGATAGCGGCAGAACCCGTTCTCAATGGCTTCGTGTTCCCAAATATTCTGCAAGGTGCAACACATAAGGCCGACAAACGCAAGCGTATCTCTCAGGAAAACTCAAATGTACAAGACCGTGTCATCAAAATCTGTGAGGACGTTTTGCATTGGGAAGTCCGTCCATCGGGAACCTGGTGTAGACATTCTTACGGAACGAACCTCACTCATGCCAAAGTAGAGGAGAGATATATCTCGCAGAGCATGGGGCATGCAATCGACAAGACCATTACAGAAAGATACATCGCCCAATACCCGTTGGAAACCATGTTCGAGTACAACAACAAGTTGTTAGACTTACAGCCAAAGGTGACCGAGGAAGATGTCAAGAACATGACAGAAAAGCAGAAAACGGAGATGCTTCTCAAACTATTAGCTAATAAGTAACACGTTATTGTATTATTCATAATCATACTTTTCAGATGATACCCTTTGAAGATTTCCAAAAGCATGCCATGAGAGAGGCAATGGACAGAGTGTATTCATGGAAGCAGGAGCATCCAGAAGAATACTCACGTTTCTCCGTGGAAATGACGAAGGTGGAGCGCAACGTCTTCAGTTGCCTTGAACGCATATTTAAGATGGTGGCAGGCTTTGTGCCGACATCCGTTCTTATCGAATGCCGCAAATTACTTACACCAGATTCTGAAGAAGTGCTATCTGCTGATGATAGAGTAGTCGCAGCCAGCAGAGTCGTTGATGAATTGATGGACTTGAAGGGCTATCTGAGATTTGGCCTGTACTCAGAGACAGTAGGGGAAAAAGATGCCACTGGCCCGTCAGAGCAGTTCCTAATAAGGGAGTTTAGGTTGGCTGACAAGGACCAAAGCGAGGTGGACGACGAACACATCTATGTCCCCAACGTGACTGCTCAGGAGTTTTGGGAAACGCTGCCGTCTTTTGTTCAGATGGCAGTATTCACTTTCGGGAAGGGACATTCCGCTGATGAACTTGCAACTCTGTCAAAGAGAATCATGCTATCTGCCATACACGCATTACCTGAGATTTTCGTCAAACTCCGTGACCAAATTCATGCTGGCAGCAATCCCTTGTTGATGTGTACATTGTATTATCTCTGCTATGACCACGGATTACCAAGGAGCGCAATGGCATTGAGCAAGATCAGCCTTGGTGCCAAACAAATCTCCTACATACGTGAGAGTGTCAAGGCTATAGTTGTAAAGCTAATGGAGACAAGTGTAACGAATGCACTTGACAAGAAGGCAGAATGGACTAAACAGATTAAGGACGTTGAAGACACAGAATTAAAACAAGCTATGAAGAATACCCTCGGCAACACTAAGGGTAAACACGGACGCAGAACCTTTCAGCAAGAAGAGCAGAGCATTGATGACATTCTTATAGCCGACGACAAACAAGCATTGAAGGAGGCGATTCTGATGGCTCTCAATGACATGGAACACGAATACGAAACCGCATATATCAAGGCCGCACTCATCCTTTCTCATCATCTCGAACCGCACACTTCCTTTTCCTCATTCCTCCGTGCCATCTGCACTTTCTCTGGCAGAAAGTACAAGTATGACCCTGCCCAAAGGGTTGATACCGTCATCTATCACGATGAAAAGGAGTTCATGACATCCAAGAACTCAAAGTGGCAACGTGGAAGAAGAATTGTGTCGTATCTGACAGAAGTGTTTAGGGCAACGCAAATACAATAGGCAAACAGGGAAAATGATGATTTGTGATAAAAAAAGTGTGAAATAATCGCAAAAAGTTAGGGTTTGTTAAGTTTGTTTTATAAAAAATATCTATCTTTGCAAACAAAACTTTATAAAATTGCACAATTCCTATAAAATACAATTTATATGAGTATCAGTAAAGATGTCATCAAACAATGCCTAATCAGTAAGCAACGTGAGGTGGATGAGGCGGTGATAGTAAATCGTCCCGTTGAATTCGAAGAGAATGGCAACTATGTGATAGTTGGTGTGAGACATGCGGGTAAGTCGTACCTGCTTTATCAGCGCGTGCGTCAGCTACAAGCAGCTGGAATGGGATGGGACGAGATTCTGTTTGTGGACTTTGAGGATGAACGTCTGGCGGAATTCCAGACAGAAGACTTCAACAGCCTGCTGGAAGCCCATTTGGAACTGTATGGTAAGAAGCCGGTAGTGTTTCTGGACGAGGTACAGAATATTCCTCACTGGGATAAGTTTGTGCGCCGACTGGCTGATGCAAAATACCGTGTTTATGTGACGGGCAGCAATGCGAAGATGCTGAGCAAGGAGGTGGCAACCACGCTGGGCGGACGGTTCTTTATCTATGATGCGTACCCATATTCATTCAAAGAGTATCTGGCAGCGCAACAGGTAGAGCAGAAAGAGCATTGGGAGTATGACACTATCCAGAGAAGCGAAGTGAAACGACATCTGACCGAGTACTTCTATTACGGTGGTCTGCCAGAAATCCAGTCGTTTAAGAACAAAAGGGCTATGCTTTCGAGTTTGTACCAGAAAATCTACCTTGGTGACATCTGTGCGCGAAACAACATTAAGAACGACAGGGTGCTGAACATCTTGATTAAGAAGATGGCAGAGAGCGTGAAGCAACCGCTGTCGTATAACAGACTGAAGAATGTGACAGTGTCAACGGGGTCGCCCATCAGTGTGCCTACTACGATAGACTATGTGGATTACGCCTCTGACAGTTGGCTGATACTGCCCATGGAGAACGAGGTCGGGAAGCTGACGGAAAAGGAAATGCAGAAGAAATACTATTTCGTTGACAACGGGTTGCTGAACCTGTTCCTGATGAACTCAGAGACATCACTACTGGAGAACATGGTGGCGGTGGAACTGTGCAGGCGGTTTGGCAAAAAGAATGTGTTTTTCCTGAACGCGGAGAAGGAGATAGACTTCATTGTGCCTGACGAGAAGTTGGCCATACAGGTGTCCTACAGCATCAAGGATGAGACCACTTACAACAGGGAGGTGCCACCACTGGCGAAGTATGCCAAGACGCACAATGACTGGAAGTGTCTGCTGATTACGTATGATGAGGAGGGCACGGAAGAGGGAATACCCGTGGTTCCAGTGTGGAAGTGGCTGATGTGGGTGTGAGGACATCTAAAGGATGCCGGGACTACGGAATATAGAAGAATATATGGATTTGATAAAGGATTTAGGTATAGAAGTATATAAGGATGCAGCGAGACCTGCTGTATCTGAAGTAGGGGCTGTTGCTGGAAGGACTGTAAAAGCATTACTGGCGCCAATACGTGGTTTCCTTTGGTGTTGGGAAAAGATAGAGGACTACGTTGAGAAAGAGGTGCAAAAGCGATTGGAGAAAGTACCTGAGGAGCGGCTGAAGAGTCCTGACCCAGAAATAGCTGTGCCCTTGCTACAGTCATTGACTTATACGGCACAGAATGAGACACTGAGGGAAATGTACATCGCCTTGCTTGCTAATTCGATGGATATTAGTAAGGAGAATGTAGTGCATCCATCCTATGTCGACATTATCAAGAAAATGAACAGGTTAGATGCATTGCTCTTTGAGAAGTTATCAAAAACCCGTGGATATGTAATGGCGATTAATCCGAGAATTGCGATTAACGGTACCAACAAGATTTATACAAATGCATTGCCCGAGTGGTATTTGGGATGGACAATTGATGGCTATGACGAGTTTGCCGTATCTGCATCTCTTATTCGTATGAGCAAATTTGGCATTTTAGAATTAATGTATGATAGAACTATTATTGAGGCCAATTATTCAGCTTTGCGACAAACTACTTTTTTAGAGCAGGTACTTGATGGATATAAAAATGCGTATCCTCAACAGCAACTCAAAATAGAGACCACAGATAGTGTGGTTTATGTGAATGAATATGGCAAGCAGTTTAGAGAAGCTTGTAGGTAGTCTCTAACTCCAATAATAAGACATCGGAGGAGAGGTCGGTAGATAACTGATTAAGTAGAAAAATGAAGCATTTAACTGGAGTATATTTGACAGACGGCATATCCAAATCGGGTGTAAGGTTCTCTATAGGGGCATTGGAAGATGCACTATGGCAAGGCTATGGTCGTTGTGTGTCATCAAATATTGAGCATGATATACATCGTCCTTTAGGAGTAACTCGTATTTCAGCATTATTTTTGTCTCATGAAAGCACCTATTTGTTGGGTAACACTTCATTGCCTGAAACGACAGAAGAGAATCGCTGGATGATGGCAGCCAGAACTGACTATCTTAATGAAAAAATGATAGAACGAGTCCTGCGGTATTCACAGGAATTCAACAAAGAGGTGAGCAACTTGGGATTAATGAAGGATGAATGTCGTATGATGTCAAATGGGATTGTGTTGTACGGCTATGATAGCATCGTACTTGATGCATTTCCATTCCTAAGAGGTGAGATTGACAGTGATGGACTTATATATTTAAGCAATCTGCTTCAGAATTTTGAATATAAGGGAGACGGTGTTTTTGCCTCGAAGAAGAACAATCTTTCGGTGTTAGTACATCCTTTTCTAAGACGTTCACTATCCCGTTATAATTGCTTTAATAAGGATTTTCTTAAAGAACTATTTGATTCAAACACCGAAGAGACCCCAGTGAGAATACGGGTTGATTTGGACTATGTGGGATATACGCCATCGTTTAAAGAGACTCAAGAGTTTGACTATTGGTATGGTCCAGAGTATACAGATGACATCAGTAAGATAAAGGAAGGCGTTGCGGCATACGATACAAATAAAACAGAATATCTCTTTAATCAAATAAAGAAAACTGAATTTGTATGGCAAGATAAAGATGGGAAACGTCAGTTTGAGATGGAGGAGGTTACGGACGTTGAGGCACCGACACTGTCAGAAGGAACGTATGCATGCCGATATCTACATTCATTCTATGACACAACAACTGGCATGTTTGACCATTTTGATGGGGCTATACGAAGTTATGACCTTGAGGCAATATGCAGACGGTTAGAAAATCCGATAACAGCGATGGGGCATACTGCAGGATATACCAAGGTTTTCAGAATAGATGGGCCGCTGCCAATCAGAAAATGGAAAAGTCTAATAACTCATTATCTTAGGGGGAATCAGGATATATATAGATATTTTGGCGAAAATGTGCCTTTCGTGGCACAGAAACAGCAGCCTGTAAATCCCCTTTCAAAATATGTGCCGTTTGTACCTAAGAAAGGAGATGGCGTTAGATTGCTATATAGCTATCATACAAAAGGTGAAGAAGGAGTAGAACGACTCTATAGAGATTTTGATACATGTCAACTGATGGAGGGGATAGTAGAAACAACAGATTTGATGGCCGTTGATTTGGCGAAGTGTATACGACGTTGTGGAGGAGAAATGGACTATCCAAACTGCCGATACATTAGCTATAGAGACAATTTCCATGATTTACCTGAGATATTTCACGGTGGCAATAATCCTGCAAGTGCGATTGAGAAGACGCTTGAAGGGATAAAGATGCTCTTGAAGGGGCTTGATAGTAATGGTATAGAGGATAGTATTTCTTTCTGCTTATCATGGAATTTAGATGATAGAAAGGTTAAAGTCAGTTTATGGGAGCAGTCCCCGACATGCTGGCGTGGGTATCTTCACTAGGTGAAATTCAGACAGGTAGGGAGGAATTAAAGAAGTGGCTTGAAACGCAAGCACAATATTATAAGAAAAATGGTCAAGATACTCCCTCGCCGATTAATGCATCCTATATTCACGATAATGGTATTTTTTACCATCGAAGGCGTTTGGTGCAGAAGGATGCTGAATTGAAGGAACTTTATTACAATGATAGAAAGGAACTTTGCGCCAATATTGATTTTAATGATAGCCAGAAAGAGTTATTGGAATTGATGGATAAAGGCGTCATAAGTCCTTCTATGTTTGTGGTTGTAGATAAACTATTGTGTAATGGGAATGAGGACTATCTTACTCATGATGAGATAGCCTGCCTGAATGAAATAGAGTGTCAACCTACGATTCATTTCATGAGTTTAGTATGGACATCGAATAAGAATGGATTGAGAGAATTGTTAATAGCGTAAGAAATATATAACATGAGTAAAACTATATATTATCTAGGTGCTGGAGCCAGCTATGGCAGAAGGGATGATGGTAAAAAGATTTTAGAAGGTATCCCCGTCATATCGGAGATACCGGAGCAGTTCGCTTTATTCAGAACTTATATAGAGACGGCTGTGATACCTTCTGATAGCGAGATGGTATTTCAAAACACTTACAGGCAGTCTGCATCCAATATAGAATCAGAGAGGCGTGACATGCTCTATGATATTGATCAACTCATTAAAGGAATTCAAGAGCACGCCACTATTGATACATACGCACGTAAGTTGTATCTGACAGGAAGAGAAAAGGAGTTCAATAAACTAAAAGCCGTTTTGTGCGCATTCTTCGTATGGTCGCAACTGGTTTATAAACCTGATGGCAGATACGATACTTTTCTGGCAAATGTGCTGGAAGAGGGGAGCCTGATGCTACCCAGAGGTATCAGTATTGTATCCTGGAACTATGACTCTCAGATAGAGAATGCATACAAGGCTTATAATCATGACGGCAAATTGCCACTATTTGAGAAGAACATCCAAGGAGAATGGCCGAAACTAACGAACAGTGGAAGGATTGTTAAGATTAACGGTTCAGCAACGTTCGAGGATAAGTCTACCATCCAATATATTAAGGAAGATGAGGAGAATATGCCGGCTGCTCTACAGGTAATAGAATTCTATCACGATTCACAAGTTGATACGTCAGGCATAGGCTTGTATTTCAAAACGCATCTGTCGTTTGCTTGGGAAGAATCGCCAAACAATGAGAAAATCAAGACAACCCTGACTCAAACTACAAATGATACGGAAATAGTAGTCGTAATTGGTTACTCTTTCCCCTTCTTTAACAGGGTGACAGATAGAGCTATCTTTAGCGGAATGCCAAATTTGGAGAAAGTGTATGTGCAGGATATCAATCCTGATGCAGTTATACAAGCTATTCACGCAGTGCTGCCGTCGGATAGAAAAGTGAATGTTGAACCTATTAGAAACTGTGGGCAGTTTTACTTGCCCGTTGAATTATAGAGTATAATGACTGGTTTAGATATATTTGTTAGTTTTGTTATTTCATATATAACAGGTAACATCCCTACCTTGAAGCAAATGCTTTCGGGGGGGATGATTTGTCTTTACAGGAAAAGATAGACAAATGCTACCAGTTGGCCTTGGAGAAATGGTGCGCAAAAGATGCTTTGAGGCAAAAGATAGCGAAACAAAGGTATTCAAACCTACAAGAATTGACCAGAGTGGCGGAAAAGAATAACGAAGAGGATGCTGCTGCTATTAGGAGTCTTGTAAACCTGTTGGCGGAAGAGCTACGCAAGGAAGAGGAATGCGCACACTTCATACAAGAACTGGCCATCAAGGAGGTGGGAGAGAAAGTTGACCATCTGAGCGCACTGATTAAATCAAATATTGTTGCAAATGGAAATAGTCAGTGGCCGGGGCTGCAAGTACACAAGGCTGTAGAAGGATATATTAGGAGATATTGTTCGTTGGAGAATACACAAGACAGCTTTATCTATTATGCCCTAAAATTGAGAGAAAGGCATTGTCTGGCAGAATTCGTTACCGGCCTTGTAGAAGCACCGACCAATAAATACATTATATACAGCAGTGCTCAGACAGGAAAGACTACTGAATTGAAACAACTCTGCTGGGAATTGCAGGACAGCGGACTTTACCAGCCCATTATGTTGGAGGTGCGAAACAACACCAAACTGAAACGGGCAGAACTACCATCTGCTCGGTTCGAAGGAGGTAAAGAAATAGTCGTGGTTATTGATGCTCTGGATGAGGTGAACGGGCAGAAATATGATGACCTTATTGAAGAAATCAATGGTTATGCTTACGATCATCCTGAGACTAAGATGGTGCTCTCCTGTCGTAGCAATTACAGGAGGGAGAAGGAACTGGAACAGTTTACCGATTTGTTCTTGGAAGAGTTGAGCTATGGAGATGCCAACGATCATATCAACCGTGAACTAGGGGAAGGTAACGGCCTGGTCGCCTTGATCAATGAGAATGAGTTGACAGATTTTGTCAGAAACCCGTTCTTCCTGAATGTATTGATAGCAGCCTACAAAGAAAATAATAAGCAGCTGCCTAAGAACAAGGCTGAGATATATCGTCTTTTTATAGAAAAAAGTCATAGAGAGGAGAAAGAATACAAAAGGGTTAAACTTGCTGTAAGGCATAACTTTGATGATTCTGTAAAGTTGCTTGAAAAGGTTGCTTTAGGCCTGTCACTTCTGAATGTTCAAACATTAAGCAATGAAGAACTGCTGAAGTGCTTAGGTGATAATCAAGACAACGTTATAGAGTGTCTGAGATATGACTTGATACGCTGCGAAAATGGTAGATACTCCTTCAAACATAATGCTTTCCGTGAATGGCTTGTTGCGAATTACCTTAAAAGAGAAGGAATAGAGCGAGCCAAGCAGCTCGCTGCACAACCCACGGGCAGAATAAAGGCTGAGTGGTATAATATCATTATGCTGTGGGTCTCTATGTATGGTAAAGGAGAGGAGAATGATGTACAAGACATTATTAAATGGCTACGCACAGCCAGTTTGGAGCTTATAATCTACATAGACCGTGATATGTTGAGTCCAGCGGTCAGATGCGAAGTGTTTAAGGGGTTGATGCTCGAATACAAATCTTTGGGTATCCGAATGGCCAGTATTCTTACTCAGGATTACAAGAATTTGATAGAATTCGCTAAAAGTAAAGAATCGATAGGTTTTATCATTGATGAGCTGCAGGATGCACCCATAGAAACGGCCTATTTTGCAGACCTTACGTGTCTCTGCTATTTCCTGAACTGGACATGGTTGCAATACGAAAGCAAGGAACTAACCGAGACTCTGTTTGTAATGCTGGAAAATAAGACGAGAGATGCCCTTACGTATGAGAAAAAGCACAACCTCTCTTTCTTGTATATGGACAATGAGTTCTTTGCACAAAAGGAATATCTGGAGCGTTTTCTCGCTATAGTCAACGATTCTGATCATTATGAGGCTATTCGCTCGATGGTGAGACTGATAGACTTGTCAGACAACGTCGACGAATATGTGGATTATATATTGGATAAAGAAAAATATGTTCACAACCAGCAGGAAGGGATAACTACTCATATTGTATCGAGAACGGTTGTTTATAATGCTTTAAGTAAAGTAAAAACTGAAGATAGTGTAAAGAAGATAATAACACATCAATTCTACAACCCCCATAGTTTTTATCGTGACGAGTGGGAAGAGTATAATCAGATGATGAGTAATGTGCTATCATTATTGGCGACCTTTATTAAGAAAGGACAAGAAGATTGTATTCCCTTATTAGAAGAATTCTATGTTAGGCTGTTTAAAGAGTATCACTACCATTTTGACAGAGATGAACATGCCAAAGGACTTTTATCCCTTATAAGAAAGGCATATTGTGACGCAGGATTAAGGGATAGTGGCCGAGAACAATTTTATAAGAAATGTCAGTTGATATTTGAGCAACAAGATCCGAAAGAGACTGAGCATGACAATATACGCAAAACCTTCTTTATGGCAGCCTTGTGGATGACGGTTGATGATGTGAAAGAAGATTTCGGTCATTTTGATAAGACGAATGAATGCCATAAGGCGCAGGCCTCGTGGTATGGAGAAACGCCTTGTGAAGAAGTTGCAGAATATGCAAATGCCCTTTATAAAGAGTTGTTCCCAGTAAATCCCCGTTTTAATAAAAGGAAGGAGCGGCAGCGTGCTTGCTTTAAAGATTTTACAGATTATTCTGTCTTCAAGCAGGAAGTGTTGGAAATGGTGGGAGAGCTTGGCAAATTTGAAACACGCAAGGAGCATTGGAATTATTTGAGACAGCAAGAGGATGGTTATAACCAATATGCCTACAGGTTTATCATGCATTATACTAATGATAACAACCAATATGATTTGGAGGGAATCATAAAAGGCATCAAGAACAAAGAAGTGTATGAAGCCTTCTTTATGAAAGAGATAGAGGAGTTGATTTCAAGACCCAATGACGACTTGGCTGTTACCGATGAAATAATAAAACGCTGTTTGGATACGGCAAAAAGGACAGTAGAAAAAGTAAGCAGAGGGGAACAGCCCTATTATTTCTCGAAAGTGGCCATCTCACTGCTTTTACATGAATATTTTGAGGTGTCCCAAGAAACACTTATGGGGCTTTTGGATTATTCAGACTTTAGTATATCGAAGAAAGACAAAGACAATTATTTCAATACTGAATATTCGCTGTTCAAATACATTTCTGAGAGAGTTCCTGTCAATACTTTGGCACCAGAGGTTGTCAAAAAACTAAAGAACTTGCCATGCAATTTAAGAAGCAATAGACTTTATAATTTTGCTAATTATATTGTAGAAAATCATATAACCGAAGGCTACAAAGAAGCACTTCGATTTGCATTATCTTCACAAAATCTCTCCGCCAATATTCTTGAGGCGCTTATCAAGGGAAGACTGATGATTGATGAGATAAAAGCAGCAAGTCGCAGTATGAGTATTTCGGATAAGTTGTTTTGCTATACATCCATCCACAGAAACATAGGAGATGATGGCTGGGTAAGACAAGAACTGGAGCCGGAGTTTAAAAACTATACTGGCTATGACTTGAGCAGGGCGGTAAGGTTGTTGATAAGTATGGGAAGTCTGGACGGACTTGACTATCTGGTACGGCATCCGGATATGATGGATCATGGTGAGGATTTCATCTTTAACTATGCGACACCGAACGCCATACCGTCGTTGTGCTATTTTGTAAAGTACTGTCAAGAACATAAGATTGACGGTATTCATACATCAAATAGCATTATGACATCCCTGGAGCGAATAGCTGTATTGAGCGAGGAAGCACTGAAGGAAGTCAAGCAATATCTGAAAGACCTTACAAAGAGAGGTGAAGAATTCAAGTATTTGAACCGCTATATCATCGCTTTTGAAGACAAGTTTTATGAGTCCTATCCGGGAGTCTGTGATATACAGTCTGTTATGGAGCTATTAGGGACAGATGTAAGTGACATTTATCGCGGGGATGAAGAAAAACGAGATGCGGCTGATGGTAATGATGCCGTTGAGGATATACTTTATATTTCTTACAATTGGGAGAGAAGTTCTCAGCATACGGTAGATTACCTGTGCTATGTTCTAGATACGCATAACATTCCTTACAAGCGAGACAAGAAAGACTGCCCTTATAACGAGAATATCAAGGACTTCATGAATGCCATCAGAGCAGGGAAGCAGGTGATCGTCGTTTTAAGTAGGGCATACTTGTATTCCCAGAATTGCATGTATGAATTGACTGGCATTCTGGAAGATGAGCATTATAAGGAACGGATATTGCCCGTTGTGATGGACGATACTATTCGTAGTTCGTTGTTCTACGCTGATTTGGTAGGGTACTGGAAAGGAAAGAAAGATGAGCAGGAAGAAATGGTGAGGCGGCTGAATGAGATTGACACTAACAAAACCAAGCCCCAAGCTGACAAACTGAAGGTGATAGAGACCATCTATGACAAGATAGATGCTATCAAAGAGTATATAGACTGGACGAATGCGGAGAATCTGGATTCGTTGTGCGCGACACAGTTCAGGTCGATTGTTGAGACAATAAAGGAGCGGGTATGACTCAGGAATAAAGATGGTTAAGAGGTATAATGAGGCGATGGTGTTTATGGAGCGTGAGCACCGTAAACTTTCAAAACACTCTCTGTTAGGGAATTGAACAAATCCTGCTTTTGACTAGAAAAAACGATACAAATCGCTCCATAAAGTGAACAAAATTCACTAAAAACACTCAATTTAGTAACTTTTAAGGGCTATCAGACCTTTGGTCTGAGATAAATTGAGTAATTTTGTGGGCGAATAATAAACATATTGCAATGGCAAGTAACAAAGACCCCAATCGCCTGAAGGTGATACTGGCAGAGAAAAAGAAGTCCAATCTCTGGCTGTCCAAACAGTTGGGATGTGCGCCAACGACTGTTTCTAAGTGGTGTACCAACTCGTCACAACCGCCGTTGGAATCGCTGATGAAGATAACGAGACTTCTTGACGTGGAATTTAAAGACCTTGTCAGGTATGAAGAGCTTGATAATAATGAAGAGAAAGTTGATTCCCAGGCTGAAACAGGGGTGGAAAGTAAACATCCTGAATTCTGACGTTCGAATTATAATACATTTTAATTTGTAAAAGATATGCAGATTCCTCAGTCGGACATATTGTCAACCAACGCCATGAATCGCTGTGTTTTCCCATTGTTTTCCCGAAACGAAAAATCAGCAACTCGAATTTCTTCTAAGTTGCTGATTATCAGGGTGGACCAGATAGGGCTTGAAACTATGACCTCCAGATTATGAGTCCGATAGAACAGATAAATCCAGTCCCCGAGGTGAGGGATTCAGTGAACGTAACGTGCACATACATGCTATATGTCGCGATGTTGACAAGGCAGTTTTATCAACCATGTGAGGGATTCACGAACGCAACGTGCATACATGCCGGAATCAGATTCCAAAGAGCGGGCCATCATATTCAGAAGTGCCGCGTCTGCGGTCCCGCCTGGAAATATTCCTTCTGACCGCACGTCCTGTCGGATTGGAAGGGTTCAGCAGTTTGTCCAGACTGAAAATCAGGGAGAGTTTCTGCTGCATTCCCGCATACTTGAAACCGTCCGGGAAATGCGAGACAATCGAGAGCCTGAGATCCATGAAATCAGCGATATGCGGCTGCCAATACACCTCAAGCCTATCATAAAGATGCCAGCCGCTGTCATTGACCGGAGTCATTCTGTAGAAAGGAGAACCGGCATAGAGGTTATTGCCGTATTTGAATCCGCCGTCGTCCACATAGTTGTAGAAAGGCATCAGGTCCTTGCCGTAGTAAAGCCTGTTTTCAATGCCGACATTCCAGTTTCTCAATGACACTGTAAACTCCCCTCCTCCGGGATTACTCTGACCATCCTTCTGACGCCTGTCCTGCTGCAATGACTGGTACCAGGCCAATGTTGCAGAAATGTCCTGCCAGCCGCAGAATTTTTCGAAACCAAAACGGACAAATGGCTGGACCATAGCATCATCCACCACGCTTCCATACTCGGCGGCATTGGCATAATGATGATATTTGAACGCCAGGCCGGCGGACACGAAGGCATTGAAAATATACTTTCCGTACCCGAAGGCATTGAACTGTTCCCTGCGATAAGAACCGTACTGGCCGTCCCAGTCAAAGGCAAGTTCAAGGTAAGTCTTTGGTCCATAGGCCTTTATCAATGCACCTTCGAGATTGTTGTCATAGAATTTCAGGGAATCAGAGAAGAAGGCCTGCGAATAATCGCCTTCCGCAAGGTGACGCGGAAAAATACCGGCGTAGCCCTTCACGTTCCATGCCCCAAGGTTCGCGTCAATGCCATAGTACATGGTAATTTCCCGGAAGAGACGCGTGTTCTCCAGCCCCCTGTCGCACTCCGGGCTGGCCGCTACCGCAGAAGGATGACGACCGAAGTCTTTCATCACGTCAATGCCGGCCATCAGCTTATGTATGACATTGGCGTTCTGCCTGACCTGAAGGCCTACGGAAGGAGTGAGCCTGGCACCGTAAAGTGTCATTGACTCAGTGAATTGCTCTTTTCCGCTGTCGAATTCGCGGTTGTCGAACTTATAGTCGAAATAGGCGTCGTAGATGAACTTCACTCTCTTTTCTTTGGGTTGGGGCTCAGGCATTCCGAACCCCCAGGAGAAGAAATCCTGCGCACTGGCATTGACACAGAAAAGAATGGTCGCAGCCGCAAAAATTTTCAATTTCATGATATGTTTTGTCGTATTGCACAAAGTTAGTGAATCCCGACTTGTAGGTCAATGATAATTTGAGTAATTTTGCTCGATTTTTACATACGTGTCGACAACCGCAAAACACGTCTCGCGGGATATCGGTCCGGTGACATTGAATGAAGACATAATAAACACTCTAAATATCTATTATCATTTATGACAAGAAGCAAATTATTTTTGGCGATACTGCTCATGTCCATTTCAGTATTGGCATCGGCAACAGTGAAAATCGTACCGGAGCCATTGGAAATCAAGGAGTTATCCGGAAAAGTATCTCTTTCGTCAGAGATTACGGTCTCAGCACTTGAGAATGACAACATGGTCGATACTTATATAGAACTGTCGTCTGGAATTCTGAAAAACAATGGAATCACCTTGAAGAAAGGCGGACGCAATTCGGTTGTGAGACTCGCGGTTTCGGATAAAATCAATGACAGAGGGGCGTATATGATCAATGTCGGCAAGCGTCATATCGACATCATGATACATGAGCCTTATGGCGGATTCTATACTCAGGATGAAATCAGGGAGGTCGCATGGTCTGCCCCTGCAAGTCTTTCCGGATATAAGGATTTCCTCAGCCGTCTGACAGGTTCGCTTATTCCTCTTTATACTTCTGCGAGATGGCCTTTCGCGAAGTATTATGAAGAAGATTTGAAGTAATAGGTATTTGGTATGATCAAGTTACAAACTCCAGTGGAAATTCACGAAAGCAGCATTAAGATAGGTTTCGGTGATGGAATCCTGCTGCTTGGAAGTTGTTTTTCGGATAACATCGGCAACATAATGAAGGACATGGGCTTCAACGTCATGGTGAATCCTTTCGGGACGTTGTACAATCCTGTCTCCGTCTGCAATTCGATTCGCAGACTGGATTCTGCCGTCCCTTTCAGCGAGGACGAGTGCGTCCAGATGGGTGCCGGTTCGGAGCTTTTCTGTTCGTTCAGCCACCATACCGCAGCGGCGAGGAGCACGAAGGAGGAGTTTGTCAATGATGCAAATGCCTCGCTATCAGAGGCTTCGGAGTTTTTCAAGAAGGCGTCCACCGTCATCATCACATTGGGCACCGCCTGGACTTTCCGTGTCAATGCCAGCGGGGAGATTGTGTCGAACTGCCTGAAGCGTGATGCCAAGGAGTTTACCCGGGAGTGCCTTTCTATGAAGATGTGCGAGGTTCTTCTCAATTCCCTTGTGGAGAAGTATCCTTCAAAGCGTTTCATTTTCACGGTCAGCCCGATACGTCACATGAAGGATGGTGCTCACGGCAATCAGCTGAGCAAGAGCACGTTGCTTCTGGCAGAAGATTCTGTTATCAGAAAGCATCCTGACCAATGTTGCTATTTTCCGGCTTATGAGATTATGATGGATGAACTGCGTTCATACAGGTTCTATGCTGAAGACATGGTTCATCCTTCTGCTCAGGCCGTAAATTACATCTGGGAGAGATTCTGTGAGTTTGCATTGGCAAAGGATGATTTTCCTAAGCTTGAAAGGAACCGCAAATCTTTTCTCCAGTCCCGTCACAGGCCTATTACGGATAAGTAAATCAGGCTGCGCACTTGGGAGACACTGTTTTTGGAGCCCGCATGGGCGAGGGCAAGGAGGGTGACCAAAAAGTCTTTTGTTCCCCCTCCTCCGGACTTCCTAACCCCCGCAGACTAACGTCTGCGACCACTATTAGGGGTATCTCGCGCCCCGGCGCGGTCCCTTAGGGACTTTTTAGTCGGCCCCTTTAGGGTGAGGGTAACGTGCACGAAAAGTGCGTTGGGCTTGCAGTCTTCTAACGAGTGATAACGCTCAATAAGTTTGATAACGTTCAAAATCGGATAAAATAGTTGGAATATGTTTACTGTCATAAGTTTCATGTTGGGCGGTGTCGTCATCGGAGCGCTTCTGAGAAAGCGTGACTGTTCGTGGACGTCCAAGGCCATTACGGTATTGATCTGGCTGCTTTTGTTCCTGCTCGGTGTAGAGGTCGGCGGCAATAAGAAGATTATCGCGGCTCTTCCTGTCCTCGGTCTGGATGCCCTGGCAATCTCTGTGGCAAGTATTCTTGGCAGCTGCGTCTGCGCATGGCTGCTGTGGAGATATATACAGAAGATGAGAAAGGCATAGTTCACTGAACTGACCAATGTCTGTCAACATGTTTTTTCAGGTTTTTTGACGATAGTTTTTTTTGCGAAATGAAAGGTAGTTTGATTATTGTCGGCTTCTTTATTCTAGGTATCGCCGCTGGTCTTTCGGGCATGGTTCCGGAGAGTATCATTGACGGTGACCTTACTTTTTATGCGCTTTGCGCTCTTCTGCTTTGTGTCGGAATCGGCATCGGCAGTGACAGGAATATTGTGACGAAATTCAAGTCTCTGGATGTGAGAATGGCGTTGCTTCCGCTTGGAACGGCGCTCGGCACGTTTGCAGGTTCGCTTGTGGTTTCGTTCATTCTTTCGGGCAGGTCGCCGCTGGATTGTCTCGCTGTCGGTTCCGGCTTCGGTTATTATTCTCTTTCCAGTATTTTCATTACAGAGCACAAAGGCGCGGAGCTTGGTACTATTGCATTGCTGGCCAATATTATACGTGAGATGGTCACTTTGCTCCTATCGCCTGTCCTTGCCAAGGTTTTCGGTCCTCTGGCTCCGATTTCGTCCGGAGGCGTCACTTCCATGGATACGACTTTGCCGATTATCATGGCGTCTTCAGGCGAACAGTATTCAGCGGTCTCGATTTTCCACGGTTTCATCCTTGACTTTTCGATTCCGTTTCTGGTGACGTTCTGGTGCACATTATAGGCTCGCTACTTTGCGACGCTTCTGTGCTCCATAGATGACAGAATCGTATGTAAGCGTTAAAAAATAAGTTGGTAAAGACTTGTAAAGGATTTTCGAGGGTAAATTCCTTTTCGAAGAAGGAGTGTACTGGACGTACTCGACTGATGAGGCAGAAATTTAGACCGAAAAGAATCGCAAAGATTACCAAGTTTTTTTTAAGGATTACTATATACGGGCATTTGACAAATCTGGAAAAACGCGTAACTTTAGCATTGACAAGATTCTTTATGAACCACTGCTGAGGAGGGTGAGATGATTTCGAGCATTCCGAGGCGTCAAACACAATAATTATGATACCGGATTGGGCAAAGGAACTGAATTGTTCCATTACAGTTTGTGACAAGGACGGAATTATCGTCTATATGAATGACAGGGCTATCGAGCAGTACAAGAAGCGAGGAAATCTCATCGGCAAGAATTTGTTCGACTGCCATAATGAGCACGCGATGGGCATCATCAGGAAGCTACTTGAGACTGGCGGAACCAACTCGTACACTATCGAGAAGAAGGGTGTCCACAAGATGATTTTCCAGAGCGCGTGGAAAGAGAACGGCGTAGTGGCCGGCCTCTGTGAGATATCAATGATCATTCCCGAGGATTTGCCGCACTACGTGAGGTCATAAGCGACGCGGCGAGTCAATCTGACGCGGCGGGACGGTGGATGGGAGGACGCGGCGGGACGTCCATCGGACTTCCGTTATTCTGGACATCACCAAAAGAGAGGTCAAAGGTACCCACGGACGCGGCGGGACTGTGGAAAGGATGGTGGCGGGACGGCGGATGGGCGGATGTGGCGGGACGATGCCACGGATGGATTACTTAAAGTGGTGATATTCAAAGAGATATAAAATTCGGTGTGGATTTTCGACAATTTTTTAGGCGAAAATCCACACCGATCATTTTTGATATCTGATTATCAATGAGTTATAAGCAGGGCCGTGGCGCCGTCCCGACAATCATACCGACATGTCCGAATACTGGACCGGCATTCCGAGGGCAGAATCAGGACAGGAGACTGAAATGGTCGTCCCTACCTAAAAACAACAAGACTGTACCCCTGACTGTCCCGACCTAAAAACAACAAGACTATACCCCTGACTGTCCCGACGGAAAAACCATAAGACTGTCCCTCAGACCTGCTCGACCTTGCCGGCTTAGCGTCTGCGAAGCTTGGAGGCGAGAGAGCCGTCCATGGCGCCCTTCATAAGCTTGCGGGTACCCTCGAACTGCTTGATGAGGCGGTTGACATCCTGGATGGTGGTGCCGCTGCCGTCCGCAATACGCTTGCGTCGGCTGCCATTGATAGCCTCCACGTGGTCACGCTCGTACGGTGTCATTGACAAGATGATCGCCTCGACACTCTTGAAGGCGCTGTTGTCAATGTCAACATCCTTGATTGCCTTGCCGACTCCCGGAATCATGGACGCGAGATCCTTGATGTTTCCCATCTTCTTAATCTGCTGAATCTGATTGTAGAAGTCCATGAGAGAGAACTGGTTCTTGGCCAACTTCTTCTTGAGTTCACGAGCCTGCTTCTCATCATACTGTTCCTGAGCCTTCTCAACGAGGGTCACTACGTCACCCATGCCGAGGATACGGTCAGCGATACGAGATGGATGGAAAACGTCGAGGGCATCGATCTTCTCACCTGAAGAAATGAACTTGATAGGCTTGCCTACGACAGCTTTGATGGAAAGGGCGGCACCGCCACGGGTATCACCATCCATCTTGGTGAGGACAACTCCGTCGAAATCAAGAACATCGTTGAAAGCCTTGGCGGTCTCGACAGCATCCTGACCAGTCATGGCATCGACAACGAACAATGTCTCGGTAGGACTGACAGCCTTCTTGATGGCTGCAATCTCATCCATCATCTCCTGATCGACGGCAAGACGACCTGCGGTATCGACGATAACTACGGAAATGCCTTCAGCCTTAGCCTTGGCAACGGCATTCTTGGCAATCTGTACCGGATCCTTCACTCCTTCCTCGGTGTAAACAGGAACTCCGGCCATCTCACCCATGACTTTCAACTGGTCAATGGCAGCAGGACGGTAAACGTCGCAGGCAGCCAGAAGGACCTTCATGCCTTTCTTGGACTTGCAGAGATTGGCGAGCTTGGATGTGAATGTAGTCTTACCTGAACCCTGGAGACCGGCGATAAGGATGATGCCGGGATTTCCTTTGACATTGATCTCCTGCGCGCCGCTTCCCATGAATTCAGTCAGCTCATCGTGGACGATCTTGACCATCATCTGCTGAGGCTTGACAGCGGTAAGCACGTTCTGACCCATCGCCTTGACTTTCACGCGGTCGCAGAATTCCTTGGCTACCTTGTAGCTGACGTCGGCATCGAGGAGAGCCTTGCGGATGTCCTTGACAGTCTCCGCGACATTTATCTCGGTTATTTTTCCTTCACCTTTGAGAATCTTGAATGATCTCTCCAGTCTTTCTGACAGATTTTCAAACATATTTTATACTATTGTTATACAAATTTAGTTGTTGGCATATAATGGCGACGGAACAGGCACGAGGTCATCAGAGAAAACCGCAGGAGCTATGTCCCTCAGGTTATATCTGCTGCTCATGACGCTGCCGTATGCGCCGGCACTGCTGATCGCCAACAGATCACCACGATGGCTTTCAGGAAGCCTGCGGTCAGTTCCCCAGACATCGTCGGATTCACATACGGGTCCTGTGACGTCATAGAAAGTATAAGACTCAGGACTTTCCGTCGGTGCGGTCTTTTCCTGCGTGGCGGCTCCGGCCTTCGTCTTATGACTACTGCTGTTATTAAGTTCCTCGACAGTGAGGTTCTCGATATGGTGGTAGGCGCCGTAGAGGGCTGGGCGAATCAGGTCGTTCATTCCGGCGTCCAGAATCAGGAACGACTTATGTTCACCATGTTTTACGAACACTACGCGCGAAATCAACGAACCGCATTGGGCTACTATGGACCTTCCCGGTTCTATGATTACCCTCTGGTCGGGCCTGCGCTTCAAATTATCATTGATGGTCGAAAACCATGTTCCGAAATCAGGTATCGGCTCACTGTCCGGGTCCTTGTAATTCACGCCCAAACCACCGCCTAGGTCTATATTCTTGACCACAAGTCCGCGGCTCTCGAAATAATCCACTATCTCAGAAGCCCTTCTGCACTCTTCACTATACACCTCTCGAACATCCAAGATCTGCGACCCCACATGAAAATGCAAGCCCCTGAAATCCACTGACTTGCATCTCTTCAAAAGTTCTATGACGCTATCGAACTCATGTCTGGATATCCCGAACTTGTTCTCCTCCAATCCGGTGGTCACATACTTATGTGTGTGTGCATCAATATCGGGATTGATACGCACGGCAACATTGACCCGAACCCCTTTCGCGGAAGCGATGGAATCGATCACTTCGAGCTCCATCAGCGACTCGACGTTGAAACATCCGATTCCCAGATCGATCGCGCGGGAGATTTCTCGGTCGGTCTTGCCCACGCCGGCGAAAACGACAGTTTCCGGACGGAATCCGTGCTCCACCGCGTAGATGACCTCGTTTCCGCTTACGCAATCTGCGCCGAAGCCTTTACTACTGATTATCTGTAAAATACGAGGTTCAACGTTTGCTTTCAATGCATAATTGACGCCGATTCCGTACTTCCGAGAATACTTGGCCACTTCATCCGCGGTCCGGCGGAGAAGGTCCAGGTCATAGTACCAAAACGGTGTCTGAAGTTCTTCGAATTTTTCAAATTCCTTCAACTCGAGCATATTCAGTCAAATAAATCCATCAAATATTTTACACAAATTGCAAAATTACGTAAAAAAACCTAACTTCGCACAATAATTCGGAGGACCGGATTCACTTTTCGGACACCACGATGTAAAATAACTGTAAATTAAAGTTGGAAATGGAAAAAGGACCAATTTCAAATTTCATCACTCACAACTACCGTCACTTCAACTCGGCAAGCCTTGTTGATGCTGCAAAAGCTTATGAAGAGCTTCTTGCAAAGGGTGGCAAGATGATGTTGGCCATGGCCGGCGCCATGAGTACAGCCGAGCTCGGTCTCTCTCTCGCAGAGATGATCCGTCAGGATAAATTCTCTATTGTCTGCTGTTCAGCAAACAACCTCGAAGAGGATATCATGAATCTCGTAGCACACTCCCACTATTACAGAGTGCCTGGCTACAGAAACCTTACCGCAGAGCAGGAGCAGGAACTCCTGAACAACCACTACAATCGTGTTACCGACACATGTATCCCTGAGGAAGAGGCTTTCCGCCGTCTCGAGGGTGCTCTTGTAGATGTTTGGAACAAGGCAAAGGCTGAAGGAAAGAGATACCTTCCATACGAATATATTTACCAGATCCTCAGAAGCGGCGTTCTCGAAAAGTATTATGAGATCGACCCTAAGGACAGCTGGGTACTTGCAGCTTGCGAGAAGAACATTCCTATCATCTGCCCTGCATGGGAAGATTGCACTACAGGTAACATCTTCGCAGCCCACTGCATCAAGGGCGAATTCACTCCGGATCTCGTGAAGAATGGTATCGAGACCATGCTCTTCCTCGTTGACTGGTACAAGAAGAATGCCGTTGGCGCAGGCGTAGGTTTCTTCCAGATCGGTGGCGGTACCGCAGGTGACTTCCCTATCTGTGTAGTTCCTATGATGGAGCAGGATCTCCAGTGGCATGGTACTCCGCTCTGGTCATATTTCTGCCAGATTTCAGACAGTACCACATCTTACGGATCATACTCAGGAGCAGTTCCTAACGAGAAGATTACTTGGGGCAAGCTCGCACCAGAGACTCCGAAGTTCATCGTAGAGTCAGACGCTACTATCGTAGCACCTCTTATCTTCGCTTACGTTCTTGGTTGGTAATCCATTCTGAGACAAGATATTGCAAGGCCGGAAGGTTCCGTTATCGGAGCGGTTCCGGCCTTTTTCACCTAAAATCCATAAACCTTGAATACTAGAAAACAACTTAAACGTTTGCTGTTAAGAATACCTATATCCAACAGTTTGAAATTATTTCTATTCGGTATTACCGACAACGGGGTCAGCAAAAGTACGCAACCTAAGAAAAAGCGTGAAGTCAATGATGAAAAGGGCGTAGAAATAGACAGGATTGACAATGCGCTTCATGACTGGATTACAGATGGAAACAACCTTTCTTCCGATTTCTGCATGGAGAGCCTGGCCAAGTCATTGGGCTTCAGCAGGAAGTCCATTTCGGCTTATTTCGAGACCTATATCGCAACTGATTTCCGCACATGGAGGACGACCATGAGAATCGAGAAGGCCAAGGAGTTGCTTCTTGCAGACAGCGAGTGCGAGATTTCGGACATAGCCAAAGCCGTTGGACTGACTGACAAGTCCAATTTCCACAGGCAGTTCAAGCAAATCACAGGCTGCACCCCCTCAAAGTGGCGTGAGACTGGCGGCCATCCTGGAATCCTGGATTAGAAGATAGCACGGAGCGTCGTGAGAGGCGTTTCATGATTACCCGACAAAACAATAATAGAGTGAGGTTTTCAGTGCCTCACCTTATTATTGTTTTGTACCATCTAAAACGTTCAAGCGGGACAAACCGTAGCTAAAACATCATTTCGTACCACTCAAAACGTTTAAACGGTACGGAATAACACGTGTGAACGGATTTGTTCCACTCATACGTTCAAACAGGACAAGCCGTAATGCGAAAACCATTTTGTCCCACATAAAACGTTCAAGCGGGACAAAACGTAGCTAAAACATCATTTTGTACCACTCAAAACGTTTAAACGGTACGAAATAACACGTGTAAACGGATTTGTTCCACTTATACGCTCAAACAGGACAAGCCGTAACGCGAAAAACCATTTTGTTCCACCTAAAACGTTCAATCGGTACCATTTGCCACATGAGACTAATTCCGTACCGTTAAAACGTTCAACTGGTACCAAATGCCGAACCAAACATATTTTGTACTGCATAAAACGTTTTCGCAGGACAAAACTCGAACAACTTGTCGACCGCATCTCCCAACACATCAGGACAACCATACCGGCAATCGTCACCCATCCACAACTACATCCCTGACCTCAGCTACACGGCCATGTACACTCATCCGCCAGACCAAACGACAACGGAACGGCTACACGGCCATGTACACCCATCCGCCAGACCAAACGACAACGGAACGGCTCCACTGACATGGACACCGTTCCGCGTAAAATCGGAATCCAGAGGATTATTCGTGCAGATCCCCCCAGACTGTCCGAAAAGTCCTCGCGAGACCGAAATACCCCGTACCCCTATACAAGGCCAAAAGCGGATTCTCGATTCTCACTGAGGAAAGTTTGACTTTTCGGACAATCTCCCCCCGTCTATCCCTGATGCGCAGGTCTGAGCAAATCCAGGACCACCTTCACAGGATTGAACGTATCCAGAGGAACCTCGACAAAACACGTATTCCAGTCACTCATCGAACCGTTCCACAAGCCAGGAAGTTCGAGAGCCTTGAGATCACGGCCCTGGTAACTCTTGGAACTCATGAAACCTGCATCCTCATCCACGAAATCCAGAAGATTGAACTTGTCACCCTTATAATTCCTGATACAGCAGACAAGATCCACCGGATTGAAATGAGTAGCACGCGACAAGACATCACGGGAACGCTCATCATCCATATTGATCTGGACACTCTCCAGAATCTGAAGATTGGACGAACCATCCTTGCCGGCAATAATGAACGGACCGCCGCCAGGCTCACCTTGGTTGCGGACCATACCGCAGGCACGGATAGGACGGTCAAGCTTAGACCTGAGCAGGGCAACCCTCTCGGCAGGAGTACGCATGAGAGGAAGCTGGATACAAAGCTCACTGTCAAGGAACGACTCTATCTCGTCACAAAGACATTGACACTCATCAGAAGCGACGTCAGCAACAGCATCAAGTTTACGAAGATACCCGAAGATGATATCCCTCAATTCCAGACACTTGCCCATGAGGACCTTCTTGTAGCGAGCAGTCACACCCAAGAACCTGTCGTTGGAGACATTGTCAATGTTTTTGATGGAAACCAGTTCATCCTGAAGATTATTCAGGTTATAAATCAAAGCCCCGTGACCGGCCGGTCTGAACAAAAGACTGCCATCTTCTTTTCTGAATGGCTTGTTCTCCATATCCACAGCCACGGTATCGGTAGCCTTGTCCTGAAACGTGAACGAGATGTTGTACTTCACGCCATACTTCTTCTCATAAGCAGCATTGACCTCCTCCAAAGCAGCCTCGAAAAGCGGCTTGAACTCAGGCGAAATAGTGAAAACAACATTGGCAGAACCATCGGCATTCCTCATATAATCCTGAGCCTCAACAAGATGCTCAGCAAAGGCAGTCCTGCACTCCCCGTCCGGATATCTGTGGAAACGGATCACGCCCTTAGGCTTCGAACCATAGCCGAGTCCGCCGGCATTGAGGACCTTGTCGGCAACATCCTTGCGGTAATCCGCATTGTCCTCAGGCTGACCGAACATCTCCTCAGTATAGAATGCGAAATCCTTGATGCGGGCAGCAAGCTTGCCGACAGGAGAATCCGCGCCCGGATCAGAACCGTTTTCCAGAGCGGAAAGCCCTGCAAAAATATCCTTGAACATACGGGAAGCTGCTCCGGAAGCAGGCACGAACTTGCACTTTCCGGCCACAGAGGCATTGTCACAATAAGCGACAGCCTTGTCAGCCTCCTCCTCGCTCATCACCTTGATTCCACGCTCAGGGGTCGCAGGTCCCACGATATCCATCCACGGAAATCCTTTCTTGAAACGCTCAACTTGAGCCTCAACGGTCTTTACTGAAGAGCCACGCTCCTCAATAGCTTTAATGTCATCCTTACTAAACATATCTAGTCTATATAAACTTCTCTCCTGTAATTGTATTCACTCCTGAGCTTATCGAAATTCTCCGGATTCAGCCTCAACATGAAATCGTCAGTGAAAATCGGATAATTATACTGGAGCACCGACGCGATCTCCCCCTGGTTCAAGCCCTTGAGATCCAGCTTTACAGCCTCATTCTCAGGCAGATCCGTCTTCGGGAAGAACTCATAGAGTTCCGTAATACCGAAATAATGAGCTACCGCCCTGACCGCTGCCGCAGTACCGTTCTGCTTGCCCTGATACGAATATCCCGCAATATGAGGGGTCGCAATCGCAACCTTGTCCATAAGGTCAATGTCAATGTCTGGCTCATGATTCCATGTGTCAATGATAACCGGGCCCAGCTTCGGAATCGCAGCCTTGAGCGCATCATCGCACACGACCTCACCCCTTGCAGCATTGATAAAGAACGCACCCGGCTGCATCAGCGAGAAGAACTCGCTGTTCGCCATTCCCCTTGTCGTCTCGTCGAGCGGCACGTGGAGCGTTACAATCTGCGAATTCTGCAGAAGATACTCCAAGTCGCAGAATCCGAAAGACCCTTCTGCCTCTGCACGCGGCGGATCGCACTTGAGAATCTTGAAGCCCAAAGCGCGTCCCATCCTCTCGATCAGGCTGCCCACATGGCCCACACCAATGATACCGATTGTATCCCCCTGCAGGCTGATTGATTTTCTGGAAGCAAGACCGTAAAGAGCCGAGAAAACATACTCCATGACACCTCCGGCATTGCACCCGGGAGCATTGCGGACCACAATTCCCTTGGAATCGCAATATGGAAAGTCAATGTGGTCAGTTCCGATTGTAGCCGTAGCTATGAACTTCACCTTCGAGCCCTCAAGAAGATCGGCATTGCACTTCGTTCTGGTCCTGACCATCAGGACATCGGCATCCCTGACATCCTCCGGACCGATTTTATCACCGGGAAGAAAAGTCATATCCGCATACGGGTCGAAGACTCCCTCCAAAAAAGGAATTGCCTTATCGGCAACTATTTTCAATCTCTTGTTACACATATCACCTTAAAACCAATGATTTTACAGGAGCGGTGCATCCGGTATTGCTGTAAAGCGGATCCGAAGTAACCACCCTGTTTATCTCCTCAATTATAGCATCCCTGTTGAAAAACAACTGGTTACGCACAACAGAGGATGATATCCCGCAAATGAGGACACCATCCTTCAGAAATTTCGACAAAGTATATGGGGCGGCTCCCGTGACCTTGTCCCATGCGGAAAGCACGAGATGGACATCCATGCCGGCGGACAGCCTCATTGCCTTCAGGAATAGAGGCATGATATTGTCCATCTGCATCGGCTCCTTGCGCTCCATGGAAATGCTCTTTCCCTTATATCTGCCCATTTTCCACCCTCCTGAAATTACCGCCTTCTGTCTCGAAATAAGCCCTGTCAGACGTAATACTGTCCACAATGCCCGCAAGACGGACCTTATTGCTGTCAGTAATGAAAATCTGGCCGAACTCATTGCCGGCCACCATAGCCAGCAGATTGGCGGTCCTGCTCATGTCAAGCTTGTCGAACACGTCATCCAGCAGAAGCATAGGAGGCACGCCGAAACTCTCCTTCATGAGCTCATACTGGGCGAACTTGAGAGAAACCAGAAAAGACTTCTGCTGTCCCTGGGAACCGCAGCGGCGGATGGGATGACCGTTCATACCGAAAGTCAGGTCATCACGCTGAGGACCGGCGGAAGTATAGCCCAGAACCAGATCCTTGTTCCTCGCTGCCGCCAGAAGTTCTGTCAATGCCCCTGCCTCAAGGTCTGACTTGTAACCCACCACGACCTTTTCCCTGCCGCCTGAAAGGTCATGATAGAACTTCTCCACAACAGGCGAAAGACGCTCTGCAAAAGACTTGCGCTTCTCATATATCCGTGAGGCATAGACCGACATCCTCTCCTCCATGATTTCCAGAAGGGCCATGTCGGGCCGGTAATTCTTCAGAGCCGAATTACGCTGGCCAAGAAGCTTGTTATATTGCTGAACATCAGAGAGATACTCATTGTCCATCTGAGAAAGGACCATATTCATGAACCTCCTCCTGTCCTCCCCGGAATCACTCACCAGAGACACGTCGTCAGGAGACACCATCACCACGGGCAGTTCGCCGATATGTTCTGAAATACGCTGGTACAGCTTGTCATCCCTGCGGAGCTTCTTCTCCCCCTTATGCATCACCTTGATAGAAAATCTGGAACGCAATGCACTCTGCATCAGATAGTTTCCCGAGATGGAAAAAGAATCGGCCCCATACCGGAAGTTATCCCGGTCCGATGACCTGAAAGCGCTCTTTGTCATTGAAAGATACCATACGGCATCGAGAAGATTGGTCTTTCCCTCCCCATTTCCGCCGGAGATACAATTTATATTGGCGGAGAACTCGAGTTCCGCCAGTGCAATGTTTCTATAGTCCTGAACTACAATTTTTTCCAGAATCGCCATTCCGCACAGATTAATGTCCTAGCAAAGATAACTCATTTCCATGACTTTTCCGAGCAGTTCACGAAATACAGACCGCCGCAACCGCAGACTGGCAGCCCTTCACAAGGCCGCCAGTCTGACAAATCTAAAAACACTAAATTATCGTGGTTCCTGAGCACCGCATCCCGGAACTGCACCGAACACGTCGATAGCCTTCTGCCAAGGATAACGGTTGAAGTACATTGACACCGAAGAAGTCATAGTACCGGTCATGTTCATACCCATTGCCGAACGGAAAGTGTTGGCTGCGGAATTAGGGTCATACGAAGTAGTCTCCTTATATGAAACACTCAAGAATCCATTCAGGTAAGCCTCGTCGAGCCTGCCCTTGAAGAGGGCCGGATCAGTGAGAGACTCGTTGCCGCCCGTCTCGGCGATGGCATCCACATCGTCGAAATCATCCACATTCACTCTGGTAAGCATTCCGCCTCCAGGGATGGTAAGGTCGGTGATGCGGTTCAGGAAGAAGATATTGTTCTTCACCACATCGTGACGCTTGGCCTCGCGGTTCGCATCGCTGTCAATATGAGTCCTGTCAAGACCCGCGAAAATTGTCAGGCCGATGATATTGTTCTCCAGAGTACAGCTTGTACCCGGCTGGAACCTGAAACCGAAACCCTGAGACTGGAGATCCTTTGTATAAGACCATACGAAAAGGACGGTATTGTTGCGGAAATCAATCTTGGTAATGGCGTTAGGATCCGGACCGCGGACATCCATCGTGGTGACACGGTTATTTATGAACGCGCAGTTGTCCACTGTCAATGAACCTTTCAGAAGGCCGCAGATAGTGGTATTCGGACCATTCACGAATGTGCAGTTGCGGATCAGGACATTGAGATTGTTCACCTTTCCGGCCACTCCGTCGAAATAGATGAAGTAAGTCTCCTGGGTATAGACCTCCTTGTTTTCAAGATTCGGACCGCCCTGTCCCTTGGAACCCTCACGCATCATGAACGGGGTCTCCACACCCTCCGGCCAGCCTTCGCCGCGGAGATTGTAGCCGATGGCATTGCCCTTGTTGAACAGGAACCCGTCGATGACAAGAGAAGAGGACGGCTTTTCAATGCTGCGGATCTGGATGGTTCCGCGCCCCTGCGAAGAACCGTTGGAATTCGCGTCAGGAGCAATCGTCGTAAGATGCTTGAGCACATCACGCTCAGAGAAATCCTCACTGTAGCCGCCCAAAATGACGAGAGGCTTGTCAATGATAATGTTGCCTCTGTTCATGAGACCGAAATAATTGCCTTCGGCAACTCTGATTTCGGAACCGTCAGTAGCCAGGTCAATGGCTTTCTGAATGTTTTTCAATGCTGTTGAAGGACTGAGTCCGTCATTCTTGTTGGAGCCGCTGCGGGACACATAGTATGTCGGGCCTGAAGCTCGCGGAACAGCCGCACCTACGGATGCGGAACCTGCTTTTTCGACTGCCGTATTCATTTTCTCAGTTGTATTGTTCGCCGCATCCTTGAGTTTCTTCAAGAAACCCTGACCACTGGAAGGTGTCGTCAGAGCCAGAAGAGACGCCAGCAAGGCGACATTTCTAAAAATACTTTTCATAAACTACTCTTATTAGAAATAATAGTTGAGTGAGACACAGAAACCGATGTTCTCGGTACCATAGAGGATAGCGTGACTGCCAGGGCTCACGAGGTCATTGTACTGCTCCACCTTACCTGTCTTGGAAGAGAATCCCTCGAACTTGGTCCAGGTCTGAGGCTGGAAGGTAAACATCACCGGAGTGAATGTCATCGCGCCGGTAAGGGAGAGACGGCCTGTCATGAACCACTCCACACCCATATCGGCACTGACACCGACACCGTGGATATAGCCGACATTGTAACGCTCGGTAGGACGTGCATATGCGATTCCGAGATCCGCCTGGAAATCATTGAGAGTAGGATCTTTTCCGACAGCCGGACGCGCCATCGGCATCGTCGAAGGGACACGGTTCTCAGGAGTCATGGTGTTTCCGTAATTGAAACCGAGACTGCCGCCTGCGATAGAGTACGACACATTGAATCCTGCCATGAAACGGAGAGGGCCGGTGCCTGCAAGATACTGGAATCCCAATGCGAGACTTCCGCTGTTGAGGTTGGACACTACGGCATCCACCACCTGGTTCCTGGAATCGGGATTGACAGCCTTGGCAAGGTCGTCATCCACATATTCACGATAGTCGATGTGGCTTCCGTTAAGACCGACGGTCGCACGGAGCGCCCACTTGTCACTCAGAAAATATCTGAATCTGAATGCTGCCAGAGGGTCCTGGGAAAGGATGAACATCTGTTTCTTGGACCCGGCCATTCCTTCAATGAACTCGCCGGCGAAGTCGCCATTGTCAGGCTGCATCTTCAGGCGGTATGAAAGAGTTGCAGGGTTGAAGGTGACACCGATGGACCAGTCGCCCCTCTTCGGTGAGAAACGGGGAGCCTTCCGGATGGTGCCCGTATAGGTCATCATTTCACCGGACTCGCCGCCGTTTCCCTGCGCCTTCACGCCCATCGACATTAAAGTCAATGCCGCAAGGCTCATTATCAAGTATTTTTTCATCATATAGTCGATTTAAAGTTAGCTGCCGACTCCGGTGCCGCAAGCCCATGACTTGCGGACTGGAGGTGCAGAGATGTCATCACTACTGGACCAGGCCGGACTCACCATAATACGCAACAGGCTTCATATCCAGCTTGAAGTAAGCCGCTGTGCCGCAAGACAATGTCTTGGCGATATCAGCATGGAAATAAGCACTGGTCTCTACAGAGCCGCCTTTGTCCTTGCTGGTCTTGGCAGTACCCGATCCCCTGCATTCAACTCTCACCTCAAGAGTCTGTCCTACAGGACATCCGAGAGTGGTCTCGAAATAACCGTCCTGACGGACCTTGACAGTTTTGAGAGCGTATTCCACATTTCCCTTGTCATCTTTCTGTCCGTAGAAGATATTCACTGGCAACCCAACCTCTGCAGGAGAAGGGTCCGATCCCGTAGGAGCATATCTGACATGACCGCACACAATGCTCTTCACCGGGATATTCGCCTCGGTAAGGTCAGTCGGGTCAACGTGCTCACAGGATACGCAGGCAGTTCCTGCCAATGATGCAATGACCAGAAGCCCTGCAAGACCTTTCATCTTGGCGATGGATATTTTCCTGAATTCCTTGAGCATCGGTTCCAATGCGAGGGAAGCTTTGCGGGCACGCAATCCTGCCGCCTTGTTTCCTTTCTTCTCCTGTGCTGTAGCGTCGCGAAGCATCGACTCCGCCGCTTTCTTGATTTGTTTCAAAAGTTCTTCCATAATAAAGTGTGTATTAATTATTTATAACTGTCAAACTTTAATAATCCTTAAATATCGAATATCCCAAGTAACTTCCATATGAATCATGAGGGCAATTCGGATACCATTCCCACTTTGTTATAGTCCCATAACTAAGAGGATCCTTACTGGCACCTTCAAACCATATTGTGTGCCCCCTGTAATGCATGCTATAATTATCATCAACTACGTACAAATCACAGCCGGCGTGTCCATCTAGCCTGAACACATATCCATCATTAAAATTGATAGCCGAATCATCTGGTACACATGAACTCAAAGAATAATAGTAATGTCTTTTGCTTGATTGAGAACCATGCCAGTACGAACCCTTTATAGCACGTGACTGAACTTTCACATATAATCCAGGCTGATCTTTTCCTTTCGCAAACTTAAACAACGTACCTTCTTTTGCTGGAGTATATCGCCATTCCGCACCAGACTTGTTATCACCTTCTGTCCATCCGGATGAAGGATGCTTATAATACAGTTTTATGTTCTTATCTTTGAACACTGTATGCTCCCTGAACAAGAAGTACTTTTCCAAAACAGTTCCATAACCATCTTCTGCCTTCACATATACCCCCAGAGGATACCCCGTCATGGAATTGTAATTCGTCAGGCGAATAACTTTATACTTATCATAAGAATACAATAGTTCTGCCGTAAGTTTGGGGTCCGTCTGCCATGCACCCTTGTACGGACGGCTCTTTATGGTCCACATGCTGGACGGATAGGTATAATTGACGCCACTTCTGCCCTTAGATACCTTAAGCATCACATTGGCTTGATTTATAATATCAACTCGATCCTCCAGAGACCTAGAGCCTTTATAATAACTATCATACCAGAGTTCCGGGTTATTCTGTTCAGGAGTTACAACACTGTAACATATTTCGCTATCATCTTCGAAATGGAATTCTCCTGAAGAGACTTTGGCTTTCCGCACATTACCGTTCTCATCTGTAGCTGTGACTTCTACTGAGCCCTTCCGCTTTCCGGTAAGTATGAAGTAGTCAATCTTACATTTATAGTAGAGCTCAGACTCCCCAGTCTTCGGTCCTCTTCTTTGGACATCACAAATATCTTCGAGGTTAGTGATATCAAATGAAACCCATCCCGATACGCTACGCACCTTATTCGAAGAACTGACAATACCAAACAAAGCAGTATGGCCGAAATCCACTCTACTCTTTCTGTCATCTTCCACCCTCAATTCATCCCCAGATGAAAAGACTCTAGGAGGCAGAACCTTCACATCACATGTCAACTTGTTTCCGGCATCATCCTCCACTATAACCTGATCAACATACTCCCGGACATATGAGCCTGAACGGGCTTGGTAACTTGATCTGGAGCCGGTAGCCTGAGACATAGATCCACAATAGCCGTTTGATGCAACATCTCCGAGTTTGGACTTCCATTTTGCCTGAGGAAAAGAAACCGGCCTCTTTGTGTCTTTATTTATAAGTATCAAAGGTATCTGATACCTGTTGTCATATGTGGCACGAATTGATAATGTATTGGGCGCCACTCCATATACAGGTTTTGCACTAGTTCCTCCGACAATGCCCAGAACTGTTCCTGCCGGAAAAGTTGCCGGCTTGACAGACACCTTGAAACTTAATGAGTTCTTGCCGGTCAGATCGGTTGCAGTGATGATTGTTTCACCATACTCCGCCGTAGTCTTTATAGTTGCCTTGCCACCGACAGAACTTGTACCATAACCATCCGAAGTAATTTCCACAGTAGCTATCTTTTCATTACTGCTAGTCCACTTGGCACTGGTCTCCGGCCTAAGTTCCACATTCAGCTCTGCTGATCTGGACATAGGTTCCTCTGATTTCACAATCTTTTCCTCACCGACCTTGTAAATCGCGGTTTCAGATGTAAACGGTGTAACATCCCGTGAAACGGTGAATGTCTTCTTGTACTCCGTTCCAGAATCAGGATCCTTATACTTGACGGTAATATCCGATGTACCCGACTCTGCCCCTTCGGTCAACGCAATCACAGATTTCTTCACGAAGTATGGCACAACACAACACTCGATAGCCTTCGGATTCGAAGATGACACGGAAATGTCCTTATCAGTCAGTTTGCTCATGCCATATGGCTGAGGTATAACTATTATGTTACGCACACCGCTGAGAGCAATATCATTCAAGTCAAACGAATCTCCATCCTTCACATCGCATCGAGTAGGATTCCCCTGGCTGTCCGCAGCAGACAAAGACTCCCTCTGCATTATAAAGACAGACTCTGAAGCATATACTTCAATTTCTTTTGTTCCGGATATGTTTTCAGAAGAAACGGTTATCTTAGTCTTACCTATTGAATTGGCTTTCACATAAGCTATACCTTTTTCGACAAACACTTCCGCAATGTCCTTATCGGCGACCTTCCAGTCGAGTGATGCGGCATTGGCATTTTCAGGCTCAACCGTGATATTGATAGGAGACGGCGCATCCATGTAAGCAAAAACCGTCTTCGGCACACCAAAACTGGTCACAGGCACTGCCGTAACAGTAACCTTGACACTGGCACTTACGCTCTCATATTTGGCATGTACGGTGGTCGTGCCGGGAGCATGGGCTTTCACGCGCCCGTTCTTAACGGTCGCAACGTTCTCGTCATCAGATGTCCACTCCAGGGCCACCTCGTATTCTGCTTCCGCAGGCACTGTAGAATATTTGATCAGTTCAGATTCACCCTGTATGATGGTCATCGTGCCGTTTTCAGGATGCGTGATGACAATCTCACGCAATTCGGAGCTCCCGCCCTTTTCTTTCTTGCAGGAGATCGGAGATAACGATATCAGCACCATGGCAAGCGCCATGAGATATCGCATTGACTTGATTTTGAAATTTGCTATCATGGTCGATCAGTTTTATTTCGGGTTAATAATATAGTCTTGTTCCGCACCGTCGCAGGTCCCGGAAGAGAAACGTTTTTTCAGCAAAGACGGGATAAAAACGTTTTTACAAAATTAAGCCTCCAAAGTACCTGAAACAATACGTAATTATACGTATTTTTACTACGTAGGTATGCCTACAACACTATAAAAAGCAGTTTTCGATTATCAGCAAAAAACGGCCTCCGATACACTCTGGTGGCACAAAACAAGCAAAAAACCACAAGGAAAGGCCTTGTTTCCTCCCAAAAATCACTATATTTGTCCCAGACCACACCGACCGGAATATGAAAAAAGCGATTACCCTAATATTTTTGACCGTTCTTTCCGTGCTTAACCTGTCCGCAGCAGAGACAGATTCACTCTTCAGCAGATGGGAGGAAGCGACGGGAATGCACCGTATCCGACTCGGAAATGAACTTCTCTCCTTAGGATACGATGAAGGTCTTGTTTCCGAGAAAAAATCTTACGGCAGAAATCAGTCCATCGAATCAGAGGCACGCATATACGACATGATGTCATATTATTTCTACATAAATGACAAGTTCGACGATGCGCTGTCCACTGCCCTCATAGCACTTCCGCTCTGCGAGAAAAGCGGCGATGAACAGTTGTTGGGAGACTGCATAAACAACATCGGAATCTTCTATCAGAGGAAGGGGCTTTTCGGTCAGGCCATCACCTACATGGAGAGGGTATATAAACTGGACCTGAAGGCGAAGGACAAGAGCGGAATGAGTTCTACGATGAACAATCTCGCCACTCTCTATCTCGCTACAGGACAGCCGGAAACGGCTTTGAGCTACGTCCTTCCGGCGATAGAGATGGAGCGGGAACGCGGTGACAGGGAGAGACTTGCAATCCGTCTTGGACTTGCATCTGACATCTGGCTTGAAATGGGGCAGATCGAAAAAGCACTTTCATGCGTGGACGAGGCATACAAACTGGATCACGAAGACAAGCGCGAAGGAAAGGCTGCGATACGGCTTTCACAGAAAGCGGCGGTACTGATTGCGCTCGGCGAGGACATCGAAGCGGAGAAGTGTCTTATCGAGGCGATTCCGATTCTGGAGAAAAAGAACAACATCACTTCCATGGCCATCTGTTACAACCAGCTCGGGCAGCTCTATTATAAGGAGGAGCTTTACAAAATCGCGGAAAGGACTTACAGACAGGCTTATGAATATGCAAGCAAAGCCGGAAGTGACTACGTAAAGAAAAAGTCGCTGAGCGGTCTTTGGCTGTGCCAGAAGTACCTGGGCAAGCTGGAGGACGCGCTCCACACCTTGGAAGAATATACCCAGCTTACTGAAAAGATTGCTGATGACCGTGCAGATTCGGCAGTGGAGGATTTCCGCGTGAGGTATGAGACCAAGGAGAAAGAGGACAAGCTGATACACGAGCAGGAAATGTCGAAGGTCAGACTTGTCGTAGTCATCTGCCTGTCAGTATTTTCACTGTTGCTTTGCGTCCTTCTGGCATTGAGCTACCGTATGCTCAGGATCAGACGCCGCCAGGCGAAGATCCTCACCAAGAACCAGGAAGTGAAGAACAAGCTGCTTTCTCTCGTTCCCGCGATTTCGGACAACACCGAGTCGGAAAAGCTGAAGGAAATCGTCGATAACATCGAGACGATGGAAGACGTTCCGAAGATGACGAGCAGGGAGCTTGAAGTAGTGAAACTCTGCTGCGAGGGTCTGACATCGAAAGAGATAGCCGGAAAGCTGAATGTCTCCGTGCGTACCATAGACACGCACAAGAGCAACATATTCAAGAAACTCAGCATATCCAGCACTCTGGAGCTTGTCAAGTATGCTGTCAAGGCCGGAATCTATACTCCTCAGAATTAAAAGTTTCTGATTTTACAGGGTCGGGCGCAAAAAATCTTTGCTATGTTTACGTAATTTTTATAAATTTGCAATCTTGTAAAAACCGAAAGAATATAAAAACATAAAAAATATGGCAAACGAAACTCTTAAAGATCAGGAGAGACTGCAGCAGGAGCAGGTTGCAGAAAAGGTTTCTTCTGTAGAGAAATTCTTCAACGAAAACAAAAAAATCATCTGGGGATGTCTCGGAGCTATCATCGTTATCGGTGTGGCTGTTCTCTGCTATCAGAAGTTCTACGCCCAGCCTAAGAAGGCAGAGGCTGCTGAGCAGATGTTCCCTGCAGAGGCTAATTTCCGTTCACAGAACTATGAGCTCGCACTTAACGGTGACGGCAACGTGCTCGGTTTCAGCCAGGTAATCGACGAATACGGTTCTTACGCAGGTGACGCCGCTTTCTTCTATGCAGGTGTCTGCGAGCTCCAGCTCGGCAAGTACGAGGAGGCTCTCTCCTACCTGAACAAATACAACGGAAAGGATGAGATTCTCAAGGCCAAGGCCATCGCCTGCAAGGGTGACGCTTTCGCCGGACTCGAGAAATATAAAGATGCCGTTTCTTGCTACGAGAAAGCTGCAAAGGTTGCTGACAACATGTTCGCTGCCGCTTATCTTCTCAAGGCAGGTGTAGCTTGCGAAGAGCTCGGCGACAATGCCAAGGCACTTTCTTTCTACAAGACCATCAAGGATCAGTATCCGCAGTCAATGGAAGGATACGATATCGACAAATATATCAGCAGAATCGAGAACAAATAAGATTATGGGAAGAGCTTTTGAGTTCAGAAAAGAGAGAAAGATGAAGCGTTGGGGCCACATGGCCAAGACCTTCACCAAAATCGGAAAGGAAATTACTATCGCCGTAAAACAGGGCGGTCCTGATGTAATCGGCAACCCTCGTCTCCGTGCGCTCATCGCAGAGGCAAGAAACGAGAACATGCCTAAGGACAATATCGAGAGAGCCATCAAGAAGGCTACCGACAAGTCACTCGGTGATTTCAAGGAGGTTACCTTCGAAGGATACGGTCCGTTCGGTGTCGCATTCCTTGTAGAGACTGCTACAGACAACAACACCAGAACAGTTGCCAATGTCCGCAGTTATTTCACAAAGTGCGGAGGTACGCTCGGAACCAGCGGTAGCGTAAGCTTCATGTTCGACCACAAGTGCGTATTCAGAATCAAGTACCAGGAAGGTATCGATATAGATGAGCTCCAGCTTGCTCTCTGCGATTACGATAACGATCCTGAGGTATTTGTCGAGGAGCAGGAGGACGAGGACGAGAACATCACCAAGAACATCGTCATCTACGGTGCGTACGAATCTTATGGCGGAATCCAGAAGTTCATCGAGGACAATGGCTACGAGCTCGTTTCCGGAGGCTTCGAAAGAATTCCTAACACAGAACTTAAGGATGTTACTCCAGAGCAGCGCGAGACATTGAACAAACTCACCGATCTCCTCGAGAACGATGACGACGTTACAAACGTTTACAGCTTGATGAAACCTGCAGAGGAATAATTCTTCTGAAAGATATATGCAAAAAAGGCTGACCGCATCGACGGCCAGCCTTTTTCACGTACTTACCAAGTATTACTTGATGGTTTTCAGATACTTGAGCGTCTGTTCCTTACGTTCTTTCATACGTATGCGCCAGATAAGTTCCTGTACAGAAACAGCCTTATAGGAATCGCCTGCAGAAGTGATGCACTGGAGAGCGGCGGCAGCGCCTTTCTTTCCGGAGAAATCACTCCACGCATGGACGCAGACCATATCATGGGACACGCCATCATTGACAGCTTTCATTCTTGCCGCGATCTCGGCAGGAGTACCCTGACCTGGCTCAGATGAGCCGTTCCAAAGCGAATAAGCCGCAGATATCACAGGGATGTCATATCCTTCCTCATTGGCAAACCACATGATGTTTCCGTGACCGCCGTTGTATGGAGAATACTGGATAACCACGATTCCCTCCAGCTGGTCATTGGCATTGATAAAAGCCTTATACACCTCTTTTGCGGCATCGGAATTGACGTCATGCGCCATAAGGTGAAGGACCTTGAGGCGATGGGCCTTCATGCTCGCGGCCGTGCGCTCCGCAAGGAGTTCGAGTCCGGCCTTCCTGTCTGACTTGGTGGCGTAATCATCCACGTAGAAATATCCGCCGCCGAAACATTCCATCAATGTGCTGTTTTCAGCCTGCTTGGAGAACAGATAATCCTCCTGAACCGGAGCCAACTGTTCCAGAGCCTGAGAGCAGATTCCGAAGCTCATCCTGGACGGGATTACCGATGAAACTGAATAGAAATCTTTGTCGAAACCATTCATGATCCATTGATAGTTGTCACCATCACTCAGGAAGAATGACACATAATGGGCAGATGCGGAATAATTTATCTTCCTCGGATTTATAACCTTAGCAAGAGCGGGAGCATGAGAAACAGCTCCGGCTGATGTCATTCCATGGTTGCTGCTCCAGTCTGCGGCAAGCATAAGACGGCCATGTGCAGACACAGGCGAGACGAACACATCTTCGCCGGAAGCGGACTCCCAGCCAAGTACAGAGGCACCCGGAGCAAGCCATGCAAGAATCTCGTTCATTATTCCCGTATTGACTCCGCCTGTGGAAGTGCCGTTCTTCTTGTTCAGATTCAGGACAAACAGATTGTCCTTTACCGCATATTCACGGAGTTCACCAGTCTGGACAGGCATAAGGACAAGAGCCTTGTTGCTGCATCTGTCCTTAAATTCATGCCAGGCGTCCTCCGTGGTCTTATCCGTGGCGTCGTAAGTTATGGTAAGCCCGATGTTGTCGAAATATTCCCGGTCTCTTACATCCACGATAACTGAATTGTAAACATGGGAAGCGACAGTAGCCACGACCGCACTTTCAGGGTTTCTCTCCACGTCAGTCAGGACATAACCGTCGATAAGATCTCTGACATTGACCTTCGTTCCTTCCCAATCGCCGTACTCCTTGGACAATAGTTCGACTCCGGTCTGCCTTCCGATTTCCGGTCCGAGTGTAGCCTTGACACGGGAGTATGAATCCTGCGAGTTCTCCAGCCAGATACCGATGTCTGTCTTTCCCTGCTCGAGCGCCCGGTTCACGAGACCTGCAAGTGACTGACACAGAAGATGGTACTGAAGACCACGAGTATTCTCGGAAAGTCCAAGGTCATTGCGGTCTCCCCTGTCAATGACATCCACGCAGGTCCAATGTGCCTTAGGCACACGCGAAGAAACCGGCATGTTGAACCACGAATTGTCAGGATTCTTGTCATAGATATCCTCATATGCCACAGCGTCTGAGGAGGATTCAGGAACAGTTACGTCAATGTTGCCGGGCAGGTCAGTGTTGTCTCCGCCTCCGGTCTCACCACCGATAATCGGACCGGAATCAGGCTCCCCTCCTGAACATGAACAGGAGAGGAACACTGCCGATGCTGCAAACAGTGCAGCCATGATATTTTGTTTATTTTTCATTTTCTGAAGAAAAAGAATACGGACGGTCGGAAGTTGCTGTACCACGTGAGGTTACAGGGGCATTGCACATGTCGAACCGGATGGTAGCGCCATCCGACAACTCCTTATATGTGAGCCAGGTTCTGGTCTGCTCGCGTCCGTTCACTTTCATTGAGCCGATGTAGAAATTATCATTGGAATTCTCAGGAGCATTGACAATGAACGACTTGC